>Ga0335073_10000154_pt1 | contig 80930 bp, 75 predicted proteins | sample Lox_Sample_22_FD_207093 | JGI IMG/M metagenome (GOLD analysis project Ga0335073, IMG submission 207093) | Soil microbial communities from Loxahatchee National Wildlife Refuge, Florida, United States - Lox_Sample_2.2 | ecosystem: Environmental > Terrestrial > Soil > Wetlands | place: USA...
CATCGCACGCGCCGTCAGGTGAAATCGACGATGACTTTAATGTCGTCGGGCTCGCGTTCAAGCGACAGCGTCCATTGCTCGACCGGGACGCGCCGCGTGATCAGGCGGGCGAGCCAATCCTGGTCGGCGCGCCGCAGGGCGGCGACGGCGTCTTCATAATGCCTGCGGTTGGCGTTCACGCTGCCGAACACTGTGTCGTTTTCGAGCACCATGGTGCGATTGACCTCGCCGATATCGACGTCAAGGTCATGGCCCGGCGCGGAAACGCCGACCAGACAGACGATGCCGCTCGGCGCGGTGCCGCCGAGCGCATCGCGGATGACACTCGGCGCGCCGGTGCATTCCATGAGGATATCGGGCTTGAATCCGTCAAGGTCGGCAATGGTGCCGAGATGAAGCTTGCCGCCGAGACTGTCGACAATTTTGCGCTTGTCGATACTTTCGGAATGATCCAGCAGACGGACCTCAAGACCGCGCTGCACGCCGATCATCGCCGCGAGAAGGCCGACGGGCCCGGCGCCGGTGACAAGCAGCGTCTTCGGATCCCAAGCGCGCGAGCGGCGGCCAATGCGCTCGGTATGGTCCCAGGCCTTGGCGACCACGCTGGTGGGCTCGGTCAGGACGCCGTTGATGCCAAGCTCCGGATCGAGCTTGATCAGAAAATCCGGCTCGATCCGGAAAAAATCCGAGCCGTAGCCGTTGCGCTCCTTGATTCCGCGTTCGGTATAGCGGCCGTTGCGGCACATATCCCATTCGCCGACGGCGCAGAACGGGCACGGCACCGGATCGGGACGGCGTACGATGCCGACGACGAGATCGCCCGATTGAAAACCGCAATTGGCCGGCGCCGTCACCACACGGCCCAGCGATTCATGGCCGATCACGAGACGCTTCTCGCCCGGCGGCGCCCAGCCATATTCGCCCGAGACGATCTCACGATCGGTGCCGCAAACGCCGAGCGCCAGTGTGCGTACCAGCACCGCACCATCAGAGAGCGGCGGGTCTGGCACATCATCGAGCTGAGCGGAATTGGCGATGCCGGGGGCAACGGTCAGAGCGCGCATGGGAAATTCCCGAAAAATGTCTTGTGCAATCGCTTGCCCTGACGGGGAACGTCGGAGCGCGCAAAGAGTTCCCGCTGCGGAACCGGCCCCGCCATCGGGCCGTTGAGTCACTTTGGCGCGTAAACCGTTTTCGAACTCACACGGAGCCTCACGATGGAGTCTCTCGGCCGCAAACGCTGGGCTATCGCCGAAGGCTACATTCCTTCGGAAAGCTCATTCTCCGATCCGGCGCTGATGTCGCACGAGACCGCCTGCATTCTCAACGCCGGAGACAGAAACGCGAATGTGCACATCACGTTGTTCTTCGCCGACCGCGATCCAGTCGGTCCCTATTTCATCACCGTCGGCGCGCGGCGCACGTTACATTTGAAATTCAATGATCTCAACGATCCGAGACCCGTGCCGCGCGATACCGCTTATTCGTCGGTGTTCGAATCCGACGTGCCGATTGTGGTACAGCACACGCGGCTGGATTCGCGCCGCGCCGAAGTGAGCCTGCTCTCTACGACCGCCTACGCAGAAGCGTAATAAATTCAAAATTGCGACGGGCAAAAACTATGCATTCGGAACTTGCCACAATTGCGCTTTGAAAAAGCATCGCTTTGATGCGGCGCCCGCTCTCGCTGTCACAAATCGGAACAAAGCGCGGCTAAAGCCGTTAATGGTCCGCGAGGGTGTGGAGGATGGTTCCATGAGTGTTGTCGTCGTTTCCAACCGTGTGGCAAGTACCAAGCCTGACGAGCCGCTGGCCGGCGGTCTCGCCGCGGCGCTTTTGCCCATGGTGCGGGAATCCGGCGCGATCTGGGTCGGTTCGAGCGGGCCGTCGAGCGAGACGGCGAATTCGCGGGATTCCTTCGCCAAGATCGAAGCGCTTGGTGCTGGCGCCCTCGCCACGGTCGATATGCCGGCCAAGCATTATCGCGGCTATTACGAGGGCTTCGCTAATTCGGCCCTGTGGCCGGCGCTGCATTCGCGGCCCGACCTCATCCATGTCACGGCCGAAGACTATGTCTCCTATTGCGAGATCAACGCCTTCATGGCGCGGGCATTGCTGCGCTTCAATTCGCCGCAAGCCGTGTTCTGGATTCAGGACTATCACTTTCTCACGCTAGGCGCAGAACTGCGCCGACTTGGCATCGAGCGCCCGCTCGGCTTCTTCCTGCACACGCCGTGGGCCGAACGCCGCACCATGTCGGCGGTGCCGCATTGCGCCGATCTCGCCGAGGCGATGCTCGCCTATGATCTGATCGGCTTCCAGACCGTGGAGGACCGTCAGAATTTCGAAGACTATTTGCGCACCGAGCTCAGCCTCAACATTGTCGACGGTACGGTGGCATCGCATTGGGGACTCACCCAGCTTGCGACCTTCCCGATCGGTATCGATGTCGAGGAATTCGCCGCGCGCGCCGCCAAGGCGGTTACGCGTCCTGAAGTGGCGCGGCTGCGCGAAAGCCTGCATGGCGCCAAGCTCGTGCTCGGCGTCGATCGCCTCGATTATTCCAAGGGGCTCGCCAACCGCGTGCGCGCCATCGACCGCATGCTCGAGATCGAGCCCAGCTTGAAGCGTCACGTATCGCTGTTGCAGGTTGCCGTGCCCTCGCGCGGCAATATCAAGGCCTATCGCGAGCTGAAATCGGAGCTCGCCGGCCTGGTCGGCGAGGTCAACGGCCGCCACGCCGAGGTCGACTGGTCGCCGATCCGCTATCTCAACAAGGGCTTCTCGCAGCTGACGCTCGCCGGCTTCTATCGCGTCGCCAGCGTCGGACTGGTGACACCGCTGCATGACGGCATGAATCTCGTGGCCAAGGAATATGTCGCAGCGCAGGACCCGCTCAACCCCGGCGTGCTGGTGTTGTCGTCATTTGCTGGCGCGGCCAAGGAGCTCGACGCCGCGCTTTTGATCAACCCGCACGACATCGACGGCATGGCACGGCAGATCGCATGTGCGCTCAAGATGGGCGTGAGCGAGAGACGCGAACGCTGGCAAGCGATGGTGTGCAAGCTCAAAGCGGCCTCGGTGCAGGCCTGGTTCGCACACTTCCTGCATGTTCTTTCCGATCTCCGGCATATGCCGCTACGGGCCGCGACGCGGCCGATCGTGCTCGACCTGGCCAGTCGGCGAGCGGCGAACAATCGCTAGGTGGACAATCGCTGAATTTTACGCCGAAAATGTCGCACGTCTGGGCGACGACAAGGAAATTTTTACCTTGTTTGGGCCATAGTCTGCGCCGTTATTCGTCTGTGCGCGTCTTTTGGCGGAGCGTGGAGTTGTGCCGATGCCGGGTGCTCGTGAAGCCCTGTCGAAAACGTCACGCCTTTGTCGTCTGCCTGTCATAGCCAAGACTTCGGCCACGACTCTAGGGAAGGTTTTGGCTGTCGGAGTTGCTCTGGCAAGCCTGACATTGATCGGGACGCCGCAGGCGGCTTTCAGCGCAACAAAACGAGCCGAATTTCGCGCGGAAGCGTCACATCCGCACGTCTATCTGATGCGCGGCCTTCTCAACATCTTTTCGCTCGGCATGGATCAGCTTGCGGCTGAGGTCCAAAGCCACGGCATTGCGGCGGACGTTTACAATCATACCGTCGCCGATTCCGTCGTTGCAACAATCGTTGCGAAATATCGCGCCGGCGATCATGGTCCTTACATTCTCGTCGGCCATTCGCTTGGCGCCGATGCGGTGATGGGCATGGCGCAGAGCTTGAACTTGCAAGGCGTGCCCGTGGCGCTGGTTATTCCGGTCGACGGAACGGGGTCTTATGCCGCGCCGAAGAATGTCGCCTGCGTGCTCAATCTGACGCAGCGGTCCTATGCCTATATGCGGCCGGGCTTCGGCTTCCGCGGCAGCCTGCGGAATGTCGACATGTCTGGCGAGCCGGGCATCGATCATCTGACGATCGACAAGTCGCCGCGGGTGCAGAGCATCGCGCTCAACTCTATTCTGCAAACCGCGCGCGCGGAGGCTTGCCGGCCGGGCATGACCGCGAGTCCCGTCGTAGCGGTTCACAAAGGTACGCCGGCGCCGAAAGTCGCGGCACCGAATATATCGCCTGCGCCGAGCGCGACCAGGCCGAGCGAATCACCGAAGCAGTCGCTCGAGGCTCCAAGCCAGAGCCTGGATTCGATATTCGGCACCCAAGGCTGAATAGTCCTCTTCACCCGAAGCAATGCCGAATGCCGCGGCAAGAAGCGCGGCAACTGCGACCATGAGCTGTCCGCGCGACATCGGCCATCGGGGAACTTTCCATATCGCAACGTTTCCGTTTCGATGCTGCAAAGTCCCGGCACATCCCTGCGAGCACCGGCGATTTGAAACGGAAAGCCGCCGGTACGACGCCATAAATCAGCCTATGAGCTGCCGGCCGGCAATATCGACGCGCCGCTGTGATCGAAGATAATTCTGCGGCAGATCTCACATCCGGCGCGCACATCGCCAGACAGCTTGCGGAATTACGCCCGTAGAACCGGGCGGGCGCGACCACGCTTGGAGAATCAAGACACCGTTCGGCGCAAAAATTTGCGCTTGGACTTGACGGCATGACTGGTCTCGAGCCCCGCCTCGCGCGCGGCCTCCTGTAGATCGTGGCGGATCTCGTCGCGCTTCTCATGGATCGAGGCGATCACCGGGCCCATGGGAATGCCTAAGCCCACGAGCGCCGCTTCAGAGAGCTGCAGGCTCGCTTCGACCGTTTCCGGCACCGCGTCGGTCGCGCCGAGCTGATACAGATGGCGCGCGTGATCGGCATCGCGGGCCCGCGAGATGATAAGGACATCAGGACGCTTGACGCGTACATGTTCGACGACCTCATCGATCAAATTGTGATTATGGATGGTGATGATGACGCCGGCGGCGTCGGCAAGCCCGCAGATTTCAAGAAACTTGTCGTCGCTGGCATCGCCGAAATAGACGTCATGGCCGTCGCGGCGGTCGCGTGTCACCGTCGAGGCATCCGAATCCGCGGCGATGAAGGGGATGCCGTGCTGCTTGAGCATAGTGCAGATCAGTTTGCCGACGCGACCATAGCCGACCACGATGGCGTGTTTACTCCCGGCGGTCGGCCGCGCCGCGAGTTCGGTGGCGGCCGGCGTGCCGGCACGCAACCGCGCGCCGATATGCCGTCCGGCGAATGACAGCGCCGGCGTCAGCGCCATGGTGATCGACGTCACTGCAAGCGCCGCACCGGCAAGCCGCGCCTCGATCAGGCCGAGCGCCGACGCCATGCCCAAGCCGACGAAAGCGAATTCGCCGCCCGGCCCGAGCAAGAAACCCATTTCCACTGAAGTTGCCGAGGACAGGCGGAACAGCTTGCCAAGCCCCATGACCAGCAAGGTCTTGACCACGACCAAGCCGGCGACTGCGGCAAGCAGCAGACCCGGCGCAACGAACAATTCGCGCAGATCGATATTCATGCCGACGGTGAAGAAGAAGATGCCGAGCAAAAGCCCCTTGAACGGTTCGACCACTGCTTCCACCGCCTTGCGATACTCGGTCTCGGCGAGCAGCAGCCCGGCGACGAAGGCGCCCAATTCCATCGACAGCTCGGCCTCGCTGGCAATGACGCCTGAGGCGATGACGACGAACAGCACGGCAGCGATGAAAAGCTCGCGCGACCGCGTCGAGGCAACTAGGCGGAACAGCGGGCGCATCAACAACCGGCCGAACAGAACGATCGCGGTGAGCGCGACTACGGCTTGCACAAAGGCGCGGCCGAGGCTTTGCAGAACCGAGCCGCCCGGGCCAGCCGCCAAGAGCGAGATGAAAATCAGAATCGGAATGACCGCGAGGTCCTGCGCCAAAAGCACGGAAAACGTGGCGCGGCCAAGATTGCTGGTGAGGCGTTCTTGATTCGACAAAAGCTCGAGCACGATCGCCGTCGATGACAACGACAGGCAGGAGCCGAGAATGATCGCCTCCGAATGGCTGAGGCCGGCATGACCGGCGGCGGCGGCGAGCAGCGCCGTCGTCGCTATCACCTGCAGGCCGCCAAGGCCAAAGACGAGCCGTCGCATGGTGAGCAGTCGCGACAGCGACAGTTCGAGACCGATCAGGAACAACAAGAAGACGATGCCGAGTTCGGCAATGCCGGCGACATCCTTGGCGTTGGCGATCGTGATCCAGAACAGCGGCGAAAAGGCATGGGTCAGCGAGCCCAGGCCGAACGGGCCGAGCAGCGCACCGGCACCGAGATAGGCCAGCACCGGGGAAACGCCGAGGCGGCTGACGAAGGGCACCACAACGCCCGCCGTGCCGAGCACGACCAGCGCATCACTGTAAGCGGAAACATTGATCGTCGTGGCCAAGCGGCTCGTTTCCCTGCTTCAACACAAGTTGTCGCGCGATTTCACCGGGCCTGACAAGCCCGAACGTGTCCGGCAAAAACTCGCCCTGTGCCGCGATCCGTGCGAAATTGCGGCTGCTGAATTTTAGCTGTGCAAGTGCCGACCGGGAGACGACGTCCATGACCGACATGACGATTACGACCATCCGCACGACGCTGCTGCGCGTGCCGTGGCCGGATACGCCGTGGCTGAAAGGCCACGCGCTGGGCGAGGCGCGCGACATTCTGGTGCTCGATGTCGAGACCAGAGGTGGAGTCACCGGGATGGGCTATTTGTTCCTGTTCCGGTCAGGGATACGCTCGATCGCGGCCTGCCTCGACGAATGCATCATTCCCCGTGTCATCGGTAAGGATGCAAGCGCGGTGGAGGCGATCTGGCAGGATCTGTGGCGTGCGACGATCACCTTTGGCCGCGGCGGCATCGCCACGATGGCGATGTCCGCGCTCGACATCGCGCTATGGGATGCGCTCGGCAGAGAGGCGAAATTGCCGCTGCACCGGCTGTGGGGGCATTACCGGGCGCAATTGCCGGCTTACGGTTCCGGCTGCTTCCGCGGCGCGGGCGGCGACGGCATGATCGCCAAGGCCCTGCATTACAAAGAACGCGGCTACAAGGCGATAAAGATGCAGGTCGCGCATACGGCCGATCTCGCGATCGACCTCGACAATGTCAAACGCATGCGTGAGGCGGTCGGGCCGGACATAGATATTATGATCGACGTCAATATGGGCTGGACCGCCGATGTCGCGATCCTGATGGGCCGCAAGTTTCAGGATTACGACATCTATTGGCTCGAAGAGCCGGTGGTGCCCGACGACTTCGCCGGATATTTGCGCATCGCGGAAGCGCTTGACCTGCGCATCGTCGGCGGCGAGACCCATTTCACCCGCTTCGATCTCAAACCCTTCTTCGAAAATCCGCGCCTGCCGATCCTGCAGCCCGATCCCATGCGCGGCGGCTTCACCGAATTGCGCAAGATCGCTACCGTCGCCGACACCTGGGGCATGACGATGGCGCCGCATCTCTTCCCCGAACTGAATGTGCAGCTCCTGGCCTCGATCCCGAACGGTCTTTGGATTGAGGATATGGGTCTGTCCGAAGATCTGTGGATCGAGCCGACGCCAATCAAAAACGGCATAATCACGGCGCCGGAACGGCCGGGGCATGGACTCACATTCAAGCCGGAAATCCTGCGCGATTTCGTTCTCAAAAAGTGAATGGACTGAACCACGCGGCATGCTATGGCGACGAGTCATCACGCCGAATTCACCCGTCACTGAGGTCGTTATGAAGGCTCTTTACGTGTTGATCGGCGCGGCTTTGCTTGCGTCGAGCGGCAGCGCGCAGGCGAGCTTTCTCGATGACAGCGCGACGTTCAGCCAGGCGATCTCGATCTTGCGCGGAGCGGTCGGCAACCACGCGCGAGTCCTGCGGATCGAAGGCGATCCGAACGGCATCGAAATCCAGGCGCAGGATCCGCACAATCCGCATCACATCGACCGCTGGCGCTACGGCATCGTGAATTATCTCGGCATGATTCCGCTGCGGCATCTCACCGGCCCGGAGCCGGTCGACCCGACGCTGATCAATCCCGATCTCGAGGCTAATCTGTTCGATCTCGACGCCGTGCAATTCTCCGCCGCGCCCAAGCTGATCGAGACCGCGATTGCGCGCGCGCATCTGCAGGATCCGGCGACGGTCACGCATCTTGAAATCCAGCGCCAGCTCTTCCTTCTGCCGGAGCCATCGAGCGGCGACGTACGCTGGACCCTGCACATCGATTCCGGCCGCGAACGCGCCAACATCGTCGCCGATGCGCAAGGCGACATTATCGTCGCCGACTTGAACGGCACCGAGCGTGCCCGGACGCTGAACATCCTGAAAGAGCCGGCTCTTGCCGCCGATGCCGCGACTGCGTTTCGCGACGGTGTCGGCTCGCGATCGATTTTGACCAGAGTTGCGATCACCGACAAGGCGGTCGCGTTCGGCACCAATATCCGCGATCAGTCGCTCGCCCAACTCGGCAGCAGCCTGCCGGCGACAGCGAGCTATACCTGGAACCTCAACGGGCTGCAGCGGCAGCTTGGCACCATCGATGTCAGTGCGCAGATGGGCATGCCGGCGCCGCCGTCGTTCAGCGTCAACGATGTGGATTGGACCATCGTCGACAGGCTCGAGAGCGATGCGCTGGCCAAAGCCGCGATCCCGCAAGCGTGCATCAAGCATGTCGGACTTGCGATGTCGACCGACCAGCCGGGCGAGCCGGCTCTCGAATGGACCGTCGACCTCGTCGAGCCGAGCGGCGAGACGACACGGGTCATCGCCAACAAGACCGGCGCCATCGTCCGCGTCGAGCTACCGGAATCGCGTCGCCCGAAAATCGATTGGCGCCAACCCAAGGCACTGGCCGGCGCCATCGCGCGGGTCGACGCGATCTTCGGCCCGAATGCAAAGATCGCCTCGATCGTCGCCGACGACCGGCGCGGACGCATCACCGTCGACGATCCGGTCCACGGCGGCCAGGCCGCGACGTTCGACTTTACGCCGGACGGCGTATCGCGCGCCGGGATCAGCTTCTCGCTTGATTCAATGGGGCCGCGTTTTTCGGTTGCCGACCTCGCCGCGCTGGACGAAGAAAAGCTTGCCGCGATGCAGGCCGACGCTTTCAAGCGGCTGAGCGGCAGCCGAACAGCTTATCTGGAAAGCGTCACCATCGGCGCACATCCCTTCGTGCGTCAGGCCGGCGCGCATGCCATCGAGGTGCGCCTGCGCAACGTCGCTGACGATTCGTTCAAGGCCGAATATGCATGGATCGTCTTCGACTTCAGCGGCCACGTGCTCGATTTTTCCGCGTTCTGACGCGCGGCGCGGCACGCCGTAGCCGCAATTGGAACTATAACTACGAAGATACCGCTGCCGCGAATTGACGGTTGAGTCCGCGCGAACGCGGCAAGGAACTATTCACGACATCACGAACGCGTGTTCGATGCGTTTTGCTCCGGCGCCAATTCGGACAGGACATTGTGGTCTTCCCGCGATAAACTAATCGTCGCAAGCACGTGGGCGACTTTTCCGATGTTTCCGTCATCCGAAAATCTCTATCAGCAAGATCACGCGATCTTTCGCTGGGAGACGGCATGAGGCGCGGGGATCCGCCGTCAGGTCCAGTGGAGCAAAGAATGCCTCAAGGTACCGTGAAGTGGTTCAATACCCAAAAGGGCTATGGATTCATCCAGCCGCAAGCCGGCGGCAAGGACATCTTCGTTCACATCTCGGCGGTGCAGCGCGCCGGATTGAATGGACTCAATGAAGGGCAGACCGTCGAATACGAGGAGGTCGCCAATCGCGGACGGACCTCGGCGGAGAACCTGAAGGTTCAGCGCTGATCTTGACAGCACGACCGCGCTGCCTGCGCGGCGGCTGACCTAATGCCGACCTGACGCTGACTTAACGCTGACTTAACGCTGACTTAACGCTGACTTGGGGCCGCGCTGGCTCGGCACCGCGATCAGACAGGTCTACATGTCGAGCGGCAGTCGTCTGCGGAACGGCGCAGCGCGGATAGACGCAGCCGCTTCCGGCTCATCGACGTGTCGGCGGGAAATGCACTTTCCAGTGCTGGGCGATGTCGATGCCGCGGCAGAACCAGACGCCCGAGCGGCGTTTCATGTGCTCCAGCAAGCGGGATAATCCAGCGCTGCGAGCGGGTCGACCAATCAGCCGATCGTGCAGTCCGATTGAAAGAATCTTGGGTGAACCCCTCTCACCCTCACGGCACAACACGTCAAAAGCGTCGCGCATGTAACAGAAGAAGTCATTGGCGGTCGAAAAGCCGGTATTTTCGTTGAAACGGTTGTCATTTGTCTCGTAGGAATAAGGAATGACGAGGTGGGACTTTCCATTAACGTCGAGCCAATACGGCAGCTCGTCGTTGAGCGCATCCCGATCGTATTCAAAGCCCGCTTCGGCAATGAGCGAGCGGGTATGAGGGCCGGGCCGACCCGTCATCCAACCTCGGGGCCGCGAGCCACAAAGCTGCGTGATAACGTCGATCGCCTTCTGGATATGGCTTCGTTCGGTATCCGGATCCACGGCGCCGTAGTCGATCCAGCGATAGCCATGGCTGACGATTTCATGCCCCTGGTCAACAAACGCGCGAGCTAGGACGGGATTTTGCTCGAGAGCGCGCGCGACGCCCAGTACGCTCATCGGCACACCAAATTCACGCATAATCTCAAGGACTCGCCAGGATCCGCGACGACTGCCGAATTCGAAGACGGATTCCACCAGTGGCACACGTCTGCCTGAGAACTCCGGCACGCCGATATCGTTGAGCATGCCTTCGGAGACGGAATCGCCATTATAAAGCGTAGCCTCTCCGCCGCCTTCGACGTTAAGATTGAAATTGACTGCGATAACCGCTCCGCCGGGCCATTTGGGGTCCGGCGGATGCTCGCCGTACCCGTAGAGATCGCGGGGCAATTGAGCCGTGTCCTGTTTAGACAGTTTAGACATGCGTGGATCTAGGCCCCTCTGGAGCAACCAGCGGCGCGGTGCAGGGGTTGTAGCAATAAAGCCAATCCGTCTCCGTCGGCCCCCGCATCCAACTATTCTCCCAGGAAATGCGCTGGACATGCCCAACTCGGTCGACGCGAACGCGCTGATAAACGTCGAATGCTTCGTCGACGGCATCATAGGATGCGAGGCAACGACTTAGAACGACAGCGTCCTCAATCGCCATGGCGCCGCCCGCCCCCATATAAGGCGGGACTGGATGACAGGCATCGCCCAGTAGCGCGATATGTCCCTTGGTCCAGGTATCGTTCCGCGGCCTGTCGAAGATTGGCCAAAGCGTTACATCTGTGGGTGCCTGAATGACCTTTTGGAAATCGTCATGGAAATCCGCGAACGATTCCCGAAAGAAAGCCGGTGAGCTGGGAAGAAATGACACGTCATCGTCCCAACGGCTCCATGGAATGATCCCTATGATATAGATCTCATCGCGGCGGGACGTCAGAAAATACGGCAAAGCATGCCGATCGGGTCCCCACCATTTCGTGCAGTCGGGAATGGCAAATCCGTTGAGAGCGGAAGTCGGAAAGATTGTTCGTAGGGCCGCTGCCTTGAAGAAGCGGAGCGGCTCCGCCCCAAAGAGACTTTCGCGCACTTTCGAATTAAGACCATCCGCGCCTATGACGATATCCACTTCAACGTGCGCACCATTTTCGAAGCCGAGACGCAGTGCATCTTTCCCTTCTTCAATGAAAAGAAGCTTGTGATCGAACTTAACCGTCTTCGGGCGTAGACTGCGGTCGAGAATCCCATGCAGATCGCCGCGATGAACGTTTAGATAAGCCCCCCCAAACCGCTCTTCGGCCGCAGCGTCGAAATCGATGCGATAGAGAACTTCGCCAGTATCCCACGCACGACTGATGTAGCAGTCGGCCTTGATGCCGGCAGCAACAAGCATGTCTTCGAGATCGAGCGCCGCCAACACTTTTGCGACATTAGGGCTAAGGATGATGCCCGCGCCTACGCGCGAGAACGCTGACGCCTGCTCATAAATACTTACATCAAATCCTTCTCGTTGTAGGAAGGCTGCCGCGGTCATGCCGCCGAGGCCTGCCCCAATGATCGCAATCCGAGTCTTTCTCAGCATTCACAAACCAGGAACTGGGTATGTTACCCGCTTGTCACGTTCGGTCCAAACGGCCACATTGACTATCGACACCCAGGATGGACGATGCAACCGCTAAGCTTCGATGGGCTGGAAGAAAAATTGAAGCGAGGCGATGCCGTTTTGGCATCAACGCCTGAGTCCAATCGCTGATGTCGAATTACCGGATTCACGCCGCGGCGATTCATTATTTCGACGCCGTGCGTCGCTCACGCTCCATCCGCAGTGCGGCTGGGATACTCAATGTCGCTTCGTCAGCAGTCAATCGTCAAATTCTCAATCTTGAGGCTGGTCTCGGCACCCCGTTGTTCGAACGAACGCCGTTAGGACTTAAACTTACTGCGGCCGGCGAAGCTTTCGCCCGCCACGTGAACGCCGTTTTATCCGATACAGAACGGATGCGATCCGATCTCGATGCTCTAAAGGGCATTCAGGCCGGCCATGTCGAAATCGCAACGATTGAAGGCCTTTGCAACGATCTCATTCCCGACGCTCTTGCCCTAATGCGCGCTAAACATCCGCGCATCACCACACGCGTATCGATATTGCGTACTGAGGAGATTCCCGAAGCCGTTCTCGGTGGCGATGCGCATCTTGGCTTAGGCTTTCATGTCGAGCGACGTCCTGGTCTACGGCAGATCGCTGTCTCCAGTTTTTTAATTGGCGCAGTCGTCTCCGCGCGTTCTCCTCTCGCCAATGCGACGGCACTGTCTATTTACCAACTTGCAAATGCACATCTCATCGTTCCTGCGGGAAATTTCGCTCTGCGCACCCAGCTTGCACCCCTGCTGTCGGAGGCTGCGGGCAGCGATCGGCCTTATGTCGAATCAGGATCGATTGAATTGATGAAGCAACTTGCGCTCGCGGATGTTGGCGTGGCTTTTCTCACGCGGGTATCGCTGGCCGCAGAACTGAAGTCTGGCCTGCTTCGTCATATCCCTCTTATGCACCGCGACAAGGCCATTTACAGTGAACTTGGGCTCTATGCTCGCAAGGCGTCGATACTGCCAGTGGCCGCGGATGCGTTTGCACACCATCTTGGGATAGTAATGGCGCACCGGCAGGCCGAGGAAAATGATGGCCGCGATCGCTGATCGGCCGCCAGCGCGCGCTGGTTCTATTCTACGATCGAGAACCCGCAATTTATCAGCGGGCGACGCGTGAGCTTCATCATCACCTTTGGTAGTACACTGCTTGCGACCTTCGCCGGGAAATGTACAGCTGCCGCAGTTGGGCAGGTACTAATTTCGGGGCAAAAGCGTCATCCAAGCATTGATGATGTTACCGTTATCGCTTCCGCATCCTTCCGTATCCTGGCAACTTGTTCGTGTTCGATATGGCGGAGCCATTCGCCGGCGGCGGTGGATTCTGACTCTATTGAGCGTCGGGCGAACACGTCCAATCACCTTCTCCCGGATAGAATTGGTTGAGTGACGAAGAGTGTGCCAAGTGTACGGGTGGCTCAGATGTCAAACGGCGTTGGAGGTAGGCGCCCCTTTGCATGCCGATTCACACATGCAGGCCGTGCGCCAACAAGACTCGCCTCGCAAGCGCCGTCTTGCGCAAGGACGCGCGAAAGAATTCGTGCAAGCGTCTCAACCAAATTTCGCTTATGAGCGCCCCAGCGTGACCCGAGCGAAATCGCTGATGCCAAAAAGCTGGTAGCGGAGGACGGATTCGAACCGCCGACACGCGGATTATGATTCCGCTGCTCTAACCAACTGAGCTACTCCGCCATCGCAGATTGAACCGGCAGATGGGACCGGGGGACGAAACCCCATGACCTGCAAAGGATGGGGCCTTGAATCCGGCGCCGGCCGGGCAAGATTTAGGGTAGTTTCCCTGTCTTTCCAAGAGTCTTTCCAAGAGCCAAGGCAAACCAGGGGCCGGGTCAGGCGAAAGTTACATAAAGGGCTTAAATTGCGCCGGGCAATCCATCGAATCGCTATGCGGGAGACGGGCATGACCTACGGAAAATCCAGGATTTTTGCGGCGAGCTTGGCTGCCTGTGCCCTCGGGGGCGCGTTTTGGGCCCTGTCCCCGGCTCTGCCCTGGATGATGCCGCAGGCGCTTGCCCGCAGCCCTTATGACGGAACCTGGAGCGTGCTGATCGTCACCGATTCCGGCACCTGCGACCGCGCTTACCGCTATGCGCTGCGCATTGCCGACGGTCGGGTGTTCTACGACGACCCGTCTTTCAGTGTGTCGGGCCATGTCGACGCGCGTGGCAATGTCAGCGTCGGCGTCAGCGCCGGCGGTCAATCCGCTCACGGCTCCGGCCGTCTCTCCGGCGACTATGGCGACGGGCGCTGGACCGGCAGTTCACAGACCTCGGCATGTTCGGGGCATTGGGAGGCTGAACGCCGCGGCTAAACGAATGCCGCCGCGGCGGCACGGTCAGTTCGTCGCGCGGGCAAGCTTGCCGAAGCGGATCAGCGAGAAATGCCCGAACGGCGGCATCGAACGGCGTTCGATCAATTCGATGCCGCCATGGCGCGCTGACCAGCTCGTAAGCCGCTCCCAGCGGAAGGCGACCTGCCAGCCGAGTTGGCGCGCGATCGGCGCAAAGGCGCTCTCGTAGGCGGCGCGAAATCCATCCTCAGCGCCGAGATGATTGACCAAGATGATCTCGCCGCCCGGCTTGGTGACACGGGCGAATTCGTTCAGCGTCGTTTCGGCATTCGGCACCGTGGTGATGACATACTGCGCGACCACCACGTCGAATGAGCAATCCTGAAAGCCGAGATTTTGCGCGTCCATAACCGCAAGGCCATCGACATTGGTCAGCCGATGCTCGGCGATGCGCGTCTTGGCCTTGCGCAGCATCGGCGCCGACAGATCGACCCCGATCAGGCGATTCGACCCGCAATAATCCGGGAGTGACAGGCCGGTGCCGACGCCGACTTCAAGAATGCGACCGCCGATGCGCTCGGCCGCCGCGATCGCCGCCTTGCGGCCGCGGTCGAACACCGCGCCGAAGACAAAGTCATAAATCGGCGCCCAGCGCGCATAGGCTTTGGCGACACCATGCCTATCGAGATCCACCCCCAAAGCCGTCCCCGTCATAACCCGTTCGACGCAACTGGACTTCAACGTGTGGACGTTGCCGCCACTAATTCCGCATCCGGCTTGGCCTGGCTCACCGCGGCCGAGAGGGTGCTGGCGATGAAGCCGCCACCGAGCACACGCGCCTGACCTTCGGCCGTATCGTAGAAGACACAAGCCTGGCCGGGAGAAACACCATCCTCACCGCCGGTAAGTTCGACTTCGATGCCGCCGGACGTTGCGTGCAGCCAAGCCGGCTGCGGCGCCCGCGTCGAGCGCACCTTGACGAAGACTTCGGGGTGCCGCGCGATCGCGTCGTCGATCGTGCCGTCGCCGAGCCAATTGATGTCGCGCAGGCGGATGCGGCGGGTGCGCAGTGCTTCCCGCGGACCGACCACGACACGGCGCGAATTAGCGTCAAGCCGCACGACATAAAGCGGCGCGCCGGTGGCGATGCCGAGCCCGCGGCGCTGGCCGACGGTGAAATGTATGATGCCGTCGTGCCGGCCGAGCACGTGCCCGTCGAGATCGACGATGTCGCCGGGGCCGGAGGCGCCGGGACGCAGCCGTTCGATGACTTGCGCATAATGTCCGGTCGGCACGAAACAAATGTCCTGGCTGTCGTGCTTGTCGGCGACGGCAAGGCCATAGCGACGCGCCAATTCGCGCGTTTCCGCCTTGGTGCGATCGCCGAGCGGAAAGCGCAACAGATCAAGCTGGGCCGGCGTGGTGGCGAACAGAAAATAGCTCTGATCGCGCTCGGCCTCACGCGCGCGATAAAGCGCACGGCCGCCGCCCGGCAGCGCGCGCGAGGCGATGTAATGTCCGGTCGCCAGAACCTTGGCGCCGAGCTCGCGCGCCGTATCGAGCAGATCGCGAAACTTGATCGATTGGTTGCACTCGACGCAGGGCACCGGCGTCTCGCCGGCGACGTAGCTTTGTGCAAAGCGCTCGATCACCGCCTCCTTGAAGCGGTCCTCGTAGTCGAGCACGTAATGGGGAATGCCGATCCGCGCTGCGACGGCGCGGGCATCGTGAATGTCGCGACCGGCGCAGCACGCACCTTTGCGGTGGGTCGCCGCACCGTGGTCGTAGAGCTGAAGCGTGATGCCGACCACGTCATAGCCGGCCTCGGCAAGCAGCGCCGCAGTCACCGACGAATCGACGCCGCCCGACATGGCGACCACCACACGGGTGTCGGCCGGACGGCCCTCGATATCCAATGTGTTCAGCATGCCCATCCGGCCGCCTTCTAAGTCCGGAAACACCTTGGGACGGGGCGCCCGGAACTCTGAAAATATCGCGTTGGTTGGCCAATACTATAAGGACCGATGCATCGCTTCACCATGGCCGCGGTTCGGATTGAATCCGTTTTCATGCTGTTAGGTATCGGCATATCCGGCAAATATTGCCGACCGCTGCGTAATGCTTGCCGGCTGGGATTGCCCGGATCACAACCCAAGATATTGAAATAATTAATCTTTTATAGAAACTCCGTCCTGGCCTGGCGGTTGCAAGCGGATAGTCAGTCTTGACGTCGCCTCTGGAGTTCCAAAGTGCCAAGCGTGCCGAGTATAGCGCCCAGCGCTTCCACCGCGGTCTCAGCGTCAGCCTCCTCGGCGGCGGCCGCGCAAAACCAAAATATCGACAGCCAGCCCTTCGCGGCCCTGCTCGACGCCGGTGTGACGAGCCCCGCAAATAATAATGTCCTGCCTAATCCGCCGCCCGGCCCGCAACAGGGACCCGCGGCAACGACCGGTTCGGCCGGCACCGCCAACCAGGTCGAGAGCACTGGAGATGCCGCTTCCACTGCCACAGCAAGTTCAGCCGCCGTCCCGCAGCCGACGTCAGCGAATGCCAACGGCACGACCGCGTCCGGCGCCAGCACACAGAATGGTAAGAGCGCCCAGCAGCAGGGCGCGCCATCATCCGGCAATACATCAGCGAACGGCAACACGCATTCATCCACGGCGTCGAAAGGCAACAGCGGTAAAGCAAAGTCCGCTTCGCCACCGGCGACGACCACAGGGACCGCCAATTCGACTCCGAATCCGGCAGATCCCAATGCCGCCGATCCAAACGCTCCAGCCAATAATCAGGCGGCGCAGAATGGCGCGCCCCAGGCGAACGCCGATGCGGCTGCAGCTGCCGCAGCCACCGTGGTCGTGGCGGCCGATGCTCAAACCGCCGATTCAACCGCAACGCCGGGATCGACGAAAAAATCAAAGGAATCCAACAGCGACCAAGGCAACGGTGATGCGGCCGACACGGCCGCAACTGCCGCCAATTCATCATCCGGTACAGCAGCCAATGCGCCGACGCCGGTCGCAACCATCATTGTCGCCAATAGCGCCATCGACTCCACGCCGGGTGCGACCGCGAACGCCTCCGCCAATATTGCGATCGGCGCGCAAGCCAAAGCGCGCGCGCTCACCGCGGCGGCGCGGACCGGCAGTCACGATTCCGATGCGCCGCAAAGTGCCGACGGCACTGCGACGACCGGCACCACCGCCGCCGATGCGACGGCCGCCAACAACGCCGCAAATGCCGCAAGCAACCCCTCGAGCGCGCGATCGCCCACCGCATCCGACGCCGGCGCGCAAGCCCCGGCCAATCTTCAGCAAATGCTGAACCAGACGGATGGCAATGCGACACAAGCCGATACAAGCGGTCAGGCGGGCACGACGGCGATAACCACGCACGGCGGGGGCGCAAGCACGACGGGATCGACCGACAGTGCAGGATCGGCGTCGCAAGCCGCCGGTGCCGCGGCAAAAGCCGTCACAGGCAATGTTCCGACTTTTGGCGTTGTCGCGGCCAATGTCGCTGCGACAAGCCAGACCGTAGCGCCGGCGGCAAACGCCGCGACTACGCCGACCGTATCGCTTGCCGGCCTTCCCGTCGCCATCGCCTCGCGCGCGCAGGCCGGCTCCAGCCAATTCGACATCCGGCTCGATCCGCCAGAGCTCGGCCGCATCGAAGTGCAGCTCAGCGTCGACGGCAACGGCCAGGTGACCTCGCACATCACTGCCGACCGTCAGGACACGCTCAATCTGCTGCAGAACCAGCAGCCACAGCTGCAGCAGGCGCTCGAACAGGCGGGGTTGAAGACGTCCGATAGCGGCATGCAATTCTCGCTGCGCGATCAGTCCTTCGCTGGCCAGCAGCAGCAGAACCAAAACTTCGGGCAAAACGGCAACGGCGCGCAAGCGAATACGCAGCAGGTCGTCGTACCCGATTCGAGCCTGTCGGCCGTCGATACGACACAAATCTATTCGCGCCTGAACTTGCGCAGCGGGCTCGATATTCGCGTGTAACGGCGCCTGAAGGCGCCAACAGACTTGGTGTGAGGACGGATCATGACCACCGGTGTCACAAACAACACGAACAATGCGGCGAATACGACCAATACCTCGAATACGAGCAGTTCGAATTCGACAAGCACGAGCAATTCCGCCCTCGACCAGCTCGCCGGCAACTTCAATTCGTTCCTGACGCTGCTGACCACACAGCTGCAGAACCAGGACCCGCTCGACCCGCTCGACACCAATCAGTTCACCCAGCAATTGGTCGAATTCGCAGGCGTCCAGCAGCAAGTGGACATGAACAGCAATATGCAGACGCTGATCTCGCTGCAGCAGAGCAGTGAGGCGGCTTCGGCGCTGCAGATGGTCGGCGCCACGGTGACGCTCAACGGCACCAGTGCGGCGCTGACGTCGAGCGCGCCCGCGACCTGGACCCTGAATTCGGCAGGGCCGGCGACCGGCAATGTGACGATCACCAATTCGAGCGGCAGCGTCGTCTATACCGGCACGACCTCGCTCAATGCCGGTAGCAACACCTATACCTGGAACGGAACCGGCAATACCGGCCAGAGCTGGCCGGCCGGCAATTACACGATCGCAGTGACCGGAACCAGCGCCACCGGCCAGAGTGTCACGGTCACTCCCCAAGTATCGGGCACGGTGAGCGGCGTCGATCTCAGCAAGAGCCCGCCGCAGCTCGTTGTCGGCGGAACCGACTATCCGATGAGTTCCATCCAGTCGGTCACCAACTCCACACTCGGCGGACTCAGTACCTCGCTGAATAGTCTCAACTCGGCACTGAACACCCTGACATCGTTCCTCTAGGAGGCAACTCGCGCTCAACAATTGGCAAGCGGATCTGGGTTCCGCTGACCGCGATATGCGCTCGCACCGCCAAAGGAACACCACTCGCCGCTGTTCCCAGCCGTCCGCTTGGACGATTACGGCCAATTGCATGCTTCGCTTAGGCAAATCTTAAGTGGGCATGCGTATGGTCGGCCTCTGTGGAGTAGTCGAGTTGGTGAGAGTTGCTATGACCGAACCCCATCGCCCGAGGGTCAAATACGTGATCGGGCCGGACGGTTCTCCCCTGACGATTGCCGATCTACCGGCCCCAGGGACGAAGCGTTGGGTCATCCGCCGCAAGGCGGAAGTGGTTGCCGCGGTTCGCGGTGGTTTGCTGTCGCTCGAAGAAGCGTGCAGCCGCTATACGCTGACGGTCGAGGAATTCCTCTCCTGGCAATATTCGATCGACCAGCATGGCCTTGCCGGCCTGCGCACGACCCGTATTCAGCAATACCGCCAGTAACGTTCGCTTAATTGGTCTGGCGGTTTCGGCGGCCGGTTTTACCGGCGGCGCCGGATTTGTGCGTCCGGTTCCATTTTATTAACCGGGCGCTAACCATCAACCGGGCAAATCTTGCCGAGTGAAACGCGCAAGCGTCGCTTCGCTCCGCGGGGGAAGGCTCGGTGCAAGGTCTAATCGAGTTTGCCAAGACACTCGGCGGTCCGCGCATCGCTGCGATGGCCGCGGTCACGGTCGCCCTCATCGGCTTTTTCGCCTTCGTCATCATGCGGGTGACGACCCCGGAAATGACGCCGCTATTCACGGATCTTTCGCTTGAAGACTCCGCCGTCATCGCCAAGGAGCTGGACCGCGAGGGCGTCACCTATCAGCTGCGCAACGACGGCAATATCATCATGGTGCCGGCTGACAAGGTGGCGCGGCTGCGCATGACGCTCGCCGAGAACGGCCTGCCCAAGGGCGGCGGCGTCGGCTACGAGATTTTCGACAAGACCGACGCGCTCGGTACGACGAGCTTTGTGCAGAATATCAACAGCCTGCGCGCGCTCGAAGGCGAATTGGCGCGCACCATCCAAGGGCTGGACCGTGTCGAAGCGGCACGCGTGCATCTGGTGATGCCGGAACGGCCGCTGTTTTCGCGCGACAAGGTCGATCCGTCCGCCTCGATCGTGCTTAAGCTCCGCGGCTCGCTCGAGCCGTCACAGGTGCGCGCCATCCGACACCTCGTCGCCACTGCCGTCAACGGTCTGAGTCCGCAGCGCATCTCGATCGTCGACGAACAGGGCCAGCTTCTCGCCGACGGCGCCGGCGACAGCCAGAGCGGAAACGATGTCAGCGCCGACGAACGGCAGCAGGCTTACGAAAAGCATCTGCGCCAGCAGGTCGAAGCCATCGTGTCCTCGGTGGTCGGCCCCGGCCATTCGCGGGTGCAGGTTAATGCCGATTTCGATTTCAACCGCATCACCCAGACCTCGGACAAATACGATCCCGACGGCCGCGTCATTCGCTCGAGCCAAAACCGCGAAGAAACGACATCGTCGAGCGACGGCAATCAGCAGGTCACCGTCGGCAACGAACTGCCGGGCGCCAATCAGCGCGGACAGCAGCAGCCTGCCGCCGAGACCGGGCCTCGCGACCAGAGCCATAAGACCGAGGAAATTATCAATTATGAAATCTCCAAAACCACCAAGACCGAAGTGATCGAAGGCGGCCGCGTTAACCGCCTGTCGGTCGCGGTCTTGGTCGACGGCACCTATGGCAAGAACGACAAGGGCGACGTCACCTATCAGCCACGCAGCAAGGAAGAGCTCGACCAGATCGCAACGCTGGTGCGTTCCGCCATCGGCTTCGACGCGAAGCGCGGCGATCAGGTCAACGTCGTCAACCTGCGCTTTGCCGACACGCCGTCCCTCATCATTCCTGAGCCGACCGGCTGGCTTGCGGCCATGCACTTCACCAAGGACGACATCATGCGCGCCATCGAGATGGTGGTCATGGGCATTCTCAGTCTCGTCGTCCTGCTGTTCGTGGTGCGGCCCCTGGTACGCCGCATCGTGACGCCTGAAGAGCCGAAGCCGGCGCCGGGGATGGAGCTCATTCCCGGAACAGTGGGCGCGCTCGCGGCGTCCGACCTCGACCCGACCAGGGCAGGAGAACCGAGCTTCGCCGCCAAGATGATCGACATCGCCCAGATCCAGGGTGAGGTCCATGCCCAATCGGTGAAAAAGGTCGGCGAGCTTGCCGACAAGAACCCCGAAGAAGCCGTCGCCATCATCCGTCACTGGCTGCATGAAATGCCGCCGGCCTGATCGCAGCCATAGCCAATACAGCAATGCCCGACGCCGCCACCAACACCCCGAACGCCCCGGCCAAAGCGCCCAACGAGGCCGCCCAGCAAGAGCTCGCCGGCGTTCTCGCGCAGCTTGCCAGCAATCTTCCCGAAGGCGTCGAGAAGCGGCAGCTGTCCGGGCCGGAGCGCGCCGCGATCTTGATGCTGGCGCTGGGCGAGCAGCACGGATCCCGCATCTGGGCCATGCTCGACGACGAGGAACTGCGCCAGATTTCCGTCGTGATGTCGACCATCGGCACGATCGAAGCCGGACTCGTTGAAAATCTCCTGCTCGAATTTGTGTCGCGCATGTCGGCCTCGGGCGCCATCATGGGCAACTACGAGGCGACCGAGCGGCTGCTGCAGCAATATCTGCCCCCCGAGCGGGTGGGCAACATCATGGAAGAAATCCGCGGCCCCGCCGGCCGCAACATGTGGGAGAAGCTCTCCAACGTGCAGGAGGAGGTTCTCGCCAACTACCTCAAGAACGAATATCCGCAGACCATCGCCGTCGTCCTCGGGAAGATCACGCCGGAGCATTCCGCGCGGGTGCTGTCGATCCTGCCGGAAGACCTGGCACTCGACGTGGTCAACCGCATGCTGCGCATGGAGTCGGTGCAGAAGGAGGTTCTCGAGCGGGTCGAGAGCACGTTGCGCATCGAGTTCATGTCGAACCTGTCGCAGACCCGCCGCCGCGACGCGCACGAGGTGATGGCCGAAATCTTCAACAATTTCGACCGCCAGACCGAAACGCGCTTCCTGACCGCGCTCGAAGAGGACAGCCGCGAAAGCGCCGAGCGTATCAAGACGCTGATGTTCACCTTCGATGACCTGACCAAGCTCGATACCGGCTCGGCGCAGACGCTGATGCGTCACGTCGAGAAGGACAAGCTCGGTATCGCCCTCAAGGGCGCCGCCGAGCCGGTTCGGCAGTTCTTCCTCAAGAACATGTCGTCGCGCGCCGCCAAGATGCTGCTCGACGACATGCAGGCCATGGGCCCGGTACGCCTGCGCGATGTCGACGAGGCGCAGGGACTTCTGGTCAACCTGGCCAAGGATCTGGCGGCCAAAGGCGAGATTGTCATCTCCAAGTCCCGCGGCGAAGAAGAGCTGATCTATTGAGGCGATGCGGATGACGGCACCGAGCAAATTCATGTTCGACAACGACTTCGGCGACGGGCCGCGCAAGCCGACCGAGCCGATGATCACCGTTGCCGAGCACGCGGCGAAGCTCGCCGAAGCCGAGACTGCAGGTCACAAGCGCGGTCACGCGCAGGGCCACAACGACGCGCAGGTCGAGATCAACCGGCGGATCGCGGCAACGCTCGAAACCATCGCCAAAAGCATTGCCGCGGCGAGCGCGGCGCTGCAGGCCATCGAGGCCCGGCTCGAATGCGAGGCGGTCGAAGTCGCGGTCGCGGTTGCACGCAAGCTCGCGCCCACCTTGATCGCCCGCGAGCCGTTCGCCGAGATTTCGGCCCTGGCGAGCGATTGCTTCCGCCAGCTGATCACCGCGCCGCACATCGTCGTGCGGGTCAACGACGCGGTCTATGCCACCGCCAAGGAGAAGCTTGAGGACATCGCTCGCGGCTGCAGCTTCGAAGGCCGGCTCGTGGTGCTGGCCGAGCCCGACATCGCCGCGGGCGATTGCCGCATCGAATGGGCCGACGGCGGCATCAATCGCGACAATGCCGGAGCCGACGCCGCGATCACCGAGGCGGTGGCCGGCTATGTCGGCGCCCGCCGCAGCGCCGCCGGCCCGGCGCCGGAGATGCGCCGCAGCCCGCTGCAATCGCGGCCGGCGCCCGTCGTCACGGCCGAAGCGCAGGAGACGCGCGAGCAGCACGAACCGCCCGAGCAGCATGTGGCGCCGCCCAGCGTTCCCGATCAACCCGAACTGCCCCTTCCGCGGGGGCACGAATTGCTGATGCCCAGCGATGACGAGTTCAGGAGGCTCTAAATGAGTGAGGACGACAGCAAAGTCCCGCTGCCAAATCTCGAGGATGGCGGAGCGCAAATCGATTCGCCGCCCGTGGCGGCCGCCGATGGCCCGGTCAGCCACATCGCCTCCGATCTCGAAGCGGTGTTCGATGTGCCGGTGCAGGTATCGGCCGTGCTCGGCCGGGCAAGGATGGATATCGGCGACCTGCTCAAGCTCGGGCCCGGCACTGTGCTCGAGCTCGACCGCAAGGTGGGCGAAGCGATCGACATTTATGTCAATAACCGCCTGGTGGCGCGCGGCGAAGTCGTGCTGGTGGAGGAAAAGCTCGGCGTCACCATGACGGAAATCATCAAATTGGACCGGTAATGCCGGCTGACAAGCCGCCCCATCTCAGCGAACAAGGATTACGACGATGCGCCTTCTGATCATCGGCTCACTCAATGGCCAGCTCACCACCGCAACCAAGATCGCGATGGATAAGGGCGCGCTCGTCACCCAGGCGGCGGACAACGCTCAGGCGCTCGCGGTGTTGCGCTCCGGGCGCGGGGCCGATCTCCTGATGGTCGACGTGGCGATCAATATCCGCGACCTGGTCGCTTCGCTGGAGGCCGAGCGCATCCACGCCCCGATCGTCGCCTGCGGTACCGCGACCGACGCCCGCGCCGCGGTGGCGGCGATCCATGCCGGCGCCAAGGAATACATCCCGCTGCCGCCCGATGCCGAACTGATCGCCGCCGTGCTCGCCGCAGTCGCCGACGACAGCCGCGACTTGATCTACCGCGACGACGCCATGGCGCGCGTGGTCAAGCTCGCCCAGCAGGTGGCGGCAAGCGAAGCCTCCGTGTTGATCACCGGCGAATCCGGCACCGGCAAGGAAGTGCTGGCGCGCTATGTCCATACCCGGTCCGGTCGTGCCAAGAAGCCGCTGATCTGCGTGAACTGCGCCGCCATTCCGGAGACGCTCCTGGAATCCGAATTGTTCGGCCACGAAAAAGGCTCGTTCACCGGCGCGGTCGCTCGCCGCATCGGCAAGTTCGAAGAAGCCAATGGCGGCACCCTGCTGCTCGACGAGATTTCCGAGATCGAGGTGCGGCTGCAAGCCAAGCTCCTGCGCGCCATCCAGGAACGCGTCATCGACCGCGTCGGCGGCACGCGCCCGGTGCCGATCGATATTCGGATCATCGCCACGTCGAACCGCAACCTCGCCGAAGCCGTGCGCGAGGGCACCTTCCGCGAAGACCTCTTGTTCCGGCTTAACGTGGTGAACCTGAAAATCCCGTCGCTGCGCGAACGGCCCGCCGATGTGCTCGAGCTTGCCGAATATTTCGTCAAGAAATATGCCGCCGCGAACGGCGTGACGGCACGGTTCCTCTCGCAGGACGCAAGGCGCACGCTGACCTTGAATTATTGGCCGGGCAATGTGCGGGAACTGGAAAATACCATGCACCGCGCCGTATTGATGGCGACCGGCGAGGAAATCGGGCCGGAAGCGATTCTCACACCCGACGGCGTCCGGCTCGACCAGCAAAAGACCGCGCCCGCGGTGGCGCATGCGGCGCTCGCCGCCGAACAGGTGACGCGCGGATTGGTCGGCCGCACCGTCGCCGAGGTCGAACGTGATCTGATCCTGGAGACGCTGAAACACTGCCTCGGCAACCGCACGCATGCAGCGAATGTGCTCGGCATATCCATCCGCACGTTGCGAAATAAGCTCAACGAATATTCGGCCGACGGCGTCCCGGTTCCGCCGCCGGGCGGCGGCGAGCCGAAAGCCGCTGCCTGACGGTTTGGGGGCGCCAGTGGCTGCGGCATAATGGCCGCGGCGTAAATTGTTCGTTGAGCATGCCGCTTTTCATTCAGCGCCCCATGCTTTTTCGGGGCAGGTTCTAACAACAAGACGCTTCCGCGCAGTGAAGGCAGGGTCTATATTTTCGCCGCCATGAAAAAACTCCATCGCCGTCAATTCCTGAATGCGGCTGCCAGCGCGCTGGCGCTGCCCACCGCCATCCGCAGCGCCCGTGCCGACACTTATCCGTCACGGCCCGTGCATCTCATCGTCGGGTTTCCGCCGGGCGGCACCGCCGACATCCTCGCGCGCCTCACCGGCGCTATGGTGCAGGAGCGGCTCGGCCAGCCGATCGTCGTCGAGAACCGCGGCGCGGCCGGTAACAGCATTGCCGCCGAATACGTCGCCCGTTCGGCGCCGGACGGCTACACGCTGATGTTCATCGCCAATCCGAATGTCATCAATGCCATGCTCAATCCGGCGCCGGATTTCGACATGGTGCGCGATATCGCGCCGATCGGCGGTATCGACCGCAATCCGCAGGTGCTGGTCGTGCATCCCTCGCTGCCGGTCAATTCCGTTCCCGATCTCATCGCCTATGCCAAGGCGCATCCAGGCGAGCTCAACATGGCCTCGGGCGGCATCGGCTCGACGCCGCATCTTGCCGGCGAACTGTTCAAGATGATGACCGGCGTCAACATGCTGCATGTGCCTTATCGCGGCGACGCGCCCGCCATCACCGATTTGCTCGAAGGGCAAGTGCAGGTGATGTTCGATCAAGTCATTCTCTCCATCGATCACATTCGCGCTGGACGGCTCAAGGCGCTCGCGGTGTCGAGCACCGACAAGCTCGCCGTGCTGCCCAACTTGCCGCCGGTGTCGCAATTCGTGCCGGGCTACGAGGCCTTTGCCTGGCAGGGCATCGGCGGGCCCAAGGGCACGCCGCCGGAAGCTCTCAACCGTGTCGCAAGCGAAATCAAAGCTGCGCTTGCCGACAGCAAGATGCAAACCCGCCTCGCCGATCTTGGCGGCGTGCCGATGCCGATGTCGCCTGATGAATTCGGCCATCTCATCGCCAACGAGACCACCAAATGGGCGAAAGTCATCAAGTTTGCGAATATCAAGGCGGGGTGAGTTCTTGTAGCGTTTCCCGGATCCGCAACGGCCGAGGCCGCAGCGCATCACCAAAATCAGGTTTGCGCGCTATGGTGTTGCGCTGCGCCCGAGAAACGCCTTCTCACTTCGTCGCGTCGCCGGCATCGACCATGATCGTCTCGACTTCGCCGGCGCCGCTTCTGCGGAAGGCGGCCGCAGCGTCATATTCCTTCGAGGTGAAACAGGCGACGCCCTGCTCGAAGGTCGGGAATTCGATCACGACAAAGCGGTGAAACTTGTCCGGGCCTTCCATGATCTGGAATTTGCCGCCGCGCGCCAGAACCTTGCCGCCATATTTGGCGATGATGCCCGGAACGAGATCCGTATATTTCTTATATTCGATCGGATCGTTGATCTTGGAACGGGCGACCCAATAGGCTGGCATTTAAAAATCTCCGGTTACGAAAGATCCATTTATGCGTGATGGATCAGCGTACGTCTTCGCCGATCAGCTTGAAAAATACAAATGAGGCGACCCATTTGCATGCCACGCCGACAGCAATCCCGATCAGCGTGTCCATGAGTCGCAACAGCGGCTGATGCCACGCGTGCTGCGCATCGATGGCCGCGACCAGCATGACGACGGCCGTGGTGACCCCGGCAAGACCGATCTCGTCACGGCGGCCAAGCACCATCATGATCAGCGTGCCGCCGGCCAAGACGGCGAGAAGTCCGACCGGCGTGAATGGAAACAGCAAGAGGTAGGCAAAGCACAGCGCGAAGCTGACCACCGTGGCGATAATGCGTCCGACGCTCGCCGATAGCGACTTGGCGCGGGTGTCGCGAAACACATAAATGGTGGAAACAACCGCCCACAAGGTGCCGACGACTTGGGACGACGTGCCGAGCCCGAACCGGGAATGAATCGTCACCATGATCCAATAGGTGATCAGACAGGCGAGCGCCATGTCCACGGCATAAGCGACATCCCAGGCGGAAAGCTTTTCGTATTTGAACGGCCCCATCGCCCGGTCGGTCCCGTCAGGTGGCAACATAGGGGCGCACCATCTTCGCCGGGTCGACAATGCGATCGAACTCGGCTTCGGTGACAAAGCCGAGCTTTAGCGCCGCCTCCCTTAGCGTCAGATCGTGTTCCATGGCGTAGTGCGCGATCTTGGACGCCTTGTCATAGCCGATCACCGGCGCCAGCGCCGTCACCAGCATCAGCGAGCGCTCGACATCTTCCTTGATTTTTTTCAGATTCGGCTCGGTACCTTCAACGAGGAATTTACGAAAATTGGTGCAGCCGTCGCTCATGATCGTGAGCGAATGCATGATGTTATAGATCATCAGCGGCTTATAGACGTTCATTTCGAGATAGCCGCTGGCGCCGCCAAAACCGACGGCGACGTCATTGCCCATGACCTGCACCGCGATCATGGTCAGCGCCTCGCATTGGGTCGGATTGACTTTGCCGGGCATGATCGATGAGCCTGGCTCATTTTCGGGAAGAACCAACTCGGCAAAACCGGCGCGCGGGCCGCAGGACATCAATCGGATATCATTGGCGATCTTGTAGAGCGACACAGCAAGCGTACGCAGCGTGCCAGAGAGCTGCACCAGCGCATCATGCGCGCCCTGCACCGCGAATTTGTTGGCGGCGCTGACGAACGGCAGCCCGGTCAACTTGGCGATTTCGGCGGTGGCTGCTTCGGCAAAACCCGGCTCGGCATTGATACCGGTGCCGACCCCCGTGCCGCCGAGTGCCAAGTGATAGACGCCTTGGAGCGCACTTTCGAGGCGGCCGAGATCGTCGGCAAGCATGCCGACATAGCCGGACCATTCCTGGCCGAGCGTCAGCGGGGTGGCGTCTTGCATATGGGTGCGACCGATCTTGATAATGCCGTCCCAGGCTTCGGCTTTGGCCGCAATCGCATCATGCAGCGCTTTGACCGCAGGCATGAGGCGCCGTGTCACGCCAAGCGCCGCGGCGATATACATCGCCGAAGGAAAATTGTCGTTCGACGATTGCGACATATTGACGTGATCGTTGGGATGCACCGGCGTCTTGCTGCCGAGCGGGGCGCCGACAAGCTGCGAGGACCGGTTCGCGATCACTTCGTTGACATTCATATTGAACTGGGTGCCGCTGCCGGTCATCCACACATGCAGCGGGAACATGTCGTGATGCTTGCCTGACAGGATCTCGTCACAGACCTTGACGATCAAATCACGAATCTCGCCGTCGAGCCGGCCCGCGGCATGGTTGGCGTCAGCCGCCGCCTTTTTCAAGACGGCATAGGCGGTGATCATTTCCCGCGGCATCAAATCCTTGCCGATGCTGAAATATTCCAGGGAGCGCTGAGTCTGCGCGCCCCACAGTTTTTCGGCGGGCACTTGCACTTCGCCGAGACTATCGGTTTCCTTGCGAAATTCACTCATCTTTCTCTCCCGAGAAAAGATCAATTGTAATGGTCTTGCCAACGAGCGAGGCTCAACAAGCGAGCGCCAGCCTATTCACTCGACACGTGATCGTCTACGATGCCGCATCAGTCGAGCTTAAGCCTACAGGTAGGCATGCATCGTCGCCAGGACGAGGCGCCGGCCCCGGCGCGGGAGCGCCGCCGAACCATCGGAGCAATGCGATGATCAGGTGTGTGCGGCTATGGAGCGGAGCCGACAATGATTCGCATTTCGAGGAAGGCATAATCGCGCTCGCGCGCGGTGCACGCGGCGATGTGCTCACCGATAAATTACCGGCGACTGCCGTGTCGTTTCAGGAAACGGCCTCGAGCGGCAGCTTTGCCTGGCACGACGCGCCGGTGCGGCAGCTGGTGATTACGTTGTCCGGCACGCTCGATTTCGAGACCCGCAGCGGCAAACATTTCATTCTCCGTCCGGGCGATATCCTGCTCGCCGAAGATACCATCGGCAGCGGCCACAAATGGAAGCTGGTCGACCAAGAACCGTGGCGGCGAGTCTATGTCGTGTTGACACCTGTCGCGGCTGTGCCGTTTCAGGCGAAGACATGATGCCACTTTGGGAGATTGATATCGGAGACAGGCCATGAACGGAACTTCGGGCGGCAGCAATTCCGACATCGTGCTGGTCGGCGCCGGCATCATGAGCGCGACGCTCGCGGTGTTGCTCAGGGAGCTCGAACCTTCGCTCCGCGTCGAGATGTTCGAGACGCTCGACGGCGCAGCGCTGGAAAGCTCGGATGCCTGGAACAACGCCGGCACCGGGCATGCCGCTTTGTGCGAGCTCAACTATACGCCCGAGCGTCCCGACGGCAGCATCGATATTTCCAAAGCCTTGGAGGTCAACACCGAGTTCGACCTGTCGCGACAGCTCTGGACCCATCTGATCCGCAAGAAGGCCATCGCCTCGCCTGATCTATTCATTCATGCCGTGCCGCATATGAGCTTCGTTCACGGCAAAGCTCATGTCGACTTTCTCAAGAAGCGCCACGCCGCGCTGACCGCGCATCATCTCTATCGCGGCATGGAATATTCCGAAGACCCGAAGCAGATCGACGAATGGGTGCCGCTCGTGATGGAGGGCCGCGCCGTCAACCAGGACGTCGCCGCGACCCGCATGATCACCGGCGCCGACGTCAATTACGGCGCGCTCACGCGCAACCTGATCGGCCATCTCCGGACGCAAAGCGGCTTTGCCGTCCACTATTCGCATCGCGTCACCCACCTCCATCGTGACGCGAATGGCGGCTGGCGGATCGAGGCGAAGAACGCCGGGACCGGCGAAACATTATCGACGACCGCGAAATTCCTGTTTCTCGGCGCCGGCGGCGGCGCCCTACCGCTGTTGCAGAAATCCGAAATCCCGGAGGCTTACGGCTATGCCGGATTTCCGGTGAGCGGCATCTGGCTGCGCTGCGACAATCCCGCGGTCAGCAAGCGACACCAGGCCAAGGTGTATGGCGTGGCCTCGGTCGGTTCGCCGCCGATGTCGGTGCCGCACCTCGATACGCGGGTGATCGACAGCGCAAAACACATTCTGTTCGGACCCTATGCCGGCTTTTCCACCAAATTCCTCAAACACGGCTCGCTGCTCGATCTATTCACATCGATCCGGCCGGGCAATATTTTGCCGCTTATGGAAGTCGGCCTGCACAATTTCAACCTGACCGAATATCTGGTCGAACAGGTCGTGCAATCGCCCAAGGACCGCTTCGGTACGCTGCAGATCTTTTATCCGCATGCCGACCAGAAAGACTGGAAGCTCGAAGTTGCCGGCATGCGAGTGCAGATCATCAAGCGCGATCCCGAGCAGGGCGGCATCCTCAAATTCGGCACGGAGATCGTCGCGGCGGCCGATCGTTCGCTGGTGGCGCTGCTTGGCGCTTCACCCGGCGCCTCAACCGCGGCCGCGGTCATGATCAAGGTGATCGAGCTTTGCTTCGGCCGGGAACTCAGCACCGGCGGCTGGAAGACCAAGCTCGAGCAGATCATTCCGTCCTACGGCCATTCTTTGATCGGTGATGCCGAGCTGACGCGCAGAGTGCGCGCCGACACCGCAGCGGTGCTTGGATTGCAGAATGTGTGATGGCGGGGGCGCTATTCCGCCGCGCGCCGCGCGGCGATGATCTGGTCGGCAGTGCGGCCGGTCAATTCGGCCATGTGATCGAACTTGAAGGTGAAGGTGCCGGCGCCGGCCGTGGCTGAACGAATCTCGACGATGAGATCGCCGATTTCCGATTCCGGCATCATCGCACGGACCGTGTCCCAGCCGTCCCAACCTTCGCGAGTGTCGAAGCCCAGGATTTGGCCGCGACGGCCCGACAACAGCGCGTTGATCTTAGCGGTGGCGTCGTTGGGGCAGACGATCTCGACGGAATAAATCGGCTCGAGCAGCACCGGCTGGCATTGCGGCAGCCCCTCGGCGATGCCGATCCGGCCCGCGGTGCGGAACGCCATATCGGAGGAATCCACGGTGTGATACGAACCGTCGATCAGTGCCACGTGCAGATCGACGACCGGAAAGCCGAGCGGCCCGTGCTTGAGCGCGTCGATGACGCCTTCCTCGACCGAAGGAATGTAATTGCGCGGCACCACGCCGCCGGTGATCTTGTCCTCGAAGGAAAAGCCCGCGCCGCGCGACATCGGCTTGATCTCGATCACGACGTCGCCGTACTGGCCGTGACCGCCGGACTGTTTCTTGTGGCGGCCGCGCTGAGTCACCGGCTTGCGGATGGTCTCGCGATAATTGACACTCGGCGTGCGTCGGTCAATGGCGACGCCGAAGCGGTCGCTCAGGCGTTCGGTGGCGACGCGCAGATGCATTTCGCCCTGGCCCCACAGAACGACTTCGTGCAGTTCCGGATTGTGGACCACGACGATCGAGGGATCCTCCTCGACCAGCTTGTTGAGCGCTTGGCCGAGTTTAACGTCATCCTTGCGTTCCTTGGCCGAAATCGCGATCGCCAGCACCGGCGGATGGGGCTCGACCTTGGCGATCGGTGGATGGGGCTCCTTGCCGGCGGATAGCGTCTCGCCGGTCTTGGCCTTGTCGAGCTTGGCGAACGCCACCGTCTCGCCGAGCGCCGCCGGGCCGCGTTTTTCGCTCGTCTGGCCGAGAAGCCTGAAGGTGCCGGCAACGCGTCCGGCCTCTTCTTCGCCTGCCAGTAATGTGGTGCCGTCGCCGGCCTGGCCTGCCAGCATGCGCACGATCGACATCTTGCCGCCATGCGTGGTGTTCTGCGTCTTCAGCACATAGCCGACCGCGTCATAGCCGGTTTTGATGCCGAGCCGCTTCGCGGTCTCGGCGACGCCGGGCGATTCATGGCGCAGCGCCTTGAGGAGCCGCAGCACGCCGTTGGCCCGCGTCGCCGTGCCCATCAGCACCGGACAGACCAGGCCTTCGCGCAATTCGCGGGTGAGGTCGTCGAACACCTTGTCGCGTGGCGGCTGGATGTCTTCGAGCAACTGCTCCATCAGCTCGTCGTCATGATCGGCGAGGGTTTCCAGCATGGAGAAACGTGCGGTCTTTTCCCGGTCGGCGCTGTCGCCTTCGAGCGGCACGATTTCGGACGGCGCATGCTCCTTGTAGACAAAGGCGCGTTCCAGCGCGAGGTCGACGAAGCCCGAAATGATATCGCCGGAGAAGGTCGGGATTTGCCGCAAGATCAATTTGGTGCGTGACGCCGGCTGCAGCAATTGCAGGACGTCGTGGACGCCGGCATTGGCCTTGTCGATCTTGTTGACGAACAGCAGGCACGGCACCTTGCGGTCCTCGAGCTCGCGCAGGATGAGTTGAAGCTGCGGGATCTTCTTCTCATCCATTTCGCACACGACGACGGCGGCATCGATGGCCGGCAGCACGGCGCGCATGTCGTGGGCGAATTCGACCGAGCCGGGACAATCGAGGAAGGTGTAAGCGTCGCCCATGAAGTTCGTGGTGGCGACGGTGAGCTCGACGCTCATCTGGTGATGACGCGCTTCTTTCGACGCGTCGCCCACCGCGTTGCCCGCTTCGACCGTGCCTTGGCGCGGGATGGCGCCGGTGCGGGCGAGGATGGCTTCGAGTAAAGTTGTTTTGCCGCTCTGAAAGGGACCGACGAGAGCGACGCAGCGAGGACCGCCCGCTCTCGCGCCGTTACCATTGCCGCCGTTAGTTGCCATAACAACCTCCCGCAACAACACCCCGGATCGGCCCGCTGTTTGATCGCGGGCTTATGTGTCGGAGGCCATCGTTTCAGGCGGCGGCGGGGGCGGTCAAGAGGCGCGTTACCGCGCCCCTTATTATTTCTTGCTGTTACTGTGCGTAATGCAGTTCCAGCGCGCCGACGCCGGCCGCGATGTTCAAGCCGGTCTGCCCCTGCACCGAGAGCGGCTGCAGCGCGATCCCGCGATTCGAGCCGCCCACCAGAACATTGGCGCCAAGCCCTGCGGCCACAGTGGCCTCAGCCTGCGCACCGACGTAAGTGCCGGCCAGCATACCGGCAAAACGGTTGGTGTCGGTGAACACGCCCCACACCATGGCGCCGCCGGTGGTGAAGCCGACGTCGAGACCGATCTTGGTAATGGTGCCGGTATAGGCCTCGGGCGGGCCGCCATCGGGCTGGAAGTTGCAGCTCACATTGCGCTGCGAACCGACAACGAGGCCGACGCCGGCCGAAATCGAGCACGCGAGTTGCCCGACTTGCACGCGGCGCGGTTGCGCATCGGCGGGCAGCACGAGGAACATGCCAAGCGCCACCGCGGCGACCACGAACGTACCCAAATTGGCTGAAAAAGCCCTACGAAACATTTTCTTACTCCTTAGCCCCCGGCCCGCTATGGGCCATTTCGGCGCCATAATAGGCGAGAACGCCGACCACGTCTTGCCTCCATTGGTCAAGAATTGTGGCCCGTCATTGGCACCATGGCGGCGCGCGGCGGATTTCGAAACCGCAGGTGTTCGTAGCCAAAGTCGTGGCAAATGCGCCGAGGCTTCGCGGTTCAGGAACCATGCTCGCGCTGCTCGATTAACGGTGCGGGGCTCGAAAATGCGGCCGACCCGCAATGACCCAACGACGCGCCACCGACCAGGAAGCCGACGAGCCGGTCACACTGCACCGGACCATCCAGATGATGCTCGGCGAAAAGCTGCGCGCCCATTACCGTGCACCGAAGAGATTATCGCATGAGCTCTTCGTACTGATGATGCAGATCAAAGAGCAGGAGCGGCGGCAGGCGGCCGCACTCGCTCGCAAGGCCAAGCTGGCCGAGAGCTAATTCTTCTTCAGACAAATCGGATCGCTGCTCGGTATATAAATGCAACGCCAATCAGGCCCGAAGCCCGCCGGGCTCCAATTTTCCACATAGCGCGGACCGATGATGAAAGCGGCGGTCACGGCGAGCGCGATCGCGATTGCAAAGAGGATCGCCAAAAAATCATCGCGGCCGGGCGGCAGCCAGGGCCACCAAGACGGCCACCACGAAGACCATTTCATCCGCAGTGCTCCCATTCAGCCGGGACACCCGCTCAGAAAAATCCGAGCGACTCGCAGCCGGTGCCGGCCTTGAAACTGCCTTTGTGCCGCTGGTTCGGGATGTCGACGATGTGCACCGAACCATCGCCCTGGCAGGCGACGAACAAATCGTCGCCGCGGAACGCCATGTCCATCGGCTGCGAGCCGACCTTGATCGCCGTCTGCGCCTTGAACGATGGATCGATCAGGCTCACCGTGTCGCTGTTGAGACTGGTGACGCCGATCAGGCTGTTGTCGGGCGCATAGCGCGCGATCTGCGCCGCCTTCGGCACGTCTTTCAGCACAATTTCCTCGCGCACCTTGCCAGCCTGTGTGTCGATCAGAAACAGCGTCGGCTGCGCGTCGTCCACCGCGATCACGGTGCCGCCATCGGGCGAAATCGCGATCCCGGCAAGCGGGCGCGGCGTCTTGATCTTGCCGAGCAGTTTACGCGCCGGCAGATCGATCACCGAAACCGCGCCGTCCTCCTCGTTCTCGGTATAGAGGCGCTTGCCGTCAGCCGAGATGATCAGGCGATGGCCGTTGGTCGAGCCGGAATCGATCGCGCCGACGACCTTGTTGGCCTTGCGGTCGATCACCGCGACCACCGCGGAATTTTCGCAAGTGATGTAGACGAAACCGTCCGGCCCAAGCTTGAGCGTGTGCGGGGCGATATAAGGATAAAGGTCGATGGTCGCGACCTGTGCCCGCTTGTTCAGATCGAATACGCATAATTCATGCTGCGGATTGGGATTGCGGCCGTGGATGCCGTCGCCAAAGATCGGCACATAGGCCATGGCCGGAAGGCCATCGGATTCCGGCACGATCAGCAATTCGTGGACGGTGCGCTTATAGCCGTCGAGCACGATTTCGGTTTCGTAAGTCTTGGGGTTCAGGAACAGGACCTTCGCCCCCATCTTGTCGACCGCGATCATGCCGTGAGATTCAATTTCCTTAGCCATCGTTTCTTCCCTTGATGCGGGGTAACTCTACCCCGTCATGGCCGGGCTTGTCCCGCCTGCGCGGCCGAAGCCACTTCGGCACGGCAGAGGTCCTGCCATCCACATCTTGATGGCACGGCCCTAAAGACATGGACGCCCGCGACAAGCGCCAGCATGGCGGTTAGGATAATCCGAAAACCGGGAGGAAACTCAATGACCGCCGTTGCGTCTCACAACATTAAATTCCTGGGCCACAGCGATCAGGGTGGACGCGGCGACGGCGTGCAGCTGATGGTGCACAAGGGCTTCGCCTATATCGGCCACGGCTTTTCCAACGGCATCACCATTATCGACGTGCGCGATCCGACCCGGCCGACGCCGGTGCAATTTCTGGCCTGCCCACCCAATACGCGCGCGCATCATCTGCAGACGCACGGTGACCTCCTGCTCGCGGTGAACGGCCCGAGCGTGTGGACCATGCAGGTCTCCCATGAATCCTATTTCACCGGCACGTCCGGCGATGCGCTCAAAGGCCAGACCTTCACCAGCGGGCTGCGCGTCTACGACATTTCCAAGCCCGACGCGCCCCGCGAAATCGCATTCCTGCCGATGGGCGGCCTGGGCCCGCATCGCATCTGGTATGTCGGCGAACGCTACGCCTATGTCTCGGTGCACCTGCCGGAATTTTCCGACCACATACTGGTCATCGTCGACATGAAGGAGCCGACCAAGCCGGAAATGGTCGGCAAATTCTGGCTGCCCGGCATGTGGACCGGCGGCGGCGAGACGCCGACCTGGCCGAAGGGCAGGCGTTATGCACTGCACCATGCGCTGGTCGCCGGCAATCTCGCTTATAGCGCTTGGCGCGACGGCGGCTTGGCCGTTGTCGATGTCAGCGATCCGGCAAAGCCGAAAATGGTGTCCTATCGTAACTGGGATCCGCCGTTCGGCGGCGGTACCCATTCGCCGCTGCCGTTGCCGGACCGCAATCTGCTGGTCGTTGCGGATGAGGCCAATTTTGCCGATTGCAAGCTCGGACTGCGCTACATCTGGGTATTCGACATCCGCGAGCCTTCAAATCCCGTCAGCATCGCCACCATGCCGATTCCGGACGAGGCCGATTACTGCAAGAAGGGCGGCAATTTCGGCCCGCACAATCTCTGGGAAAACCGGCCGGGCAACTTCGTCAGCTCGCGCTACATTTTTGCTACGCTGCACAATGCCGGCGTACGCGTCTATGACATCAAAAACCCGTTCGCGCCGTGCGAGACCGCCTATTTCGTGCCGCCGAACCCTGAGCGCATGTACGACCCGCGCCCGAACCGGCCGCAAATCATCCAGTCCTGCGACTGCTTCGTCGACAAGGAGGGCGTGATGTATGTGACTGATTCCAATGCTGGACTTTATATTTTGCAATTCGAAGGACGCTGACAAACCAGCCGCCCCGCGAGCGTTTACCTTGGAAAGTAAGAAATATTACCATCCGTGACGCAAGTCGCTTAACCACATTGACACTGGCAGGCGGTCCTTTCACACTTGTGAGATGCAGAGCCGCAAAAGCGGCCGGGGCATCATGGGGAGGACGGAATGGCGACTGTCACGGCAGCGCAACTCGGCGGCGCGCAAGGCCGCGGAACGCAGACCATCGAAGCATTTGTCAACGACGCGCTCGACGACGCCAAGATCTCGCCGCTGCATAGGCGCGTCGTCGCGCTGATTGCAGCCGGCTATTTCTTCGATGTCATCGACTTCACGGTGCTCGGCTCGCTGATCCCGTTCATCGTCAAATCCGGCTTTGCCACACCTGCCGAGGCGGCGCTGATCGGCAGTGCCGGCATTTTCGGCATGTTTCTCGGCACCGCCGGCCAGGGTGAGTTTTCCGACCGCTTCGGCCGCCGTTTCATTTACCAGTTCAACCTGCTGCTGTTCGGCATCTTCACCATTCTCGGCGCGCTGGCGCCAAGCGTGACTTTGCTGGTCGCCTGCCGCTTCATCGCCGGCATCGGGCTTGGCGCCGAACAGCCGCTGTGCTTCGCCTATGCGGGTGAATATTCGCCCAAGCGCATCCGCGGCCGCATCCTCGCGATCATTCACTTCATCGGCGGCGCCTGCGTATGGCCGATCGGCACCGCGATGGTGCTATTGGCCGGCAACTACATCAGCGCTCCTGAAACCGTCTGGCGCGGGGTGTGGGTGGTGATTGGTGCGGGCGCACTGGTCGTCTGGGTGCTGCGCTTCGCGCTGCCGGAATCGCCGCGCTATCTCGCGACCCACGGCCGCGGCAAGGAGGCGCTCGACGTGCTTGGCCGGCTCGGCATTGCCGGCCCGACGCAGCCGCTCTCCACGGACGCGGCGAGCGACACCAAGAGCGATCCGTTCGCGGTGGTGTTTTCCAAATATCCCGGCCGCGTCATCGCCGGCATGATCTGCTTCACGGCGTTCTTCGGCGTCGCAATCGGGCTCGGCGCCTGGCTGCCGAACATGATGACGACGAAGGGCTTCACCATCACCAAGTCGCTGCAATACACGCTCGCCATGAACTTTGCCGTGCCGTGCGCGAGCCTCTTCATGATGTACGCGCTCGACAAATACGGCCGCAAGATCACCTCGGTCTTGGCCTTCATCGGCGCCGGCATCATGGCGATCGTGTTCGCCAATGCCGGAACCGGCACCGAACTCATAGTTGCCGGCTTTATCATGATCTTCTTTGTTCAGGTCGCCGGCAATTCGATGCAGATCTTTGCCTCTGAAGTGTTCCCGACCAACGCGCGGGCGTCCGGCTTCGGCTGGGCGGCCGGCGTCGGCCGGCTCGCCACCGCTTTCATCATCCCGACCATTCTGTGGATCCAGAACGGCTACGGGCTGACCACGGTGTTCGTAAGCCTCGCCGCGGCGCTGGTGATCGCGGCGGTCTCGGTGACGCAACTCGGTCCCGAGGCCCGGCAGAAGAGCCTCGACGAGATCGCACCGCCGACTGGCTAGCCTTCGGCGCCAGGTGTCTCAACACGGCAAAACGTAAAAAGCGGCCGCCCTCGGGGCGGCCGCTTCGCATTTTGGCGGCGGCGAATTAGCGCAAGTTGCCGCAGAAGCGTTGGATGCGCGTGCAGGCTTCTTCCAGCGCCGAGGTCGCGGTCGCATACGAGATGCGGAACGCCGGACCGACGCCGAACGGCGTGCCCTGCACCACGGCCACGCCTTCGGCTTCAAGAAGCTCGGTGACGAAATCCTCGTCGGTTTGGAGCTTCCTGCCGTTGGGAGCCGTCTTGCCCATCGCGCCGGCGCAGGACGGATAGACATAAAACGCGCCTTCCGGCTTCGGGCACTGGATGCCGCTTGCCTGATTGAGCATCGAGACGCAGAGGTCGCGTCGCTCCTTGAAGATCTTGTTGTGCTTGGGGATGAAGTCCTGCGGCCCGTTGAGCGCCTCGACCGCGGCCCATTGCGCCACCGCCGTCGGATTCGACGTCGACTGCGACTGGATCATCGCCATAGTCTTGATCAATTTCTCCGGACCGCCGGCATAACCGATGCGCCAGCCGGTCATGCAATAGGCCTTCGACACGCCGTTGACGGTGAGCGTGCGCTCATAGAGCCGCGGCTCGAGTTGCGCCGGCGAGTAGAACTTGAAATTGTCGTAGACCAGATGCTCGTACATGTCGTCCGACATGACGTGAACATGCGGATGGCGTACCAGCACGTCGGTGATCGCTTTCAACTCGTCTTTGGTATAGGCCGCGCCGGTCGGGTTCGACGGCGAGTTGAAGATGATCCATTTGGTCTTCGGCGTGATAGCGCGCTCGAGATCCTCCGGCTGCATCTTGTAGCCGGACTTCATCGTGGTCACGACCTCGACCGGGGTGCCGCCGGCGAGCAGCACCATGTCCGGATAGCTCACCCAATAGGGCGCAGGAATGATGACCTCGTCGCCCGGATTGAGGGTTGCGATCAGCGCATTGTACAGCACCTGCTTGCCGCCGGTGCCGATGATGATCTCCGACGGCTTGTAGTCGAGCTCGTTCTCGCGCTTGAACTTGCGCGACACCGCCTGCTTCAGCTCGGCAATGCCATCCACGGCGGTGTATTTGGCCGCCTTGCCGTCGCGGATCGCCTTGATCGCGGCTTCCTTGATGTTCTCGGGCGTGTCGAAATCGGGCTCGCCGGCGCCAAGGCCGATGACATCGCGGCCGGCGGCTTTCAGCGCACGCGCTTTGTCCGTGACGGCGATGGTAGCCGACGGCTTGATGCGCATGATCTGGTCCGCGATGAAGGCCATTGCGAGTCTCCGATTCTCCTGTGGTTAAACGACCGCGGTTTCCTAAAGCCCACCCGCCACGCAGGCAAGCCTTAATCCGGCATTTCTCCCTCACATATCCGGCATTTCCGGCGCGGCGCGCCTCCTCCGCAACAGTCCGTTAAGGCCGCTTTGGCCTAATGTCCGGAATCGGCCGGCAAAAGGACCTAAATGGACGGCGTGCGCGACATGTTGCGGAGCGGCGACTGGCTCACGCGCGAACGCGTGCGGCTTGTCGCCACCGCGCTCTTAATTGCTTCGGCCGCGGGCTTTCTGTTCCTGGTGGTGACGGCGCACGGCGCGATCGACCGCCAAGGCCGGCCGCTCGGCACCGATTTCTCCAATGTCTATGCGGCCGGCACCTATGCGCTCGAAGGTCGAGCGGCTGCCGCCTTCGATCCGCCGCAGCAATTCAAGCGCGAGCAGCAGATTTTCGGCAAGGATACGCAATTCTACGGTTGGCACTATCCGCCGTTCTTTTTGTTCGTCGCGGCCGCCTTGGCTTGGATGCCCTATGGCGTAGCGCTTGCAGTGTGGCAGTCGGTGACGCTGGCGCTGTATTTGCTGGTCATGCGGGCGATTGTTGCTCAATCTCCTCGCATAACGGCGAGAGATGATCGTCTCTGGCTTCTCTTGGCGCTCGCCTTCCCGGCCGTGCTGATCAATATTGGTCACGGCCAGAACGGCTTCCTCACCGCCGCGCTGATGGGCGGCGCGCTGATCGCGCTCGATCGCCGTCCGATCGCCGCCGGAATTCTGTTCGGCCTCATGGTCTACAAGCCGCAATATGGCCTCATGATCCCGCTGGTTCTTGCCGCGAGCGGCCGCTGGAAATGCTTTGCTTCGGCGGCGGCAACTGTCGCGCTGCTGGCGCTCGTCACCACGTTGGTGTTTGGCTTGGATGTGTGGCGCGCCTTTCTGGCTTCGACCGAGTTCACGCGCACCGTCGTGCTCGAACAGGGCAACACCGGCTGGCACAAGATCCAGAGCGTGTTCGCCTGGGCGCGGATGTGGGGCGCACCGATCCCGCTCGCTTATTTGCTGCAGGGCGGAACGATCCTCGGCATCGGCGCGGCCTTGGTCTGGCTGTGGCGCAGCGCCGCGCCCTATGCGCTGAAGGCCGCAGCACTGTGTCTCGCCGCCATTCTCGCGACACCCTACAGCTTCGATTACGACATGATGGTGCTGGCGCCGGCGATCGCTTTCATCGCGGTCGATGGTTTCAGCCGCAACTTCGATCCGTGGGGAAAAACCGTGCTCGCCGCGCTGTGGCTGGTACCTCTTTTTGCCCGCAGCATTGCGCAAATTAGTCTAATTCCACTTGGTGTGCCGGCCATGCTGGCGGTCTTTGTTCTCATATTGCAGCGCAGCGGATTTAGCAGAGAATTTGCCGGCGAATTTGATTCATCGGTGGCATTCTCCGGAGCACCCACTACATTTGACGCTGTGGCCGACGAGGCGGTGCCGGCGAATCAAGTTGTTGCGGAAACGCGTGCGGCGAAAAGCTCCGCTGGTGATGCGGCCACGACATCGCCGCGTTGACGTCGTAAGGCCGCAACACTCGCACGTTACTGCCCCGGAAATTTTTAGGAGCGGCGATGCTTACGCTCTATTCGATGCAGCGGTCCGGCAACAGCTACAAGGCACGGCTCGCCTTGGCGCATCTCGGCGTGCCTTATCGTCTTATCGAGATCGATATCTTGAAGGGCGAAAGTCACACGCCGGAATTTCTGGCCAAAAATCCCAATGGCCAAGTGCCGCTTCTTGAAGTCGCGCCCGGCCGCTATCTCGCCGAATCGAATGCCATTCTCTGGTATGTCGCCAATGGCTCGTCGCTCGCGCCGGAAGACCACATCGACCGCGCCGAGACTCTGCAATGGATGTTCTTCGAGCAGCACAGTCTCGAGCCGAATATCGGCGCCGCCTATTTCTGGCTGGCCTTGGTCAAAGGCGGACGCGAATTGCAGCAGCACGCGCTGGAAGACTGGATGGAAGAAGGCAATCGCGCGCTCGGCGTGATGGAGCGGCATCTGGCGCTGCACGACTTCTTCTGCGCTGAGCGCTACACCATCGCCGACATCGCGCTCTACGCCTATACGCATGTCGCCCATCACTGCGACTACGACCTGACGCCGTTCCCCGCGATCCGCGCCTGGCTCGACCGCGTCGCCGATCAGCCGGACTATGTGCCCATGGAATTTCGGCCCGAACCGGCCGCAGCGCTCGCCTAAGTGACGGCGAAGCCACAGCGGCGGAAAATTGCGGTAACGCCGTCCTGCGTTAACGAAGCATTAACCAAAATCACGAATTTGCCTTTCTTCCTCAAAGACTTCGCCCAAGTCCGGCCGACCCGGCGCCGGCATTCCGCAGCAATCCTTGAGGCAAGACTCAACACCTGATTCGTCGGCCTGGACCGTAGGCCCGGCGAAGACGCTGCGAGGATGACGACAATGACTGTGCTGAAGGGGAAGGTCGGCTTCGCCTCCCCGATTGCCGATAAGGCCGATGCGAAACGGCGGCGCGCCGGCGTCGAACTGTTCGCCACGCTCGCGCTCGCGATTTCGCTGGCAGTAGCCCTTACCGCCGTATCGATCGGCATGGCGAGCGCGCACGCGCCGCTGATGCAGATTCTTTATCGGTCCTAAGCTTCGCCTGTTCGTTACTCGGTCTTGATCTCGGCTGCCTTGATGATCGGCCACCACTTGTCGATCTCGGCTTTGTTATAGGCGGCGAGCGCGGCCGGATTCTGTTGCGCGCTCGGAAATATGACTTGGCCGAGTGTCTCGATCCGTTTGCGCACGCCCGGATCGGCCAAAGTCGTTTGCACGGCCTTGTCGAGACGCGCAACGACGGGCTGCGGCGTGCCCTTGGTCGTCCACAATCCGTGCCAGAACGAAATGCTCAAGCCCGGCACGCCGGATTCGATCATGGTCGGCGTATCAGGCGACATCGCCCAGCGCTCCTCGCCCAGCACGGCAAAGGCCTTCATCTTGCCTGCCTTCACATAAGGAAGCGTCGACGTCGCCTCGAGGCAAGCCAAATCGATCTGGCCGGCCACCAGGTCCTGGATGGCCGGACCGGCACCGCGATAGGGCACAAAATCGAGCCGGGCGTGGGTCTTCTGCTGGAAATAGATGCCGCAGAGCTGTGCCGCGCTGCCGGTTCCCACCGTTCCGAATGTGGCCGGCTGCGGCTTCGACTTCACCCAGGAAATCAGCTCGGCCGCGGTATTCGGCGGGACCGATTCTTTGCCGAGGATCCAGAGCGGTGACGCCGCGAGAAGCGAAATCGGCTGCAGATCGTTGAGCACGTCATAGTCGAGCTTGTAGAGCGCCGGAGCCCCGACATGGCTCGACCAATTGCCGAGACCGATCGTATAGCCGTCAGGATCGGCGTGAACGACACGCCCTGCGGCGATCGTGCCGGCCGCGCCGCTCACCGTCTCGACCACCACCGATTGACCGAGCGCTCTCCCCATGCCATCCGCCAAAATCCGCGCCAGCGCGTCGGTCGGACCGCCCGGCGGAAAACCGCTGATCATGGTGATGGGACGCGACGGGTAATCTTCGGCTCGCGCCGAGCCCGCACCGGTCAGAACCGCAAATGTCAGAACCAGGCTTGCCAGAACCACACTTTTCAGAAGCGCGATAAGCGCGCCGCTCAAGCTTCGTCGTTTCATGACGCCCTCTGGGGTGACTGTGGGTTTCCTCTGCTCGCTGCTGCGTGCAGCTTTGACGTTTCTGATTTTGCGTTGACAACGATGACACGTGCGGACGCGTGCTAATAGGTCAGGACCGCTGTCGTGACGGAAAGGTCGCAATCCCGAAGAACACGGCGGCTTTCGCTGAGCCGCCCTTGGCGTGTCGATTGACGCCGCCTATATGCGGCCTGTAACCATCCGCAAATGTTCGCAAAATTCGAACGATTCCTGACGCCGACGGCGCCGCCGGAACATCCGGAACCGCCGCCGGGCCTCATCGCCTTCCTGTGGCACTTTGCCCGGCAGGCGAAATGGCTGTTCGCGGCCCTGTTCGTCATCGAATGCCTGGTAGCGCTGAGCGACAGCGCGGTGCCGTGGTTTATGGGCCGTGTCGTCACCATGGTCACCAAGATGCCGGCCGACCGGTTCTTCGCGGAGGGCTGGCCGTGGCTGCTCGGCATGGCGGTGGTCGTGCTGATCGTGCGCCCCGCGGTGATGCTCTTGCGCTACCTGATCAACAATCAGGCGCTGGCGGCGCCGTTCACCGGACTGGTCCGGTGGCAGGCGCATTGGCACGTGGTGCGGCAGAGCTGGGCCTTCTTTCAGAACGACTTCGCCGGTCGCATTTCCAACCGCGTCATGCAGACCGCACCTTCGGTACGCTCGACCTTGACTGCGACCATCACCGCGGTTTGGTACATCATCGTCTATGCGGCGTCCGCCCTGACGCTGACCGCGGCGGCGCAACGCTGGCTCGCCCTGCCGATCCTGTTGTGGTTCATGGCTTATACCGCGCTGCTTTATTTTCTCGTGCCGCGGATGCGCGAGCGTTCGAAAGTCAGCTCGATCGCGCGCTCGGAGCTGACCGGACGCATCGTCGACAGCTACACCAACATCCTCACCGTCAAGCTGTTCGCCCGCGCCCGCGAGGAAGATCAATATGTGCGCGACGCCGTCGATCGCCATGTCGACCTGTTCACCGCTTCGCAGCGGTTATTGACTGTGTTCGGCATAACGCTCGACCTGCTCAACGCGCTTCTGATCGCGGGCTCGGGAGCGCTGGCGCTGGTGCTGTGGCGCATGGGCCGGATCGAGGTCGGCGCCATTGCCATGGTGCTGCCGCTGTCCTTGCAGCTCACCAATATGTCGCGTCAGATCGCGCTGCGCATCACCGAAATCTTCGAAGATGTCGGCGTGGTGCAGGAGGGCATGCTGACCATCGCCCAGCCGCTGCAACTGCCGGATCCCGTGCATGCCAAGCCGCTGACCGTGCGTACCGGCCGCATCGAGTTCAAGAATGTGAGCTTCGGCTATGGCCGCGAGGTCGGCGTCTTGCAGAATTTCAACCTGACCATCGAGCCTGGCGAGAAGATCGGGCTGGTCGGCCGCTCCGGCGCCGGCAAATCGACCGTGGTCAATCTGCTGTTGCGCTTTTTCGCGCTCGAAGGCGGCGCCATCCTGATCGACGGCGACGACATTTCCAGCCTGACGCAGGAATCGCTGCGCGCGCAGATCTCGGTCGTGACGCAGGACACCTCGCTGCTGCATCGCTCGATCCGCGCCAATATCCGCTACGGACGGCCCGACGCCACGGATGAAGAGATCGAGCGCGCCGCGCGGCTTGCGCATGCGCACGAATTCATACCCGACCTCGAGGATTGGTACGGTCGTCGCGGCTATGACGCCCATGTCGGGGAGCGCGGCATCAAATTGTCCGGCGGCCAGCGCCAGCGCATCGCCATCGCGCGAGTGATCCTCAAGGACGCGCCGATCCTCGTTTTCGACGAAGCGACTTCGGCGCTCGACAGCGAAGTCGAATCCGCGATCCAGTCGTCGCTCGGCACGCTGATGCAAGGCAAGACCGCGATCGCCATCGCGCACCGGCTGTCGACGATCGCGCAGATGGACCGCCTGGTCGTGCTCGATCACGGCCGCATCATCGAACAGGGAAGCCACAGCGAATTGATCGCGCAAAACGGCCATTATGCCGCGCTGTGGCGGCGCCAGGCCGGCGGCTTCATCGACGCCACCGACATGCAGGCGGCGGAGTGATCAAAACGCCGCATCGGAATAGGCGACAGCCTCGGACGTGTTTTTGCTCACCTGATTTTCGCACGGCCCAGCCATCAGCGGCCGCGTCACAAGCCACACGAGCAGTGCCACAACGGCAATCGCGCCAAGCGTGACAAAAGCGGCCGCATAACCGAATTGTTCCGCGACGACACCTCCGACGCTCATGCTCAACGCCGCACCTATCGCCTGCAGCGTCATCACCGCGCCGAGACCGGCATTGACGTGTCCGGTGCCGGCGAGGATGCGCGCGACGAGCCCAGGCACGGCAACGCCGAGGGCGCCGGCGCCGAAGCCGTCGAGAATTTGCACCGGAACGAGCGCCCACGCGCCGCCCGTCAGCGACGCGGCGAGGCCGCGCACCGGCAGCGTAATCAGGGCGATGAGAAAGACAGGCCAATAGCCTTTGGTTTCGGCCAAGCGCGCGGCGAACAACGCCACTGGGACCATGGTCAGCTGCGCGATGACGATGGTTGCGCCGGTGAAAGCGCTGGCATTGCCTTCGCCCTTCGCCACTGCCGCCTGGCCCAGCAGCGGCAGCATCGCGGCGTTGCCGAGATGAAACAGAGTGAGCGTCACCCCAAGGACCAGCAGCGGCTTCGACCGCAGCAGCACGGTAAAGGCGGCAATGCCCTCGCCATCGTGTTCGGCCGCGCCGCGCGCAGCGCGATGATCGATCTCACGCGGATCGATACAAACCAGCGCCGCAAGCGCACAGGCCGCCATGATCGCAAGCACGACAAAGACGGCGCCCAGCCCGAAGACATAGCCGGCGGCCCCCGCGAGCACGGCGGCGACCACGTTGCCGGAATGATTGCTGGCTTCGTTGCGGCCGAGCTGATGCGGAAATCCTTGTTGATGCACCAGACCGAGCGTGATCGCGGCAATGGCCGGTGGCACCGCCGCGCCCGCGATGCCGCTGACGATCTGCGCCGCCGTCACGACGACGAAATCCGGCCGCAGCAGGATCGCGACCATGGCCGCGGTGATAGTCAGGGCTGCGGCACCGACGATCGTTCGCTTCCTTCGCGTGCCGTCGACCAGCGCGCCGAGCGGCGTCGTTACCGCCATGCCGGCAATGCCGCCGGCCGTCATCACCAAGCCGATCTCCGCGGGCGTCCAATGCTGCGCCTGCAGAAAGACCCCGAGAAACGGCCCAAGACCGGCCGTCACATCGGCCATGAAGAAATTCAATGCGCACAGCGCCAGAAGCGGCGGATGCGTCTTTGCGAAGAAACGAAGCGGATGGCGGGGTGCCGCGGGCATGCGTGCCGGCAACACTGCATGTGCCTGGGAGTTCCCATTCATGATCGCGCCTCCGATTACCGGCAGTCGCAGCAGGAGACGCAAGCGTGGCGCAACAGACAGGTGCGACTCACCGCCGCATGCCCGTCGCAATTCGTCTATAACGCTTGAGTTATTGCGCCTACGAATCGAACCGGGAGAATTTTCCAATGCGCTGTCCGTTCGTTGCCGCCGTCAGCACTTTTGCCTTTGCCGCAGCCCTTGGCCTTGCTGCCGTTACGGCGCTTCCGGTGTCTGGTTTGGCGCAGCAAAGCGTGCCGCTGCCGCCCGGCGGGTTCAAGCCGCCGCCCGCGCCCCCAGTGAAACCCTATCAGACCGTGGCGGTGACGCCGCCGCAGCCGCTAAATGATCCGGCCTTCATCGCATTCCGCAAGCAGTTCGCCGACGTCACCGCGAAGAAGGATCGCGCCGGGCTCGCCAAGCTCGTCGTAGCGCAGAATTTCTTCTGGCTGCAGGACAAGGATCTCGCCGACCCGCATAAATCCGGCATCGACAACCTTGCCAAGGCCGTCGATCTCGACGCCAAGGACGGCTTGGGCTGGGAGACACTTGCGGGCTACGCCAACGAGCCCTCGGCCGCGGAATCGCCGCAGCAGAAAGGCGTCTTCTGCGCACCAGCCGACCCGACCATCGATCCCAAGGCCTTCGAAGCGCTCGGCAAGGCGACCGGAACCGATCCGTCGGAATGGGGCTATGCCAACAAAGACGGCGTCGAGGTGCATCAGACGGCGAAGCCGAATTCGCCGGTGATCGGAAAGCTCGGCGTTTATCTGGTCCGGGTTCTGCCCGATAGCGGCCAAGGCGCCGACCCTAACGATCCGCTGTTCCTGCATGTCGCCATGCCGGACGGCAAGACCGGCTTTGCCGATGCGCAATTGATCTCGCCGCTCGGCAGCGACCAGATCTGTTACGCAAAAGACGCCAGCGGCTGGAAAATCGCCGGCTATTTGGGCGGCACGTCGCAGTGAGACGGCGCGCCTGATCGGCATCATCATACTACCAGGCGGTCTGCATTTCACACATGCCATCAGGCCCAACAGCCGACAACGGAGTTGAAGGGGGCCGCGGTCCGCAGCACAATGGCCCCACAGCACAATGCTCCCAAATTGAGGGTGGGACGAATGGCAAGCTTACGAAGGGCAAGCTTTGCAAGCAGCTTCACACGGCTTGTGCCGTGGATCGGCGCGCTGGCGCTGTGCCTGATCTCGGCTGAGGTCCCGGCGCAGACCGGAGCCTTTCAATATCCGGTGACGGCGCCGGACGTCGATCCCGGCGTCGATCACGGCAACAATGCCAACCTTCCGGAAGAGTATCAGAAGCAATTGGTGTTCTATCGCTCACAGCAGCCGCCGGGCACGATCATCATCGATACGCAGGAACGCCATCTGTATCTGATCCAGGATTCGACGCATGCGCTGCGTTACGGCATCGGCGTCGGCCGCGACGGCTTCACCTGGCAAGGCCTGTTGCAGATCAGCCGCAAGGCCGAATGGCCAGATTGGCATCCGCCACCAGAAATGATCGAGCGCCAGCCTTATCTGCCGCGTTTCATGGCCGGCGGTCCCGGCAATCCGCTCGGCGCGCGCGCCATGTATCTTGGCAACACCGTCTATCGCATCCACGGCACCAACGCGCCGGAGACGATCGGGCAGGCGGTGTCGTCGGGCTGCTTCCGTCTCGTCAATGACGACGTGATCGATCTCTACAATCGCGTGCAGGTCGGCACGCATGTGATCGTGCGGCAGGACTGAGAAAATGTCCTGCCCCGCGCGAGCGGGGAAGGATTCTGTTTACTTCTGCGCCGAAGCGGCTGCCGTCACCGACTGCGCCGTCTGACCAAACAGGATCGCGCGTTCTTCGGCGGTGCGGATGCCGCCCTGACCGGGATTGATCTTCGGCGTCCACTCATAAGCCTTCACCACCGCGGGCCGCTTGGCGATGGCCTCCAGCCAGCGCTTGAGATGCGGGAAATCCGAGATCTTCTGGCCCTGGCGCTCCCAAGGCACCACCCACGGATAACAGGCCATGTCGGCGATCGAATAGTCGCCGGCAAGATACTCATGATCGCCAAGCCGTTTGTTCATCACGCCATAGAGTCGGTTCACCTCGTTGCGGTAGCGGTCCATCGCATATTGGATCTTGTCGGCCGCATAATTGCTGAAGTGATTATTCTGACCGGACATCGGACCGAGGCCGCCCATCTGCCAGAACAGCCATTCCAGCGTGGCGACGCGGGCGCGCATCTCCTTGGCGATGAACTTGCCGGTCTTATTGGCAAGGTAGAACAGGATGGCACCCGACTCGAAAACCGAGATCGGCTTGCCGCCGTCAGGCGGATCGTGATCGACAATAGCCGGAATGCGGTTGTTCGGCGACACGGCGAGAAAGTCGGCCTTGAACTGCTCGCCCTTGCCGATATTGACCGGGATGATCTTGTATTCGAGGCCGGCTTCCTCGAGGAAAATCGTGATTTTATGGCCGTTCGGCGTGGTCCAATAATGTACGTCGATCATGATGAACCTTCGGATCGGTTGGGGTGAGGCGCGCATAATCTAGCGACCGGCCGGCGATTATTTAACCCCCACGGGCGCAACTCTGTCACCCGTGTCCAGCACCGGCGCATATGCCCTGGGCCTGCTCCCTCAGGAGGGCTCACCGTTTCCGCGACGACAAATTTGTTCGCCGCCGTGGCCTTCTCGTCCTGTCTGTTCTCTCCGCGGTGGGAAGCGCAGGACGAAAAGACGTCACGCAGGTTTCGAGGAAGTCGTCCACGCGTCTTGCGCTTGATCGATGTCGCTGCGGTGGCGATCGGCTTTATCGTGCTGCTCGGACTCGGTCTGGCGGCGCGGCTGCGCGCCGGGAATTTTAGGCGTGCGATCCATGCCGGTTTCAGCTACGGCTCGGGCCGCTCGGCGGAGCGCTTTTTATTCTTTTGAATAACCGGGCGGAAACCACGACACGCAATCTGTGCGGGTGCGCCGCCAGGAATTGCACGCGTTTAACATCTCGACGCGTACATAGCCGGCATTGTGCGACTGGTCCCGACAAGCCGGACAAGCCGCCACAGGGGTCACTATGGGCACGCTGCGCTTTCTCGGTCTCGCCGCCTTGATGTTCGCTGCCACTTTTGTCGGCATGAACTGGCTTCTGCGTGTCGAGCCGCTCAAACCGGATCCACGCGTGCCGACATTCCAGCGCGTCGATACCGACAGCCCCGCCTACAAGCTTGCGCAATCCTCGATCAGCGACGGCGACCCGACACGTGACCGGTTGCGGCATGAGGTGCTCGATTACGCCAAGGCGCTGAGCGATGATCCGTGCAATCCGACGGTCAAACGCTATTACATCAAGGCGGTGGTGGCCTATGCCCGCGCCTGGCTCAGTATCGCCCCGTGCGTCGCCACGCGCACGTGCGGTTCATCGGACTCGCAGAATCTCGAGCGCGCGCGGCAGGCATTCGGCTCACCGCTCGACATAAGAGTCCGCGACGCGATGACCCACGTTCATGCCAAGGGCATTTTCGGCCCCGCCGATTTCCCGAAGGACACGGTCCGTCTGGTCGCCGAACTTGCCGCCGACGGTTCGATCAATTCGGCCGAGGACACCAGGGCATTCCGCAATGTTGAGGCCCGGCTTGATCCCGACGCCGGCCCGGCCCCCCGGCAGGATTGCGGCAATTAGCACCGCAGCAGGCATCAGATGATCGGCGTGGCGAGAGCGCTGCTGGTCCTCGTGCTGGCGGCCATCACTTTCGACATCATCTTCCTGCCGCGAGCGAAACATCGTGCGCTCGATCCCGACGAGCCGATCGCCGCCGACGGCTCGATAATCGCCGGCAAGGCGCGCACGATTTACGACACCAATCCGCTGCTCGGCGCTTTCGGTGAGGCGCCGCGGCCCGATCCCGACGATCCGAAGGATTTCCAGTGGATGATCGAAATCTATCGCCCGATGAACGACCGCGCCCGCGACCAGATGGCACAATCGCTCGGTCCGCTGGACGCAGCACGCTGCGAGGACGCTGCGCGCCGCAAGCTGATCGAGGCCGTACACGCCTACTACCGCACGCGCGGCAGCGAGATCTATAGTTTCACCTTGCGCGGGCCGCACGCCAAGGCAGCGATGGAAAATGAATGGTCGGCCCCGCTTGACCGCGAGATCGACGCTTTCGTGCGCCGAGCATTGCAGTCCGGCTTCCTGCACAAGAACGAAGTGCCGGCGAACGTCTATCCGGAATTCGCCAAGATCTTCGCCGATACCAAAGAGATCGGTTCAACCTGCCCGCCCCTGAAGGTCGATCGCGGCAACGAAAAGCTTTGACACCCACACGGCTCGACCGTGCTAGGCTTCTGCTGCAACAGGCGGAAACAGATCAAGGGCGGAACATGGTCACCGAAATCGCGCAGATCGACATCAAGCCGGGCATGGAATCCGAATTCGAGGCTGGCGTAAAACAAGCCGCGCCGGTGTTCAAACGCGCCAAAGGCTGCCAGGGCATGGACTTGCAGCGCTCGATCGAAAAGCCCTCGCGTTACCGGCTGTTCGTCAAATGGGCGACGGTCGAGAACCACACGGTGGATTTCCGCGGCTCGGCGGACTTTCAGGAATGGCGCAAGCTGGTCGGCCATTGCTTCGCCGCACCGCCCGAGGTCGAGCATGTGACGCAGGCGGTGGCGGGGTTTTAGGCGCACGTCATTGCCGCGAAAGCGGGATTCCATAATCGCCAACCCGGCAAATTTGCGGGCGGCTTGGCGAAAACGCTGCGCTTGCTATTGTCCCGCCCCTTCAACCCCACCGCACCCCCATAATCCAAATAACCGAGGAAGCCCAATATGCGCTGTCTGCTCGCCCTGCTGGCGATCTGCGTCTTCGCGAGCCCCGCGGCCGCGGAATTTCCCGACCGGCCGGTCCATCTCGTCGTGCCACAGGCGGCCGGCAGCGCCACCGACACGTTGGGGCGCATTTTCGGTGCCGCGTTCGGCGACGCGCTCGGCCAGACCGTCATCGTCGACGATCGGCCGGGTGGTGCACTCACCGTCGGCATGGACTTCACCGCCAAGGCGCCGCCCGACGGCTACACGCTGTGCGTGGCGCCGATCGGCGCGCTGGCACTGACGCCGCATCTGGTCAAGCCGCTGCCTTACGATGTCGTGCACGATTTCGCGCCGATCGTGATCGTGACCCGCGGCCAGCTTCTGCTCGCGGTGTCGCCGACCACGCCGTTTCATTCGGTCAAGGAGCTGATCGATTACGCCAAGGCCAATCCCGGCAAGCTGCTCAACGCGTCGTCGAGCAACGGCTCGCCAGGCCATGTCGACGGCGAATTGTTCAAGTTCATGACCGGCACCAATATCGTTCATGTGCCCTACAAGGGCGGCGCCGCAGCCATTAATGATCTGATCGCGGGACGCGTGCAGGTGATGTTCGAGAGCCTGAATTCGATCGCGCCGTTCGCGCGCTCCGGCCAGGTGCGCCCGCTCGCCGTCACCGGCGAGCATCGCTCGCCCGCTTTTCCCGACGTGCCGACCGTCGCCGAAGCCGGCGTGCCGGGCTATGCCGCCCCGACATGGACCGGCATCATCGCACCCGCCGGCACGCCGAAACCGATCATCGACAAGCTCAATGCCGCCGCCAACAAGGCGCTGCAGTCGGATGCTTTCAAATCCAAGATCGCGCAGATCGGCGACGATATCGGCGGCGGCACGCCGCAGGAACTCGGCGCGCTTATTTCGTCCGAATACACGAAGTGGGGCGAGGTCATCGCGCGCGCGGGGATCGAGCTGGAATAGGCCGCCACCGGGGCCACGGCCCTGATGACAGTGTGGTGGCAGCAGGCCTGCACCTGAGCAGCCCGCGACGCACTTTCTTCGTAACCGGACTCGACCCATATTGTGCGCATGGCGAAAGGCCCCGATTCCCGACATCCGGCCAAGCATTCGAAGAAGGACCCGGCCAAGCCGACGCGCGCCAAGGCGGCGCGGCCGGACGTGCCCGATCTCGACCCGTCACTGGCGGAACTGCTGAACCCGGCTATCGGCCAGGGCCGCGCCGGCGTCGGCTCGCAGACGGGAATTGAAAACGCGCCCTCGCCGCAAGAGACCGGGGAATCGAAGCTCGCTCCGCCACCGGACAATTCCTTCGATCGGCGCCGCGATTTCTCCAACGCCCACAAGGCGCGCAAATCGACCCAGGACAGCACCGGCTTCAGCGAAGCGCAGCAGTCCGGCTATGCCGCCAAAGGCCCGGTCGATCTCGATCCGGAACTGGCCGAAGCGCTGGGTTTCACCGGACGCGATCCGAGCAAGCCGCTGATCGGCCCGCCGCAAGATGAACCGGATCACGGCCGCGACGAACTGGCCGAGATTTTCGAGCGCCAGCGTGAGAAGCGCCACCGCCCCTCGCCACAACCGGTGACGCTTGGGGTCAGCGCCTCGATGCAGGCGCTCGAGCTCTTGCTGCGCGAAGGCCGCGCCGAATTCCGCGAGAGCGACGGCAAAATCTGGATGCCGCACCGGCCGCCGCGGCCGGAGAAATCCGAGGGCGGACGGCAACTCGTCATCAAATCCGATTTTGATCCGAAGGGCGATCAACCGCAGGCGATCAAGGAACTGGTCGAAGGCGTGCGCAGAAACGACCGCACGCAAGTGCTGCTCGGCGTCACCGGCTCCGGCAAGACCTTCACGATGGCGAAGGTGATTGAGGAGACGCAGCGTCCCGCTCTCATTCTCGCGCCCAACAAGACGCTGGCGGCACAGCTCTACGGTGAGTTCAGGAATTTTTTTCCCGACAATGCGGTCGAATATTTCGTCTCCTATTACGACTACTACCAGCCGGAAGCCTATATCCCGCGCACCGACACCTATATCGAGAAAGACTCCTCCATCAACGAGCAGATCGACCGCATGCGCCATTCGGCGACGCGCGCGCTGCTCGAGCGCGACGATGTGGTGATCGTGGCGTCGGTGTCCTGCATCTACGGCATCGGCTCGGTCGAAACCTATTCGGCGATGACCTTCACCATCAAGCGCGGCGAACGCTTGAACCAGCGCCAATTGCTGTCCGACCTAGTGGCGCTGCAATACAAGCGTTCAGGCGGCGATTTCTATCGTGGCTCGTTCCGCGTGCGCGGCGATGTCGTCGAGATCTTCCCGGCGCACTTGGAAGACCGCGCTTGGCGGGTGTCGCTGTTCGGCGACGAAGTGGAATCGATCCACGAATTCGATCCGCTCACCGGGCAGAAGACCGACGAGCTCGAATTCGTCAAGATCTACGCCAATTCGCATTATGTGACGCCGCGGCCGACGCTGTTGCAGGCGATCTCCGGCATCAAGCTCGAATTGCGCCGGCGGCTCGAACAGCTCAATGCGGCCGGGCGGCTTCTCGAAGCGCAGCGGCTCGAACAGCGCACCATCTACGATCTCGAAATGATGGAAGCGACCGGAGCCTGCGCCGGCATCGAGAACTATTCGCGCTATCTCACCGGCCGCAAAGCCGGCGAGCCGCCGCCGACTTTGTTTGAATATGTGCCGGACAATGCGCTGGTCTTTGTCGACGAGAGCCATGTCACCGTGCCGCAGCTCGGCGGCATGTATCGCGGCGACTTCCGGCGCAAGGCGACACTCGCCGAATATGGCTTCCGGCTGCCCTCCTGCATGGACAACCGGCCGCTGCGCTTCGAGGAATGGGACGCGATGCGGCCGCAGACGCTGGCCGTCTCGGCGACGCCGGGCGGCTGGGAACTCAACGAATCCGGCGGCGTGTTCACCGAGCAGGTGATTCGCCCGACCGGCCTGATCGATCCGCCGGTCGATGTGCGGCCGGCGCGCACGCAGGTCGACGATCTCGTCGGTGAGGTGCGGCAGGTGGCGCAGCGCGGCTATCGCGCACTGATCACGGTGCTGACCAAGCGCATGGCGGAAGATCTCACCGAATATCTGCACGAGCAAGGCATCCGCGTGCGCTATATGCATTCGGACATCGACACGATTGAGCGCATCGAGATTATCCGCGATCTGCGGCTCGGCGCCTTCGACGCGCTGGTCGGGATCAATCTGCTGCGCGAAGGCCTCGATATTCCGGAATGCGCCCTGGTCGCGATCCTCGATGCCGACAAGGAAGGGTTTCTGCGCAGCGAAACGAGCCTCGTGCAAACCATCGGCCGCGCCGCGCGCAATATCGACGGCCGCGTCATTCTCTATGCCGACGGCGTTACCGGCTCGATGGAGCGCGCCATGGCCGAGACCGCGCGCCGCCGCGAGAAGCAGGAAGCGTACAACACAGAGAACGGCATCACGCCCGAAAGCGTGCGCAAGGGCATCGGCGACATCCTCAACAGCGTCTACGAGCGCGATCACGTGTTGATCGCTGCCGGCGCCGGTGAAGGCGGCGAATTCGAAGAGGCCGCCACCATCGGCCACAATTTTGAGACGGTGATCGCGGACCTCGAGACGCGCATGCGCGCCGCTGCCGCCGATCTCGACTTCGAGGAGGCCGCCCGCCTGCGCGACGAGATCAAGCGCCTGCGAGCGACCGAACTCGCCGTGACCGACGATCCGACCGCGAAGATCGTCGCTTTGCCTGCTCGCGCGAAAGGGGGCTCGCCGCGCCGAGGCGCGCAGCGCGACAGCGGCGGCAAGGTCCACAAGCCCGCGCTCGATGAAATGGGCATCGCGCTCTATCACGAAGTTGCGCCTCACCGTCCGGGTGAAAAGCGCGCATCCCCGCGAAAACCGAACCTGGACGAAATGGGTCCGGGTGTTGAATCGATTCCTGGAAAGAACTCGGGCCCGCGCTCGACGCTCGGCCGCCCCGGCATGCATGGCGGCTTCAAGCCGCGCCAGCGTTGAGCTGCCGCGCAATGCTTTCGTGCATTCTGTGACCGATGGGTTAGAATTGTGCTGTTGGCGCGGAATCATCCGCCGCTAGAGCGGGATGATTCTTCGTTGAATTTCCGTGCCGCTCTAGCGTTTTGTTCGAGTATCATCTCTTCGGAAATCCGGTTCCTACCATCGGATCAAGTTCGGGGGCAGGCTTTTCCGGATCATGCTCTGACAAAGGAGAACGCCATGGCCAAGGGTCAGATGCGAAGCAACAAAGAGAAGAAGAAGCCGAAGCAGGACAAGAATAAGAAGAAAGGCGGCGTCGCGCCGGTCTCGCCGTTTGCCGATATGCACAGCCAGGCCAAGCCCGGCACGTGGGGCAAGAAAAATTAGGACAGGAAAGGTTAGGGCAAGGAGAACTGCCGGCGCATCCACCATGACGCCGTCAGGGCGCCGGGAGCCACACGCGGCATTCCTTGCCCTGCGCCGGAATGACGATGGCGCGCGGCAGCGCTGCGCCGGCACCACATCTGCCGGCCGATTGCGCCTCGTCCATGTCGATGGAGACATGCTTTCCGACGGTGACTTTTACCCGGTCGGGCTCTGTCGGATTAAAGGGAGTCGCGTTGGTGATCAGCGTCGCCCCGCTATCATCCGACCACGTCGAACCGTGCTCGCCTCGCGTTGAATCGATGACGCACGAATAGCCGGGACTGCCGCGGCGACCGCACCAATCGACGTTGACGCTGAGCTTCGTCACGACGCCATTCGCAAGTGTGACGCTTGCATCGCCGGTGGCACACCGCGCCTTCACCGCAAAATCGCATTTTCGAATCTCGTCGGCATGCGCGAGGAAGGCCGAGGACGTCGCCGCGACCAGCGCAGCCAAAGCAACGATCCGTCTCATAGGGTCCCTGAGTATCAAGAAGTATTGGCGGGAGCGAAAGTGTCCTTGACGTTTATCCGTCTTCCGGTGAGCCGACTACCCCTTCGCGTCCGGCTCGAAACTGATGCCCCAGCGGCGCGTGCAGGTGCGCAGCCATGGCACCACGCCGGCGACAACGGGGAAGTTCAGCGTTTCGACCTTGAGGGCATCGAATCGCGCCTGCACGCCGTCGTCGAGCGCGGCGGCCAAGGCCATGCCGTGTTCGGGCAAGATCGCGATCTCATCGTGGCCTTCGACTTCCGCCGAAAAGCCCGTGAACGGCTTGCCGTCGAATTTTAATGTGGCATTGATCGACGCGCCCGCGCCGCCGGGCAGGTCCAAGGCCGAGTCCTTGAGCAGCATGCTCAGCCCCTTGCTGCGACTGGCGACGAGGAACGTGGCGATGCTGCGTCCATTCACGCCGCCCATCGTATAGTGCGCCCGGATCATGCAGGCGACCACCTCGCCGTCGTCACCGCGCAGTTCGGAGGCGTCCCACCCCTTGATCTTCCGCGTGTCCCCGATGCCAGGCGATCCGACTGCCGTTGGCGCCGCCGTGCCGATCTCGGCCGAATGCAAACCGGCCTGAGGAACGCTCGGCTTGTCCACGCCAAAAGCGGCGAGCACCATGCCGACGGCCGAATAGAGCACGACGGCGGCACCAAACATCAGCACGCGATAGAGGATTCTTCTGTTCGGCATCGCTCTGCTCCGCTGTCGCGGCAGTTTTGACTCGAATCAGCCCGACGTGAACCGCGCCCGGCTTAAATAACGACATCAGTGAAGGAAAAGTTCACGCCTGTCCCGGCCGGCACAGACGAAAGCGCTCAAAACCATTAGTCGCGAGAGTTTGACCTCGGTTCATGCGGACATCATACGGCGGCGCGGCGCCACAGCCGCCCACGAAGCCAGGACATTGAATTGAATCAAGGCCGAATTTCTCGTTTGGGCATGATCTCTTTCCGAAAACCGGTTCCCACTTCTCGGGATCATGTTCGCGTAAAAGCTCATCCGCTGATCACTTCGGCGATCATCATGTCGTGAGGATTGATGATCAAAAGCTTGTTCTGCACTTTGGCAAAGTCATAGGGCTTCAGAGCCGGCAGGTCGACTGCGGCTTTGCCTTTGATCGCGTGGATATCCAAGGTCGAGGGGATTGCCGACGTTGTGCTCGGCCGGAAAGTGGCCGGTCCATCCTGGTTGGGCGTGGCGCTCAGATCGTTCCAGGCGGTTTGTTGATCTTGAGGCGACAGGGAGAGAGTGTCGCCCGCCTTGGGCGCTGCGCCAAACAACGGGGCCGACGCCGCACGCGACAGCGCCACGGCCCAAAGTCCCGCCGTAAAGGCCGCCAATCCCACCAATATCATCGTCCGCACCTGCCACGGCGGTGACCTGCGCAACCGCATCGGCGTTCTCCTTCTTGGGCAAGGCCCCATAGCAACAATGCCACGTATCGCCGGCATATTGCGTTACTTCGCGTTCATGTTGCGCGGGCCATGACCGGGCCATGACCTCAGCCGAAACCGAGTTCAGCCGGAGTCGACCCCGGCGCTGCGGGTCGGCCCGCAACGCCGGGGTTTCTGCAGCCTTTTGCAGGCGAGGAGTTCTACTTGCGGCTAGCCGGTAATGACCTCGGCAACTTTCCGGTCGGACGGATTGACGATGAGAATCTTGCCGCCGACTTTGGCGAAATCATAGGCGCGCAACTGCGAAAGGTCGCGCGAGGCCTTGCTCGGCACAGCGCTGATCTTCACGGTCGCCGGCACTTTCGCGCCGGCATCCGCGGCAAAGCCGCTCGGCGCGGTTTGATTGGACGCATGGTCCAGATCATTCCACACCATCTTCTGTTGCGCGCTTGTGAGGTCCAGCGTGTCTTGCGCGCGAGGCTTCATGGCCGAGGCCGCCGAGGCCGCGGTTACTCCGCTTAGCAGCACCGCTGTAGCCAGGGCCGTGACAGTTGCCATTACACATTGAGTTTTCATTGGCGATCTCCCTTGCCAGGAATGATCGCCCCGCCGGGAAAACGCGATAAGGCACGCAGACGTTTCGTGCCAAGGCGTTCGTGCCGCGCGGCGCGCCGTCGCGGGCGGATGCACGTCGCTTGATTCTCGGCGTCCAGATGTCGGCGCCAGGTGTCGGCGTCCCGATGTCGGCGGCCAATTGATCGCGTCCAGATCGCCGTGTCCGGATACCATGCCCTATACGCCATGGAAGAAAGCTGCCAGATTTCGGTCTCCTCTGCGGAGGCCGGCCAATCCACACAAACGGCACAGCAAACCGACGGACACGACCGACGCAACCAGCCGATCCACCATGTCCGATATCAGCCTTGACTGGGGCCCCCTCGACTGGGCCGAGATCGCCTTGATCGTCGGCGCGCCGGGACTTGTTCTCGGCGCCGTGCTCGGCGCCATCGCCTGGCGTCGCCACCGACTCTGGGGCGCCTTCCTCGGCGCCGTCGCGGGACTCGCGCTGTGGGATGCCGGTGTCGTGGTCTGGATGGAACGGCCGTGGGGCTAGTCTATCGAGAAAAAAATTGACGCGACCGGCCATTCTGCACCCAGCGCAATAACCACCGAAACCGGCTAAGTTTTTGTCCGCATCTGGTTCGCCATTTTGGCTGGAACGGCAGCGCCATGAACACGCCAAGCGACACCGCCATCTTCTACGCCGGCATCCCCGTGCAGCGCGGGTTTCGCGCGCTGATGGACCCGACGCAGTACACGCCGCTGCCGGACGACTGGACGGTCGGCATGGCCGACATCGTGCAGTCGACCAGAGCCATTGCCGAGAAGCGCTACAAGGCGGTGAACATGGCGGGCGCCGCGGTGATCGCGGCGCTGACCAATGCGCTGGAAGGCCGCGAATTTCCCTTCGTGTTCGGCGGCGACGGCGCGAGCTTTGCGGTGGCGCCCGGCGACGCGGAGATCGCGCGCGCGACCCTCGCCGCGACCGCGGCCTGGGCGCATTCCGAACTCGGCCTCACCCTGCGCGTCGCGCTCATCCCGGTCGCGGCCATTCGCGCGCAAGGGCACGACCTGCGCGTGGCGCGCTATGCACCGTCGCCGAATCTGTCCTATGCGATGTTCTCCGGTGGCGGGCTCGCCTTCGCCGACGGCGCGATGAAGCGCGGCGACTTCGCGGTGACGCCAGCGCCGCCCGGCGGTCCGGAATCCTGGCCCGATCTCTCCGGCCTGTCGTGCCGCTTCGAGGAATTTCATGCGGCACAGGGCCTCATCCTCTCGCTGATCGTGCTGCCCGTGCCCGGCGCCGATGCCGCGGCATTTCGCGCGCTGACCGAGGAGATCGTGGCTTTGGTCGAGGCGAGTCCAGATGCCGGGCGGCCGGTGCCGGCGTCAGGCCCGACGCTCGGCTGGCCGCCGCAAGGCATCGAGCTTGAAGCCCGCACTGCGCCGGGTGGACGGCTCACGCGGCGCGCGGCGGTGCTGGCGAGGACGTTTCTTTATTTTCTCATCATGCGCGTTGGCCGCCCGATCGGGCCTTTCTCGCCGGCGCGCTATATGCGGCAGGTCGTGGAGAATTCCGACTGGCGCAAATACGACGACGGCTTGCGCATGATTCTCGATTGCACCGAGGCGCTCGCCGATGCGCTGGAGCGCCGGCTCGCCGCGGCGTCCGGCATCGCCCGCTACGGCTTGTTTCGCCAGGATGCCGCAATGATGACCTGCTTCACACCGTCGCCGCTGCGCGGCGATCATGTGCATTTCGTCGACGGCGCGCGCGGCGGCTATGCTGCGGCCGCGAGTGCGCTGAAGGCGGTGCTTCGTCCATCTCCTTGAGGTGGCGACAATCGTCGTCGCGGGGGATCACATCCCCGGCCTTGTGAGCGTATCGGCGCCGGCTTTGGCGATCTGCGCATCCTGCGCCGACAGCGCGCCGGAGACGCCGATCGCGCCGATGATAGCGCCGTTGGCGACCAGCGGAATGCCGCCTTCAAGCGGCGTGATGTCCTTGAGCGCCAGGAGCCGCATGCCGCCGCCGCCCGCGGCAATGGCGTCGTCAAGCGCCTTGCTCGGCCGCTTGAATTGCAGCGCGGTGCGCGCCTTGCCCTCGGCGCCCTCGCCGGCGGAGAGCTGGGTGTTGTCGATCTTGTGAAACATCACGAGATTACCGCCCGAATCGAGGATGGCGATGGCGACCTGCCAGGAATTCTTCAGTGCTTCGAGTTCGGCAGCGGCCATGGCACGCTTGGCCTGATCGAGCGTGACAGGCGGGCCATAAGGCAGCGTTGCCGTCGATACCGGCGCGGCTGCTGCAGGCGCGGGCTGTTGCGCGAGTGCGTGGCCGGCCGGCGTAGCGATCGATACCGCGATTGAAAGTGCGACCGCGCTTCCCAGCACGCGAAGCGACGCGAACCTACGAGACATGAAGCCCTCCAAAACAAAGTCCCCCAAAACGAAGCCCTCCAAGACGTCCGCCAGCAAACGCTACCAATCCGGCCTAGGACGAATCCTGAAGCGCCGGGCACAATAGGCGGCAAAAGTGGCCGGGAAAAGCCGCCCCGATGGCGCGCCTTGGGGCGCCTTCGATCGCCGCGGGGTGCACCGGCGGCAAAGCCGCGCTATTTTACGGTTCTGATTTGGCAGGTTTGCGCCTCATTGGCGGGAGGTTTCATGCGGTGGCCGGACGGACGATACATTCAGGCGGCAATTTTCTTCAGCCGCTGGCTGCTCGCCCCGTTTTTGATCGGGCTTTTGGCCTGCCTGGTCCTGCTGATGTTCCAGTTCTTCAGCGACCTGATCATGCTGATCCTGCAGGCCAAGCGCTCGACCTGGCACGAGACGATCACAGGCGTGCTGAATCTGGTCGATCTGGCGCTGGCCGGAAATCTCGTGCTCATCGTCATTTTCTCCGGCTATGAAAATTTCATCCGCAGAATCGACTCCGCCGCGCATCCCGATTGGCCTGAGGGCCTCACCCAGGTCGATTTCGGCGAGCTGAAGCAAAAGCTGCTCGGCTCCGTGGTCGGCATCGCCGCGGTCGATGCGCTGGCCTGGTATTTCGACCTTGAGAAAGAAATCGACACGTCGAAGCTGATCTGGGTGCTCGGCTTCCCGTTGGTCTTCGCCTTGGTCATGTTGATTCTCGCCACCGCCGACTGGCTCAGCGACAGCCGCCAACGCGACGCGAAATGAAGCCCGAGATCAGAGACGTCTGAAACTGCCCGGCGCTTGCCGGGGAGCGAAACGTCCAGTTTCAGGTCTTGATCGCCCGTCGAACCTGCCCCAGGTTCAGGCGGTGACGTTCAACCGGTGAGGGATTGTTAACCATAACTGGCGTTAATCGGTTCCGGGGTTCCTTCCGGACTTTTTCCGGACTCTTGGGGTCGGATTGCGCGTATGCGGCTCGCCCGCTCTTTTTTGCTGATTTGCGCCGTGCCACTGACGGCAGCCGGATGCGCGTATCAGCCGCGCATCCAGTATGGCGCTACGACATCGCCAGCCCCACAAGGCATCGACAATATCATTTATGGCGCAACCCCTGCGCCGCCGCCCGCCCTCTCCTATAGTGCCGGCGCTCCGCCCTATCGCGGCCTGATCGGGCCCGCCGCCTTTGCCCCGACGCCTGGCCCCGCGGTGATCCGCCCCGCGCCCGCTGTAGTGGCCGCGCCAATACCGGCGCCGACACCGGTCGCAATGCCGTCGCCCGTTGCCGCTCCGGTCCTGATGCCACCGCCGAATTTCAGCGCGCCCTTCCAGCAAGGCGGCTATACGCTCGATTCCGGCGACCGGCTGCGCGTCGTCGTGTTCGGCCAGGATGGCTTGACCAATTCCTATGTAGTCGACGCGAGCGGTCATATTGACATGCCGCTGATCGGCTCGGTCTCGGCCCGCGGCCTGACCAGCGAGCAATTGGCAGGCCGCATCGCCGGAGCGCTGCGCCAGGGCTATATCCGCGAGCCGCATGTCGCGGTCGAAGTCGAAGCCTACCGGCCGTTCTTCATCCTCGGCGAGGTGACGCAGCCCGGCCAATATCCCTACGTCGCCAACATGACGGTCGAGACCGCGGTCGCGATCGCCGGCGGCTTTACGCCGCGCGGCTATCACAGAACGATGACCATCAGCCGCAATGCCGGCGGCCGTACCTATCGCTTCGAAGTGCCGGTCACATATCCGCTCTGCCCCGGCGACACCGTGCAGGTGCAGGAACGCTGGTTCTAAACAGCAGCCCGCCGCCGATCACTTCACGTATTTGGCAAGAAACGCCATGGAGCGCTGCCAGGCGAGCTTGGCGGCGGCGTCGTTGTAGCTGCCGCGCTCGTCGCAGTGAAAGCCGTGCTGCGCGTCGGGATAGACATAGATCTCGCAATCACCGCCACGCTTGGCTCTGATCAGGTCGACATCGCTCATCGGGATCGATGCATCCTTCTCGCCGAAATGCATCTGCACCGGCACTTTCGGCTTCTCGTCGGCATTCTTGGCGATCTGACCGCCATAATAGCAGACAGCAGCCTGCAGACCGCCGAGCTTGCAGGCGGCCAAAAACGAAATCGTGCCGCCCATGCAAAAGCCCATGATGGCGACAGGACCTTCCTTTTTCAGCTCGTCGATCGACGTCTGCACATCGCGCAGCATGGCGCCCCAATCCGGGTTGGCAACGAACTTGCGCGCATTGGCGATCTCATCAGGCGTGTAGCCGCTTTCGAAATCCGGCTGCTGACGATCAAATAGAGCAGGCGCCAGCGCCGCATAACCCTCGCTGGCCAGTCGATCGCAAACCGCGCGGATGTGATGATTGACGCCGAAGATTTCCTGAATGAGGACGATGCCGCCCTTGGCCTTGGCCACCGGATCGGCGCGATAGGCGCCGAACTTGAAACTATCGGACGACGTCAGTGCGAAATGCTTACCCAAGGCGACCCTCCTCCAAACGATTGATCTCGGCGTAGCAGCCGACGCGATCGGCGGCTGCCCGCGCGGGACCATACAACGTCAGACAGGCCTGTTGAATGGCCAATTCGGCAGGGCGGACCAGCGCCGGATGGATTTAGATTTTCAGCGCGTGACGACGATGAAGTCGGTGCCCTCGCCGGTTTCCCCGCCCAGCCCGTGATCGGACACGATCAGGGACGAGCCCGGCACGATGCGCTGCGAGATGAAATCGATAGCGTCCTGCGGCAGATCGATCCGGGCCAGCACCTCTTGCGGAGTCTGCGGCGGCGCCACCTCGGCGACGGGCTGAGCGTTGTGTACGCGCTTGTGCATGACATGACGGAAGCCGTAGCGATCGTAGTAGTAGTAGCTCTCTTCCTCGGCGACGATGCGCGCGGACCTCGGAGCCCTCGCCGCCTCTCCCGGCATGGTCACGACATTCCAACGGAAGGTCGCATTGTCGGGGAGCAACTCCATCGCGGTGAAGACAGTCGTGCCGATCGGCTCTTCCGGATGCTCAATGGTGATGGCTTCCTCGAAAATCGGTTCGAAATCCTGCCGCACGTAAATCTTCTTTTCCTTGCGGCTGATGAAAATCGCGATCGGCGTCTTCTTAATCACCGGCACAGGCGCGGCAGCTGCGGTGTTGACCGGCGGCGTTTCCGGCGCGGCGATGACGGGTGTGATAGCCGGAGTGCGGCCGGTAGCGGCGTCGGTACCGGCGGCGGCCACCGCGTCGACCTTGAGCATGTCGGATTTTGCCGCAACGGTCTTTGCTGCGTCGGCCGGCGGCGAATCGGACTTCGAAGGATCTGGCCTTACCGCATCGGCAGCAATGCCAGATTTGATATCGTCCGAGGCCGCAACGACGAAGCTCGTCGCGACATTGGCAGCCGCGCCGCGCAGGCCGAGATCGAACGGCGTGGCTGCCGCAATCACGTCGCTGGCTTTGGCGGCGTCGACGCTTTGCGTCGTCTTCACCGCGTCGGCATCCGGCGTGGCGGCCGCCACGATGTCCTTGTGCACGAACAAGTGCGGATCGGCGAAATCAACCGGCTTGAGCTCGGCTTTGGCGACGATCACGCGGGCGCCGACCCGGGTAAATTTATAAAGCCGCGCGGCGAAATCGCCCGGCATGCGGATGCAGCCGTGCGACGCCGGATGACCGATATTCTCGCCTTCATGCAGCGCGACGCCGGACCAGGTGATGCGCTGCATGAACGGCATCGGCGCATCGCTGTAGAGGTTGGAGCGGTGGAACACCTGCTTCTGGATGACGCTGAACACGCCAGTCGGTGTCGGCAGGCGCGGCACGCCGGTTGCGACCGAGGTGTCGGCGATATGGATGCCGTCGCTGTAGAGATGCAGCTTCTGCTGATTGATCGAGACGAAAATCTGCACCAGGCCCTTCGCCACATTACCGAACGGCTCGCTGCCCTTGCGGTCGGCCTCGCGATGCAACGCCTTGATCCTGGTCCGCGCTGTCGCCGGCTCGGCGCCGAGCGCAAATGTCAGGGCCGCAATGAGGCCCAAGACCGAAACCCCGCCAAACAGGGCCTTCTTGCCATTGTGCCAATCGCTGCTCCGGAAACCGGCTGGCGATTGAGGCAACGCTACGCGCAGGAACCGCTTAACAATGGTGCTCAACTCAAGACCTCAAACCAATGCCGGTATCAAACACCGGAAACCTGCAAAAAGTTGCACTCTGGTCGTGTTCTTGGCCTCGGCTTGCAAGCTTACGCGACGCCAACGGCCCTTTCTATATACCGCCCAATGGTTGAAGGAGTTTTTACGTTAATGAGGCGTGCAGGACACTTCTGCTGAACAACAGGCGGAATCGGGCGGAACCTCGTCCGCTGCCGCCGGTTCCCCCCGTCCAAGCCGTTGTCCGAGGGACTTTGCCACGATTTTATGACGGAGAGCCGAAGCGGGGCCGGGCGGGCAGGACTGATATTTTTTTAATATACCGCGCGCGGCTCGTCTCAGACCGGCGGCGTCAATTCGAAAGCTTGCGCCAACAATTCGTAGGAATGCTTGCGCGCGCCGTGATCATAGATCATCGACGTGATCATCAGTTCATCGGCACGCGTCGCTTCGGCGAGGGCCAAAAGCCGCTCCTTCACCCGGGCGATGGCGCCGACCACGAGGCGCGTGCGCTGCCGGCCGATGCGTTCGCGATCGATCGGCGTGTAAGGATAGGCGGCCGCCTCTTCAGGCGAAGCGAGCGGAAGATATTCGCCGTGGGCGCGGCGGGCGTAGTGCAGGTCTGCGCTCGCCGCGATGCGCTCGGCTTCCGCATCGGTATCGGCTGCGATCACCGCCGTGCCGAGGATGGCGTACGGCTCAGGCAGCGCTGCGGGCTTGAAGTGAGCGCGATAATTCAGCATCGCGCCCGCCGCATCGTAATCGGCGAAGTGATGGGCGAAGGCGAAGCCGAGGCCGAGCGACGCCGCGAGCTCGGCGCTGTAACCGCTCGAGCCCAAGAGCCAGATCGGCGGCAGCGCGACATCGGACGGCACCGCGCGTACTTTGCGGAAGGGATGGCCCTCCGGATAGCCGTTCTGCTCGAGCAAGAGCAGTTCTTGAAATCGTTCGAGGAAGTCATCGCCCTGCCGCGGATCCTGCCGGGCGCGCAGTGCATAAGACGTGATCTGGTCGGTGCCCGGGGCGCGACCAAGCCCGAGATCGATGCGGCCCGGAAACAGCGCTTCAAGCACTTTGAAGCGCTCGGCGACCATCAGCGGCGCGTGGTTCGGCAGCATCACGCCGCCCGAGCCGACGCGCATATGCGAGGTCACGGCGGCGATCTGCCCGATCATGATCTCGGGCGCAGAGCTGCCGACATTGGCGAGGTTATGATGCTCGGCGACCCAATAACGCTTGTAGCCGAGCCGCTCGGCGAGCTTGGCCAGATCGAGCGTATTGCGCAGGGCGGCCGAGCCTGGGGTCGCCGTGGTCACCGGCGAGAGATCGAGAACCGAGAGCGGAATCAAGCGGGACTCTTAGGGCACTTTGCGGGTGGCAAAGCCATTAAATAGGAACTGCGCCGTATGGCGCGAGGGGGCGACATGCGCGGGCGGCGCACGCCGCCGATCCGCGGGTCTTCAGTCTTGCTTATTGGCTGTCGCATTGCCGGACACGCTTCCGGTTGCGCCTCCGGTCGCGCGGCGCCACTTGAGGGGCTTCGGCTTGATCGCCGCCGGGGTGAATCCAAAGCCCGGGATGAATCCGCCGGGCTGTCCATAGGTACCGATTGGGTAGGTGGGCGCGGCCGATGGGCCGAAGACATTGGGTTGAACAAAGCCGGTCGTCTGCGGGTAACCTTGGCTGGTCGCGATCTGATGGAGGATGCGCGGCCTGCGGAAGTGATGCGACAGGCGCAGATGGGCGGCGAGCTTGCGGCGTTTGAGCCCCTTTCGTGCCAGCGTCGGCGCCGGTGACGTCGTGACACTCGCCGGATTATCGGCTTCGCGCGACACGGTCCGGATTTGCGGCGCGATGTGGTGCGGGACGCTCGGAGCGGCCGGCCGCTCGGGCATTGGCGGCTCGACGGGCACCTTGAGCGCCGCGGCAGTGTCGTCACTGTCGAGGCCGTCCGACTTTGCTTCGGGCGCCTTGAGCACGGCGGCGGTGTCGTTACTGGCGAGGCCGTCCGACTTTGCTTCGGTCGCCTTGTCTTCGGCAAGTATCGCGGCTTGGACCGATCCCGCCGCCGGCGCATCCTGCAACGGCGGCGCCGCCTGCGTGTCGTCCTGCGCCAGTGCAGCGACCGATGACGAATTGGTCGGCGCGTTCTTCTGTGCGTTGGCCGCGGGATTGCTGATGGGCTCGACTGCCGGTCGAACTTCCGGGGGTGAAACGCGATCAAGGGCTGCCGGTACCGGAACGATCACTGGACCGCTCCGCGGCATATTCAATTGGAAGCGGACACCGAATGGCGCCGGTTTGCCGTCTGCAACCGGTGCCGAGATTTCATCCGCAAAAGCGATCTGCAACGGCGGCTTGGCCGCAGCAAGCCCGGAGAACGGCTCATGGGCGACGCTGAAAGCGGCGAACAGTCCCATGAAAAGCACCACAGCGCACACAATCGCCAGCAACGAGGCCGAAATCGCCACGATCATCAGGCGGAGATTGGGAAACATTCGACCTCGCAGAACGCCCGCGCGCGATCCCGAAGAAACACGCGTCACACAACACACAGCACATGGGCATCAGATCATCGCGAGGACGGAATTTACGATCGTATTTGACGATCAGGTTCCGGCTGGCGTGGGAGACCGCACCGGCATCGCCGCACCAGCTTACAATCGTAAGCGCTGCCGCGTGCTACCGGAACGGTCGGCTCTGTTGCGACGAATTTAGCTGAGTCGCTGAGTAATCAATCGAAAAAATGATTCGGTCGGCGCCAAGATTAACAAAAATGAGAGATTTTGTGGCAATCGCGCATCAGTGGCGGAAGCGCCGCGGTCTGGCGCTACAGCAGATCAAGAGTTCCTGTCCGGACCAACTGCCGTTAGCGCGCCGGCGGCGGCGACGGCGCGGCACTCGCTTGCGCGTTGGGCAGAACGACGACACGGGTGCCGACGGTGACGCGGCTATAGAGATCCTCGACGTCTTCGTTGGTCAGCCGGATGCAACCCGATGACACATATGTGCCGATGGTTGACGGCTGATTGGTGCCGTGAATGCGATAGAGCGTGTTGCCGAGATACATCGCGCGTGCGCCCAGCGGATTGGTTTCGCCGCCAGCCATAAAGCGCGGCAAATAGGGCTGCCGCTCGATCATTTCCTTCGGCGGGAACCAGTCCGGCCATTCTTTCATCCGGCTGATACGTTCGGTGCCGCTCCAGGTGAAGCCTTCGCGGCCGACTCCGATGCCATAGCGCATCGCCTTGCCGCCGCTGAGTATGAGATAAAGATAAGTGTGCGCCGTATCGATGATGATCGTGCCGGCCGGCTCGATCGTATTGTAATCAACGACCTGACGGCGGAACTGCGGCGGCAGGTTCGCCGGGCCCTGATCCGGCTGTTCCTCCGGCGGCAACGAGGCGACGACGGTGGTGCGGCTGGGCTGAGCCTGCGGCGGGGCGGCTGGCGCGCTGATCGAGCCGGTCAGGTCGGCCGGATCGCGCCCGCCGACATCGGCCGGCGGCCGTGTGAAGGCCTGACCGTTCTGGCTCGGCATCGGCTGCGGCGCGTAGAGGCGTCCGTAAGCGTCCTCAGACAACGGCGCTCCATTGGCGTCGCGATAGACTGGGTGATCGGCGTAAGGCGGCGGCGGATAGGCGCCAGGCTGCGGCGGATAATATTGCGCGGCGGCACTCCCGAGAGAGCCGGCTAAGGCGGCGGTCGCGACAACAGACGCCACGACGACGGCACGGACATTGATGGCCAAGACGACCCCCACGGACCCCTTACGTCAGCCTTGGTTTTGACGGGTACATAGGGCGGGAAAAAGGCACTGGGCTGGGCTTTTCGCGGCTTTGGATGCCGGCCCGGCCACATCCGCGTGACTTTGGTGAATAATTGGTAACATCAGAAACGGATGGTGTGCTATTGCTGCAACATCCCGGGAAAATCAGCGGTGGCCAACGATATGGACGTATCGGCCGCTACCGCCGCTTGTTGTGGGGATCAAGACCATGACGTGGACCCATTTGCGGCCTGTGGCCGTGCGGCCGATCCTATTCCTGCCCGCGGTATCTTTGCTGATGCTCGCCGCGACGGCACGTGCCCAGACCGCCGAAATCAATGATCTCAAGGGCAAGATTTTCGACGCCAAGATGGCGCAGCAGACCTTCGGCAAGGGCGTCGCCCATTGCAGCGAGCTTGACGGCACCAATTTCTATTTCCGCCAGCGCGACCGCATCCTCGATCTCGAGGAGTACCACCGTTCGCTCGAAAGTCTGGCGCAGCAACACGCCTTCAATCCCGAGACCAGGCGCCCGTGGAACGAAGAGGATGCCGTGGCGCGCTGGGATATGGTGCAGAAGCAGGCGGCCGCCGATCGGACCAACTGCGCATTGATCGCGCATCTGCCGGAAATGGAAAAGAAGCTCGGCGAATTGGAGAAGCAAGCGGCGGCGCCGAGCAAGCCCTGACACGCCTGCGCAACAAGCGCGGATCCTCGCATCTCGCGGCGCGCGCAGGCCCGCAAGCCGTGCTAGAACGCCCCGCCATTTCAAGCAGATGAGGGGATGCCAGCATGGATTGGACCGACCGACGCGAGCGCTTGCGCGCGATCATTTCCGGACCGCGCTGCATTTATCCGGGCTCGGTCTTCGACCCGATCTCGGCACGCATCGCCGAAGACGTCGGTTTCGAGGCCGGCATGTTCGCCGGTTCCGTGGCCTCGTTTACGGTGCTTGGAGCGCCCGATATCGTGATGCTGACATTGACGGAGTTCGCGCAGCAGGCCTATCGAATCAATCGTGCCGGCAAGCTGCCGCTGTTTGTCGATGCCGATCACGGCTACGGCAATGCGCTCAATGTCAAACGGACCGTAGAGGAGCTCGAGACCGCCGGCGTCGCCGGCCTCACCATCGAGGATACGTCGCTGCCGACGAGCTACGGCGCAACCGGAGCGACGCTCATTCCGATTGCCGAAGGCGTCGGCAAGATGAAAGCCGCGCTCGCCGGGCGGCAGGACAAACGTCTTCTCATCATCGGCCGCACCAGCGCCATGGCCATGACCGGCCTCGAAGACACCATCGCGCGGCTGAAGGCCTATGAGGAAGCCGGCGTCGATATGTTGTTCATGGCGGGGGTGAAGACCCGCGCTCAGCTTGACGCCGTCGCTGCCGCCATCAAACTTCCGCTGTTCCTCGGCGGCGCGGGCGCCGAGCTCTACGATCTCGATTATCTGAGCGCCCGCAATGTGCGCGTCTGTCTGCAGGGCCATATGCCGTTCATGGCGGCGGTGAACGCGGTCTATGAGACACTGAAGGCATTGCGCGAGGGCGCGCCGCCGGCCGGCATCAAAGCCGTTGCATCGGCCGATCTGATGAAACAAGTGACCCGGCAAGCTGATTATACGAGATGGTCCAAGGAGTTTTTGAACGCAGGAATTTCCGGTGGCTGATCCGGTTACTAGTCAATGGACTTGAAAATGCGCACGATTGAGCGCCTTCTTGATGCACCGGTTGCGGTCGAAAGCGTCTTAAACGAAGAGTGTCTTGATCGGACGCACACGTGACAACAAATTGAGCAAATGAACAAATGGCGGCTGCCAAGCGAAGGAATATCCGATGCCATCGGTGAGCGACTGGAAGGTGCCGACATCCGCACAGCCCAAGCCCGAGGACTATGCCTATGATCTCGACCGCACGCTGAACTCGGTGGTCGCGTTGCGCGCCACCGTGCCACAGGACGCATTCACCGCGGAGACGCTCGGTACCGAGCGCGCCGGTAACGGCGTGTTCATCCGCGGCAACGGACTGGTGCTGACGGTCGGCTACCTGATTACCGAAGCGGACCAGATCTGGATCACGCTCAATGACGGCCGCTCCGTGCCCGGCCATGTGCTCGGCTACGACCAGGAAACCGGTTTTGGACTGGTTCAGGCGCTGGCCAAGCTTGAAGTACCTGCGCTCGAGATCGGCGAATCGTCGGCCGCGGCGGTCGGCGAACCTGTCGTGGTTGGCGGCGCCGGCGGACGGCAGCGCTCCGTCGCCGCCAATATCGTCGCCAAACAGGAGTTCGCCGGCTACTGGGAATATGTGCTCGACGAGGCCATCTTCACGTCACCGGCGCATCCGAACTGGGGCGGCACCGCGCTGATCGGGCCGGCGGGAGATCTCATCGGCATCGGCTCGCTTCAGCTGCAGCAGGCGGCCGAACGCGGCAAGACGGAGAACATCAACATGATCGTGCCCATAGATCTGTTGAAGCCAATCGTCGACGATCTGATCAAATACGGGCGGCGCAATATGCCGCCGCGGCCGTGGCTCGGTCTCTACGCCACCGAGGTGGAAAATCGCCTGGTCATCGTCGGGCTTGCCGACCGTGGACCGGCCAAAAAGGCGGACCTGCGCACCGGCGACATCGTTCTCTCGGTCGGCGGCACCGACGTCAACGATCTTGCCGGCTTCTTCCGCTGCATCTGGGCGCAAGGTCAGGCCGGGGTCGAAGTGCCGATCACGATCTATCGCGACGGCGAGACCATGGAAATGCGCGTCAAGTCGAGCGAGCGCAACCGCTTCTTGAAAGGGCCGAGCTTGCATTAGCTCGTCCTGTCTGCGGCAGCCGAGACAAATCAAGAGCGCTGCTCAAACAGCGCCTTCAGTCCTTCGCGATACGTGGGATAGCGCAAGGTCACGCCAAGCTCGCGCTTGAGCTTGGCGTTTTGCACCCGCCGGCATTCCTGCCAGAAACTCAGCGCCATCGGCGACATTGTCGGCGCCGCTTGGGCGAATGGGATTTCCGGCGGCGGCGCGACGCCTAAAAGCTGCGCGGCAAAGACGATCGGATCGCCGGGCGGCGATGGCTCATCGTCGGCAACATTGAAAACGCCAGAGGCCCGCCGCGTGAAAGCGGCGTCGATCGCCTGCGCGATATCGCCGACATGAATGCGGTTGAAAATCTGCGCGGGCTTGTCGATGCGCCGCGCCTTGCCACGCGCCACCTGCTCGAGCGCGTTCTGTCCCGGCCCGTAAATGCCGGCGAGGCGCAGTACCGTGACGCTTGCGCCGTTGCGATCGCCGACGAACTGCCAGGCGCGCTCGGCGGCAAGCCGCGCGCTGCCGCGGCCGGAATCCGGATGCGGCGCCGTCGCCTCGTCGACCCAGGCGCCGCCGCGATCGCCATAGACACCGATAGTCGAGAGATAGGCGATCGCGCGCAATCGCGTGGCCTGCGCCAGCGCTTCGCCGCAGCCGCTGAGAACAGGATCGCCGTTTTCGCCGGGCGGGACGGATACGAGGATATATTCAGCTTCGGCAACGGCGCTATGCAGTTCAGCTGTCGTTTGCGTGCCATCGAAGACCAGAGCGTGCAGGCGCCCGGCATCATAGGCGTTGAGGATTGCGGCGCGTTCACCGCCGCGCACCGTGCCGGTGATGCGATTGAATTTGTGACCGTAGGCCGCGACGAAATGTTCGGCGCAATAGCCGAAGCCGAAGCAAATCAGATTTGTCATCGGTTCATGCTCGCGACCCATTCGGCCATCACGTCCGGATCGGTCTCACGGGCGCGGCGCGCCGCCGCTGCGCACGCAAGCCGTGCCGGATCGAGCCGGCCGAGCGCCCAGATCGCGGTGCCGCGCACGACCGGCGAGGAATCGTCGAGCAGGCTTTCGGCCTCGCCGGCGAGACCCACATCACCCGAATTACCGATTGCAATCAGTACATTGCGGATGAAGCGCGCCCGACCGATGCGCTTGACCGGGCTCTTCGTAAACAGCGCGCGGAACGCCGCATCATCGAGCCGCGCCAGGTCGGCAAGCCCCGGCGCGTGCAATTTTTCACGCGCGGCGAGTTTGGTTTCGTGCCCGGCGACAGCGAATTTGTTCCAGGGGCACACCGCGAGACAATCGTCGCAGCCATAGATGCGGTTACCGATCGGCGCACGCAGTTCGCGCGGAATAGCGCCTTTGTGTTCGATGGTGAGATAGGAAATGCAGCGCCGCGCGTCCAAGCGGTAAGGCGCGGGAAACGCCGCCGTCGGGCAGATGTCGAGACAAGCATGACAATTGCCGCAGTGATCTTCTTCCGGCACGTCGGCGGGCAGATCGAGCGTGGTGAAAATGGCCCCGAGAAACAGCCAGGAGCCGAATTGTCGCGACACAAGATTGGTGTGCTTGCCCTGCCAGCCGATGCCGGCGGCTGCGGCTAATGGCTTTTCCATCACGGCGGCGGTATCGACAAACACTTTCACATCGCCGCCGGCTCGTTCGATCAGCCAACGGCCCAGCGTCTTCAAGCGCGGCTTGATCACGTCGTGATAGTCATCGCCGCGCGCGTAGACCGAAATGCCGCCGCGGCTTCGTTGCTGCAAGACCGCGAGCGGATCGACATCGGGTCCGTAATTGACGCCAAGCATGATGACCGAACGGACGTCCGGCCACATCGCCGAAGGATTTCCGCGCCATGCGGCCTTGTCGGCAAGCCACGCCATGTCGCCATGCGCGCCGGCATCGAGAAACGCGTGCAAGCGCGCGGCGGCCTGCGGGATCGAATCCGGCCGCGCCACGCCGATCGCGTCGAAGCCTTGCGCTAGCGCGGCTTCGGTAAGCGCGGCCTTCAGCGCCTCAGGCGTCAAAAATCGAGATCGGCGTAGGTCCGCGACGGCATCAGGCCGGACAGTTTTTCTGCCAGCAGCGTGCGGAACGACGGCCGCGACTTGATCCGCGCGTACCAGTTCTTCGCTGTCTCGTCTGCGTCCCACGGCACATCGCCCAGGTAATCGACGGCGGACAAATGCGCCGCCGCTGCCAGATCGGCATAACTCAAACTATCGCCGGCGAGCCAATCGCGCGCACGCACCAGCCAGCCGATATACCCGAGATGATACTTGATGTTGGCCTTGGCGGCACGCAGGGTTTCGGTGTTAGGGGAGCCGCCGCCTTTGTCAACCGGGATATAGCGCTTATAGACGCGCTCCATCGCCAGCGGGCCGCTCACTTCTTCGAAAAACTTTTCGTTGAACCAGCTCATCAAGCGACGCACTTCGATGCGCGGATTGGTTTCGAGCGGCAATAGCCGGCCGTTGGCGAAAGTCGTGCCGATAACCTCGTCGATATATTCGGCGATGACGGCGGCGCCCGGCACCGGCGGCGTGCCTTCCTCGACCATAACCGGCGTGGTTCCCGCCGGATTGAGCTCGAGGAATTCCGGGCGGCGCTCCCAGACTCGTTCTTCGATGAGGCGCGGCGGCTGATTGTACTCTTCGAGCACCAGCCGCACGAAACGCGAATGCGGACAAATCGGATGATGAAACAGCGTCAACATATGTCGCGAGCCTTGCCCCGAGCCTTGCCCGAAACCTGACCCGCGCGTCAAAAGCGGCGAAATGTGGTCAAGTTCCCCCAAGCGAACGAGCCTGGGCAAAATCCCTTAACAATTTGGAATCGAATCCGCCGAACGCCGTGCGCTTCATCGCAACACGGTAAAGGCGCGCGGCGCTACGCTGCGTGCGGCTGGAACTGTCCGGTTTTGCGGAACCGCCACAGATAGGACGGCACGATTGCTTCGATGGATTCCCGAATGACGCCGATCCCTTCGAGCGTGCGACCGTCGCGCTTGGCGGTCTCGGAGACAATATTATCGTACCGCAGCAGTTCGACCTGGTCTGGCGTGATCGGCGGCTTCGGCAGGAACTGCAGGATCGCCGCTTGCGCCTTCATCAAGCCGAACGGAATCGGCATGAGCAGCCGGCGCCGTCCGACCGTCGCCAGCACGAATTCCATCAGTTCCTTGAACGTGTGCACATCCGGACCGCCGAAGTCGTAAGTACCGCCGGTCTTAAGCGCGCCGTCGACAGCCTTGGCCACGCCTTCGGCGACATCGCCGGCAAAGACCGGCTGCATGCGAGTGTGACCGCCGCCGACCAGCGGCAGCGCCGGCGCAAGGCGCGACATCGCGCCGAACCGGTTGAAGAAGTCATCCTCTGGCCCGAATATGATCGATGGTCGCACGATGATGGCGCCATCCTGCGCCGCATGAACGCGCGCCTCGCCGTCGGCCTTGGCGCGGGCATAGTGCGAGGTCGAATTCGGATCGGCAGCGAGCGACGAAACATGAACGAGCGGCGCGCCGACGGCGCTCGCGGCCTTAGCGACTGTCTCCGCGCCTTGCGCCATCACTGCGTCAAAGCGCTGGCCGCCGCGCTCCAGCATCAGGCCGACCAGATTAATCGCGACATCGGCGTCGCGCAAAGCGGCGGCGACCGAATCGGGGTAGCGCAGATTGGCCTGCACCGCATGGATCTGGCCGACCCGGCCCATCGGCTGCAGATAACCGGCAAGCCCCGGCCGGCGAACTGCGACACGGACGCGATAGCCCCGATAGGCCAGCGCCCGCACCACGTGGCGGCCGAGAAAGCCGGAACCGCCGAACACCGTGACCAGCGTCTCAATCTTGCTCTTCGTGCTCATTCTTGGCGAATACCAGGTGATTTTCGTGATGTATAGGCCATGATCGGAAAAGTGGAAACCGGTTTTCGGATGGATCATACCCCGATGACCCTCCGGCAAATCCGCGGAATTCGATCAGGGGGTTAGGGACTAATACCGTCGATTGACAAGGCAGTGACCGCTCCGTACCTATCGCGGATTCCGGAACCCGACACTGCCCAGGTGGCGGAATTGGTAGACGCACTAGTTTCAGGTACTAGCGCCGCGAGGCGTGGAGGTTCGAGTCCTCTCCTGGGCACCAGTCGGGACGCCGATCGCGTATAAATCCGACAGTTCTGACTTTTTCCGAAAACCTCCGGCGCGGTTACGCTGCGCCGGGAATCATTCCCTCGACAAACGGCGATGTGACCATGGCTGATGCTTGCACCGAAGGCGTCGATACCGGCTTTGTGGCATTGGGCTACGCCAAGGTCGCGTTTCTCGGCGTCGTGCAGGGAATTACCGAACTGATGCCGATCTCCTCGACGGCGCATATGCGGCTGGTGCCTGCGGTGCTGGGCTGGCCGGATCCCGGCTCGGCCTTTTCGGCAGCGATGCAGATGGCCGCGCTGGCCGCCGTCATCAGCTATTTCTGGACCGACATCCGATGGCTTGCGACCGACTCGATCTCGGCCGCGCTGCACGGCCGTTTCCGCGACAAGTCCTTTCAATTCGCAATGTGGATCGTCATCGCCACCGTCCCGATCGGAATTGCGGGGCTGGCGCTGTCGAAAGTCCTCAATCGATGCAATTCGCCATTGCGCGAGGTGAGCGTCATCGGCTGGGCCTGCATGGCCATGGCAGCGCTGCTAGCCGGGGCCGAAATCTGGGCGCGCCATCGCCGCACCATCAAGGACGCGACGCTGATGGATGCGATCCTCATTGGTGTCGCTCAAGTCGGCGCACTCATTCCCGGCGTGTCGCGTTCGGGCTCGACCCTGACCGCGGGCCTGATGCTCGGCTTCGAACGCGCGGAAGCGGCACGGCTGTCGTTTCTGCTCGGGCTTCCCGCCATTGCGCTTGCCGGGCTGAAGGAGATTTACGAGCTCCACAAGGTCCATCTCGGCGCCTATGGCTGGAGCGTGCTGGCTGTCGGCATCGTTGTCGCGTCGATCTCGGCGTTCTTCGCGATCTGGGGCTTGATGCGGATCCTGGAAAACTTTTCCAGCTGGCCGTTTGTTGTCTATCGTTTTCTGCTCGGCGTCGTGATCCTCGCCGGTGTCTATGTCGGCTGGCTTGGCTGACAAGGCTCTCGGCCGAATCTCTTTACACCGCACGAACATGGTGCTGATTGCGGCACCGCGGCCGGACGACATCACAGGATGATCAGGCAGGCTGTCATTCTATGCGGCGGGTATGACGTCGGGCCGGGCGACACAAGCTTCGGCCCGTCGACCGCCAATATGCCCGTGCCGCTGCTCAAGATCGGCGATCTGGTTTTTCTCGACGTATTGTTGTTCGAGCTTGCTCGCCAGGGCGTCAGGAAGTTCCTGCTGCTTGCCGGCTTGGCCGCCGACCAGATTGCCGCCTTTGCCGCGTCGTCACCGATGAAGAAGCGCTTCGGCCTGCAGATCGAAGTCTCGGCCGCGCCGGGGCGGGCCGGAACAAGCGGCGCGCTGTGGCATGCGCGCGCCAAGCTCGATCGAGCATTCTTCCTGCTCAATGGTGCCTCCTGGTTCGACATCAATATTCTCGAGCTGGCGCGGCAGCTAGAGACGGAGGCGAGCGCGGCAGGGGTGATCGCAATACGGCACGCGGCGGACGCGGCACGCGAGAACCCCGTTACGGTCAGTGATGGCAAAGTGGATGAATTTCTGTCCTGTACCGCGCAATCGCATGGCGGCGGGCTGGTCTACGGCGGCATCGGCGTCTGGTACTCACGCCTCGTCGACGAATTGGCACCGCGCCACGCGCTCGAAGCAAGCGATCTCCCGCGCCTCGCCGCGTCCGGCAAGCTCCGCGCCATCCGGTCGGAAAGTTATTTCATTGATATCAGCACTCCGGAATCGCTGGCGCGCGCGCAGCGCGAGGTGCCGCAGCGAAGACGGCGCGCGGCCGTTTTTCTTGATCGTGACGGCGTGCTCAATCATGACGACGGCTATGTCGGCAAGCGGTCGGCGTTCCGCTGGATCGACGGTGCACAAGCCGCGGTGAAGGCGATCAATGACCGCGGCGCCTTCGTTTTCATCGTCACCAATCAGTCGGGCGTTGCCCGCGGCCTTTACAGCGAGAATGATATCGTCGCGCTGCACGCGGCGCTCGATATCGAGCTTGCGCAAGCCGGCGCGCATGTCGACGATCTGCGTTACTGCCCGTTTCATGAGGATGCAGTGGTTGCGAATTACCGGCGTGCCAGCGACTGGCGCAAGCCGGCTCCGGGAATGATTCTCGATCTCTTCGAAACGTGGCCGATAGATCGCGCAGCAAGCTTTCTGATCGGCGACAAAGACAGCGATTGCGAGGCGGCAAGCGCCGCGGGAATTGCCGGCTACAAGTTCAGCGGCGGCAATCTCCTTGAATTTTTGTGCAGGATTCACGCCGACGAGAGCGAGAAGGTCGGCCACGTGCCTCGGACCGCAACGTGACGATGATTTCCCGTGGCGTCGGCGCCCCATCACCGGTTTTGCCGTGCGCCCACGCGTTCCGCGGCGGCGAACACGGCCGGCAAGGGCGTTTCGGCGTCAAGAGAGGATTCATCTCGGGTGACGCCATTTGCGGAAAGGCGCTGCTCCGGTCGCGATTTATTAGGAAATGGCCCCCGCGTTGCCGAAACCCCTGCGGCTGTCTATTTTCGCCCTACCGAATGGCCCGGCAGAGGAGCGCCGCGGCGGGGGGTTTTCGCTCCGCCATGGTTAAAAGGCGCGAGACGGGCCGATCCATCGGCGGCATCCAGGCTGGATATGAACGACCAATCTGTAATTCGCAGCACGGCGGCCACGACATTGCCCGCGCACCTCAAACGGCTCGAAGCGGAGTCGATCGAGATCATGCGCGAAGTCGTGGCCGAGTTCAAAAAACCGGTGATGCTCTACTCGATCGGCAAGGATTCGAGCGTCATGCTGCATCTTGCGGTCAAGGCGTTTCATCCCGCGCCTTTGCCGTTTCCGGTGCTGCATGTCGACACCACATGGAAATTCCGCGAGATGATCGCGTTCCGCGATGAGACCGCGCGACGCCTCAATCTCGATCTGCTCGTTCATGTCAATCAGGATGGGCTCGCGCGCGGCATCAATCCGTTTGCTTCAGGCTCCGCGGTGCATACGCATGTGATGAAGACCGAAGCGCTCAAACAGGCGCTCGACAAATACGGGTTCGACGCCGCCTTCGGCGGCGCGCGACGCGACGAGGAAAAAAGCCGGGCCAAGGAACGCATCTTCTCGTTCCGCTCCAAAAATCATGTTTGGGATCCGCGCAATCAGCGTCCCGAATTGTGGAATCTGTTCAACACGCGGGTCCGGCCCGGCGAATCGATCCGCGTCTTCCCGCTGTCGAACTGGACCGAGCTCGATGTGTGGGCCTACATCATGCTGCAGGACATTCCGGTCGTGCCGCTCTACTTCGCCAAAGAACGCCCAGTCGTGAAACGCAGCGGCACCTGGATCATGGTCGACGACGACCGCATGCCGCTCGAGCCCGGCGAGACGCCGGAAATGCGCCGCATCCGCTTCCGCACGCTCGGCTGCTATCCGCTGACCGGCGCCATCGAATCGCCGGCGGCGACGCTCGCCGAAATCGTCGCCGAGATGGAGACGGCGCGCGTCTCCGAACGCCAAGGCCGCCTGATCGACAGCGATGAGGCCGCGTCGATGGAAAAGAAGAAGCGCGAAGGATATTTCTGATGGACTTCCGCCTCGAGCGATCGCTTCGCACCGGCCAAACCAAGGACCTGCTGCGCTTTATCACTTGCGGCTCGGTCGATGACGGCAAATCCACTCTGATCGGGCGGCTCCTTCACGATTCCAAGCTGATCTTCGAGGATCAACTCACCGCTTTGGCAAAAGATTCCGCGCGCCACGGTACGACCGGAGAGGATCTCGATTTCGCGCTGTTGGTCGACGGGCTGGAAGCCGAGCGCGAACAAGGCATTACGATCGACGTCGCCTACCGTTTTTTTTCCACCGCCAAGCGATCTTTCATCGTCGCCGACACGCCGGGCCACGAACAATTCACGCGCAATATGGCGACCGGCGCTTCCGGCGCCGATCTCGCCGTTATCCTGATCGATGCGCGCAAAGGCGTGCTGGTGCAGACGCGGCGGCACTCGCTGATCTGTGCGCTGCTTGGGATTCGTCATGTTCTGGTAGCCGTGAACAAGATCGATCTCGTCGGCTTCCAACACGATGTGTTCGACAAGATCGTTGCCGAATACACGACCTTTGCCGCCGAGCTTGGCTTTGCCTCGGTCGCGCCGATCCCGATCTCGGCGCGCTATGGGGACAACGTCACCGGCGCCTCGCGGAATACGCCTTGGTACCGCGGACCGGCGCTGCTGCAATATCTGGAATCGGTCGACATCGACCGCGACGTTCTCGAGAAGCCGTTTCGCTTTCCGGTGCAATGGGTCAACCGGCCGAACCAGGATTTCCGCGGCTATGCCGGGACGGTCGCCTCGGGCCAGATCAAAGCCGGCGAGCCGGTGGTCGAGGCGGCATCGGGACAGGCCTCGAGGGTCGCCCGGATCGTCACCTATGACGGCGAAGTTCCGAGCGCCGAAGCCGGCGACGCCGTCACCATTACGCTCGCGGACGAGCTCGATATCGGCCGCGGCGACGTCCTGGTCAGTCCGAAGTCACGGCCGGAGGTCTCCGATCAATTCGCCGCGCATGTGATCTGGATGAGCGACGAACCGCTGGTTCGCGGCCGCTCGTATCTGAGCCGGATCGGCACCAAGTCCACGCCGCTGACGGTCACGGCGATCAAATACAAGCTTGACGTCAATACGCGAAAGCACCTCGCGGCGACGACGCTTGAACTGAACGATATCGCGGTATGCAACCTGTCGACCGGTTTTCCGGTGGCGTTCGATCCCTACGACCAGAACCGCCGCACCGGCGCCTTCATCATCATCGACCGTTTCACCAACCATACCGTCGGCGCCGGCATGATCACGTTCGGGCTGCGCCGCGGCACCAACATTCATTGGCAGCCGCTCCTCATCGGCAAGGCCGAGCGCGCGGCGCTGAACAAGCAGAAGCCGGCCATTATCTGGTTCACTGGGCTTTCCGGTGCCGGCAAGTCGACCGTCGCCAGCCTGGTCGAGCAGCGCCTGCATGCCCGCGGCCATCACACCATGGTCCTCGACGGCGACAATGTGCGCCACGGACTGAACCGTGATCTCGGCTTCACCGAAGCCGATCGCGTCGAAAATATCAGGCGCGTCGGCGAAGTCGCTAAGCTGATGGTCGAGAGCGGGCTGATCGTGCTGTGCTCGTTCATTTCACCCTATCGCGCAGAGCGCGACATGGTGCGCGGCCTGATGGGCGCGAACGAATTCATCGAAGTGTTCGTCGACACTCCCA
>Ga0335073_10000156_pt1 | contig 80378 bp, 72 predicted proteins | sample Lox_Sample_22_FD_207093 | JGI IMG/M metagenome (GOLD analysis project Ga0335073, IMG submission 207093) | Soil microbial communities from Loxahatchee National Wildlife Refuge, Florida, United States - Lox_Sample_2.2 | ecosystem: Environmental > Terrestrial > Soil > Wetlands | place: USA...
GCCGACCACATCCGCTACCGCAACGGGCCGCACCGCGACCAGCGGCTGATCAAAGCCGAGCGGCGACTGCTGATCGCGGCGTGAGCGACGGTTTCGGGTGCAACGTTTGTGGGAGACCCACTAGCTCTCGGGGCCACCCTGGGCTCGCTGGGCCAGGCCGTCCCACTGCTGCCAGTTCTCGATCCGCGAGGCGTACTCGCGGCGGATCAGCTGCAGAGCGGTGCTGCTGAAAAAGACCCGCAACGGGGGCTCGGCGGCATCGACGAGCTCGAGAATCGCGGCGCCGGTCGCCTGCGGATCGCCGGGTTGCGATCGCACGGGCCCGAGCGCCTGCAGACGACGCTCACGTACTCCGTCATACACGGCCATCTCCTGCGCCCGCCCTGCCGATGTGCCCGACCAGTCGGTGGTGAAGCCTCCGGGCTCGACCAGGGTCACGTGGACACCGAACTCGGCGAGCTCCGCGGCCAGCGACTGGCTGAACCCCTCGAGGCCCCACTTGGACGCGTGATAGAGGCCGAGCATGGGGAACGCCACTACGCCACCGATCGAGGAGACCTGGATGATGTGCCCAGAGCGCTGCTCACGCAGCAATGGGACCACGGCTTTCGTGACCCACAATGGGCCGAACAGGTTGGTCTCGATCTGACGCCGGGCCTCTTGCTCGGTGAGCTCCTCGATCGCGCCGAACTGGCCGTAGCCCGCATTGTTCACGACCACGTCCAGGCGGCCGAAGTGCTCGTGGGCGCTTCGTACCGACTCTTCGATGCCTGCCTTGTCGGTCACGTCCAGCTGCAGTGCCAGCACGCGCTCGCCGTGCGCTGCGGCGAGGTCCTCCAGCGTGCGGGTGTCCCGTGCGGTAGCTGCGACGCTGTCACCGCGCTCGAGCGCCGCCTGCGCCCATACTCGGCCAAAGCCCCTCGAGGTACCCGTGATGAACCATACCCTCGCCACGACGCTCCTCTCGTTCGATCGCGGCCGGCGGCCGCAGGTGAGTTGATCCAAGCGGAAGCGGTCACCCGAAGGTCGCGAATACCTCGGCACCCGCGCGCCTGGGAGGCCCTGCCAGTACCTGGATCAACAGAGACTCCCACTCGAGCGCTGTCAGTGCTTTCTTTAGGTAGCGACGTTCCCGATCCAGTCAACCCCACGATGATCCAGGAGGCGTAGCCGTGCGCGCAGCGATCTTCAACGGACCCGGCTCGATCTCGCTCGGCGAGCGACCAGACGCCGCAATCCGCCAGGCCACGGACGCGGTCGTGCGACCCGCCCAACGACGCCGTTAGGAGCAAGCATGCAGATCACCAGAAGCAGCATCGAGACCGGCAAGGGACCAGCCGACTGGTTCACCGGCGACGTCTTCATCGACACCGTCGCCGAGCCCTCAGAGCCTTACCGCATCGCCGCCGCCAACGTGCACTTCGCACCCGGTGCCCGGACCGCCTGGCACACGCACCCGGTCGGACAGACCGTTTATGTAACAGAGGGCGTCGGGCGCTGCCAGCGGCGCGGCGGACCCGTCGAGGAGATCCGGCCGGGGGACCGCGTCTTCTTCGAGCCCGGCGAGGAGCACTGGCACGGAGCCGCACCGGACCGCTTCATGGTGCACGTCGCGATGCAACAGCCCGACGGCGAGGGCAATGTCGTGACGTGGGGTGAGCACGTCACGGATGAGGAGTACAAGACAACACCGGCCGCATCAGAGCCAGGAGCCAAATCCTGAGCAAGGTTATCGTCGTCGTCGTCTCCTCGCGCGAGTCGATCCACGAGCTCGTCGAGACCTCCACGCGGTTCGGCGAGCAGGACGCTCGCGCCGGCGTGTCCATCTCCGGCCGGCGCTGCGAGCCGCCCTCACGGTCGCCGATGTGGCTTGGGCGGCGGGCCGGGAGGGCGCGGTCGACGTGGAGGTGGGGTGCCCGACAGGGTCGCCTCCACCTGTGGGAGCGCTCGCGCCAGCGCATCTGTCTCGGGGTGCGGGAGCTCGGCCAGCAGCGAGGACATGCGCCGGCGCAGCAATGTCTGTGCCGAGGCCAGCACGCGCCCTCCGCTTGCCGATAGCGCGACGGACTGACGGCGACGATCCTCATCCATCTCGCGGCGCTCGAGCAGGCCGGCAGCGGCCAGAGCGCTCAGTAGCTGAGAGACAGCCGGGCCCGACACCCCTGCGCGCTGAGCGAGCTCTGAGCCGGACTCGGCACCCGTGGCGATCGCGCGCAGGGCGAGGAACTGTGCGACGGTCAGCGGTGGGTCGTGGCTGGCGAGCAGCCGCTCGATCCAGCGGCTGACCAACGGCGCCACGGCGACGAGCGCCTCGGCGGCGTCGGCTGGAGGTCCGTGCGGGGGTCGGGGAGACGGGGGCATTAGATAAGTTGACTTATCATCTAAGGGTGCTTATCGAGGGCTTTAGTCTCGCATGGACCGCGGTCGCGGTCTCTGCCGCCCGCCCATGACCGGCGTGATCACGCGCTTCGGGGTCCTCGGCGTCTTCGTGCTGATGGTGCCCGAGAGCGCTTGTATCCCAGTGCCCAGCGAGGTGACCCTGCTCTTCTCAGGGTTCGCCGTACACGAGGGCTGGATGAGCTTCCCGCTGGCGGTTCTGGCTGCGACGTCGGGCAACCTGGTCGGCTCGCTGCTCGCCTACGGCCTCGGAGCGAGCCGGATGCTGGCTCGTGTCCCCGGTGCCGGCACGGTGCTGATCCGATGGGAGCACATGCTCGATCGGCACGGCCTTCGCGCCGTCTTCATCGCGCGCCTGCTGCCGCTCGCGCGAACGTTCGTGTCATTGCCCGCGGGAGCGCGCCATCTGCCGCTCGTTCCGTTCGTAGTTCTCACCACGGCCGGCTGCGCATTGTGGGCGGGTGCCTTCGTGCTGGGGGGCATGGCCGCCGGCACTGGTTGGATGGCTCTCAGCTCGACGCTTGCACGAGCGCTGTTGGTGGTCGGGCTCGTGATGATCGCCCTATCGGTCCTGCGGCGCAGGCGGGCCGCTCGCTAGCTCGGCGCGGCTTCGTGCGAGAGTGCGCTTGGGCAGGTCCAGGGCGGGCGCGGAGATAAAGCGGCAGGTCCATGGCTTGTTTGCGAGTCGCGAGCGGCGCGATGAGACCCCCTCGGCCTGATCACGGCCGTCGCCTCCAGGCACCGGCCCGCGAAAGCTACGGCGCGAGGCGGAATGGAGGGTAGCGATCGGTCACCAGCACGTGGGCGTATGCGATCACCCGGTTGGTCTAGCGGCCGACGCCGACGAGGAAGTCGAACATCCCGCGCGGGAAGCGACCGGTGAACAGGATCGCGAACCAGGCGGCGATCACGACGAAGAATGCGGCGATGTAGAGGAACAACAGCACCACGTAGTGCGGGATCGCCAGCAGCCACTTGACCAGCGGCAGCCAGCGGTTGAGGTCGTTGCGCGCGTCCGGATAGGAAAGTCGAGATGCACCGACTGATGGTCGTCGGTGGAGGGATAGCGGTCCTCCATCAATGCCAGGTAGACGCCGACCCGGGCGGAGAACCGCATCAGCTCGAGGTTCCAGTCAAACCACCAGCGTGGGTACTTCTGCCGGAACAGGATCAGCAGCAGGGTGGGCAGCACGACTAGGCCGGCAGCGCCGACAGCCCCGGTGGCCTTCCCGCCGGCGTAGGCGTAGCCGCCGTACTCGATGAGGGCGAGCACGATCGCGATCGGGATCACCATGAACAGGCGAAAGAAGCTGGTCAGGCGGTTGAGCGGAAGGTCCGGGTAGTCCCGACTGAAGGACGCGCTCGAACGTCACCAGCCCGGTGAACGCGAGAGTCGGGAGTAGAACGAGACCGAAAGCGTAGAAGGCTGTGGACACCCGACTGGCGGTCGCGATCAGTCCCAACGCGACCAAACCGCCCGAGACGGCCCCGAGGAACATCGTCGCTCGCCCGGTCGCCTCCGCAATCGTCGATGCCCGAGCACTCTGGAGCGTGAAGTGCTCGGTCGTCGCAAACGACACGGCCGCCGGCCGCGGGGTGGCGGCTGCCCGCTCGGCCTCGCGATCAGGCCGGGGATGGTGGTCCCCGCCCGCTTCGCTACTGACGTCCGGGTGCATCACTCGACACCGTCCTCGAAGCGCGTTGCCAGAGCCTGGTCAAGGAACGTTTCGATTCCGACGATCTGGCCGCCTTCCACTATGAGCAGCGAGACGGCGTGCGGGATAAGCTCGCCGCTCGCCGAGCGCATCGACGTTGTGACCGCCGGGCGCCCGTTCGCCCACCGGGGGGTTTGGTGGAAGTTCGCATAGGTTCCATCCGGCGCGACCGACCGCAGGAACGCGGCAATCGCATCCGCCCCGAACACATCCGGCTGCGGCGGCATGCGCAGGACCGCGTCCTCCCGGAGGATCGCCACGAGCCCATCGACGTCGTCGTTCGCGAACGCCTGTACGTAGCGCTGAAGCAGCTCGCGCTCGTCGCCGGCGGCGGGGGACGGACCGGTCGCGGGAAGGCTCTCGTCGATCGTCGCACGCGCACGCTGAAGCGCACTGTTGATCGCTGCGACGCTCGTCTCGAGTAGCTCTGCCACTTCGGGTGAGGTCCAACCCAGCACGTCGCGCAAGATCAGAACCGCGCGCTGGCGGCCCGGTAGCTGCTGGATCGCCCGCAGGAGTGAAAGCTCCAGTCCCTCGCGGAGTGCGTAGCGAGCGGCGGGGTCGTACGTCGGGGCATCCGCGTCGGCGAGTTGCTTGTCCGGGTAGGGCTCGACCGGTTGCGGACGGCGCGGTCGCCGCTCGATCTCGTCGAGCGAGGCGTTTGTCGCGATGCGGTAGAGCCAGCTCGAAAGTGGTGCGCGCGGCTCGTAGCTCCCCAGGTTGCGCCACGCGCGCAGAAGCGTCTCCTGCACGACGTCTTCGGCGTCGTGAGGAGAGCCGAGCATCCGATAGCTGTGGACTGTGAGCGCCCGGCGGTAGGGCTCGACGAGTCCGCCAAAGGCGCGCTGGTCGCCCGACTGCGCGGCCTTCAGGAGCGCGCTCTCTGCGCCGGCGGGTGGGTGTGAGGAGGTATCCGTCATCGTCTCTCGTGTGCTCTAACGGTCGCGGGCCGCGAAACTAATCGGTCGGGTCGGGACCTTCCAGGCAGACGCCGGTGGCGAGCCTGTAGAGCCAGATTCGCGGCTGCGCATGTGAGTCGACATTGTCGACCTCGCGCCACCCGCGCAAGAGCGTCTCCTGCACGGCTTCGTGAGCGCGATGGGGGCAGCCGAGCATCAGCTCGCAGTAGAGCTCCAGGCCTCGCTTGTGCTGCTCGATCAGCCGCCCGAAGGCACGCTCGTCGCCGAGCCGCGCAGCCGCGAGCAGGCTGCGGTCCCTTTCGGTCTGCCTGAAATCTGGGTTGATCGTCATACCCGGTCAAACGGCCGCCACAGCCCGAACTAATCGGGGCGGGGGAGTCTGCGCTCTCGGCCTGCGAATTCGGCGCGGGCTGGCCGATTGCGCGGCCACCGATGAGTCTCGGCGCCGGCGACCGTTTGACCGTGCGTAGCGCCATGACTGGCAACCCACGCACCACTGGAGAACCAATGACATCGACATCCCCTCATATCAATCGCTGGCACGCGTTCGCACTGCTTGCGGTGGCGTACTTCATGACGATCGTCGACCTGACGATCGTCAACGTCTCGCTGCCGACGATCGGTCGCGCCCTGCACTTCTCAGACACCAACCTGCAATGGGTCGCGACCGCATACGCGCTCACGTTCGGTGGCTTCCTGCTGCTCGGCGGCCGTGCGGCTGACCTGCTCGGCCGCCGTCGGGTCCTGATGGTCGGGTTGGCGCTGTTCACCGCAGCGTCGCTCGCGTGCGGCCTAGCGGGAAGCGACGCGTTCCTGATCGGGAGCCGGGCGGTGCAGGGGATCGGCGCGGCGATCATGCTGCCTGCGGCCCTCTCGATCGTGATGAACATGTTCGCCGAGGGGGCGGAGCGCAACAAGGCGCTCGGCATCTGGGGCGCGCTTGGCGCGGGCGGCGCGACCGTCGGGTGCATCGTCGGCGGTCTGCTCACCCGGTATGCCGGCTGGCAATACATCTTCTACCTGAACGTCCCGATCGGGATGATCGCGCTGCTGCTGGCACCACGGATAGTGCCGGAGAGCCGACTCGCCTCCATCCGCCGGCGGTTTGACGCGGCCGGCGCGCTCGCCGGCACGGGCGGGCTCGTGCTTCTCGTGGACGCGATCTCCCAGGCACCACAGTACGGCTGGGGCGCCACCCGGACGATCGCACTGCTGGCGGCGTCGGCCGCGCTGCTGGTCGCGTTTCTCGTGATCGAGAGCCGCGCCAAGGATCCGGTCGTACCGCTTTCGATCTTCCGCCTGCGGACGCTCGCCGGCGCGAACGTAGCTGGGCTTCTGCTGGGCGGCAGTTTCTTCGCGTTCATCTTCGTCGGCACCCTGTACATGCAGGATGTGCTGCACTACTCAGCGCTTCAGACCGGGCTGGCGTGGCTGGCGGCGTCGCTTACGTCTGTGGCGCTAGCCGGGCTCTCACAGGCGCTCGTCACGCGTGGCGGGGCGAAGATCGTGATGGCGATCGGGATGACGCTCATCGGCGCTGGGGTCCTGTGGGCGACGCAGGTCCCGGTGCATGGTCACTTCGCGGCGAACCTGCTCGGACCCTTCGTGGTCGCTGGCGCGGGGACGGCGTTCGCCTTCATACCGATCTCGATTGCCGCCCTGGCCGGGGTGGAGGAGCATCGCGCGGGGCTCGCGTCCGGGCTCCTGAACACGGGCCAACAGCTCGGTGGGGCGATCGGGGTCGCGATCGCCTCGAGCGTGGCCGCCAGCCGCACCCAGGCGCTGCTTCACGCGGGCCACGCAGTGCCCGCGTCGCTCACCGGCGGCTTCCAGCAGGCGCTCTGGGTGCTCGGCGCGATCGGGCTGCTCGCAGTCCCGGCGATCTTCGCACTGGTCCGCCGCAACGAGCTCTCCGCGGCCGTCGCGAAGACCGCCGTTCACCAACCGCAACCGGCGCTCGCCACCACCAGCTGACAACAGACCCCATCCCCAAAGGAGCCAACCATGAAAATCCTGGCACTCGGAAAACTGACAGGCGCAGACATCGCGCCACACCTTGCCGAGGAGCAGCGTGTGGTCGCGGAGTGGCGCGAGGACGGATTCATCCTCGAGTCGTTCCTACGGCGAGATCGGTCAGGAGCGATCCTGATGCTCGAGGACACCGACGCCGGCGCTGCCGAGGAGCGTCTCGGAAAGCTGCCGTTCGTAGAGCGAGACCTCATCGAGTTCGACCTGATCGAGCTTGCCGACTGACTGCCCCGAAACGATCCGCGAGACCCGGCAAGTAGGAGCAAAGCGGAGCCCCGCTCAGGCGGGGCTCTTTTGCGGGCTTAGGGCGCAACGCGTGAGGGGCTCTCCGAGACCCCCTACGCACTGCCCTCGGGCGGCAGCGAGTGGATGTTCTGTCATCCTGGGAAGGGCTTCCAGCCGGGGTACGGCTTCTTCCCCGGGTAGGTGCAATACAGATCTGCGCCGGAGGACCCCAGCCGTAGCCCCCATATCGACCCGCGGTATGGGTATGTGAACGTGTAGTGGCGTGGTGCGCCTCGTGGCGTGTGTCGCAGGAAGAAGATCGTCATGCGCGTGAAGACCAGCGTTCCACCGAGAACGGTCGCCAGTGCGGCGGAGCCTGGAATCGATCTCACTCGATCGGCGAGCGAGCGTTGGATTTCGCCGCCCGCTCGTATCTCAGCTGAAAACAGCCCGGCATGAGAGCGCAAGGAGAATCGAGATGGGAAAGATCGTGATAAGCGAGAACGTCACGCTCGACGGAGTAGTTCAAGACCCTGCGGGCCGCGAGGGCTTCAGGCTCGGCGGCTGGGTCGGTCGTATCGGCGAGAAGGGTCGCGATCAGGCGGCGAGGGTGCTGCTCGAGGAGAACCTGCGCGCTGAGGCCCTGCTGCTGGGCCGGCGCAGCTACGAGTTCCTCGCAGCGGTGTGGCCGTCACGCAACGGTGCTTTGGCGGACAGGTTGAACGGCATGCCCAAGTACGTCGTGTCCTCGACGATCGTGGACCCTGACTGGAGCAACACGACCGTGTTGCGGGGCGACGTCTTGAACGAGGTCGCGACGCTCAAGCAGGAGCTGGACGGCGAGATCCTCGTCCCGGCGAGCTTTCGGCTGTGGCACGCGCTGCTTCAGCGCGATCTCGTCGACGAGCTGCGGCTGATGATCTACCCGGTCGTCCTCGGGGCTGGTGAGCGCCTCTTCGGCGCGGCCAGCGCGGAGAAGCCCATGCGGCTGGTCGGTGTCCAGACCGTCGACGACCTCGCCCACCTGACTTACGAGGTCCTCCGGTAGAACCGGCAGGCCTCGGACAGCGCCTACGTTCCGGGGTCGGACGCCCGCCGCCACCGCGGGCATCTGGCCGGCGGACCGATGGATCCCGGTGCCTCCGTGTATCTGTAGTGGATAGACCGATATGCATGACGGACGCGATCATCAACCCGGTGGCCTCGTGCACCTGGAGCTGCATACCAGCGACCTGTCGGGCGCGAGCACGTTCTACGACCGGCTGCTCGGCTGGCGGACGGAGCGGCTCGACTCTCGATGGGGCACCTACCACGGGCTCGCGCTTGGCGACGCGATCGGTGGCGGGATCGTCGAGTGCGCTGCGCGGCGGCCGCTCTGGCTCCCATACGTCCAGGTCGAGGACGTCGAGGCGGTGACCGAGCGGGGGCGGGCGCTTGGAGCCGCAATGCTGCTCGAGCCGCGCGAGGGGCCGGCGGGCTGGCGCAGTGTGCTGGCGAGCAGCGAGGGTGGTGAGATCGCGCTCTGGCAGCCGAAGCGTGTACTCGCGCGGAGGATCGGATGAGCGACTCCCACCTGATCGAAGCAGCGGTCGCGGGCGATGAGCGAGCTTTCGCCCAGCTGGTCGAGTCGCATCGGCGACCCCTTCACGCCCATTGCTACCGGATGCTGGGCTCGCTCCAGGACGCCGAGGATGCCGTGCAGGAGGCGCTGCTGCGCGCGTGGCGGAATCTGTCGTCTTTCGAGGGACGGAGCTCGCTGCGCAGCTGGCTGTATTCGATCGCCACGAACGTCTGCCTGCGCACGATCGAGCGCAGACCCTCCCGCGTGCTGCCGATCGACTACGGCCCGGCGGCGGATCCGCATGAGCCGCTGGGGGAGCCGCTGGTGGAGTCCGTTTGGATCGAGCCGTACCCCGATGAGCAGCTCGGCCTCGAGGGCCTGGCGGGACCAGACGCGCACTACGAGCAACGGGAGAGCATCGAGCTTGCGTTCGTCGCCGCGCTCCAATTGCTGCCGCCGCGGCAGCGCGCGGTGCTCATCCTCCGCGACGTGCTCGGCTTCTCTGGCGCGGAGGTGGCCCAAGCGCTCGAGACGACACCCGCGTCGGTCTACAGCGCGCTGCAGCGCGCGCACGCGACGCTCGAGGAGCGCTCGCCGGAGCGCACTCAGCAGGCGACACTGCGCGCCCTCGGTGACGAGCAGTTGCAGGCGATCGTGGCGAGCTACGTGGATGCGTGGGCGCGCAACGACGTGGAGGCGCTCGTCGGGATGCTCACCGAGACCGCCACGCTCGCGATGCCGCCGATCCCGAGCTGGTATCGGGGCCGCGAGGCGATCGAGACGGTGCTGCGCGACGTGGTCTTCGTCGCGACGCGAAACTGGCGGATGCTGCCCACCGCCGCCAACGGCCAGCTTGCCCTAGGCGCCTACGAGCTCGACAGCTCCGGCGTCTACGCCGCGCACGGCGTGACCGTCCTCACGCTCACCGGCGGCCTGATCGACGAGATAACCCACTTCCGCACGCCAGCGATGGTCGAGCGGTTCGGGTTGCCTGCTCAGGCATGATTCGCAGATGGACGGTTCGCGCTAGCTCTCGGCTATGGCTTCGATCCGCAAGGAGATCGTGATCGACGCGAGCGCGGAGCATGTCTGGGGTGCGCTGCGCGATTGGGGGGCGCTCCATGAGCGGCTCGTGCCCGGTTTCGCGACCGATGTCCGCCTGGACGGTGAGGACCGGATCGTCACGTTCGCCAACGGCAGCGTGCTGCGCGAGCGGTTGGTCGACCTCGACGAGGACGCGCGACGGCTCGTGTGGTCGATCGCCGACCCGCCATACGCACATCACAACGCGTCCGCCGAGGTGCTGGCGGACGGAGCAGAGCGCAGCCGGTTCGTGTGGACCGCCGATTTTCTCCCGCACGACCTCGCCGGCCGCGCCGCCCCGCTGATGGAGCAGGCGCTCGGCGTCATCAAGCGCACGCTCGAGTCCGCGCGACCGGGCCAGTAGGTTCGACTCCGCGCGCGCCCCCCCAAGCGACCTCGCTCACAGCCAACGCAGGCCGACCCCGGTCGAGGGTGCGGAGGGCACTCGCGGTGGCTGCCGCAGCACATACCGCGCCCGCGGGCGGCGCCCCCCGCACATCACTGCGACCGGGGTGCGTAGGCGAGCGATGGATTCCAGCTCCTCCTCGTATCTCCATCCACAACGAGGAAGCACCGGCAACCCACCGACCAAGGAGCTCGCAGATGAGGCCCACCACACCCCACATCCACCGCTGGCGCGCCTTCGTGCTGTTGGCGACGGCGTACTTCATGACGACGGTCGATCTGACCGTCGTAAACGTCTCGCTGCCGACGATCGGCCGCGACCTGCACTTCAGCGCCACGAGCCCGCAATGGGTGGTCACCGCGTACGCGCTCGGGTACGGCGGGTTCCTGCTGCTCGGCGGGCGCATAGCCGATTTGTTCGGCCGCCGCCGCATCCTGATGAGCGCGCTCGGCGTTTTCGCGGCGGCGTCGCTGGCCTGCGCGCTCGCACCGAGCGACGCGGTCCTGATCGCCAGCAGGGCGATCCAGGGACTCGGCGCCGCAGTGATGCTCCCGACCGCGATGTCGATCGTGACCAGCCTCTTCGAGGAGGGCGTCGAGCGCAACAAGGCACTGGGCATCTGGGGCGCGCTCGGTGCGACCGGCGGGACCGTCGGGCTCATCACCGGAGGGCTCATCACCCGCTATGCCGGCTGGCAGTACATCTTCTATCTGAACGTCCCGATCGGCACGGCGGCGCTCGCGCTCGCACCGAGACTGCTCCCCCGCGGCGAGTCGCACGCGACGAACCGGCGCTTTGACCTGCCCGGTGCGCTCGTGGGCACCGGCGGGTTGGTCATCCTCGCCGACGCGATCTCGCAATCGCCGCAATACGGCTGGGGGGCGCCGCGTACGGTCGCGCTGCTCGCGGCAGCTGTTGCGCTGCTCGCAGCATTCCTAGTGATCGAGACACGCGCCGAGTCGCCGATCCTACCCCTGACGATCTTCCGGGCGCCCACGCTGACGGGCGCTGTCACCGCCGGTCTGCTGATCGGCGGCAGCTTCTTCGCGTTCCTGTTCATCGGCACCCTTTACATGCAGCAGGTCCTTCACTACAGCTCGCTTGAGACCGGGTTGGCGTGGATGTTGGGCTCGGTGCCCTCGCTCATATTTGCCGGCGTCTCACAACGATTGGTCACCCGTCGCGGTCCAAAGGTCGCCCTGGGCATCGGCGCAAGCCTCATCGCCACCGGGGTCCTTTGGGGAGCACAGGCCCCGGTCCACGGGCACCTCCTGGCCAACCTCGCCGGCCCGTTCGCGCTCGCGGGTATCGGGACGGCGTTCTCGTTCATCCCGATCTCGATCGCCGTGCTCTCAGGTGTCCGCCAGCACCAGGCCGGTCTCGCCTCAGGGCTCATGAACACTTCCATACAGCTCGGCTCGGCGTTCGGGATCGCGATCGCCTCGAGCGTCGCCGCCAGCCACACGCAGGCGCTGCTGCACACGGGCACCGCTGCCCCCGCAGTGCTCGCCGCCGGCTACCACGACGCGCTGTGGGTGCTCGGCGCGATCGCGCTCATCGCACTCCCGACGATCGTGGCGCTCGTGCGCCGTCAGGAGAGGCCCAGAGTCGCCGGAAACGCCACGGCCGCCAACGCCCAGCCAGCCCTCGCCGGCACGAACTGAATCCATCCATCCAACTGACAACCCACGGATAAAGGAGAACCCAGATGTCAGCCAGCTCAACAGTTGAAGGCAAGGCAGTCCTCATCACCGGGGCCAATCGCGGTCTCGGCAAGGCGCTCGTCAACGAGGCCCTGAGGCGCGGGGCGCTGCGGGTCTATGCCGCCTCCCGTCCCCCAAGCCATCCTCGACGGCGTGGAGAACGGGGATGAGGAGATCTTCCCCGACCCGTTCTCAGAGATGCAGGCCGAGAGCTGGCGCCTGAGCGCCGCCAAGGATCTCGAACGCCAGAACGCCGCGCTCGTCCCCACCGAGCCCATCGCTGCCTAAAAGCCACAACAGTGCCGGCCTGCGGTCGTTCCCACGGTCGCCGGCCAGCACGACCGTCGTGCCGGTGACGTCTTGGTTTCAGTCGCCGCCACACGCCCACCCATCCATTAAAAGGGAGGAGCTCCCATGCCCGAGACACCCACCCAGTACAACGCCACGATCATCAACGAGTTCCGCACGAATGAAGGGCACGTCGGCGGCACATGGGAGGAGATCCCGCTGCTCCTGCTCCACCACACCGGCGCGAAGTCCGGCATGAGCCGAGTCAACCCGGTCGCCTACCTACCCGACGATCCCGGCTACCTGATCTGGGCCGCAAACGGCGGAGCGCCAAAACACCCCGACTGGTACCACAACCTCACTGCTCAGCCCAACACCCGAATCGAGGTCGGCACCGAGATGATCGAGGTCGTCGCCGAGGAGGCGACAGGCGAGTGGCGCGAACGACTCTTCACAAGAGCGACCGCACACTACCCGCAGCTCGCCGAAGCGGCGCGCAAGACTGACCGCGTCATCCCCATGATCATCCTCACACCCCTCGGGAGCGCATGAACCAGGACCCCGACTGACCACCCAACCTCTCACCGACGACCAATGAGCGAAGCGAGACAACGATGAGCCACGAACCGAACAAGCACAGGCCGACCGAAGCTGACGTAGCCGACCCGGTGGCGCGCCCCGCGGCGGTCGACCGGGACACCTTTCAAGCCGAGCTCGACGCCCTCCGGGTGCGCGAGAAGGCCCATACCCGCGCGGGCGACGCGATCGCCGCGGCGCGCCGCCGGCTCCCGATGGTGGAGATGGACCCCAGCCTCCCGCTGATCGGTCCCCACGGCCCAATGACGTTGCTCGACGCGTTTGAGGGCCGCCGCCAGCTGATCGCCTACTACTTCATGTGGTGGAACGGCCACCCGGCCGCCGAGCAGTGCGAGGGCTGCACCCACTACACCACCCAAGTCGGCGAGCTCTCCTACCTGCATTCGCGCGACGTTACCTACGCCACGTTCTGCCAGGGGCCATACGAGGAGAGCATCCGCTACCGCGACTTCATGGGCTGGGAGATGCCCTGGTATTCCGCCGAAGGCTCCCTCGACGCATTGCTGACCGGGCGGCGCGTCGGCAAAATGCACGTGGTTTGCTACCTGCGCCATGGCAACACGGTGTTCGAGACCTACTGGACCACCCTCCGCGGCGTCGAGGCGATGGACTACAGCTACGGCCTGCTCGACCTGACCGCCTACGGCCGACAGGAGACCTGGGAGGACTCGCCCCCCGGCTGGCCACAAGCACCCGTGATGTCCCACCTACGCACCAACGGACGCCCCACCGCCCAGTGGTCGCGCCTGCAAGCCGGACGCTCCGACGACCTTGGCACCACCGACCGCTGACCGGATCCGCCGGGGCGATGAGTGCGAGCTTTTCGACCGGCCAACCGTCAGGTGAATGCCCCCGCCCAGCGGGTCGCATCGCCGTCTGCATGGCAAGCGAGCGACGGCGCCTGACGCCAGGGCGAGGTTGACCAAAGGTCGACCACGCCGGCAAACCGGCGGCGGACAAGCGCCGACTGACTGCTAAAACCGAGGCTGAGCAGGCACTTCCTATGGAGCTAGGGGGACTCGAACCCCCGACCTCCTGGGTGCGATGCGCCCCGCAGGACATCTGGAAAGAGGCCGACGTGGAGGGGCTTTATTGGTAGTCGTCCAGAGACACTACGCGCCCAGAATCGGCCTATTTGCGGACTTTTCTGGGGGGTTTGGGACCAGAGATCGAGGTTTGGTCCCAAACGACGCGCGCCCGTAGCCTGGTCAGGCGGCGGCCGGAGAGCGAGCGATCGTCGCCTGTGGGTCCGGGCTGACGAGCGTGACGCGCTCCCCGGTGGGCAGCTCGGCTTCGAGCGTGATGCCGATCGCGGCCATGAGCCGAAAGGCATTGTCGGTCGTCGGGTTGGCGGTCGCCGAGGTCAGCAGGCGCCTCACGCTCGAGGCATCGAGGCCGGCGCGGTCAGCGAGGGCGCGCTTGGTGATGCCCCGTTGCTCGCGGGCGGTCTCAAGGAGCGTCAGCAGCGCGTTCCGTGAGCGCAGCGCCTGGACTCGGCGGGAGTGCTCGACGCTCTCTGGCTCGGACAGCAGCTGTCGATGGCGGCCTGGTGGGCGGTCTTCGTGGATATGGCGGAGAGAATAGCGTGCTTGTGGCATAGATGCAACACACGTTCCGCAGGCAGGTCCTGCGGTCGGGCTCGCCGTCCAGTGGATCGCCGAAGGCGCGCGACCCTATAGCTCCCCACCCTCGTGGATCCGTCGCCGCCGGCTGCTGGGCTTTAGGCTGGGCATTTCGTAGCCGATGACCTCGATGTGATCTAAACTGTGATCTAATGCTGTTATGGCGCTCGACCAACTAGACATCCCGACCGTTGAACACGAGGTATTTCGCAACCCGCCGCTAAAGGCCATGCTAGGCCGAGTGCGCTTCCCGACCGTGCTCCGAATAGCGGACCTGCCGTCGCTCGCGCCTTTCCAGGAGGCGATCCGTCACGAGTTTCCAACGTTCAGTCAAGAGCGGCAGCTCAGCTTTGTCGTCGGACCACAAGGGCCTCAGGGCGCCTCGGCGCAGCAGGCTTTCCGCTTCATCACGGAGGATGGTGGGTGGAGCATCTTGCTGACTCCCGAGACGGTCACGCTTGAGGCCGATGTCGCCGTCAGGTACGCGAGTTACGACGAGTTCGTAGAGCGGTTTCAGCTCGCTTGGACGGCGATCTTGACCCACTTCGGGCCTCGGCAGGTGGCCCGCCAGCGGCTGCGGTATGTAGATCATCTTGAAAGCGAACGGTCGGCTCCCGAGTGGGCATCGCTCATCAACCCCGACCTCCTCGGGCCCGTCGTCGAGCGCTTCGGCGACGCCGTCACTCAGTCGGCTAGCGAGCTTCGCTTGTCGCTTGCGGACGGAGTGCTGGTCTTCAAGCATGGAATGCTTCCGGTGGGTCCGGATGGCAAGATGGGGTACCTGCTTGATTTCGACTACTCCACCGAGCAGCCGTCGGACGACACCTCGTTAGACGCGATTATGCAGCGATTCAACCGGTATCACGAGACCCTGCACAGCTTCTTCCGTTGGTGCGTGACCGACGCCGCACTGGAGATTTTTCGTGGTGAGTGATTCACTTATCGAGTACCCCGCGATCGGACCAGATCCGATGCCAGCGCAGCCGCACGAGGGTATCCGGGTTGTGATGCGAGACGATGGCAGGCACGTGGATCTTCTGCCGAGCATGCTTTCGTCATATTTGTTGCCCACCTTGGCCGACTTCTCGCTGGTGAGGCAAGAAGCTAGGTCGAGGAGCTTCAGGTTTACCCTGCTTGGCGGGGGTACGATCTGGTTCGACGAAGTCAACGACCGAGCACACGTAAATCGACTCAACGAGTTGTTCACGGAGGTTGAAGCGGTACCTGGCTCGATCGTCTCGCTAGGTTCGGTCTCGGTCGGGCTGTTAGGACAGGCTGATCTGGTGTTCGGGGTCGGTCGCACCGAGGTTGTGACGAGCGGGCCCCCGGCATTGACCGACTGGGCCACCAGGCAGATCGCCGCTGCCCCAGCGACGGAAGCAGTAGCTGCTTTTGACAATCCCAGTCACCTCGAGCGACTCGCACCTGATGCGCCCATCGCAGACGTCGCCTCGCGGATTGCAGTGCTGTCCGGGCTGAGCGACGAGCTGCTTGCTAAGTTGTTCAAGGTTGAGCGAGAGACATTCTGCCGCTGGCGAACGGGCGTGCTCACCAACCCGCGGCCCGGCAACCGCCGACGTCTCGGGTTGCTTCTCACCCTCGTCGAAGACCTCACAGCGCGGGACGTGAGCGTCAAGGAATGGCTACTGAACTTCACGACGCCAGTTGGGCTCACTCCATACCAACTGCTTCAACACGGAAGATTCAATGATGTGGCCTATTTCGCGGCTTTGGTCGGCGAGCCCGAGGTCGAGCGCGACTCTCGCATCACAACACGAGAGGAGCCGGAGCCGCTCGAATTCGGGGATGACGACGTGTGGGAGCTCGAACCTCTCGACGATGAGCGATAGGCATGCGGTTCCCGGCAGCGCCTTACCTCGACCGGGGTGACGAGCCCCATGTTCGTCCAGCGCGTCCGCTGTGGCAAGGCGACGTGTTTCTTGACGTCCCACTCGTTGGGCCCGCTCAACCGGACCCAAAGCAGGCTGGCACTTGGCGCTCACCGAAGCCACGCACGGGCCCGAAGGCACTCGGCCTATTCATAACGCATCCGTGCGCGTCGCGATCCCAGGAAACGCACAAGCTCGCGAAACACGTGTCGATCGCGCCGGTCGTGAGGCGTCCGTCGAACTGGGGGCCTCCCTGGGAGGGGTGGTACGAATACTTCCCGTTGCCCGGCCTGCGCGAGGGCGAGGACTATGTCGCCAAGCTCGGGGAAGCGTGCCCTGTACCGACGGAGGCGCTTGCTGAATGCAGGATCGCGTGTCTGAACCGAGACGGCCTTGAGGCGCTATTCCACCGTCTCGCTATGAACTCGCTGCGGTTCCCAGAGACCCCGACACACTACACGACGGAGGCCGCGCGACTCACGCACGAGATCGACCTGTGGGAGCGATGGAGCGAGATTCGCGCCACCGAGGATGGCTTTCAAGACTGGCTTGACGGACCGTTTGAAGGGCAAATACGCGAAGACGCGGAGGGTAGACCGATCGCAGGCTCGGCGAGGCCCACCGGCGGGACTCGACGCGACGTTCTGGTGTGGAATTACGACGAGATCTCGACTGAATTGGACGCCTTTCTTTGTAGCTAGAGTCTTCGCGAAAGCCTGGATATGTGTAGCCTTCAGCCCGGAGAGACCGGCACTCGCTAGGGGACGCGGTTATAGAGGTAGCGTCGCGCCGTGGCGTGCAGTGCGGGCACGCGTCCGTTGAGCTTCGCGAGCACGAAGCCCACGAAGTAGCCGGTGAGCGCGCGCCAGGATGCGAGCCACGCCGCGAACTCGTCGCCAACCTCGGGATCACGCTTGAACGAGGCGACGAGGAGGCCGAGGTACCCAAGCAGGCTGGGATCAATGTTCAAGAGTTCGCAGAGCACCGGCGGCTCCCGCTCCGGCTCACAATCGCCGATGTACGGCGCGGCGTCGATCATGACGAGGTAGCCCACGACGACGCCGACGACCTCGTCGCACGCGCACACGAGCTCGTCGAGTGGTGCCTCCGCGGCGATTCGGCGCAGCGTGCTCAACTTCGTCGCGCGCGGCAACGCCTTCACCATCCCGACCTGCTCCGCGAACGGCTCCGCGTTGAGGAGCGCCTGCGAGCCCGGCACCCGCGCCGCGAGCGCTGCGAGCAGGTGCTCCACCGCCTCGTCCGAGCCGAGGCTGCCACGAACAAACATCCTGCTGATGTTCTCCAGATACTTCCAGGTCGCGTCGGGCAGCGGCACGTCGTCGGACTCGTGGATGCTCGCCGCCCTCCGTGCCCACTCGAGCTGCGGGTTCCCGATCGCGCCCTCCACCCACGCGAATGCCCTGTCCAGAGCCGGTGTCCTCGGGTCTCCCGGCCTCGCCTCACGCATGGCGTTGAAGATCGCGTCCAGCGGGGCGAACCACTCCTGCTGTCGCGCGAGGAGCCTGTCGTATGCGCCGCGCAGTCTGTCCTCGCTCAGCGCGTAGCCGAGGCCGAGGAGGCTGAGGCCGACGAGGTCGACGCTGCGGTAGCGCGCCATGAGCTCCGCGACGGCTCTCACGCGTTCCACGTCGCGCGGTGCGTACAAGGCGACGCGACGCTTCGCCACCCAGAAGAGCCGCGGCGGTGGAAGCAACCCCTCAGCCTGCCACCGGCGCAGCTTGCGCTCCGACGCGCCCGCGGCCACCCGCGAACTCCGCCGCGGGCACAACGGATGCTAGGTCCCCATCACCAGACACCCTCTCGCCGAGGCCCGGCGTAGCTTCGGCCCGTGGGCCGGCGTCGCTCACGCCGACGCCGCGCGGGATGCGGTGCTCGGCGCGCAGGCGCGAGACCGTCTTGTTGCCGAGCCCGGCGCGACGCGCGACCTCACGGTCGGACAGCCACGGGGACTCCCGCAAGAGTGCCAGCGCCTGCGCGCGCTGCTCCGGCTTCGCGTTCACAGCCTCAAATGACACAGCACCGCCCGCGCGAAATCAAGGACCAAGGGGCCACCCGGCGTACCTTCCGCAGTCCAACCAACGACGGCCCCGCACGCCGGGGCGCTAGGAGTCGAAATGCGCAACAAGCACGGACGCAACGCGAGCGGCACCACGACCGCGGACGAGAAGAGAACGAACGGACGCACCGCACGCGGGAACGGCGTCGCAAGAGCGACGCGGATGCGAGCACCGAAGACGTCGACGATCACGGCCCCCGTCGTCCTCGACGACGCCTACATTGCGATCAACCAGCTCGCCGTCTACGGCGCCCCCGTGGACGCCGCGAGGGAGTGCGTGGAGCGCGGCGAGGACCTGGAGGTGGCGGTGCGCAGGATGCTGGACGTGGGCGCCGAGCTCGTGCGGCACGGAGGGCACCAGGCCACGCTCGACTCGGTGCGCAGCCAGGTCGACCGTCTCGTCGACGCCGTCTCTGTGACGGTCGCGGAGAACCTGCCGAGGTCCGTTCAGGAGCAGCTCGCCGGGTTCCGCGACGTCCTCGGCACGTACCTGGACCCCAAGCACGCGGACAGCGTGCAGCGCCAGTTGGAGGGCATCATGCAAGCGGGCGCGCGCAGCCAACGCCGAGAAGTCACGCGCGCTTTGCTGGACGAGCACGGCCCGTTCGCCGTGTTCAAGGCCGACCTCGGCGACAAGCTCAAATCAGTGGGTGATCTTCTGCCACAAGTCGTGGCGCTGCGGGAGCAGCTCACGGCCGCCGAGCGCGCCGCGGGCGAGCGCGAGCGCGCAACGCAGCTGCTCAATGCCGAGCACGAGCGCGGAACCGCGAAGGGAACCAACTACGAGCACGTCGTCGGCGAGACGCTCGCCGCGGCGCTCGCGCCGTTCCGCGACACCGTTGAGCACGTTGCTACCGAACACGGAGCGGACCGGAACAAGTGCGGTGACTACGTCGCCACGCTCAACCCCGACACGACCCGCGGCGCGGACGTGAGGGTCGTCGTGGAGTGCAAGGCGCGGCCCAGGATAGGCGTGCGCGCCGCGATGACGGAACTGGAGAAGGCGATGGGCAACCGCGAGGCCACCGCCGGGCTCCTCGTCCTCGATAACGCTGACGGCACCGCCCTCGGCGGCTTGCCGCTCCGCCCGTACCCCGGCAACCGCGTCGTCGTCCACCTGGACCGCGACGAACCCGAGCCACTCGCGCTCGAGATCGCCTGCCAGCTCGCGCGCGAGCTCGCCCTGGCGTCCGCTCGGCCGCGGGAGCGAGCCATTGATGTGTCCGCGCTGGAGTCCGACTTCGCTCGCCTCACCGACGTTGTCGAGTCGGCGAAAGCCATCGCGAGCGGAGCGAGGGTCGCCAGGAAGGGCATCCAGAACATTGAGGACGCCTACGCACGCCTCCGCGGCGACGCGACCCCAGACCCCTGCCGGGCGCCATCGCGGGGAACCCAAAAATGGCTCCACTGCAGGGGATTCGGCGATGGAGCTAGGGGGACTCGAACCCCCGACCTCCTGGGTGCGATCCAGGCGCTCTCCCAGCTGAGCTATAGCCCCGGGCGCCCTCGCGGTCCCTCGCGAAGGCCTAGCAAGTGTAGTGGCGCACCGGATGACGCGAGGCGTTCGCGGACGCCCGCCGCGCGGGCATCTCGGTGGTCGGGGGAGATAGCGCGCGGCGCCGCCCAAGCCGATGGCGCATTCAGGCGGTCGCGATCCGCCGTAACGAGCGCCATCTCCACGACGGAGCGCGATCTCCACGGCGAGCAGCGCGCTGCCGTCCAGCCGCGGAAGATGCCGCCGGCAAAGCCCGCCCGGCCGGCCAGGTATCGTTTGCGAGCGCATGGGAGTCCTCGACGAGGCCATCCGCGAACACTTGGAGCTGCAGCGCCGGCGGGGCGCCGATCCGGGCGCCGTGGCGCGCCAGGAGACCGAGGCGCTCGGTTCGAGCGACGCGGACGGGCTGCCGGCGGCGGACCGTCACGATCAAGCGCATCGCGACGAAGCGCGCGCCGAAAGCTTGCCCCTGCCCGACGCCGGGCCCGAACGCGAGCTGCACCAACGCGGGGACCAGCCGCACCAGCCGGGCGATCTCAGCGACCCCGCGCAGGAGACGGCCGAGCTCGATATGCGCACGGTGTTCGATGACGCCGAGCAAACGCACGGGCCCGCCCGCGAGTTGGTGGAGCGCGGCGATCCGGTCGAGTCCGATCGACTCTGGCTCGACCGCGACTCCCAGCCCTCGGGTCTGCTCGCGTAGGGCGCCGCGCGAGCGCGTCGGCAAGGCTGCGCGTGCCTGAGAAGCCCGCAGGCCCGGACAGCGCGCCGGCGACGATCGCGGTCCGCGCGTATGTCAGCGGAGCGGTCCAGGGCGTCGGGTTTCGCGAAGCGACCGTCGGACAGGCCAGGACGCTGGGCGTGATGGGCTGGGTGCGCAACGGCGAGGACGGAACCGTGCAGGTTCACGCCGAGGGTCCCGAGCGCGCGGTCGATCGACTGGCGCAGTTCCTGCACGAAGGCCCGTCGTTGGCCGACGTCTCGAACGTCGCGATCGAGCGCGTCGCCGTCGAGGGCCACGAGCAGTTCGCGATCCGCGGCGTGAGCGCCGGGATCTTCGTCGTTCGAGAGCACGTGGCCACCAGCCGTCACTTCGATGTGCGCCTGGAGCTGGACGGCGCGATGCGCTCGTGGGCCGTCCCGAAGGGACCGTCGCTCGATCCCGCGGTCAAGCGTCTGGCCGTCGAGGTGCCCGATCACGATCTCGAGTCCGTCATGGCCGAGAGCGCGCACGGCGAGCGCGGAGCGATCGTCTGGGATCGCGGAACCTACGAGCAGGGCGGGCGCGTCGCCTGGCCCGAGGCGCTGGCTCGCGGCCATGCGGTCTTCGTGTTGCACGGACAGAAGCTGCGCGGCGGCTTTGCCCTGCAGCGCACGCGCCCCGGCGAGAAGGCTCAGTGGCTGCTGATCAAGCGCAGCGACGAGCACGCGAGGCCGGGCTCGGACGTGGTCGCCGAACAGCCCCAATCGGTTCTCAGCGGCCGCACCCTCGAGCAGACCATCGCCTCGGCCGAGCCCTGACGCGGCCTACGCTCGAGCAGACCATCGCCTCGGCCGAGCCCTGACGGCCGCAGCGGCGCCCGTCAGGCCCAGGTCGGGACCTGCTGGACCGCCCACGAGTTGCCGTCCGGATCGGCGAAGAAGACGAACCGGCCCCAGGGGAACTCCTGAACCTCGCCGACCTCGACTCCGCGGGCGAGCAGCTCCTCGCGCGCGGCGTCGGCGTCGGGCACGACCAGTTGCAGTCCCGAGATCGCGCCGGGCTCCATGTCGTGAACGCCGCTGGTCAGCGAGATCGAACAGGCCGACCCGGGCGGTGTCAGCTGGACGAAGCGCACGTCACCGTTGACCCGCTCGTCGACGTCGGCCCGAAACCCGATTTTGTTCGTGTAGAACTCCTTGGCTCGGTCTATGTCCTCGACCGGGATCTGGACCAGCTCGAGCTTCCAATCCATCGTTGTGCCTCGCTTTCTCGGCTTGCAGCCGCCGTCTCTGCTCGCCCTCTCCCCCCGCGCGCACCACTGGCTGACGATCAAGGCCACCATCTTAGGTCGTCGCGATGGCCGCCGAGGCTGTCGCGATCGGCGGGGCGCTCAGGGTCGTCGCGATCGTCACCGCGCTCAGATCGTCGTGATGACCGCGGCGCCCGGATCGTCGTGATGGTCGGGCGCTCAGGTCGTCGTGATGGCCGCGGCGCGCGCGCCCGGCGCCGCCTCATCGACGGGGGCGCGCTCGATTTCGTGCTCGCGTACGAGCAGCGCCGCGGCGATCGCACCGAGCACCGCCAGCGCGCCGCCGATCAGCAGTACCTCGTTGAGCCCCGCCAGGAACCCCGCGCGCGCGGCATGCGCGACCAGCCCGCGTGCTCCTGTGGGCAGCGACGCGAGCGCCTGCGCGAGCCTGCCTGCCGACACCGCTTCGATCAGCTGGCGGCCGTGACCGCCGACCGTCGGAGCGAGCGACGTGGCCTTCTCGGCGCCGCGCGAGGCGAACAGCGCTCCCCAGGCGGCGATCCCGACGGCGACGCCGACCTGACGGAACGTGTCGTTGACCCCGGCGGCCATGCCGCTGCGCTCCTTCGGCACGACGCTCAGCGCGACGTCGGCGATCACGGTGTTGACGATCCCCACGCCGGCACCCGAGACGATGAAGCCCGGCAGCAGCGCCGTCCAGCTGTCCGCGAGGCTCAGGCCGGACATCAGCAGGAGCCCGAGACCGGTCAGCGCCAGCCCGACGCCGAGCTGCGCGCGCGCGGCGACCCGTGAGACCCATGCGCTCGACAGCGCGGCCACGATGAACGTCACGACCGTCAGCGGCAGATAGCGCACGCCGGCGCCGAGCGGCGAGTTGCCCAGGAACTGCTGCAGGTAGAGGGTCAGGTACAGGAACAGCGCGAACAGCGAGGCGCTGATCGAGAAGGCGGCGAGCTGAACGCCCGTGAAGGCGCGGTTTGCGAACAGCTCGAGCGGCAGCATCGGATGATCCGAGCGCCGCTCGATCGCGATGAAGACAGCGAGCAGCACGACGGCGCCGCACAACAGCGAGACGATCGTGAGGCTGCCCCAGCCGATCGCGTTGCCGCGCAGCAGCGCGAACACGAGCATGAACAGCGCCGCGGTGAACGTGGCGACGCCCGACCAGTCCGCCCGCGTGGCGTTGGGATCGCGCGACTCGGCGACGTAGGCGGCGGTGATCGCGATCGCGACGATGCCGATCGGCACGTTCAGGAAGAACACCGATTCCCACCCGAGTGACTGGGTCAGCGCCCCGCCGATCAGCGGCCCGAGCGCCACGGCCACGCCGATCGTGGCGCCGTAGATGGCCATCGCGGTGCCGCGCTCGGCGCCGCCGGGGAACTCCTGCGCGACGAGCGCCAGCGAGAGCGCGAACATGATCGCGCCGCCGACGCCCTGCACGGCGCGGGCGCCGATCAGAAAGCCCGCGCTGGGAGCCAGCGCGCACGCGAGCGACGCGGCCGAGAACACGGACAGGCCTACGAGGAACGAGCGCTTGCGCCCCAGCCGATCGGCGAGCGAGCCGGCGGTCAGCACGATCGTCGCGAGCGCCAGCGAGTAGATGTCGACGACCCACTGCAGGTCGGTGAAGCTGGCGTCGAGGCTCTTCTCGAGCTTCGGCAGCGCCGTGTTGACGACGGTGATGTCGAGCAGCAGCATGAACGTGGCGATCACCACGGCTCCGAGGGTCCACCACTTGCGGGTCATTGACAGCCTCCGATCACGGTCCTAGAATGGTCAAGGAGCTTTGTAAGACCAGTTGATCAATCGACCTTATCATGTCATCTGACCAAATGTCAAAATCACGTCGCGACGAGGCCGGTCGCGAGCAGGCGCGTAGCGAAGAGTCGCGTCGCGAGGACTTCGTGGCGCTCCTCTACAACGCCGCCGACGGCCTCGTGGCCGAGCTGCTGCGACGCATGGACCAGGCCGGCTATGGCGACGTGCGCCAGACCCACGGCTGCGTGTTCGGCAACATCGCCGCCGACGGCATGCGCCTCACCGAGCTCGCCGAGCTGGCGAACATGACCAAGCAGGGAGTCGGCGAGGCCGTGAGCGACCTCGAACGGATGGGCTACGCCGAGCGCGTGGCCGACCCCAGCGACGGGCGCGCCAAGATCATCCGCCTGACCGAGCGCGGGCGCGCGGCACAGCGGGCGGGCTTCGAGATCATCGCCGGCATCGAGCGCGACTGGGTGAAGCGATTCGGCGCGGAACGCGTGCGCGAGCTGCGCTCGCTGCTGCTGGATCTGACCGAGCCCGAGCTCGACCTCGCGCGCGCGGCCTGAACCTGGGCCCCTACCCGGCGCTCGCCCGACACAGGCGCCTCGGTGGACACCGGCCGCTGCGGGCCCACTGCTCGGGTGGCGCGTCGCCACGGGCGCCTTCGCGGGCGCCGGAGACTAACCTCTTGGGCAGCGGCCATCTGGAGGATCTGTCGTGGGCCTCGACACATTCCAGCGCAGCGATCGGCACGACCCTGGCGACGTCCGCCTGGCCGGCGGTGCCGTCGCGGGCGACGGCCGCCGCTCAGGGCGGTGGATCGCGCTCGCGGTGCTCTTGGGGCTGGCCATGCTGGCGTTTCTGGCGCTCGCGTTCCTGTTCTCGCGCCCGGCGATCGTGGTCGACTCCTCCGCGCTGGCGCAGGTGCAGATGCCGCTGACGGGCGGCACGCGCGAGAGCGTCACGGCCACCGGACCCGGCGGCCGCACGATTCCGATGGCTCTGCGCGACGGGCAGCTGTGGCCGCAGGTGAAGCTCGCGTCCGGCGAGCCCGTGTCGGTGGAAGTGGTCGTGCGCAGAGCCGGCTGGGTCGGCTGGCTGGCGGGCGGTCAGACGAGCGAGCGCGTGACCTTCCGCACGCCGAGCGCGCCCGTGAGCGACCGCTACGTGACGCTCGCAGCCGGGGCGCCGCTGCGGCTGTCGTTCGAGCAGCCGGTGCGCAGGCTCGCGTACGGGCAGCCCGAACATCTTCACCACGACACTTTCAAGCGGGGGCACAGCGTGATCACGCTCGCCCACGTCGGCCCGGCCGGGTCGATCGAAGTGGCGGCGGCGCCGCGCACCTGGGAGCGGCTGCCGGCGCCGCTGCTCGTGAGCTGGTTCCCCCCGGGAACGCAGGCGAGCGCGGTCGTGAGCCCCCAGCCCGGTACGCCGATCTCCCCGGCGACCCCGATCTCGGTCACCTTCTCGCGCCCGGTCGCGAGCGTGCTCGGGCCGGCCCGCCCGCGCCTTCAGCCCGCTGCCGCGGGCAGCTGGCACACGATCGACAGCCACACGATCGTGTTCCGCCCGGCGGGCTACGGCTTCGGCCTCGACACTCCCGTGGCGCTGGTGCTGCCGCAGACCGTGAGGCTGATCGGCGGGCAGGCCGCGGGCGCGGCCAGCGTCGCCAGCTGGACGGTGCCGCCCGGCTCGAACCTGCGTGCGCAGCAGCTGTTGGCACAGCTTGGATATCTGCCGTTGACCTTCGCGTCCACGAGCCCGGTCGCCAATACGCCGACAGCCCAGGAGCGCGCCGCCGTGGATCCGCCGGCGGGCAGCTTCTCTTGGCGCTACCCGAACGTCCCCGGCTCGCTGGACGGCCTGTGGCAGCCGGGTGCGCCCAACGTGGTCATGCGCGGCGCGGTGATGGCGTTCGAGAACGCGCACGGGCTCGAAACCGACGGAGTCGTGGGCCCGTCGGTGTGGCGAGCTCTGATCGCGGCGTCGATCGCCGGCCAGCGAGACACGGTCGGCTACACCTACGTGATGGTGAGCGAGGGCTCTCCGGAGAGCCTGACGCTGTGGAACGACGGTTCGACCCGTCTCACCGCGGCCGTCAACACCGGCATCCCGGCGGCGCCCACCGAACAGGGAACGTTCCCCGTCTATGAGCACATCCCCGTCGGCACGATGAGCGGCACGAATCCCGACGGCAGCCACTACGAAGACCCGGGGATCCCCTGGATCAGCTACTTCAACGGCGGCGACGCCCTGCACGGCTTCGACCGCGCCTCCTACGGCTTCCCGCAGAGCCTCGGGTGCGTGGAGATGCCGCCCGCGACCGCCGGCGAAGTGTGGCCGTATACGCCGATCGGGACCCTGGTTCACATCGAATAGGCCCCGTCGGGCGCGGGGCCGATCGGCCCTACCGGCGCGGTGCCGCCGCGCGCTCAGGCTCCGACAGCCGGCGCTCGCGCCCGGCGCAGTCGAACAGCACGAGCGAGTAGATCGACGTGGCCGCAGGCCCGTGCCATGCCCGCGCGGGTACGTGCCGGCAGGCGCGCAGCACGGCCCTCGTCGCGAGGCTGCCGCCGCGCGAGGCGTATGCGCCGCCCAGCGCGACGTAGCGCGCTTCATCGCGCGCCACGAGCCGGGCCAGGCCCGGACCGGTCAGGACGGGGTCGGTCCCGCTGTAGCCGGCGATCGCACCGGCGCGCAGGCCGAGCAGGATGAACGGCGCCGCGGTCGGCGAGGCCACGGTGAGCAGCGCCCAGCGCTCGGTCGGGTGGTGCGAGCGCACATACGCGATCAGCCGTCTGTCGATGCGCATCGACCGTTGGGGGACGCCGTACGGGCCGCTGCCCGGGGCTTCGTGCGGCCCGGCGGCGGGGAAGGTGCCGTTGACGGGAAACTGCCACGTGTTCGCGGCGTAGACGGTCGGAGCCACCAGCAGCACGGCGAGCGTGAGCGCGAGCGCGGCGCCCACCAGGCGCCGCGCCGCGCAGGCGCATACGCCGACGGCCGCCACGGCGATCAGGACCGGGTCGAACCAGGCCATGTACTGCTGCTGGTGCAGGATCGAGAGCTGGGCGATCACGGTGGCGGCGACCGCGCAGGGAAGCAGGACGAGGCCCCAGTGCCGGCGGCGCGCGAACGACGCCAGCGCGACGGCGCCGCCCCCGAGCATCGCGGCGAGGCCCGGGCCCATCGCCGAGACGTAGTAGGGGTGCACGATGCCCTTCGAGAAGCTCAGGATCGCGACCTCGACCAGCAACCATCCGCCGAATACGATCGTGGTCGCCAGGCGGCGATTGCGCCGCGCGCGCTCGCCCGCGAACGCCTGCAGGCAAAGCGCCAGCAGGCCGATCAGCGCGAACGGCAGCAGCCAGGCCCCCTGGTCGGCCAGGCCGGACTCGAACAGGCGCAGCGGGCCGGTGGGTTCGCCGAACACGAGCGGCGTGCTGAGCCGGCCGTCGGGCTGGTACTTCGAGGCGTGATGCGGGCGCGAGACGCGATGCGGGCCGGTCTGCGCGCGTCGCGCGGTCCCGGGACCGGCGGTCCCGGCGACACCTGAAGGCGCGCGGGGCGCGCCCCCGGGACCGGCGGCCCGGGCTAAACCGGCCGCTTCCCCCCCGCGCGCGCGCGCGCGCGCGCGTGCGCTGCCCGCGGTGGAGTTCGCTGAGGGCGCGGGCGCGCGGGGCGTTGTCGACGTGGGTGTCTCGCCGGCCGCGAAAGCGCCCGGACCGCCGGCCGGTGTCCGGGTCACCCCCGGCGCCGGCGTGAGCGCCGGGCCCCGAACCGAATCAGGCGTCCGTACGCCGCCCAGCGGTGCGCTCAGGCCGCCGCCTCGAGCCGCGAGCCCCGGCCCGCCGGACCCGGGCGGACGAACGAGCGCTGGCAGTGGCGGTATGTGCAGGCCGGCGCCTTCGGCGACCGGTATCCGACCGGGCCCGCCGACCTCGCCTTCGACGCGGCCGAAGCCGTTGTAGTCGAACGTCAGGCCGAGCTCGGTGTTGTTGGTCGAGCTGCCCACGAACGGCCGCTGCGACGCGGGCGTGAGTTCGACGAGCGCGATCCACGAGAACGAGACGGCCAACATGACCAGGCCTGCCAGCAGCAGGTTGGCCGCGCGTCGCGGCAGCGACGCCGGGGCGCATACGGCGTAGGCGAGCGCGATGCCGGGGACGACCAGGTAGGCCGCGAGCGTCTTGGTGTTGAACGCGAGCCCGACGAGCACCGCGGAGCAGATCAGCCAGCGCAGGCGTCCGCTGTCGATCGCGTTCAGGGCGGCGCCGCCGGCGAGGATCATCAGCAGGATCAGCAGCGGGTCCACGCCGTTGTCGCGCGAGACCGCGACGAACGCCGGGAAGACGGCCAGCGCGAGCGCGCTCAGGAGCCCCGCGGCAGCGCCCAGTCGGCGGCCGATCACGCGATAGAGCACGGCCACCGAGATCACCGAGATGATCGCCTCCGGCAGCAGCAGGCTCAGCGGCGAGATGCCGAACAGCTCGGCGCTCGCGGCCTGTACCCACACGGCCAGCGGCGGCTTGTCGATCGTCACCAGCCCGCCGGGATCGAACGACACGAACAGGAAGTTGTGCAGCGAGCCGAGCATCGACTTCGCGGCCGCCGAGTAGAACGTGTTGGCGTAGCCGTTCTGGGCGAGGCTCCACGTGTTCAGGACGGCCGACAGGGCAAGCACGGCGGCGAGCGCCGCGTGCCGGGGTTGGGCGCGTTCGAGCAGGGAGCCCAGCGAGTAGCGCCGCGGACCGACCGCGGGCCGCTCGGCGGGGACGGCGGGAGCGAGCGGCAGCGCGGCGGCCGGGTCGTCGAAGGCGGAGGTGCTGTCGGTGGCGCTCACGATGATCGACTGCGAGTCTCCGTGGTCAGGGTGAGTGAGGGCGCCTGCCCAGGTCGGGCAGGCCGGGCCGCGGGATACCTCGACAGGCTCAGCGCTCCCCGGGCGCAGAAGCTGACGGCATCCTCTTATACCGGGCCGCTAAGCAGACGATAAAGAGATACGGCTCTACGCCGCGGTGCTCGCGCGGTCGCGCGCGTCCAGGTAGGGCGCCAGGTACTTGGCGGCGATCTTGCTGGGCGGGTCCCAGGAGGGTGTCTCGCTGATCTGCGAGCTGAACCCGTGCCCGCCGGTGATGCGCGCGGTCAGATAGCGCGGCTGCTCGCCGGTCAGCAGGATTCCCCGGACGATCGGCTGGAAGGGCTGCGGCTCGATCTTGGCCCCGGCGAGCGCAGCGATCGATTCCGCCGCGACGTCGGCCTGCTGCGCCGCCAGGCCACCGTGCTTGACCGGGAACTCGGTGGCGTCGCCGGCGGCGAAGACACGCTCGACGTCGACCAGGCGACAGAAGCGATTGACGCGCAGAAAGCCGTGTTCGCTGAGCGGCACCCCGCGCACGCTCGGGCCGTAGAGCTCCGGGAGCGCGATCACGCGATCGACCTGCAGGCGCTGGTCGCCGGGGCTGATCACGAGCTCGCCGGGCCGCGGGATCTCGGCGTAGGCCGAGTTGATCGAGTGGATGTGCGCGCGCCCCAGCAGCTCGGCGACGGTGGCGCTGGCGGCGGCGCCGAAGATCGCCAGCGGGCTGTCCTCGGGCGTGACGAGCGTGACGGCGAGCTCGATGTTCATATCGTAGGCGCGCCCGGCCGTCATCAGCGCGAGCTCGTAGAGCGGCATCGGCCACGCCATGCGGCCGGGCGCGACGAACGCCATGCTGTGGATGTAGCCGCCCTCGACGTCCTGGATGATTCCGTGCAGGACCTCGTCGAGGCGGCGGTCGTCGATCGTGACGGCATGCTCATAGCGGGCCTTGGCTTTGGCGCCGAGCGCGAGCACGAGCGCGTCGTACTCGAGCAGCGCGCCGGCCTTCGTCTCGATCGTGCGCCGGTCCGCGTCGACGCTGGCCAGTTCGTCGGCGATCAGCGTCGCGCCGGCGTCGTGCACGATCGACGCGAGCGGGTAGCGCTGCGCCGATCCGTACGCGAACGGCTCGCGTACTGCCATCGGGCGATACACGAACTCCTCTCCGGGAGCGATCACGCTCACGTCGGTCAGGTCGGGGGCCAGCTCGTGCAGGGCCAACGCCGCCTCCAGCGCGGCCACGCCCCCGCCGATGATCAAGACGCGGCTCTTGTCGAGGCCGACGCTGCTGCCGTTCCCGCTCTTGCTGCTCATGGATGAGAGCTTACGCCGGCAGGCACGCATGTCCAGCCGAGGAAAGCCGGCGGGAGGCGCGGGAAACTACGGAGCCTCGGCAGCGACGGTGGGGGCGAGCACCGAGCGCGTCTGACGAGCTATTTCGAGATCCTCGCGCGCGTGCAGCGCGAACGTGCGCACGAGCGCATCCGGCGCGCTCAGCTCGGCGTCGCCGCCGCCGTCGTGGTCGTCGGCGTCGCTGGCGCTGGCGCTGGCGCTGGCGCTGGCGCTGGCGCTGGCGCTGGCGCTGGCGCTGGCGCTGGCGGCATCGTTGCGCGGGCCGTCGATCGCGACGCCCAGGAAGCCGAGGCCCTCAGCGGTACGTGCGCGTACGTCGGCGGAGCCCTCGCCGACGCCGCCGGTGAAAGCGAGCGCGTCGAGGCCGCCGAGCGCCGCGCTCATCGCTGCGACGCCGGCGCGCAGCCGGTGGACGTACACGTCGAGGGCGAGCTGCGCGGATGCCTCGCCGTCGCGCGCGCGCTGACAGATCTCGCGCATGTCGGCGCTGCCCGCGAGCCCGAGCAGGCCCGAACGGTGCTCGAGCGCGTCGGCGATCTCGGCGGAGTCCAGGCGGCCTGGTTCGCCGAGCCACAGCAGCATGCCGGGGTCCACGCTGCCCGAGCGGGTCGCCATCACCAGGCCCTCGAGCGGCGTGAAGCCCATCGTCGTGTCGAGCGAGCGACCGTCGCCGATCGCGCACAGCGACGCGCCGGCGCCGAGGTGGCAGCTGACGATGCGCGCGGGCCGGGCGAGCAGCTGGGTCGTGCGCCGCGCGACCCACGCATGGGAGAGGCCGTGAAAGCCATAGCGCCGCAGCCCCCAGCGCTCGCGCCAGCTGGCGGGCAGCGCATACGTGGACGCGGCGGGTGTGAGGGTGGCGTGGAACGCGGTGTCGAAGCACGCGACCGCCGGCAGGTCGGGCAGCAGCTTGCTGACCGCGTCGAGCGCGGCAAGCGACTTGGGCTGGTGCAGCGGCGCGAGCGCGACGAGCTGCTCGAGCGCCGCTCTGACGCCGCGGTCGATGCGGACCGCGGTGCGGTAGCGCTCCCCGCCGTGGACGATCCGGTGCCCGATCGCGTCGGCGTCGCCGAAGGACGAGCGCAGCGCCGCACGCAGCTTGCGCTCGTCGACGTGGGCGCGGGGTGCCTCGAGCTCGTCGGCGGCGATCACCCGGTCGAGCTGGCCCGGTGCCGCCGGCGGCTCGAGCAGGCTCAGCTTGAGGCTGCTGGAGCCGACGTTCACGACGAGCACGCGCACGGCGCTAGCCCCGCGGGCTGGGCTGAGAGAGGCGGTCGCCGGCGTCCGGCCAGCGCCAGTCGGTGATCTCGGGCGGATCGTCGCCGTGCTGGCGCGTGTAGGCGCGATGGCGCAGCCGTTCGTCGTCCATGTCTTGGCGGATGTGGGCAGCCCGCTCGGCGAGGCCCGGGACGCGATCGATCACGTCCATCACGAGATGAAAGCGATCGAGGTTGTTGAGCATCACCATGTCGAACGGCGTGGTGGTGGTGCCCTCCTCGATGTAGCCGCGTACGTGGAAGTTGTCGTGGTTGGTGCGGCGGTAGGTGAGGCGGTGGATCAGCCACGGGTAGCCGTGATAGGCGAAGATCACGGGCCGGCTCGATGTGAAGAGGGCGTCGAACTCGGCGTCGGGCAGGCCGTGCGGGTGCACGCTGTCGGGCTCGAGGCGCATCAGGTCCACGACGTTGACGACCCTCACCTTCAGCTCGGGCAGGCGCTCGCGCACGATCGCGGCGGCGGCCACGCACTCGAGCGTGGGCACGTCGCCGGCGCAGCCGAGCACCACGTCGGGCTCCTCCTCGCCGTCGTTCGAGAAGTGCTCCCAAATGCCGATGCCGCGGGCGCAGTGAACGACGGCCCGGTCCATCGACAGGTAGTTGAGCGCCGGCTGCTTGCCGGCCACGATCACGTTGACGTAGTCGCGGCTGCGCAGGCAGTGATCGGCCACCGACAGCAGGCAGTTGGCGTCGGGCGGCAGGTAGACGCGCACGATCTCGGGCTTCTTGTTGAGAACGAGGTCGATGAACCCCGGGTCCTGATGGGTGAAGCCGTTGTGGTCCTGGCGCCAGACGTGCGAGGAGAGCAGGTAGTTGAGCGAGGCGATCGGCGCGCGCCAGGCGAGGTGGCGCGTGACCTTCAGCCATTTGGCGTGCTGGTTGAACATCGAGTCGACGATGTGAACGAACGCCTCGTAGCTGTTGAACAGGCCGTGGCGGCCGGTCAGCAGGTAGCCCTCGAGCCAGCCCTCGCAGAGGTGCTCGGACAGCACCTCCATCAGGCGCCCGCGCGGCGCCAGGTGATCGTCGCCGGACCGCGACTCGGCCTCCCAGACGCGGTCGGTGGCCTCGAGCACGTCGGCGAGGCGGTTGGAGACGGTCTCGTCCGGGCCGACGATGCGAAAGCGGTCGCGGTTGGCGCGGACGACGTCGCGCAGGAACGTGCCGAGCACGCGCGTGGCCTCGCTGACGCTGGCCGTGGGAGCCGGGACGTCGACGGCGTAGAGACGGAAGTCGGGCAGCTCGAGCTCGCGCAGCAGCAGGCCGCCGTTGGCATGCGGGTTGGCGCCCATGCGCCTCGTGCCGGCGGGCGCGAGCGCGGCCAGCTCGGCGCGCAGGGCGCCGCGCTCGTCGAACAGCTCGTGCGGCCGGTAGGAGCGCAGCCACTGCTCGAGCTGGGCCAGGTGCTGCGGATTCCCGGCGAGGTCGGCGAGCGGTACCTGGTGAGAGCGAAACGAGCCCTCGGCCGGCAGGCCATCGACGAACTTCGGGCCCGTCCAGCCCTTGGGGCTGACCAGCACGATCATCGGCCAGCGCGGACGGACGCGCGCGCGCGTGGGATCGCCTTCGTCGAACACCCCCTCCGAGCCCTGCTCGGACGCGCCCTCGCGCGCGCGGGCGGGCGCGCGCGCGGGCTGCTCATCATCCGCGAGCACGCCACCGGAGTCCGTGCCCTGCTCGCGCGCGCGGCGCTGGATCGCGGCGATCTCGTCGGCCACCTCGTCGAGCGTGGCGGCCATCAGCTGGTGAATCGCCTGCGGTTCGCTGCCCTCGACGAAGCGCGGGGCGTAGCCGTAGCCTTCGAGCAGCGCTTGCAGCTCCTCGCGCGGGATGCGGGCGAGGACGGTCGGGTTGGCGATCTTGTAGCCGTTGAGGTGCAGGATCGGCAGCACCGCTCCGTCGCCGACCGGGTCGAGGAACTTGTTCGAGTGCCAGCTGGTGGCCAGCGGCCCGGTCTCGGCCTCGCCGTCGCCGACCACGCAGCAGGCGAGCAGGTCGGGATTGTCCAGCGCCGCCCCGTAGGCGTGGGCGAGCGAGTAGCCGAGCTCGCCGCCCTCGTGGATGGAGCCCGGCGTCTGCGGCGCGACGTGGCTGGGGATGCCGCCCGGGAACGAGAACTGGCGAAACAGGCGGCGCAGGCCCTCCTCGTCGTGGCCGATGTGCGGATAGACCTCGCTGTAGGTGCCCTCGAGATACACGTTGGCGACGATCCCGGGGCCGCCGTGGCCGGGGCCCGTCACGAAGATGGCGTCGAGGTCGCGCTCGCGGATCAGGCGGTTCAGGTGGACGTAGACGAAGTTCAGGCCCGGCGTGGTGCCCCAGTGTCCGAGCAGGCGCGGCTTGGTGTCGGCGAGCTCGAGCGGCCGGCGCAGCAGCGGGTTGTCCAGCAGGTAGATCTGACCGACCGACAGGTAGTTCGCGGCGCGCCAGTAGGCGTCGATGTCGCGCACCTGCGCCGGGGACAGCGGGCCGGGGACAGCGCTCACCGCGACATCGTAGGCCGAGGCCCGGTGTCGGGCGCGGCCCTATCCCGCGGGCAGCTGCGGCTCGCGGCGCCATGCCGCGGGCAGCTGCTCGACACCCGGCGGCCGCGGCTTGATCAGGCGCGGACTGCCTGGGAGGCGCTCGCCTCCTCCGGCGCCCTGGGGCGCGCCCGGTACAGGGCCACCCGCCCGCGGACTCCGTGCAACCGCCGTTCCCCGGCGTAGGAGAAGCTGAACTGCTCGCGCGCGAGCGCGTGCAGGGCGCTGTCTGTCAGGACGCTTCCCGGTCGGGCGATCGCGGTGATCCGGCTGGCAAGGTTCACCGGCCGGCCGAACCAATCCCCCGCACGTCCGAGCGCCGGACCGTAGGCGAGGCCGGCCCGCAGCTGGGGAAACTGCTCGCCCTCGGCATCGGCCGCCTCGACCAGGCCCAGCGCCTGGCCGATCAACGGCTGCGGCTCGGGAGAGCTGAGCATCACGGCGTCGCCGATCGTCTTGACCAGCCGCACGGGCGGCGCGAGCGCGTCGGTCGCGAGCTGCTCGAGGCGCACCGCCAGCTCCGAGAGCCGGTCGGGCGCGACCGTCTCGCCCAGGCGCGTGAAGCCGACCAGGTCGGCGAAGCAGATCGTCATGTCGCGCGCACCGGGAAGTCGGCCGCGGGTGCGCTCGGCCGCGCTGACCGCCTCGCTCTCGGCCATCTGGCGCAGCTGCAGCGTGAGCAGGTTGGTGATCAGCGGTCCGACCATCGGCGACATCTCGGCGGCCGCCACGGCGTAGCGCCGGGCGAGCTGCTGCTCGCTGAGGCCGGGCTCGAGCACGAGCTGCAGGACGTGAGCACGCATCGTCTCGGCCGCCTGGGAGAGGCCGCGCCCGAGCGTGCGCGTGAGGTCGAGCATCCCCTGCTCGGGTATGCCGGCTTTGCGAAAGGTCTCGGCCATCCTCGTGGCCTCGAGGTCGGCGCGCGTATAGCTCGGCTCGCCGGGGTCGGGCACCGGCAGGCCCATCGCGCGGCGCAGGGCGACGAGCAGCTCGGGCTCGATGCCGCTGAGCGCGACGATCTGCTCGGCGGTGTAGCGCTCGCGCCCGGCGATCACGCGGTCGGCGGCGAGGAACACGATGGTGCCCTCTTCGGTGGACCGGCGCAGCTCCGCGCGCGGGATCCCCTCGGCGGCGAGCTGCTGGAGCAGCTCCAGGCGCTCGGCGCGCTGGTCGCCTTCGAGCCCGTCGAGCAGGCCTTCGGCTTCGAAGTCGATCGGCGCTGACGCGTCGGCGGAGTGGTCGGGCTGCACGGCTGAGACGCTAGCGGGGCTGGCGGTGCCGGGCAGAGGATGCTCGCGTCAGCTGCCGGATCGCGGCGTCAGCTGACGGATCGCCGTGTCGGTGCTCGGCGTGCGGCCGCCGTCAGCTGTCGGCCTGCGGCCGCCGGCGTCTCACCAGGCGCCCGTCACGGGCCTCGCCGTGCAGCAGGCGCGCCCGCTCCTGGCACCACGCCTCCCAGGCGCGCGCCTGCAGGTTGCGCCGGCGCTGGTCGATCGCGACGCGCCGTAGATCCTCGGCGCTGAGACTGTCTGCCTGAACGCGCTCGCGCGGTGTCGGCGTGTGCAGCATCGATCAGTGACGGTACGCCTGTGCGGGGCACCGTCAACCCGCGTTTTCCGCAAACAGCAGAAGATTTGCTGCGCGGCGCGCGGCGTACCCCGAGGGCGCCGGGCGCTCGTGCTCGAGCATCGCGCCGGAGCTCGCTAGAGGTGTGATGCTCTCGTCTTCGGTCGGTCGCGTCGGCGCGCAACTCGTTCGCAGTGCGCCTGCTCGGCGTGAGATTGCCGATGGTCTCTGCGACAGGCCTTGAGAGCGCGTGCGAGCTTCTGTGCGCGTGTCAGCCGGCGGGTTTTGCTTGCCTTGGTGGCGTGACAGCCCTGGACTGAGACTTTTGCGTTGTCCTCGACGGTGGTGTTGTTCTGCCCGGTGAGTTGGGCGGGGATCGCGAGGTGCGCTCCGCAGAGGCTGTAGTGGTCTTTGAGCGGGAGGTTGGTGGTGAGCGCGGAGTGTGGTCCCTCGGGAAGCGTTGCTTCGACCGATTCAAACGGCGCGTCCGGGACCGATAGGAACGAGCTCGTAGTGATGCCCTTTTTGATCGCGGTTTGCCCGTCGAGGATCACGGTGATGCCTTCGCCTTGCAGGACGAGCTCGGCATCGGGCCACGCGGCGTTGCCGTGCGAGACGAGATAGATCGGCCCGCTGAGTGGGCCTTTCAGGACGGGGGTGTGAACAGTGGCGGTCCCGATGTCAGAGCCTTCCGGACACGCCGCAGGGTTCGCTTCAAAGACGCCGGCGACGCACGCTTTCTGGATCGTGGTGAGCCGCGCCGGCAGGGTGGCGGGGATCGTCAGGACGGTCTTGGCGACGTGGGCTTCGCCGGTCTTAGATTTGAACTTCAGCGCGAGGCTCGCGCCGTCGGCTTTGCTGGTCTGCCCCCGCGTGGCGGCGGTGACGCCGGGGGCGAAGGGCAGGCTTTGGCAGCCTTCGACCTGGAAGCGGCTCGAGCTCTGCGCCGTTGCGCCCTGCGATCCTCTGAGGCTCGCAGTGATGCTGAGCGGGTTGCAGTTGGTTGGGTTGTACTCGAAGTTGGGACGGTTGACGGTGACGTGGATCTGTTTGAGCGCGAGCGGTATGCCCGAGCTTTCCTGGCCGACGCCCTGGACGATCGTGGGCAGTGGACTGGTGATGGTGACCTGGGCGGTATGCGGGTTGACTTCGATCTTGGAGCGCACCACGACGTCGCCGAGATTGAACGGGCCGGCTACAGCGGGGGTCACGATCGACAGGCCATACGGCGCGCAGCCCGGCGAGCCGACGCTGCATCCGCCCGAGCCGTCATATGCGCCGGTGATGTAGACCTTGCCGCCGGTGACGGTGTAGGGATCCGGCCCGAGGCCGGCGACGGCGGTCGCTTCGCCGATCAGGCTGCTCGGCGGGCAGGTGCCTAGGGAGGCTTCGGGTTCACCACAGGGTGTCACGGCCGATAGCAGCGCCGCCGCGCCCGGGGGGAGCGTGAGCGTGAGCCCGGTGAGCGGCTGGTCCTGGTCGGGGTGGGTGAGCGTCAGCGAGAAGCTCGAGAACGCGCCGGCCTGGAGATCGTCGACGCCGCCGTTGAGGGCCGGCGCGAACGGCTGGGGGTTGGCGCAGGGACTGCCTTCGGCGCCCGTGGTGATGTCGAGTTCCTGTTCGGGTTCAGTGGTTTCGATACTGGCCGCGGGGTGTTCTGGCGCTGACCACGGCGTGAAGGTGGCACTGGAGGCGTAGGCCTTGCACGCCGGCGGGGTGCTGAGCGAGGCGCGGGGACCGGGGAACAGTTCGAGCGTGAGCGTTTCGAACGGCACCTGCGGCGAGTTTTCGAAGCTCGTTGTTATCTGTCCGGTGTGCGGGTCGAGTGTGGCCTTGCCCGCGAGCTTGACGCGGATCCCCGAATACGGGTCTTCGGCGCTGATGTACAGCGCGAGCAGTGTCCCGAATGGGTTGGCGCCCTGCTCGGCCAGATAAACCGCGCCGGTGAGTTCGTGTTCCAACAGCGGCGTTTGGATGCGCACGGTGCCGACCCTGCTGGCTTCGGGGCACGTGGCGGGGGCCTGCGAGAAACGCAGCGGCTCGCTCGCGCCGGGGGCCAGGCCGTCGCCGGGGGGTGAGCCTTCGTAGCCGATCTGGCTCTCCGAGCAGGCTTGCAGGCCGTTCGCGGCGGAAGGGTTCACCTGCACGCCTTCGGGGAGCGTGACGGTGGTGTCCCTCAGATCGGCCTCGCCCGGGCCTTCGTGGGCGTGGATCGTTGGGTTCTGGGGTATTCGGACGGTCGCGGTCAGGCCGGTGGGGGTGCTGGCGGCGTGTTCGCTGCTGGCCAGGCCGATGTGCGGATCGAACGGGGGGCCGGCGCATTCTTCCAGGCCGGCGAGGGGGGCCTGTTCGAACAGGGTGAAGATCTGGCCGGGTTCGCTCGCCAGGCTCTGCAGCGGCCAGGATTCGCCTTCGACGGTGCTCGAGAGCGCTCCTGTGCAGGCGCTCGGAAGCGTCAGGAAGGCGCCGACGGGAGGGCTCTGGCTCGTGTCCTGGCAGGGGGCTTCGTGGTTGACGTAGACCCCGCCGAGCAGGCAGGCCCAGCCACGGGATGAGTTGTGCGCCGGGTCGCCGGGGGCTCCCCAGATCGTGACTTCGCTCGAGAGCAGCTGCACGGACTCGGGCGCTTCGCTGACGCTGACGGTCACGCCGTAGTCCCCGCCCGTGCGCACGCTCGTGTTCAGGACGACCGGGACTTTGATTACCTCGAAGCCCAACCGTGCCGGCTCGCCGTGAGCGGGTTCGAGGTTCCACAGCGGCACGGCGCGCGTGATGTCACCGAAGCGCAACGGTTCGTCCAGGGTCACGACGGCCACCCCGATCGCCGATTGGGAGGCGCAGGCGTTGGTGTCGGCTTCGCTGATAGCCAGGAAATCCACGAGCGGACACGCCGGCACCGCTTGGGGGTCGCCGATTAGTCCCGGTGGCAGGTTGAACTGGAGGTTCTTCGGCAGTGCCGGCGCGGCGGCCAGTTCACGGGGGTGTTCGAGGCCCTGACTGAGATCGAGCTTGGTGGTCAACTGGAAGGGGTGCGAGCCGGCCTGGGTGTCGAGCCCGCCGTCTTCGTTTTCGGGGGTGAGCGCATAGCCGTGTTCTTCGACCCCGAACGGCGTGGCGCTTTCCCCGACCCGCAACAGGCTGTCCGCCGAGGCCCCGGAGACCGCGACGCCGGGCTGGCCTTCCTGTTCGCCGCCTTGGACGCCGACCTGGTCGGCTTCGCCGCCGCTCGCGCCGGGGAGCACGTTGACGGTGATCGTGACCTGCAGCTGTTCGAACGGGGGAAACGTTTCGGGCTTTGACGTGCACGCTAGCGTAGACAATTCGCAGTTCATCAGGTACGAGGCTTCTTTGTGGAAGGCGGGGGCACCGACGATCGAGGTCGCCTGCAGCCCTGGCGGCAGCACAGCGGTGATCGTCACCGGCGAGGCGGTGGCGTTCACGCCGCTGTCGCCGAGGTTCGTCGCGGTGAGGGTGATCGTGGCGGTCTGTCCGACCCGCAGCACGGTGGGCGCCGAGCGCGAGGCCACCCGCCACCAGGCACTGGCCCAGGCCGATCCCGCACCCGCGACGAGCACGAGCGCGGTCGCGCACAGCGCGATCAGACCAGCGCGAGCTCGTGCGCTCACGTGCGCCCCCTCTCTGACCCGTGGCGCCCGACCACGGTATCGCCGGCCACGGTAGCTGCCCCGTCGCGCTCGGTCGCGGTGCCGTCGTTCCTGGTCGCTGTGTCGTGCCTCAGCTCGGACACCTTGCCATGCTTGTTCTTGCGCTTCGCTTTCGTCCCATATCGTTTGCGTGCCGAGCGTTCACATCCAAGACGCCGTGCGTGCCGTTTGAGCTTGTGGCAGGCTTTCAGCGCGAGGGCGAGCTTCTGCGAGCGTGTGAGCGGTTTCGGACTCGCCTTCCTGCCCGAGGAGACCTGCTGTTTGGCGGGCGGGTTTCCCGGTCCGGTACTGGTGGAGCTCGCGGCCGGCGAAAAGGTCGGCGCCTGCGGGGCGGCTGGGCGACAACCAGCTTCGCCCGTGCATCGTGGCAAGGCGGGCTGCACCGTGGGCAGACAGGGTTCTGTCTGGGCGGTCCCGCAGACGCGCGCGTCATAGACCGCGGGCGCGTTTTCGCTGGCCTGAGGGACGAGCTGTGAGTTGGTGAGAAAGAACGCGTCGTCGCCGTTTTCGCTGGCGTCGAGGAATGAGGATTCGTGGGTGGAGGTGCCCGAGGAGACGAGCGCCACACATCCGGGTTGGCTGACGCAGGAGCCTTCGTCTCGGGGCTCGTACTCGTAGACGTTCTCCACTCCCACGCTCGTGGCGTTGCCGTTGACGGTCTCCGGACGGGCGGGGCTTGCGACTGTGGGCAGCAGCGGGCCGGTGGCGTTGAAGAACAGCCGTCCGTTGTTGGAGAGGTAGCGGGATTGGTGCTCGGCGATCGGGTTGGTCAGCTCGAATAGCGTCCAGCCGGGTAGGCTGCCGGCCAGCCAGCGTCCGGTCCATGTTTCGGGACGGTCGACGGTCAGCCCGAGGCCTTCACCGGCGTTTTCGGTGTCATACACGCCTTGCGGCTGCTGGCCGGAGGGGTTACAGGAGGCGCACACGAGTCTGCCCTGCGCAGCGTCGTACAGGTAGACCTCCTCGTCGTGCGCGCCATGGGCTTCAGGGTTCAGGTCGGTGTTGTCATAGCCGGTGAGCTGCTCGTCGGACATGAACGCGAGGTAGCGTCCGTTCGCCGAGACCTGCGCGGTCAGGCCGCCGAGATCGCCGGGTAGCGGCGAGTTGCCGCCGGCCCAGTCGGGCGCGTCTTCGTAGGACAGGCGCGCGATCAGGCGTGTCTGGTGTTCGCCCAGGTGCTCCGGATTGGCTTCAGAGACATACAGGTTGCACTGGGCCTGGGGTTTGGGGGTGAGGGGTTTGATGCGTGGACAGTCTCCCGGTTCGGCCCCCGGTGCCAGTGCTCCGTTTGCGATGAAATACGCGTACTGGCCGTTTTCACTGATACCCGCGATCGCGCCGAGCACGTCGGCGCTTTCCCCGACGCGCTGGTCGGGTGTGAGATCGGTGAGCTGGCCTGTTTCGGTGTTGTATTCGTAGAGGTCGGCGGGATGCCCGGTGGCCTGGCCTTCCACGAGCGGACCTTCACCGACGGGTTCGAGCGTCGATTCGCTGGTCAACGGCCAGGTGTCGGTGAAGAACACGCGTTCCCCATTGCCGGTCGCGGCCTGGAAGGAGACCTGGTCGAGGCCTTCGCCGAGTTCTTCTTCGCTCGGTTCGCTCGTCCCGGCTCCCTGGGTGGCGTTGACGTGGACGCTTTCGCCGGTCTGCGTGTCGGTCATGTAGAGACCGCCACGGTCGGGTTCGGTGCTCGTACCGTCGGTCCAGAACACCTTTTCGCCGTTGTCGGAGACCGCGCCGCGCAGATCGTGCCCTTCAAAGCCGCCGAGTTCCGCTTCACCCGCCGCTTCTCCTCCCGGCAGGACGCTGAGGGCCTCGAGGCTCGCCGCCCCTTGCCGCCACTCGTAAAGCCCGGCTTCGCCGGCATCCTGAACGAGCGGGACTTCCGAGGAGAACACGACAGCCCCGAGGTCGGGGTTGGCGCCGGCGAATTCCAGCTTGCCCCCGAACGGCACGCCGCTCAAATCATCCGCCGCGGTCACCAACGGTACGAAGCCGCCGCCGCCACCACCGGCGTCGTTGCGCAGGTAGATGGTCTTTTCCGTGGCTTCGGGAGCCAGGGGCGGGTCTTCGAGCGTTTCCTGAGGTACCTGTGGTTGCACGAGCGCCTCAGAGAGATCGGGCGAGAAGAACCGGTACTCGGTCGCTTCACCACTGTTGATCCCTTCCCCACGATCGTGCGGCGTGGTGATGTCTTCTGAGGCCCAACCTTCGCTGGAGCGCCTGGAGAGGACCTGCAACGGTTCGACGCGCCGATTGCCCTGCGCTTCGCCGGACACCGGCGCGGTCGCCGTCCACGAGATCGCGTTCCCACCCGCCGATGCCTGGATCAGCGCGCCTTCGCGGCTGATCGGTTCCGCGGCGGCGCCGTGAGGGGCGGCGGGCGAGACCAGCTCCCACTCGCGCGCGTCCAACAACCCCGCCGCTTCACTGCTGGGAAGCGTTGTGAAGAACGTGCGCGCGGCCAGCCCACTCGCCGCGCTGCCCGCGCCGTTGTGGGCCAGCACGCGGTAGTAGTAGGTGGTGTCCGCTTCAAGCCCGGACAGCTGCGCCTGAACCTGCGCGTCACCGTAGCCGGCGGGGATCGTGCCCGACACCCGGCCCGTGCACGGCGTGGGCTCGCCTTCGCAGCTGACGGTGCCGTACACGACTTCATATTCGGTGCTCAGGCCGTGCGGATCGATCTGTGCGGTCACGCTGCCCGTACTCGCGCTCAGCGCCTGCGCGTAAACCCCGTCGATGCTCGGCGCACCGGCGGCTTCCGGCGCGAACACCACGATCTGGTGCTCCTCTGCCACGAACACCTCTTCGCTGGCGTGATCGACCGCGACCGCGCCCCCACCACTCAACACGCCCTCCCCGAACCGCTGCACCAGCCGGCCGTCCGGCGCGAGCTCTGCGACGCTCGTGCCCGTATCCACGTACACGTCACCGCTGGTCGCATCGACCGCGAGACCCGTCGCGTCTTCACGCTCGATACTCGAAGTGACCGCGCCCGCCGGCCCGGTCTGCGAGGAACCGGAGAGCTCCGCTACGGCACTCGGATTCGACGGCTCTTCTGAGCATTCATCCAGCCCGTCGGCTTTTTCATGCCCCATATAGAACGCTTCATCCCCCGGTGCCACAGCGAACAGGTCCCGTGCCAAACACGGTTCGCCCCCGACTTCTTCGACGCGTTCGAGCGGTTCTTCTGCCTGCAGGGCCGGGATGCACTTGTTGGTTTCCCCGTCACCGAATCCGCTCACATCCCCGTCTTCTTCCCAGTAAGCCCACAGTCGGCCTTTGCCGTCAACCGCCAAGCCGTCGATGTCTTCCAGTTCCACTTCGCACGTTTCCCCGCCTTCTTTGCCCTTGAACACCGATTTCTTGTAGATCGGTTCGCCGGACGCCGTGAACTTCTCCACGAGGTCGCGTTCATACGGTTCGGCGGCTTTTTCCTTCGCGCCCGCGACGTACACATCCCCCTGCGATTCGCTGCCGGGCGCGTTATCGACCGCGATCGCACCCGGAGTGTTCACCTTCCATTCACCTGCGAATTCGTACCCCGCCTCGCCGCCGGTCTCAGGTCGAAACCGCTGCACCCGTTCGTGCACCGGCCCCACCACGAACAGTTCACCGCTCGCTTCGTCCACCGCGACCGCGGAAGGACTCGTGAACGCATGTTCATTTTCACCTTCGAACGCAAACGCAAACACGTGTCCCCGCGCGGCGAGCGCCGACGCCGACGCACAGCACGCCAGTAGCAACACCAACCACGCCACGCTGAGGCCCAGGCCCGCCCACAGCGCCCGCGCCGGCCACCTCACCGACCAGCCGCCAGCGTCGGTCCCGTCAGCATGCGGGACGCGCGCGGGTGCTCGGCCCCGACGCATCCCGTCGGGACCGATTCCTCGCATGTTCTCGCCCATCACAGTCCGCGCTCTCTATCAACGCCGATCAAAGGCATCTATCCGCACAGCCGGGGCGCGCCGCGCGCGTGTCGTGGGGCCACCAACGGCTCACACGACACGCGCCACGCCTCCGTCTCCATACGTGTACCCGTCTAGATGACGGCGTTCAACTCCAGCTTTTCTTCACCTTTCACCGTCGAGGTGATCTTCTGGCCCGCCTGTTCCCAAGCGCCACCACCGATGTTGCTGAACGATGATTCAAGGATCGCCTTTTCAGCGCTTTCTTCCCATTTTTCGGGTTTCTGCTTGCCTTTGCTGTCATTGAACTTGAGCGTTGTCGTGTCGGTCATCGTGTCGTTCTTGACCGGCACGAGGATGTTTCCGCGCACCTTGATGACTAGGCCTGAGCATTCGAATTCGATGAAGAATTTCGATTTTACGCTCTTGGCTGGATATAGCTCGAGATCGGTCTTTTTTCTCGCTTTGTTTTCCCAGCCCACGATGCCTTCGAGCTCTTCGGTTTCCAGTTCGCCCGTTGCATGATGCGGACTGGTACACGGCAAGCCCTCCGCTTTGCAGCCAGTGAAGGTCACGTAAACACCGGCCTCTTCTTTGTTGTTGCCCGGCACGAATTCACCATCGCTGGACTCCGCTTTACATTCAACCGACGCCCCGCCAACGGTCGTCAGCACACCAATCCCGCCGGTGCTTGTGAACTTCGCCCTTTCAGCACCCGCGACCCATTCGTACTTCGCCTTCTTCCCTTCTCCTACAGTCGTACACTTCGAGTTCGCATACCCGTTGCCTTCGACTTTTGCTTTCTTCAAACACCTCCCGTATTCGGGCGCTGCCGCCGACGCAGACCCAGCTGCCGCCACGGCAAGCAGCAGCGCCGCCACGACACCGACTCCCAAGACACTGATCCGTTTCATCACACTCTCCACACTTTCAATCGCTCGTTACCGTAAACATCACGCGCCACCATCCCGAGGCACGGGGCGAAGAGCACGCCTCCCGAACCTCCTCGCACCTGCCGACACGCTCTCGCACTCCTCTCACACGCACCAACCAGACCCCACACAACGCCGCGCCAAACTCGCGGTGAGAGGGCCGGCCGCACACGCTACCGGCCCTCTCGACTCAGCCAGCGTCTCCGCCGCAGCACGGCTTCGACGTTGTCTTACCTGCTCTAGTTTCGCTTCTGCACTCTAGATGCCGTGTTCTTCCACGCTTTCTGCGCCTGCTTGTTTCAACACGCCGTTCAGTACGGACGTGTTTTCGCTCGAGGGCAGACCGAGGGCCGCGTCCACAGCTTCATCCGCCCCACCTTCTATACCACAGTTTTCCACCCCGGGAACACTGAAACCGCTTGCTACCAAAGTGTCCCCCGCGATGTTGATCACACCGCTTTCGGAGAATGAGAGTTTGCCCAGTTTACCTGTCAGTGCGCCCGAGGTACCAGTCGTAAAGTCGACTACGATCGGGTGTTCGTCCGAGCCTACATAGCAATCAGGCCCGACAAATCCATTCCCGAGCTTAACCTTGACAGGGAAGCGGAACGCAGTGCCTTCTCCCGTCAGCAGATGGATCAGGTTGAGATGAATACCAGTCGCGGGTCCGGCCAGTTCGACGGTGGCAGTCGTCTTCTTTTGCTTCGCCACTTTGACGTAGTAGTTGAACCGGTTTAGTTCCGCTTCCGAAAGGTCAGCAGTATCGACGGCCTTCGCCAAACTCGGTCCCTTCTGGGCTACGGCCTGAATCGTTTCGCTGCCCTTCGCACCGACCCATTCGAGACCTTCCCCTTCTTCGTTCTGTTCTGTTTCTTCGTTCTGCCCAAGCCCACCCTTGAGCACAATCGGCAGCTTCAGGGCAACGGTCACATTGCCCGCGGTGAAGTGCGACGTGAGCCCTTCGGGCGCGCCGTGTTCGGTTTCATATTCTTCCTGTTCCGCCTTTGAATTCCATCGTTCCTTGTAGCTCGACACGGCCCAAGGACAGGCCACGACTTCGTAGCCGCCTGGGCTGAATTCATGGAACGGACAGTTTTCAAATGCGCTAAATTCGGTTCCCGTGTTCGTTTTGGCTATTGCGTTCGAGGCGACCGCGGCACTGAGCGCAAACGCGGCGACCAGGCAGAGCCCCAGTATCCTTACGTGTCTCACTGTTCCACTACTCCTTTTCCTCTCGGTGATGAATTGCCGGTGCCGGAGCGGCGCACTGCCGCACGGCTGGCACCGGTCACTTGCAGCCGCAGGTGAACGACCCGCACGCGCGCGCTCGCGCACGGCGAGACAGGACGTCCTCCCGCCCTCTCAACGGCGCCGTCGCACAACAAGCGCGACGATGCGTCGAAAAGCTTTGAGTGAACGACGTGGCTCACGCCACACCCTCGATCCGCCCGCCGGCGCGCTTGCGAGCAGGTTCGCTGCGCCGCGGCGCGTGTTCGTCGGAGCTCTCGCAGAGCAGTTCCAGCACACGCTGGCCTTCGGCGGTCAGTCGCCACGCGTTCGGCTCGCCGCGCGCCGCGCCCACTCCCACGTTCTCGATCACGCCATGGCGTTCCAGGCGCGCGAGCAGCTTCGACGTCTGTCCCTCGTCAACGAGGCCCGCGGCCTGGGCGATCTCGCGGTTGTTCGAGTACGGCGCCCGCGCGATCGCGCGCAAGACCAGCGTCGTGCGGTGCGTCGCTCTGATCGGCAGGTCCGATCTGCGGGAGATCGCCCGTGCTCGCGCGCGGCCGCGATTTGCTCCCGAAGCGATGCTCCGCCGGGCGGGTCTGCCCTCGAGCTCAGCCTGCGCCGCGGCCTGGCCGAGATATGGCGCGACGAGAAAGGCCATCAGCGATGGCGCCAGCTCGACCAGGGCGCCGCGGTCCTGCTCGACCAGGCTCGTCCGAATGACCGAGAAGACGCCGCCGACAACCAGCTCGCCGGTCAAAGCCGCCATCAGCATCGGCGAGCCGGGCGTACGAGCGGCGCCGCGATAGTCGCCCGACTCGGCGCGGCGCTCGAGCAGACCGGCCAGTAACTCGTGCAGCCGGCGCGTACATCCGAACCTCACTGTCCCGTCGAGCGGGGTGTCGAGCAGCAGCAGACGCGCCCAAGAAGACTCGTCTTCGAAAAACCCCAACATCGCGACGAGCCCCGCACGAACCTGCTCGAGCCACGCCTGCTCGCGCGCGCTCGCTTCGACCAGCGTCTGCGCGAGGCGCGCGACACCCTGCTCGAACGCCGCTCTGTAACAATCCTCGGGGCACCCGAAAACTGCATGAAAATCGGCTTCGGAAACCCCCGCGCGCGTGGCCACTGTATGAACAAGACGGGGGTCACTCGTTCACGAAAGCCTTTATTTACAGGACCCCTTGACAAACCAGCCGGCGTATGTTCTCCTTCTTCCCACAAGCTGCGCTTGGGGAAAGCACCAAAAAGAGCGGCTTCAGACACGGCATCGGGAACGCGGCGAGGTCGGTCGAGAGAGGCTCTGAGAGGGAATTACCGAGAGGGAAGACGGAGGGAAACGAGGAGCATCATGGGGGACGCGATCCGCATCAACCGCGTGGCTGAGCGCTTTTCAAGCCACACCCTCTCCCGTTCGCGCCCTGCTCGGGGCAGGACTTCCGCGGACGCGCAGGGGGTTCGCGAGCAGCTGGTGGCGGCGCTTGTCGAGGTGGTCGCCGAGGGCGGCGACCCCCGTCTTGTTCAGTCGCGGGCCCGCCCGTAATCCCGCATCAGGACTGGGGTTTTCGCCCCACGTCCCACACGCGTCCCACATACTCGCGTGCGACGCGGCTCGACCGTCGGCCCGGTCGGCGCCGGGATCTGCACTCTACGTGCGCCACCGGACGAGGTGCCACCTGGCCGATGGCGCTGCGTTCCGGGCCACGGTCCGCATCGAGCTGCACCTGCAGAGCGACAAGTCGCCTGCTGATCGCGCTCTCGCGAACGCGCGCAGGGGTACCGCCTCTAGGCCCGCTCGCGCTCCGTGCGATACACCTCGATCAGCGACTGCAGGAGCTTCCAGCCGATCACGCCGTTCTCTTCGACCAGCGGGCGGAAGTCCCAGAACGTGACACCCGAGCACCGCAGCTCGCTCGCGGCGATCACCGTGGCGGTGCGCGCTCCGGCGTCGATCAGCGCCATCTCGCCGAAATGGTCTCCGGGCTTCAGCGTGCGCTTCTCCTGCCCGTCCACCAGCACCCTCGCTTCGCCCGAGTCGATCACGAAGAAGGCGGCCGCGCCCGAGCCCTGCTGAATTACGGTTTCACCCTCCGCGAAGCGCCGCTCCTTGAAGACGCTCCCGATTCGCTTCAGCTCGTCCTCGTCGAGGTCGGCGAACAGCGGCACGCGCTTGAGCACGTCAGCGGGTACGCCGGCCATGTCAGGACCTCGTCACCGCTCGGCACTGCAGCAGATACAGCGTGCCGTCGGCGATCGCCCACTCGATGTCGCGCGCGGGCCCGTACACCGTCTCGCAGCGCTCGGCCAGCGCGTTGAGGTCCCCGAGCTGAGCGTCATCCAGGCACAGCCGCTCGACCAGCTCGGGCGCGAGTTGTTCCTCGAACGTGCCGCCATCGGGGAGCGAGCGAAACGCGACGTCCTTGCGCCCGGGCGTGCGTTCGAGCACCGCGCCGGCGCGGTCGATGCGGAAGTTGTCGGGGATCACGCGCCCGGCGACGACCGCCTCGCCGAGGCCCCAGCTGGCCTCGATCATGCGCTCGTCAGCGCCGGTGACGGGGTTCTTGGTGAACATCACGCCGGCCGTGTCGGGGTTGAGCAGCATCTGCACGACCACGCCGACGCTCGGGCGCGTGAACAGCCCGACGCGCTGGCGGTAGCTGATCGCGGAGTCGGAGTTCGCCGACCACCAGATCTCGCTGAGCGCCTCGGCAATGCCGTCGGCGCCGGGGACGTTGAGCAGCGTGAGGTGCTGGCCGGCGAAGCTCGCCTCGGCGCCGTCCTCGTCGGCGGCGGACGAGCGCACGGCCAGGCGCGGGCCGAGCGGGCGCACCGACTCGAGCACCCGCTCGATCGCCTGCTCGTCGCGGCCGGCGACGGCGTCGACCACCGAGCCCGCCAGGGCCACCCCCGGCGGCACCGGCAGCCCGTCGCGCAGCGCCTGGCCGAGGTCGACGGCCTTCGACCCGTACAGCTTGGTCTCGCGCGCCTCGATCAGCGGGACGACGTCGCTCATCGGCAGCCTCTCATCCCGGCAGCGCGACCGCTCACGCCAGCACCGTCACCTCGCCGGCGTCTCCGTCGACGCGCACGCGCGCGCCGTCGCTGAGGCGTTCGGTCGCCTCGCGCGTGCCGACCACGCCGGGGATGCCGTACTCGCGAGCGACGATCGCCGAGTGCGAGAGCAGGCCGCCGCTGTCGGTGACGATCGCGCCGAGCAGCGGCAGCAGGATGTTGAACGCCTCGCTGGTGGACTCGGTGACGAGCACGTCGCCGCTGACGATCCTGCCGAACTCGCCAGGGCCGGACACGAGCCGGGCGAGGCCCTCGTAGGTGCCGCGGCTGGCGGCCAGCCCGCGCAGCACGTCCTGCCCGTGCTCGGCCTCGGAGGGGGCGAACATTTCGCTCATCGCGATGCCCATCGCGCGCATCACGCGCGCGGCGGCGGGCGGCAGTCCCGACGGGTCGGGCGGCGGCACCGGCGGGTCGCCCAGCGTCGCCGGGGCTTGCTTGGCGGTGTGCGAGGCGCGGTAGGCGGCGCGCGCCGCGAGCTCCTGCGCGCTCGGCGTCTCGGCGCCCCCCAGCAGCGCGCACATCTCCTCGACGCCCGCGTCGATCAGGTGCTCGGGCTGCTCGATGCGTCCCCGCTCGGCCAGTCGGCGGCCGGCGGCGAGCACCGCGCGGCGCATCAGCCCCGAGGCCCAGATGTCGCTGTAGACGCCGCGCTCGTCGCGCAGCCGGTACATCAGGCGGGCCTCGGCGAGCAGCTCGTCGAACTCGGCGCGGCGCTGCTCGGGGACCTTGGCGCGCACCTCGGCGATCGCCTGATCGAGCTCCGCTGACTCGCCGGCCTCGCGCCCAGCGCTTTCGCCCGCGCCGCCATCGCCTGAGACGGCGGCGCGCATCGCGCGCAGCAGCGCGTCGGGCAGCTCGAGCGCGCACGGGCCGGAGATGTCGAAGCCGTCGAGCAGCCGCCAGCCGACCAGGTCGAGATACGCGTTCACGGCGGCGCCGGCCTCGCCCCCGCGCGCGCGCAGGGCGTCGAGCACCTCGCCCGGATCGCCGTCGGACTCCAGCAGCTCGCGCGCCTGCAGATCGTCGGCGAGCGCCGCGACCAGGCGCTCGAGCTCGGCCGACGCTCCCGCCGACACGGGCGCGGCGCCGCGCAGCAGGCCGAGCAGCTCAGACGGCGGCAGGCCGGTCCAGTCGCCGACGTGGGCGAGGAAGTCGCCGGTGGGCACGGTCGCCCCGGCGGTGAAGCGCATGTGCTGGGCGATCATCGCCGCGTGGTGGGCGTGGCAGCGTCGCAGATACGCGGCCAGCTCCTGATCGGAGAGCTGGTCGGGGTCGACCGCCTGCAGCTCGCGGTCGACCTTGATCGACGCCGGCTTGGCGGTCTCGTCCCATTCCTTCAGCTGCTCGCGCCAGAGCTTGCCCTCGAACAGCTCCTGCGCGCGCGCGAGCCGTGCGGGCACTTCGTCGGCAGACACGGGCGCCGCGGTTTTGTAGGCGAAGCCGTTGACGTATTGCATTGCGAGCGAGCCGAGCAGCATCCCGTAGAAGCTGGTGAAGTCACTGACGCCCCGCTTGAACGGCTCGGGATGAGTTTCGGCCCAGTAGCGAGTGACCGGGCGCGGGAAGTGAACGGCGTCGAGCTCCCACGAGCCGGGGCCCGGAGGCTCGAAGCGAAGCTCGGTCTGTGTTGGTGAGCCGGTCATTGAAGTCCTCCCGTGTCGATGCTCTGGGCGGCGCAGGTGTGCGCGCGCGCGAAGTCCCCGATCGCGAATCCTCCCACACGTCCGGGCCTGAGCGGCTAGCGCAGTTCCGAGGAGCTCTTGCCGAGCAATTGCCGCGCGACGATCAGCAGCTGGATCTGCTGGGTGCCCTCGAAGATGTCGAGGATCTTCGCGTCGCGGGCCCACTTCTCGAGCAGGTCGCGCTCGCCGTAGCCGACGCTGCCGCACAGCTCGACGCAGCCGAGTGTGACATCGACGCACATGCGGCCGGCCTTGGCCTTGGCCATCGAGGCCTGCAGCGAGTTGGGCTTGGCGTTGTCGGCCATCCACGCCGCCTGCAATGTCAACAGGCGCGAGGCTTCCCAGTCGGCCTCCATCTCCAGGAAGCGCGCGACGGCGGCGTGCTGAGCGTAGGCGGGTGTCGCGTAGTCGATCGCGACGCCGATCTGGGCGAGCAGCGCGCGCGTCTCATCGAGCGCGGCGCGAGCCACGCCGACCGCCATGCCCGCGACGAGCGGTCGGGTGTTGTCGAACGTCTGCATCGCCCCGCCGAAGCCGCGCTTGACGTCGATCTCCGGGGAGCCGAGCAATGCGTCCTTCGGCACGCGGCAGTTCTCCAGGCGGAAGTCGGCCGTGTCGGAGGCCCTGATGCCGAGCTTGTGCTCGAGGCGCTCGAGCTTGAGGCCGGGGTTCGAACGCTCGACGATGAACGACTTGATCGCGGCGCGGCCCTGGGAGCGGTCGAGCGAGGCCCACACGACCACGAGCTCGGCGCGGTCGCCGGAGGTGACGAAGATCTTCTCGCCGTTGAGCACGTATTCGTCGCCGTCGAGCTCGGCGGTGGTCCTGATCGCGGCCGAGTCCGAGCCGGCTTCGGGCTCGGTGATCGCCATCGCGGCCCACTTGCCGCCGTAGTGCTCGAGCTGCTGCTCGCTGGCGACCGAGGCGATCGCCGAGTTGCCGAGCCCCTGCCGGGGCATCGACAGCAGCAGGCCGACGTCGCCCCAGCACAGCTCGATCACGCCGAGCACGGTCGACAGGTTCGATCCGTTGCGGTTCTCACCGTTGGCGTTGGCGCTCGAGTCGCGCCTGACGCCGGTCGCGCCGGCTCCGCCGACCTCGGAGCCGTCGTTGCGGCCGTCGACGAGCGAGGCGAGGATGTCGAGCTCGCCCGGGTAGGCGTGCTCGGCGGCGTCGTACTTGCGCGAGATCGGCCTGTAGAAGTTGGTGGCGACCTCGTTGGCCTGATCGACGATCGGCTGGAATTTGCGAGGGATCTCGAGGTTGATCATCTTTTCTGTCCGTCGATCGTCGTCTGTTCGTCCTTGTCGCTTGTGTGTGACGGTTGCGGCTCGTCGCCGTCGCGGCTCAGCGCCGGTCGTGCCGGCGTCGTCGTGCGTCCGTGCTCGCCCTGGATCTAGACGAGCAGCGCGCCCTCCATCACGCCCGCGGCGCGCAGGTCGCGGTACCAGCGCTCGACCGGGTGCTCCTTGACGAAGCCGTGCCCGCCGAGCAGCTGCACGCCGTCGGAGCCGATCTGCATCGCCTTGGCTGCGCACAGGCGCCGCGCGAGCGCGGCCTCCCTGGCGAAGCTCGCGCCCTGGTCGGCCCTGCTCGCGGCCCGGTAGGTGGACAGCCGCATGCCATCGGTCTCGATGCCGATGTTCGCGACTGCGAACGCGACCGCCTGGCGGTTTGAGATCGGTTCGCCGAAGGCGTGGCGATCGTTGACATAGGGGATCACGTAGTCGAGCACCGCCTGCGCGGTGCCGACGGCCAGCGCGGACCATGCGATGCGGGCGCGTTGGACGCACTCGCCGTAGGCCGCGGCGGCGCCGTCGGCGAGCAGGGAGCCGCCTGGCAGCCGCACGTCCTCGAGCATCAGCCGGCCGGTCGCGGCTGGCCGCAGACCCATCGCCGGCTCGGCCTGCACGGTCAGGCCGGGCGTGGCGGACTCGATGATGAACAGCGCCGGACCGACGCCCTCGGCGCGGGCGGCGACGACGAACAGCTCACACTCGGACGGGCGCGCGAGCAGTGACTTGACGCCGTCGAGCACCCAGTCGAGACCGTCGCGCCGGGCCGTGGTGTCGAGTGTGAAGGGATCGAACAGGGGCCTTGGCTCGAGCATCGCAAGCGCCGCCGCCGGCACGTTCTCGCCGGTGAAGGCGGGCAGGTAGGCGGTCTGCTGCTCGCCCGTGCCCCAGCGGCCGATCGCGGTGGCCACGGCGCCGGGTGCGAGCGCCGCGTAGGCGACGCCCATGTCGCCGTGCGCGAGCGCCTCGCCGATCAGCACCGAGGCCACGGCGGCGCGCTCGGGCATGACACCGCCGAGCTCCTCGGGGACGCCGAGCATGTTGACGCCGAGCGAGTCGAGCTCGGCCAGCAGCTCGGTCGGGGTGCGGGCGGCGGTGTCGGCCTCCTGCGCCTGCGGCCTGACCTTTCTGGCGGCGAACTCCTTGACCGACTCCTGCAGCATCTTCTGGTCGTCGTCGGGCGTGACGTCGAACAGGGGGCGCGGCTTGGCTGGGGCCTGGCGCGCGGGCCGGCCGAGCTGCTGCGCGCTCTTGAACGTGCGCGACGCGGCCGTCGCCGTACGAAAGCCGCCCCTGGTGAGCGAGTAGAGGGCGCGCTCGACCGGCTTGCGGGCTCCGACTCGGTCGAGCACCGAGTAGCCGGCCAGCCGCCGCAGCGCGCGCAGGGCGAGCACGCGCGAGCGCTCGCCGAGGTCCGGACCCGAGCCGTTCAGCTTGGGCGCCTCGATGTCCGGACGGGCGCCGTTTGTCGGCGTCGAAGGCGGTGTCTTCTGCACGGTGCTCAAGCGCGCCTCCAGCCATTGGTGTTCCCGCCGGCGTGGGCCGCCTGGACATCCTCGGGTACGGCCGCCCGCGCGGCTGGCACGGCGATCCCGTTGCCTGGTGCGCCGTCAGCGAGCGAAGCCGTTTGCGAGCCGTGGGAACCGGCCTGCGGGCCGGCGACGGAGGGGTCGGGGAACGCGCGCGAGCGCACGCGCAGGCCCGGCTCGATCGTGGCGATCAGCAGCTCGGCCGCCTCCCTCGCGGAGATCGTTTCGCTGCGCAGCCACCAGCGCGCGAGCGCTTCGGCCGCGCCGAGCAGCGCTTCTGACATCGCTTCGACCTCCGTGTGGGCGGCCTCGCGGTGCCGGCGCGGCAGCTGGCTCAGAAGCGAGTCGGCGACCATCGCCGCGATTCGTCCGCGGTAGTGGGCGACACGCTCGGCGACATCGCCGAGATGAGACGAGGTCTCGCCGAACAGCACAGCCCAGGCGGCGCGGTCGGAGTCGAGGAAGTCGAAGAACCCCCGCACGCCGGCGCCCAGCGCTTCGCTCGGGTTCGGCGCATCCGCGACCGCCTCGGCGATCATCGCGAACAGCGCCTCGCCGGCGCGCTCCATGCACGTCACGTACAGCCGTTCCTTGTTGCCGAAGTAGTTGTAGAGCAGCGGCTTGGTCACGCCGACGGCGGCAGCGACCTCGTCCATCGTGACTGCGGCATAGCCACGCTGCGCGAACAGCTCGTGAGCAACGGCGAGCGTCTGCTCCATGCGCTCGGCGCGCGACAGCCGTGTGCGCGTGGGCGCGGTTGCGAGAGACGGAGACGAAGCGGAGCCGGGAGTCGGGAGTCGGGGATCGCCAGCCATTCCCCGACCATCTTACCCGACTATAAATTTATATACAAGTAACCAGCCGGCCGACCGTTCTGACACAGGCCGAGTCGCTCGGGCTGGGCCAGCAAGCCGGCCGGCTGAAAGCCGGGGTGCCCCGCCCGCCGGCGGAGCACCCCACAGTCGCGTCTACGACGCCTGGCTCACCCGATCAGTGCGCCGGGTTCGCCAGGTACGCCGAGTCGACGAGCTTGGCCAGCTCCTCGTATCCCGCCGGCGACGGGTGTATGTCGCCGTCCTTGCCCGCGGGCTTTCCACCTGCCTTCTGCACGTTCGGGTTGCACATTTCCGTGTACTTGCAGATCGAGGCTTGCTCCTGTGCTTCGTTCTTGCCCTTGTTGAACACCGGGAACGGATTCGCGAACGTCACGTTCGGGAACGCCGCCACGACTTCTTTTTCGATGATCCCGTTGAGATCCTCCTGCAGCACATCGCTGCCTGGAAGCACGAGCGCATCGGGGTTGTAGAAGCCCAGCAGGATGATCGGTCCCGTGTAGTGGCCTCCACCAGCAGCCGTGCTGTCGAGGACACCGAGGATGTCGGCTATGTTTTTCACTATGCGCGGGAACGTTGCGTTTTTCGCCGTCTCGACGATGCACGCCTCGACGGCCGCTTCCGGCGTCGACCCGTATTTGCTTTTGCCTTCGTTGGCGTATTCTTCGCCAACTTCTTTTTCGCACTGCGCCACCGCCGCCAGCTCGTCATTCGAGCCGATGTTCAAGGTGATCGCCTGGACTTCGCTGGTCGGATGGCCTTCATTGAGAATGCTGAGCGCATTTTCGAGCTGCGATTCGCTCCCGTAGTACGCGTGCAGCGGGAATCCGTCGAGGTCGCTGTAGGCGCACGGATGCCAGTCGCCGGGCCCCTGTGGATTGTGGCCCGCTTCTTCGGTTGACATTTCTCCGCCGATCGCGGAATTTTCGCCGATCAGCCCGTTGGACGTCTCGCCCGGACAGGCATCGTTGACGATCGTCACACCGGACTTGCTCTTCTTTTCGAGATCGCCGGTGAACAAGTTGACGAACCCGTTTTCGAACCAGGACGGTTCGTCGGTCGGGTAGTGCAGATTGAACTTTTCCTGCGTATACCCGAAGCTGATCGAATCGCCAAGCGCGAGAACGTTCGTGCTTTTGGCCGGTTCTTCCACCGGCGGTTCTTCTTTGGTGGCTTTGGTCTTGCCGGTCGTGATCACTTCGTCGCCTTCTTCGAAGCCGGCCTGGTAGTCCTTACCGGTGATCTGGAGTTTGCCCTCTTCTTTGGAGCCTTCCATTTTCGAGGAGCCTTCGCCGAATTCCTCATAGGTGGCTTTGCCTTTGCTGGCGTTCACCACCTTCGGCGCCACTTCTCCCGCGTATTCCAATTCCCGTTCGCCGCATCTGAACGTCAGATGAACACCCGCACTCTTGTCCTTGACATTCCCGTTGGCGGCCTCCACGAGTTCCGAGTACCACGGTAGGTCAGACGACGTGACGCTTACGTCCGGACATTCCGGCGCGCTGCACTCATACAGGTCGAACAGCACCGTGTCGTCCTGTCCGTTTCCATCTTTGTTCCAGACGTCGCCCGCGTCGGACTTCTTGCACGTGATCGTGCCGTGCACGAGCTCTTCGATGCCCGGGGAGCTGAACGTGAGCGTGCCCCAGGAGTAGGTCTGCGCCTTCTGGCCTTCCGGTATCGCCTTGCCGTTGCTCAGCCACGGCACGCAGGGATGCGACTTGATTCTCGCCGCCCAATCGACACCTGCGGCCGATGTGGACGCCTCGGGCCCGCCGTCCTCGACGACGAACTGAAGCGTGTTCGTGCCTGCCAGGAAGTCGCCCGGGGGGACTTTATATGGGTTGGGCCCGTAGGTAGTCCAACCTTCTCCCCTGGCAACCGAGCCCCATTCCTCTCCGAACGGCCAGCCGTTTTTCGGCGACTCGTAGCCCTCGACGAAGTCGCCCGCGTTTCCGCGGTACTGGTCGTTCTGCTTGTCGTTCTGGTACCCGATCGGGTGTCCGTTCAGGAACGCGCCGGCGGCGTTGTTGGCCCACATCGTGCCTTCGATTTCGGCGCCCGCGGTGCACGACAGCGTGAAGGTTTCATCATAGATGTAGTAGCTCGGCGCTTTGCGGCCGCCTCCGGCGTCGCTTCCGGCGGAGTTGGCGCCGACCCATTTCGGTTCGGGCTTGTATCCCGGAATTTTGCCGCTCATAGCTTCGTGACCTTCCGCGGTCTCGACGATGGCGTGATTGACCGAGGAGTCCGTGCAGGCCAACCCCGTGTCCGGGAACGGCGTGCCGGAAGGAAGGTGTTCCGTTTTGAGCGGAAGATAGTTGTAGCCGGGGTTCGGTTCGGGCTGGTTATAAGGTTCCGGAGGCTCGGCCCCGGGGTAGAATTCCGGTCTGGCGGTGGGTTCGATGCACATCGAGTTGCTCGCGCTGCTCATCAGTTCTTTCGTTTCGGCCTGCGCCAGCGACGGCAGCACCGCTAACGCCGTGATCCCCAGCACGATTGCAAGGCTGACCGTGAGTCGTCTGTGCATAGTGTCCTCCCTTTCCTCGTTGGAGCGTGCCCGCCGCGCAGGCTCCACCCCCTCTTGATGGCCCGCGTGGCTGCTTGCAAGCGCAAGCGCAGCCGCGCGGCCGTGGTTCCCTGTCGTCAAAGAGCGTGAGCGGCCGTTTTCGAGTCGCCGCGTGATCTCCCCGCCGCGCATCGCCCGCTGCGAGCCCGAGCTCGCACGGCCCAGCCGACTTCGGCTGTTGGCGCCTCCCCCTTCCCCTCTAACGGTCCTGCCCCCAGGCCCTGCCCCCGATCGCTTACAATTGCTTAACATACTCGTCACTGGCGTTTGGGGTGAGCTTGCGCGCTGCCGCGTGACGATAGTTTTCGCAAAATGCGTGAAAAGCCCTCTTCGCAGCGCGTGGCTGCTTGCTGTACGCTCAGCCTGTCATGGCGTCCGCGCCCAAACCGTTGACGGGTCACTGCCTGTGTGGCCGTGTCTCCTACACGGCCGACGCCGAGCCGTTCGCTCAGGCGGCGTGCCACTGCACGGAGTGTCAGCGCCAGACGAGCAGCCCCTATTCGGTCGTGGTGGGGATCCCGCTGGACGCCCTGGACGTGCAGGGCGAGACGCTCACGTCGTTCACCACGACCAGCGATGAGAACGGACAGGAGACCCGCCGGTGGTTCTGCTCGGGCTGCGGGTCGCCGATCTACAGCATCTCGGGCGCCGCTCCGGGCTTCGCCTTCATCAAGGCCGGCAGCCTCGACGACGCCTCCTGGCTCGAGCCCTCGATCGAGGTGTGGACCGGCTCGGCCCAGCCGTGGACGCCGAGCTTCGAGGGAGCGGCCCGCTTCGAGCGCGGCCCGGCCTAGCGCACCGACGCACGAGCCCGAAGCCGATCGAGGTCGCGCAAGCTCGCGAGCGGCCGGAGCCTCAAGCGACCGAGAAGTTGACGTTCACGGTTTTGCCGGTCAGCGAGCCCGCGCGCGGCGTGGCGCTCAGCCGGTAGCGGCCGCGCGCGAGCGGGCGTGAGCCGACGCGGCCGGTGAAGCGGAAGCTGTTCGTGCCCTTGGCGTCACTGTGCGTGAACTTCCCGACCGCGACGTAGCGCGTGCAGGCGCGGACGCGTCCGCGGGCGTGCCGCGGCCGTTTGGCCGCGCAGGTCTTCCCGACCAGGAATCCGGGGTGCGCGCGCTGCACCGTGAAGGTGCTCACAGCTGTCTGGCTGTCGCTGTAGGTGACGGTCGCCCCGCGTTTGGTCTTGGCGCGCGTGATGCTCTGACCGCGGCCTCGTTCGGGAACGAGCGTCGAGGGTCGTATCGAAAGGCTGCGCAGCAGGGGCGTCAGCAGCGGCAGCGAGTGGCTTGGGGGCCTTGTAGTGATGGTCGTATGACCCGTCGAGGGCTGGGCGGACGTGGTGAAGGTCTGATCGGCGCCAAAGGAGACGCCGGTCGCATTTGTGACGACCGCGCGGAAGTGATAGGTGGTGTGCGCCGCCAGACCGCTGAGGACCGCGCTGTACGGGGCGCCCGCGGCCGTCGCTTCGATCGTTTGTTCGCCGGTCTGTCTGCCGTAGGCGGTGCTCGTGCCGTACTGGAAGTAGGCGCTGGCTTCGGCCAGGTCGGGATTGCGGGCGACACCGGCAAGCGTGGCGAAGGCCGTCCCGGCGCCGCGCGCTTCGAGCGTTGTCGCAGTGGGCGTGGCCAGCTCGAAGGCGCCGCTGTCGCAGGCGGGGCCCGCGGGACGCAGGACGCCGCGCTGGTCGGTGGGTTCGCAGCCCGCGCCGCTGGCCGGCACGGCGTCGATCGCCGGGCTGTCGGCGGGGATCGCCTCGGTGACCGTGGGGCCGCCGTTGCCCTGCAGGGGACCCAGCTTCGGGTCGGCGACGGTGCCCGGACAGGTCGCGTCGGGGAACGAGATGTCGTGAGCGCCGTCGATGATCGTTCCCTGGCAACCTTCGCCCGAGCTCCAGGTCGAAATGCTGTCGGCGAGCGTGAGTTTGGACTCGTAGTCCGCGAACAGCGCGGCGCCCGTGCCCGTCGGGCCCGCTTCACCAACTGTGGCAACGCCGCCGGGGCTCCCGGCGACCGCTGTGGCTCCCGCCGAGCCTCCTGCTCCGACGCTGTTGCCGCTGATCGTGTCTTGGGTCAACGTGGCGGTTCCCTCGTAGCCGACGACCACGCCCCCGGCGCCGCCGCCCTCTCCTCCGTACCCCGTGGCGGCGTCGCCGCCAGTGCCGGTGCTTCCGCCACCCTGGCCGAGGCCGCCGGGGCCGCCGTCGGCGCCGGCGCCGTTGCTGCCCGGGCCGGACGCGTTCGATGCGATCGTGGTGTTGGCGATCGTGACCGGCCCGGTCCTGACTTCGACGCCGGCGCCGAATCCGCCGTTGCGGCCGAACCCGCCTTCTCCGCGCCCGCCGGGTCCGCCGTTGCCGCCGCTGCCGCCGGTGCCCCCCGCTCCGCCGACACCCACGTCGGCCGGCCCGCCGGCGCCGGTGACGTTGTTGACGATCGCGCTGCGCGAGATTTCCCCTGTCATCGAGTTGCCGCCGCCGATCCCGCCGCCCGAGCCGCCCTCGCCACCGAAGCCGCCTGTGCCCTGGCCGCCCGCACCTCCGGCCGCGCCAGCCGTTCCGGTGCCGCCGTACCCGCCCGTGCCGATGCCCCCGAAAGCGCCCGCCCCAGTGCGGTTGGCGGAGATTTCTGTTTCGGTGACTGTCGTCATCGCGTTTGCGTAGACGCCCCCTCCGGCGCCGCCGTCGCCGCCGAAACCGCCGTCGGCGAGGCCGCCGTACGGATCGGTGCCGGTTTCGCCGTGCCCGCCGAAGCCGCCGCCCCCGCGGCCGCCCGCACCGGTCGTGTTGTTGCTGATCGTGCTGTCGATGACGGTTAGCGGCCCCGAGCTCGCCACGCCGCCGCCCGCGCCACCCGTGCCGCCGAAGCCGCCGAAGCCGTAGCCGCCTGCGCCTTCGGCACCGCCCGGGCTGCCGTTGCCGGAACCGGCGACCCCGCCCGCGCCGGTGGAGTTGTCGGTGATCACGCTTTCGATGATCGTCAGCAGGCCTTCGCTGTCGATGCCTGCGCCGGCGCCGCCCGCGCCGCCGAAGCCGCCGAAGCCGTTGCCCCCCGGGTTGCCCGTGCCGCTGCCACCGCTCCCGCCTTCACCCGTCGTGTTTCCGCTGATCATGCTGTCGATCAGCGTGAGCGTGCCCTTGTTGAGGATTCCCCCTCCACCTTCCGCGGTTTCGCCTTCCTGGCCTTTCGAGGCGGCTTCTTCGGTCACGTTTCCGCCGGGCGCTCCGGACGGGGTGTGCCCGCCGGTGATCGTCACGGCTTCGATCGTCGCGGTCGCTGCGGGCAGGATCTCGAGCACCCGGTCGGACACATCGGTTTCGATCGTGGTGTCAGACGCGCCGGCGCCCTGGATCGTCAGATCGCTGCCCACGTCGAGGTCGCCCGAGGCGTTCGCGTCCTCTTTGGCGCCGGGGATGCTCAGCAGGTAGTGGCCCGGCGCGAGCGTGATCACGTCATTGCCGGTCCCGGCCGGGCACTCGCCGGGCTCGGAGCCCGAGGGAGCGTGCGTCCTGGAGGCGGTGATCGCCTCGCGCAGCGAGCACAGGCCGTCGTTGGCAACCACGTCGCTGGTCGTGTTCGGCACGATCGTGGCGGCCTGCGCCGCCGCGCTCGGCAGGATCGCCGCGGCGACGACCGTCGCCAGCAGGAGCGGCAGCCTGCTAAACGCTCTCCCCCTTCGCATTCCGCAGGACTTTATCCGATCTTTAGGCAAGGTGAGGTCAGCGTGGACGTTGATTCGAGCCGGCCGGCGGGCATGGGCTCGCATGCGCGCCAGCCGGGCTGGGATGCGGCCCGAGCGCGATGGCGGGCCTGGGCGGCCACGATGGGTAGGGCTTGCGCAGCGACGATGGGTGCGGCCTGGGCGCCGACGATGGGTGCGCTTGGGCGCCGACGATGGGTACGGCCCGGGCGAGGACGAGCGTTTTTGGCACATCACGCAGGCAGGCCTCGCGAGGGAGGCCGCAGCGCAGCCTCCCTCGGGAAGCGGGCCGTCAGACGGTCCCGGTCTCTTCCTGTTCCTCGAGCTTCGCTTCTTCGGCTTCGCGGCGTTCGCGGGCCTTTTCCTCGGCCCTTTCCAGACGTTCCTTGTCCTTTTCCTTGTGCGCTTCCTTGTGTTCCGCGGCTTTTTCCTTGTGCTTTTCCCTCAGCGCAGCGGCCTTTTCCTTCTCCCGTTCCTTCAGTTCGACCGCTTTTTCCGCTGCCCTTTCCTCTTTTTCCTGGACTTCTATTTCGACTTCTTCAAGCCTGCCCTGTTCTTCTGCTTCCCTGAGAAGTTCCTCGTCCCGTTCCTTTTCTTCTGCCTTCGTTTCCTTGGCCGTTTCACGCTCGGCGGCCTTCTTTTCCTTGGCCTTTTCGCGCTGGGCTTCCTTCTTTTCCTTGGCCTTTTCCTTCTGTCCTTCCTTGATTTCCGCGATCTTTTCCTTGGCTTCCGCGATCCGTTCCTTTTCCAAGGCGATCAGTTCTTGCAGCTGTTCTTCAGTGATCGCAGGGGTGATCGTCTGCTTCCCGCGGGCGTCCGTGGTCGCGTAGGCGGTCGTCGCGACCGCTGCGCTCATCGCCAAGCCTGCGATCAGCAGCAAAATCAATCCTTTGATTGCTCTCATGGATCCGTCCTCTCTCGATTGACCAGCGCCGCCGGCCTCGCGAGCCGGCGCCAGGGTTCGCGTCGCGCTCGGCTCGGACCCCGAGCGCCAGCGAATGCCTGCCCGAATGATACGCGATGGCCCGGGGTTTTGGGGCGGGCCGGCGGGTCGTCAGCAGACGTCCGATAGCGGCCTGCGCGCCGCCTCGGCGGCCTGAGGGCCAGCCTGCCCTAGGCTGCGGGTATGGCCGCCGGTCAAGACTGGCTCGTGAGGTTCCTGGCCGAGTTCGCCACGATGTCCGAGCCCGAACGTGACGCCGCGACCAACGCTCTGTCAGCGCAACACCGCCATGCGCTGCTCGCGCTCGCAGAGGCACGCGAGGCGACCACGGAGGCGAACCTGGTGGAGGTGCTGGACGCCGGTCACGCTGGCCTGGAAAAGCTCTACGAGGTAACCGATCCGGCCGACCTGCACACCGCGATCAACCTGACGAGCCGGGAGCGTCCGAACCTCGTCGCGGAGGCCCTGTTCGCCGCGGTCGTCATACACCGCGGATGGACGGGACAGGAGCCTGTCGCAATCTCGGAGCTTCGTGAACAATGGATCTGGCACGTTCGCGATCTCATCGAGGCGGCTCGAGACCGCGATCAGCGTGATGCTTGATCACGCGTCAAAACGGTCGGGTGCGCCTGATGGGGCTGGTTAGTCGATCGGAACCGCGGTGCCTGGTTAGTCGAACGGAGCGGGGGTGCCGCTGTCAACGGCTCGTCCCGGATGAACCCGAACGAAGCGCCTACCGCCGCTTCAAGCTCGTGATCGCGGCACGCCAGTCACGAAGCATCGCACCAGGGGCGAACAACGGCCGCTGCGAGCCTCAACCCGCGGCGGCCTCCGCCACGTCAACCCACCGGCACCGGACGTTTCCATAGCGTTTCCATAGACCGACGGCGCGCCCCGCGAGCGGCGCGCGCAGCCCGTAGAATGGTGCCCTTGGGGCCATAGCTCAGCTGGGAGAGCGCCTGCTTTGCAAGCAGGAGGTCACCGGTTCGATCCCGGTTGGCTCCATTCGCGAATGGCCTGAAAATGGACTGTTTCTTTGCATCTCGGAAGGCGTTCCTGCGCTGTGAACTTGACCGGCTAGTCAAGTTTTTGTCAAGTGGCCCAGCGGATCGCGGCTCGTTCCCGAGCCGAGACCGGGTGCGCGGGCGTCCCCGCGGCGGCCGGTAGCGTGATCACGTTCCCGTCCTTGTTCGGCTCCAACATGCGGGCGAACTCGCTGCGGCTCATGCGTCCGCGGATGTCGGCAGCGTGGCGCGCCTCGTCGAAGAGGTGGGTGTAGATGTCGAGGGTGGTGGCGGGGCTTGAGTGTCCGAGGATGCGGCTGACCTGCACGACATCGAGGCCAAGGTCGACGATCATGTGGCTCGCAAATGTGTGTCGCAGGTCGTGGAAGCGCAGCCTTGAGCCGTCTCGGTCGAGCCCGGCGGCGTGCGCGGCTCGAGCGAGTGCGCTTCGCTGCACGTTGCGCTGGTTGAGCGGGGTGCCGTTGCGTGTCGCGAAAACCCAGTCGCCAGCAGATTTGAACGTGCACGTCTTGCGGCGGTCCTGTAGGAGCGCCGCGAGCTGCGGCGAGAGAGGAATCTGCCGGCGCGTGCTGCGCGTCTTGAGCGCAACGCGCCGGCACGGGGTACCGCTGCGAGCGCGCGAGAGCTGCGCTCGAACGTGGACGACGCCCCCGCGAGGATCGACCTCGCGCCAGATCAGGCCGAGCAGCTCCGAGTGGCGCATCCCGGTGTATAGCGCGGTCGCGATCAGTGTCCGGTAGGTCGGCAAACAGGCGTCGAGCAGCCCTCGGATCTCTTCGCGGCCGAGCACTCGGTAGGCCAGGCGGGACGGATGCGGGCGCTCGTCGGCTTCGAGCTTATCGACTGGGCTGTCCGCCACCCATCCGTTGCGCACCGCGAAACGCATGACGCACTGGAGGGTCGCCAATGCGCCTGCGATCGTGTTCTCCGCGCGTCCCTGCTCACGCAGGCTGTCGAGCAGCTCGCGAACGTCCTGCACGTTAATCTCGCGTAGCGGCCGGCCGGCGAACGCGGGTAGTAGGTGGTGGTCGAGGTGGTAGCGGCGGAAGTCAAGCGTGCGCTCGCCGCGCTCGCCGGTCGCGACCCGTCTCTGAAAACGCTCGATCCACCATCCCGCGACGTGGCCGAACCGCAGCCGTGGAATGCCTGCGACCACTCCCCATCGGGCTGCTTCCACGAATGCTTGGCGGTCCTGACGGGCGGCCTCGAGCTCGTAGCCAACGGTGCGGAACGCCGGACGGCCGTCCAGCATGAAGCAGACCGCATACTTGCCATTCTGTTGCCGATAGATACCGCGCTCCACCCGCATCCGCCCCTTCGGCGGGCGCCCGTCATTGGTCGAATACATGCTCGCCTCCAATCCGTCGTACCTCGGTGCGTTGGTTAGCGCAAGCATGCGGACTGTCCTGGGGCTTCGCGTGACGGACGATGCGACTAGGGATCAAGGCGCCTGCATGCGCGAGTTCGTCGCCGGCGACGTCCCGGTGTTGTTGTGGGCGCTCAGACGCGTGCTTAGCCGCGCAAGCAGGCGCGCGCAGCCTGGTCAACGAGACGCTTGATTCTCGTCCCATGCGCTTGCGAGCGCCGCCGATGCTCACACGCCTGCTCGGTCCCGCAAAGCACAAGCTCCCGCGGTGGTGGCCTATGCTGTGACGCACATGCCACCACCCGGATTCCTCGCCCTCGGCGACGCAACCGCGAGGGCCGGGCCACCGTCCGATGCTTGCCCTCGGCGAGCAAACTGCGAGGGGCGCCCGCCTGGGCACGATGAGCTATGTCGCTATGGGATCGCTTCGTAGCTGCCGGACGCGGTGTGTTCCAGTCCGCCGCCTATCCATGAGTCAAGACCGCCGGCGTCATTGCGGCTCCCACCAGTCACCGAGGCGCGGAACCCACTGGCTGTGTTCTCTTCGCCTCCGGTGACGGAGGTCTCCTCTTCATTGGCGGTGTTGATGCCGCCGCCGCTGACAGAGGCCACTTCTCCGCTGGCGACGTTTCCCTCACCGCCGGTGACCGACGCGAAGATTCCACTGATGGTATTGAATGCGCCCGCGTCGATGCCACCGAAGCTCGTAAACGTCTGACCTTCGCCAAGAATCAGGTTGTGAGAGCCTGTCTGCTCGCCTGGCAATTCGTCGTAGCCGAGGACGAGGTTGCCCTCGCCGTTGACGCTCCGGGTCGACCCGTCGCCATTGAGGATCTGGACGTTGACGCCCGAGAACTGAATCGTCGGGTTGCCGCCGACACCCGAGCTGACATAAGTGATGTGCGGCAGGATGCTCTTGAGTGTCGCCAGTTCGCCGCTCGTCAGACCGGTTTGGCCTTCAGGCCCTTCCCTTCCTTCTTTACCTTCGGGTCCTGCCTTACCTTCCTTTCCTTCCTTGCCTTCTTTGCCCATCGGTCCTTCCTTGCTGAATTCCTCAAGGAGGTATTTCTTTTTGCAGTTTCCCGCAGCATTGGTCGTCAGTACCGCCCTGCCTTCCTTTTCAGGCACGCACACCTTCGCCGGCGATTGGGCATAACTGTCGCTCACCATCACCAGACACGCCACTGCGAGCACGATGCCCGCCAGACCCTTTCGTCTCATCGGAACCTCCACTGACGCGAGGCCCTGTGGCACCCGCGCTAGACCTTTCCCTGGCCCGCGCGCTTGAGCTCTCCGCTCATCGAACGGGCAGGCACGTATCGCGGCGGACCTTACAGGTCGACGTCGCCTCAGTCCCGCTCGAAACGCTGGCCGCGGTTCGCGCTCACCCTTCAGTGCGCCCGCAGCGTTATCGCCTAAAGCGCTGCACCAATTCGATTGGCGCATCGACGAGGGCTGCACCGACATCGGCGGCGCTCGGGAAAGCCTCGGCACGGAATCGCTCTCCGCTGGCGCCGAGGACACCAAAGGCCCAGATCGTGGCCCCACCTCATAGGGCCACGCTCACGGTCTGCTGCGCAAGCCCAACAGCGCGATCGCTCGCAGCTCGCCGTGCCGATCGAGGCGGCGCCCGGATGAGCGCTCTAGCCGCTGCCTGAGTTGCTGTCTCGCAGATCGTACTCTGCGCCGCGCTGCGCACTTTGCTGCCACAGCAAGCGGTCATACTCCCCGTATCACTTATCGCGAAGCGGAAAGACACCGGCCGTGTCTCCGCCGTTTGGGCAGCGGCGACAAATCGCTGCCAAAACCTGAATGCCGCATCCACACGAAAGCAGTCGCGCGCTCGCTAAGACACGGGCTGCTGCAGCTCGTCCGCACCAGCGGTCTCGCCGGCTTCCGTCGTCGCACTTGCTATGCAGTGCAATGCGGTAGCGACGGGTGGCGTGGCGATTGGAGGGGCACCCGGGCGCAGAGCGGTCAAGTCGCGGCGGGCCTCGGTACGAACGACTGGATCGCCTCGTATGCGTGCCCTGGATCTCAGGGTCGCGGAAGTCGCGAACGATCTCGGCCTGGTCGATGACCGGTCCGGTCATCGTGCTGGCGGCGCTTACCGTAGAAGACGCCGCTCTGCAGTGACACGTCCGTGACGGCTTTGACGAGTCGCTCGGCTTCAACGTCCAGGTCGATCACCGACGCGAACTCCTCTGAGCTGCGATCGGTGAACGTTGGTTGGGCAATCCGCGGCCTCGGGATTCCGCGCGCCGCCTCGGCGCCTAAGTGATAAAGCGATGGATGGCTTCGTTGGCGTGGTCCTGAAACGACGGGTTGGCCAGATCGGGGAAGACGTCCGTTTGGTCGACCGCGGGACCCTTAAGTGTGTTGGCCGCGCTGGCGTAGAACACGCCGCTGGACAGGTTCGGGTCGGTGACCCCGTCGACCAGTCGCTTCGCGCCCACGTCAAGCTTGTGGGCGAGACCCGGAAGGCGGGGCATGACGTACTTGGCCGCTATGCGGAACGGCAATGCCAGGTCATTGGGTGCTTGGGTGCCGGTGGTGTTGCCGGGGCTCACGCAGATGAATCGGCGGTCGGGGTGTTGGCGGGCCAGGTGGGCCATCCATAGGATGCCGATCAACTTGGCCTGCCCATAGGCCAAATTGACGTCAGGTTTGCGGTCGGCGAAATAGCTGCCGTCGATGACAGTGGCGAGCTCGTCGGCGGAGTTTGAGTCAAACGACGGCCGCTTGAACCCCATTTTCGGGATTCCCCTGGCTGCCTCGCTTCCGGCGAAGACCGCCACCTCGCCAAGTCGGTCCTCGGCCAGGAGCGTCTCGAGGAGGACAACGTGGCCAAGAACGTTCTGCGCGAACATGTAAGTGGCTCCGTCGGCGGTCAAGGCCATGGGCGTCTTGCCGCCCATTCCGCCGGCATTCATGACCAGCGCGTCGATCGATCCGTTGATGCCCGCCAGGCCGGCGCGGACCGAGCGCGGATCGGATACGTCCATGAGAACGATGTCGAAGATGCGCCGGCCGGTCTGCGCTTCGAGATCGGCCTTTGCCGTGGCCGCGCGGTCTTGGTTCCGGCAGGCCAGGTAGATGCGGGCGATCCCGGGGCGCGTTGCCAGTTGCCGGGCGATCTCTTTGCCGATCCCGACGTTGGCGCCGGTGATCAACACGCTCTTTTCTGCGGTGGTTTGCATTTGAGTGCTTGGCTCCTTAGATACAGACATTTGTCCGGGTTGCGGGCGAGCAGAATCGTGAGCGAGCAGCCGAGTGGCTTCGCCTCCGAACGTTGCCGGGAGTCGTGATTAGGGCCATCTCGTCTCCTCTCAGATCGCGGTGCGGCCGCCGTCGACGTGGATGATCGCGCCGTTGATGTAGCCGGCCGCCGGGGTCGCGAGGAACGTGATGACGTCGGATAGCTCGTGCACTTCAGCGACGCGGCGGAGCGGAATCGTCTTGGCAAACTCAGTGGCCATCTCCAACCTCGGCTCCACCGTCGGGGTCAACGTCGGACCGGGAGCGACCGCGTTGACCCGGACGTTCTGCGGCCCGTATTCGGCGGCCCACGCCTTGGTCAGCAGCTCGATCGCAGCGCGCGAGGCGCCGTAGGCAGCCAGGCCTGGCTGGCCGTAGCTCGCGACCATCGTTGAGACGTTGATAATCGATCCGCCGCCGCGGGCGGCGATCTTCGGGGCGAGCGCGGCTACCAGGAAGAACGGCGCCTTGACGTTGATCTGGAACAGCCCGTCGAACGCCGCCTCGTCGGTGTCAGCCGTCGGGCCGAGGGCGGCAACGCCGGCACAGTTGACAAGAACATCGATCTCGCCTGCCGCGTCGGCAACGGCCCCCACCTCGGACATCTCCGAGAAATCAGCGGCGATGAACTGCGCCTCGTGCCCACCCGCCCGGATCTTCTCCACGGTGCTCGCGCCGCGGGTCTCGTCGCGGCCGGTGATGATCAGCGACGCGCCCTTCTCGGCCATCGCCAGTGCGGTGGCGATACCCATCCCGGATGTGCCGCCGGTGATAAGGGCGGTCTTGCCTTGAAATGACATGTATCGCGTTCTCCCTTTGAGTGGTTGTCGCGACCCTCGAAATGGATCGTGCATTCCACTCTAACACAGAATGGATGAGGTGATCCATTCTGTTGGTAGAATCTGCGATATGAACGCGACTGGCCCCTCCGCTCGCCCGTTGACGCGCAAGGGCCAGGAGACCCGTCAGCGCATAGTCGACGCGGCAGCCGGGTTGATCTTCCGGCAAGGCGTCGCCAACACGACGATCGAGGACGTGCGCGCGGCAGCGGACGTCTCAAGCTCGCAGCTCTACCACTACTTCGAGGACAAGACGGCTCTGGTCTGGGCCGTGGTCGACCACCAGGCCGACACAATGGTCGGCGGGCAGGAGATGTTCGATTTCAGCACGCTGGATGGTCTCCGAGCGTGGCGCGACTTCGTGATCGCGGCCCAGCGCGAGCACCACTGCAGCGGCGGCTGCCCAATCGGCTCTCTCGGAGGCCAGCTAGCCGAGACCGATCCCGACGCAAGAGCCCACGTCGCCGAGGGCTTCAAACGTTGGGAAGCCACAATCCAGAACGGTCTACGAGCGATGCAGGGGCGAGGCCAGCTTTCGCCCGGCACCGACCCCGACACCCTCGCCCTCGCGCTGCTAGCCGCCCTCCAGGGCGGGCTGCTCCTGACTCAGGTCAAACGCGACACCAAGCCGCTAGAGGCCGCGCTTGACGCAATGTTGGAACTGGTCGCCCGACTCAGCGGCAGCAGCTCGTAGCGGCTGCGGGCGATACGCTCAAAGATGGCGCGCGTCCTCTCCACCAGGTCGGAGGTCGTGGACTCATCGGGCATCCTCATTGAGTCTCCCCGACCGCTGCTTTCGGCAGCTAAGCGCGCGCACACACGGGTAGAGTCCGAAGGCGTGCGTGACGAAACTTGGCTCAGCATCAGAGCTGTAGGCGTGAACACCGTCACAGGAGCGATCTCGACGCTCTCGCTAGCCCAAACAGCAGCTACTACTAGGCGACAGATACGGCGCCCACCTGCGGAACCCTGTGGACCGAGCGAGGCCTCGAGGTCGTGGCGATGACGGTCAAGCTGACCATCGGCGAGATCGGCCTGACGCGGATCGGACTGGGCACCAACCGCCTGACCAACACGCCCCAGAACGTCGAGTTCGTGCGCGCGGCGGCCGCCGCCGGCGTGAACATGGTCGACACCGCGCACACCTACACGGGCGGTGAGAGCGAGGCGACGCTCGGAGAGGCCCTTTCCGCGGCGCCTGCGGACTGCGTGGTGGCGACGAAGGGGGGCTTCAGCGCCACAGACGCGAATCCGGATGCGCTGCGCGCGCAGGTCGCGGAGAGTCTTAGTCGCCTGCGCAGCGAGCGGATTGGCCTGTACTACCTCCATCGCATCCACCCCGAGGTGCCGCTCGAGCAGAGTCTCGCCGTGCTGGGCGAGTATCGCGACGCCGGCACGATCGGGCACGTCGGCGTCTCTGAGGCGAGCGTCGAGCAGGTCGAGCGGGCACGCGCCGTGGTACCGATCGAGGCGGTCCAGAATCACTACAGCCTCACCGAGCGAAAGCACGAGGAGGTCGTCGATTACTGCGCCGCAGCGGGGATCGTGTTCGTACCGTACTTCCCGCTGCGCGGCGGCGGCCCGCCTGAGCTGGACGAGATCGCGGCTCGGCACGAGGCGACTCCGACCCAGATCGCGCTCGCGTGGCTTTTGCGGCGCTCGCCGACGATGCTGCCGATTCCCGGCACCCTCTCGCTCGCGCACCTACGCGAGAACCTGGGCGCGCTCGAGATCGCGCTCACCGACGCCGAGTTCGAGGCGTTGATGTAGTCCATCGGCGGCGCGCGCTGGTCGTCCCGGTCCATCTCGCTGAGCGGCTCCTGGCGACGCCATCGCCTCGGCGGGATCGACTGCATCAGCGGCGGCCGTCTCTGTTCCGTGACCAACCGCCTGTCAGGCGGCGAGTTCGATCACGCTGCGGATGCCGTCCTGGCGGTGCATGAGCTCGAACCGGTCATTGACCTGCTCGAGCGTGAGCCGGTGGGAGATCAACAGAGATGCCTGTCTTGCCCGCTACTCTCGTCGGTGTCGAGCAGGCGGGGACTCGCTGCAGCTCATACGGGCGCGGATGTCGGCCGCGTGACGAGCGTCTTCGAACAGGTGCGCGTAGACGTCGAGCGTTGCAGGCGGCCTGCTCGAGCAGGTCTCGGGCTGCTCCGTCAAATACGATTGCGAGAAGTAGAGTGGCCTCGGGCCGCGAGCGCGGGATATGATCGCATGCTCGCAGCGCAACCTGTTCCGCAGCGCGACCCGGTCGGTCGCTGGCATAGGGGAGTCGATGACGCAGGGGACCCACGTTTTCGGAGAGCGAGCGGTCGGTGTGCTCGGCGCCTGTCTCGCTTGGCTGGGGCTTTGGCTCGCCGTGGCCGGGCCGGCGAGCGCGGCTCAGCACGGGCGCTATCGCAAGCCGGCGTTGCGGCCGATCGCTGGGTCGACGCTGAGGCCGCATTGGGCGTGTCCGGAACGGGCCTGCGACGCGATCGTACTGCCACGCCCCGTGCCGGCGCCCGGCGGGTACGCCCAGCTTGGCAGCACGGCGGTCTACCCCGACACGGGCGAGCTCGGCGGCCTTGACCCGCAGGAAATCGAGTCTGCCTACGCGATCCCCGGTACGCTCGGCTCGCCGCAGACGATCGCCGTCGTCGACTACGGCGGATACCCGAACGCGGAAGCCGATCTTGCGAGCTACCGCGAACACTACGGGCTGGCGCCGTGCACCAAAGCCAACGGGTGCTTTCACAAGGTCAACCAGGCCGGCGTGGAAGGCGAATACCCCGCGGAAGAACCGGGCTGGGACCAAGAGGCCGCGCTCGACGCGGACATGGCCGCGGCGGCGTGTCCGCAGTGCCACATCACGATGGTGGAGACCAACGAAGCTCCATCCGAGTCACCCGAAGAAGTCGCGGACTTCGCTGCTGCGGAGAACACCGCCGCCCGGCTCGGCGCGACGGAGATCAGCAACAGCTACGGGTTCGTGGAAAACGAAGAAAAATCGTGCGGGCCCACGCACTGCACGCAGTACGCAGCCGACTACGAGCACGCGGGCGTGGTGATAACCGCGGCATCCGGAGACCAAGGCTACGAAGACGTCTACTTCGACCTCGGCTACCGCTCGAGCTCGTTTCCTGCCACCGTGCCCGCGGTGATTGCGGTCGGCGGCACTGCCCTCAACAAGAGCGCCGGTCCGCGTGGCTGGTCCGAGACAGTCTGGAACGACCCGCCGCAGCCAGGCGAAGAACTGACCGAAGGCGTCGGCACAGGCAGCGGCTGTGCACTGGATGAGCCAAAGCCCTCCTGGCAGACCGACGCAGGGTGTGCGCACCGGACCGACAGCGACGTCGCCGCCGTCGCTTCCCCGCTGACACCAGTCTCGTTCTACGTTGACGGCGAATGGTCGCTGGCGGGCGGCACGAGCGCATCCGCGCCGATCGTGGCCGGGATCGACGCGCACGCCAGCGCATATGTGCGCTCGCTCGGACCGCAGGCCTTCTACGAGGACCCAGGCGCTCTCTATGACATCACCGAAGGCTTCGACTGGAACTGGGACGGGCAGGGCAAACGGCCGACCAGCGAATGCGCGCCGGATGAATATCTCTGCAACGCCGAGGTCGGCTACGACGGGCCGACTGGCATGGGCACCCCCGACGGTGTCCCGGAAATCACCGAACCGGCCGACAGCCATTGGTACAGCAATGGGACCCTGATCGCTTCGGGGATCAAGGAGACGGTCAAGGCCAAGGGCTCACTCACATTCCACCTCAGCGAATCGGCCGGTGTCAAGTGCAAGGTGAAGGACGACAACCAGATCGAAAATCCCACTGGCGGCGCCGCCGGGGTCGACGGCCTGAGCGACGTCGTGCTCTCGGGATGCAAAGCCACCGGGTCGGTGTGCGCCAAGGGCGAAAAACCGCTGGCCGTGCCCGGCGGGCTGCCGTGGAGTTCGACGCTGATTGCGGGAACCCCGGTCCGTGACCGGCTCGCCAGCGTCGAAGTCAGGATCGAATGCAAGCCCAAAATAGGAGTCACCAAGAGCTACGACACGCTCATCGGCATACTCGAGCCTGAAGTCGCCACCAACCTGCTCACCTATACGGCAGCATCAGGCGAACTCAGCCAGACCCTCCCCGGCAAAGCCACCGTCACCGGCGAAGAAAAGCTCACAGCGCCCAAGAAGGCACAGATAACAGCCGCAACGCCCTGACCCGTTGGGCGCCGACACGCCGACCGGCCGGTCCCGAGCTGCGCATCTGATAGCACCGCCCCGCGTTCGGCGTCACGCCTCCGGGCCGCCGCATTGGAGGAGGCCGCGCTCGGCGAATAAACGCCGCCGAGCGGCTATGTGCGGCTTCACACGCGGACTACGGTCACGGCGGTCGCGAAGTCGGAGAAGTCGTTGTCTTGCGTCCAGACCTCCGCGTCGTTGACGAGCGCGGTCGCGGCTATCCAGGTGTCGTGTACTCGCGGCTTGCGTCCGTCGGAGAGCACGCCCACCGCTAGCTGGGCATGGGCGGAGGCGGTACGCTCGTCGATCGGCAGGGCGCCTGCGAGGGTGCGGACCTGCGTGAGCGTACGCAGTCGCTGACCTCGCGTTTGCGCGTCCTGCGCGATCAGGACGCCGACCTCCAGCTCGGCGATGGAGACCACCGAGACGGCCACATCTTCAGGCAGGGCTCGCGCCAGTGGCCGCCCCTGGTCGCGTGCGATGAACACCGAGGTGTCGAGGATCGCCCGACTCACGTCGGCTCGACTGTCTGCTCGCGAAGTGCGGCCAGGTCATCGAGCAGTCCAGCGTCAGCCGGCGCCTCTCGCAGCACGCGTTCCATCGCGCCGCCGGTGACCCAGGTGGCGCGCTCGAGCGGACCGAGCTGCGCTACGGGGCGTCGGCTGACGGTCACGCGCAACCGCTCACCGGCCTCGGCCCGACGCAATACGGCGGACGTGTTGTTGCGTAGATCACGAGCCGAGACATCAGTCACGCGCGGATTGTAGCGCAACTGCTACGCGAACTAGAATCCCCGGACTTATCGTTCAGGCACTCGTGGCCGAAAGTGCCTGAAACCACGATGATCCCTGACAATCCGCTGCTGCCGGCAGGACGACGACGTTGGGATCGTCGGTTGGGTCGAGCAGGCGGGCGAACGCGCTGCCGCTCATGCGGGCGCGGATGTCGGCGGCGTGGCGGGACTCTTCGAAGAGGTGGGCGTAGATGTCGAGCGTCGTGCTGACGGTCGAGTGACCGAGGATCCGGCTGACCTGCACGACGTCGAGGGCGAGGTCGATGATCAGGTGGCTGGCGAACGTGTGGCGAAGGTCGTGGAAACGCCGCCGGAAGCCGTCTCGTTCGAGTCCCGCCGCCGCCGCGACTCGGCCGAGTGCGCTTCGCCGGACGTTGCGCTGGCTCAGCGGCGTCCCATTGCGCGTTGCGAACAACCAGTCTGTCGCGGCTTTGAAGTGCGAGAGCTGGCCAGGATCTCGTGGTCGAGCGTCGCGTAAGCCGCGTAACACCTGTGGTACACTGGCGGTGCCGTGAGTGCTCCCACGCCACGCAAGACGAAGATGCTCGACACGAGCCGTCACGACCGCTACCTGGCGAAGCGTCTAGCGGACGATCCGGAGTTCCGCGCCGAGTACGAGCGTCAGCGGCGCTCGATCGCGGCGATCGACGAGATCGTCAACCGCCTGGACTCGCTGCGGGTCGAGCACGACTACACGAAGGCCGAGCTCGCACGCGCGATCGACAAGAATCCCGCGAGTGTCCGTCGCCTGCTCACGGCCAGGGGAAACCCCGAGTTGGCCACGGTTGTTGCGATGGCGGATGCTCTCGACGCCGACGTCCTCGTGGTACCACGCAAGTCATCGCGGCGCCCCGCAGCTCCCTCGGCGGCCTGACGCCGGTGCGCGACGCCGGGTAGGTCGGGCGCCGCATGCAATGGGGCATCGTCTACTACAGGGACTCCCAAGGGGAGTTCCCGGGTTGGACTTCCTCGATGCGTGTCCGAGCAAGGTAGCCGCGACGCTGCTGGCCGTGCTCGAGCCAGTGCGCGCCGCACCGCCGCCCGCCTTCAGCGGCGGGGCAAGTGGGAGGCGATGCACGGGACGATGGGCGGCTACTACGAGATCCGGGTAATCGGGCCGGGTCGTCGACACTATCGGCTGTTCTGCCTCCTCGAGAACGGCACCGCGCGTCAGCTCGCCGAGCGTGGCTTCGGTGGTCCTCAGATCGCGGTTATCAACGGCATCGTCAAGGCCAACGCGTCGCTGTTCAGCGACCGCGAGTACAAGAAGCACGTCCGTGATCTCGGCAAGGACTGCCTCGCTGGGCTCCCGAGATCGATCGACCCGTGATCCGCGCTGCGCGGGCCGCAGGCTGACCGTCCAGGGTACCGTCTACCTTCGGGTGCGCGACAACAGGAACCGAACGAGAGGAGTCACGATGACCGCGGGCCCGGCGATCCTGCAACTGAAGATCAGCCTCCTTGGAGTGTCCAAGCCGCCGGTCTGGCGTCGTGTGCTGGTTCCGGCCACGTTGCGCCTCGACAGGCTGCACGACGTCATCCAGGCCGCGATGGGCTGGACCGACACCCACCTGCACGCCTTCGAGGCCAACGGAGTCGACTACGGCCCCCCGAACCCCGAGCTCGAGCACGCAGACGAGAGGCGAACCGCGATCGGCGAGCTGCTCGGCCGATCTGGCGACCGAATCCGCTACGTGTACGACTTCGGCGACCACTGGCAACACGAAATCGTCCACGAGAAGGTGCTGCCGGATGATCCCGCCCGGCGCTGCCCCGCATGTCTCGCCGGCGGAGGCCGCCGCCCGCCCGAGGACTGCGGCGGGCCCTGGGGATACGCCGACCTGCGCCAGACACTCGCCGACCCCACCCACGAGGAACACACCGGCATGCTCGAGTGGCTCGGGATCGAGACGGCCGCGGAGTTCGATCCGCACGCCTTCGACGCCGACGAAGTCAACCTCGTGCTCCGCGGCCAAACTGCGATCGCGTGACCCCACATGGGCGCTCGCGTCCTCGCAGGCGCGAGCGCCCATGCGCGCCGAGCCGTGCCCGGGTCCGACCCAGGTAGGGCGCAAGCCCCGTCACGTTCAGGCACTCATCGCCGAAAGTGCCTGAATCGACGACGATCGCCGGTAATCGGCGGTCATCCGCGCACATCCATGCTCGCGAAAATGCCCGGAAACCCGGGCGATTCGGGAACAACCGTCCGCGCGCGCGCCGTCTTTGCAAGCAGGAGGTCACCGGTTCGATCCCGGTTGGCTCCATTTGGGATGCACATCGATGGCTGCGAATTGCGCTCGATCCTGGCGAAGGGTCGAGCTATGGTCCGCCCAGAGGTACGCGGCAGGATTCACGTCGATAGGAGGACGACCTCAGCGCGGGGGATCCCATGGCTCGATCCGCAGGGCAGAGCGCGGCCCCACGAGGCGGGGCCACGCTCTTGGTCTGCGAGTGTCCTCGGCTCCGGCGGAGGGGGTCCGGGCCGAGGCGGTCTCCCGAGCGTCGCGTGGGGACGCGGCGTCTGAGCTTTCAGCGTTGCGTCTTGTGCGCTCGGTGCGACCGGCTGCGATTCGGCGAGTAGCGCCGGCGCGCGGTGCGTTCGCACCCGGCGCGTTTGGTGCGCGAGTGCTTGTACCGTTTGCGGCAGGCCTTGAGCGCCCGGACGAGCCTCTGCTTGCGGGTGCGGTGGTTGGCTTTGCGCGCTTTGACGGCGTGACAGCCCTGCACCGAGACCTCGACGGTGTCGATGAGTGCGGCGCCGTTCTGGCCGGTGAGGCTGGTGGGAATCGTGAGGTGTTGTCCGCAGAGGCTGTAGTGGTCCTTGAGCGGGAGGCTGGTGGTGAGCGCGGAATGGGGCTCCTCTGGAAGGGTGGCTTCGACGCTTTCAAACGGAGCGTCGGGAACCGTCTGGAAGCTGCTGGTGGTGACCCCTTTCTTGATGGCGGTTTGGCCGTCGAGGATCACGGTGATGCCTTCGCCTTGCAGCACGAGCTCGGCGTCGGGCCACGCGGCGTTGCCGTGGGAGACCAAATAGATGGGGCCGGCGAGCGGGCTTTTGCGGACGGGGGTATGGACGGTGGCAGTGCCGATGTCCGAGCCGGCGGCGGCGGGATTGACTTCGAATACGGCGGCGATGCACGCTTTCTGGATGGTCGTGAGCCGTGCGGGCAGCGTCGCGGGGATCGTGAGAATCGTCCTGGCGACATGCGCTTCACCCGTCTTCGACTTGAACGTCAGCCCGAGGCTGGCCCCGTCGGCTTTGCTGGTCTGCCCACGCGTGGTGGCGAGGACAGCGGGCTTGAACGGAAGGCTGCGGCAGCCAGAGACCTGGAACGGCGAGCTCACGCCAGCGCTCGCGCCCTGGCTGCCGGTTAGGGTGCCTTCGATCTTCATCGGTTCGCAGCTGGTGGGGTTGTACTCGAAGTAGAACGGCAGCGGGCTCGACGGGCAGGGCCCGCCGGCGGGGCCGCTCGTTACCGTGAACGGCGGTTCGGAGGCTGGTTCGCGAAGCGCTCCAGACCCTGCGGTGAATGAAGCGTTTGCCGTATAGCTGCCGCAGAGTGCTGGTGTGGAGAGCGAGGCTCTGGGTCCACCGGACAGTTCCAGGTGCAGTTCTTCGAATGGTACCTGCGGGGTGTTCTGGAAGGTTGTGGTGATCTGGCCGGTTTCGGGGTTGGCTTCGGCCAAGCCGGCGAGCTTGACTTTGATACCCGAGTAGGGGTCTTCGGCGACGAGGTAGACCGCCAGCAGCGAGCCGAACGGGTTTGCGTCCTGGCGCGCAAGATAGAGGCTGCCGGTCAGTTCGTGCGCGAGCACGGGTGTCGCGATGCGCACGAGGCCAAGCTTGGATGCTTCGGGACAGTCGGCGGGTTCGCTCGAGAAGCTCAACGGTTGGGGCGCGCCGGGCGAGTAGCGGTGGGGGCCGGGCTGACCTTCATAGCCGATCTGCTGCTCACTGCATGCCTGCAGGCCGTTGGCGGCCGAGGGGTTGCGCTGCATGCCGGCCGGGAGGGTCACTGTCGTGGTCCTGATGTCGGCTGTCGCGAGCCCTTCCGGTTCGAGCGTGCCAGGTTGTGGCACGTGGACGTCGAGGCGCAGCCCACTGCGCAGGCTGACAGCCCGGCCGGATCACCTGTTCAGTCCAGGGCGCGTCGATAGACGTCGAGCATCGTGTCGACGTGCTGGTCGATGTCGAACGCTCGAGCGATCCGCTCGCGTCCTGCTCGCCCCAGCTCGCGGGCACGTCCGAGGTCCTCGACCACGCCCAGCACTCCCTGCGCCCATGCGTCGGGGTCGCGCGGCGGCAGCAGGTAGCCCTCGCGCCCGTCGGTGATTAGCTCCGGCGGGCCGCCCACATTTGTGGCCAGAACGGGGACTTCGAGCGCCATGGCCTCGAGCAGGGCACGGCCGAGGGGCTCCTCGTGGGAGGGCAGCAGCAAGACGTCGAGCGCCCTGATCAGGTGGGGCACGTCATTGCGCTCGCCGAGCCAGGAGACGCGGTCCTCTAGACCTGCGGTGGCGACGAGCTCTCGCAGTCTGGCGACATACGCTTCGTTGTCGAACCGCGTCGAGCGCGCAACGAACTTGGCCGAGCCGATCAGCAGCAGGTGAGCGTCCAGACCCTTTTCGTCCAGCAACCGCAGCGCTTCGATCGCGGTGTCTTGACCCTTCCACGGGGTGAGCTGCGCGACCACGCCGAGTAGCACCTCGCGGCTGCCTGCGATACCGAGCGCCTCGCGTGCCGCCGCACGGTCGATCGACCCGGGATCAAAGCGCGCAAGATCGATCGCCGGATACACGACCTCCGGTCGCGCGTTAGGCGCCGCCGTCCGCACCGTGCCCGCTGTGTAGTCGGAGTTCGCGACGATGATCGTGGCCGTGGCCGCGATCAAGCGCATGCTCGCGCTCGCCAACGCGCCCGGTGGCAGGCAGTCGCGGACATGCACGACGGCGGCCGCCGACCTCGCGCGCGCGAGACCCAGCTCGATCCCCGCGCGGACCGAGTTCGCATGGACGACGTCGGCACGATGCCGCTGCGCTGCTCGGTGGATCTGGGCTGCGGCGAGACTCATGTCCGCGACGGCGGCCGGAGTGTGAAAGGGGTGCGGTCGCAGGCTCCCCGTGGTGGCCCTGATCGACGTGACCGCGATGCCTAGCTCTGCGACCGCCTGCGCAAGCGCGCCCGGCGGGGTTGCGACACGAGCCTGCACGCTTGCAGGCAGCGACGCGAGCAAAGCGAGCAGCGAGCGCTCTGACCCGCTGACCTCAGCGGCGTGGTTGACGTACAGGACCCTCACGCAATCGCCGTCGACCCGAGCAGCGCGGCTTCCACGCGTCGCGCGATCACCGGCCACGCGAACCCGCGCGCCCGTGCGGCGCCCTGATCGCCGAGCCGGTGCGCGAGCTCTCTATCGAGGAGTAGCCTCGTGAGGGCATCTGCCACGGCCGTCGGGTCGGTGGGATCGACCAGCAGCCCGCTCACCCCGTCGAGCACCGCCTCTGGCGAACCTCCGACATTGCCCGCCACAATAGGCTTCGCGTAGGCTGAGGCTTCGAGGTAGGCGATCCCGAAGCCCTCGCCCGGAAGGCCGCTCGGCATTGCGAACACGTCCGCTCGCCGCAGCCACGAGTTGCGCTCGCTGTCGCGAACCGCCCCAAGGAACCGCGCGCGCTCGCCCAACCCCGCGGAGCGCGCGCGAGCTTCCAGCTCCTCGCGCAGGGGGCCATCACCGATCACCACCCATTCCACGCTGGGCACGTGCCTACTTACCTCCGGCAGCGCGCGGATCAGGACGCCATGCCCCTTGTAACGATGTTTCAGCTGCGCGATCGTAAGCACCGTCGGACGCTCGGCGGGTAGGGGTACGGCGTCGGCGGGGAGGTCAATGCCGGGCGGAATCACCTGCAGGCTGGCCGGTGTGGCACCGGCCTGGGCTAGCAACGAGGCCGTGTATGAGCTGACAGCGACCACGACGTTCGCGCGCCCGGCGGCGAACGCACAGAGCCGCGGTCGGTGGAGGATCTCGTTGGCATGGAAGTACTGGCCGGTCCGCGCGCCGAGCAGCCGGCGGATGGCGGTCGCTGCCGGGCTGCAGACAGCGTGGACGCTGAGCGTGACATGCGGGCGGACGCGCAGCGCGTGTCGGACAGCAGCCATGTTCAGTGCAAGCACTCGCGCTTGCTGAGGAGCGACGCTCCCGCCTACGCGCCGCGTGGCGATGCCGGAGTCAACATCAAAGCCCGCCGCCGCCTGATGAAAAGGCGTCACCACCTCGGTCCGAAAGCCGCTCAGTGCACGCGCCAAGCCGGCGGCGAGCGCTTGGACACCTCCATACTCGGGCGAGAAGTCGGGGGTCAGGATCAACAGTCGCTGCTTGTGCTCCCCCATGCGCCGGCCTGCCATATGGCTCATTGCGCCGGCGCGCCGAACAAATCGGCCCACATGCGCATCGCACGCCGCATCGGAGCAAACTCATCTTCGAGCACAAGCCGGTCCGCGAGCTGCGCATAGGCGGTGCTGACGGACTCCGACGTCAGCACCACCGCGTCGACCATACGCCAGAACGTCTCGTTGACCGCGAGCCCACGTGACTCCTTCCTGAGGTTGACGAAGACATCGGAGGCCCGCCTGTGCAAGATGCTCGGCGAGCCGCTGTTGACCGCGTAACCAAGATGATCGGCGACCCGCTTTGCGAGGATGCCACCCCAGATGTCGCCGAAGCGGTCGAACGGGTAATCGGGGCCCATCAACAAGAAGTACATCGCCGGTGTGAACTCGGCACGCCAAGCGATGTTCATCGAGCACATCGGGAAGTACTGGCCACGGGGGATCGTGCGATCCCCCCACTCGGCAGAGATCTCGACGCGGCTCGATACGAGCTGGGTGGGGGCGTCGAAATCTGGTACCCCGTTCCAGAGGCCGTGGTTGAGGGCTACGGGCGCTTTCCGGTCCGTCGAGAAGTACGGGAAGCCGCGCGGATGCGAATGCCGGAGCGTGCTCGTCCACGCGGGCTCCGATGCGTGCTGCAGACGGTCCCAATGGGCATCGAGGAAGCCAGGATAAGCGGGATCCGGGCGGGTGTCGTCGTCCAGGGCCACGATCATGTCCGCGTCCATCTTGGATGCGACCCAGCAGCCGAACGAGCGTACGCATCCGGTTCGGCGCGGAATGATCCACGCAGCCTCGCCGAGCTCTGCGTCGATGTCGCACCAAGCGAGATGGCGAACGTTCTCTCCCTGGACCGCGAACGTCTGCTCAGGAGAATCCTCCACGACGATGATCGTCGCCTGGCTGAGCTCGTCTCGCCAAGCATCGAGGAAGCCAGCGAGACTCGACTCCCGCGCCGTTGGCACAACCACGACACCCTTCATGCCACCACCGCTCCCACGTCCACTCCGACCCGTCCACAGTCCTGTGCGGCCCCCCCGAGCCGCGCTTGTTGAACGATATCGCTTTACGAAATCCCTTTGAATCCGACACGGGCTACGCCAGAGGTCGGGACCGCCGATGGTCAGCGACGATGCCTCACGTCGAGGACCCAACGTTTGCGGTCAGCCTGTCGGTGCCGGTGGAAAACTCACCCCCTTCCGCCGGTTGAAAGTTGACCCTCTGGGCGGTGGCGGGGACGTCCGGGGTCGTGTTGAGCCTGGCTCGGTCATGTCATCGAGACCGGGAGAAGGGTCGTGCTGGACGTGGAGCGCTGGGCTGAGTTGCGCAGGGAGCATTTCGTTCGTGGGGTCTCGATCAAGGAGCTGGCGCGCCGCTATGGGGTTGATCGCAACACCGTGCGCCGTGCTTTGCGTGCGGATCGGCCGCCGCGCTATGAGCGCGAGCGGCGGCCCTCCAAGCTGGATCCCTTCAAGGGGGAGGTCCACGAGCTGTTGCGCGCCGACCCGAAGCTCCCGGGTGTCAGGGTCAGGGAGCTGATCGCGCCGCTGGGCTTCGACGGCGGCAAGACGATCGTCGATGACTACCTGCGCGAGGTGCGCCCGCTGTTTGCGCCCAAGCGGACGTTCCAGCGCACCGTCTATCGCCCCGGGGAGGTCTGCCAGTGGGATTTGTGGGAGCCCTGTGAGCTAGTGGGTCTCCCACAAACGTTTGGCCGGTAACTCGGACTGGGCGGCGAACAAAGACGCATGCTCCCGATCCAGGAGGTGGCCATGCGTCCGCCCGAAGTGTTCGTGCGCGAGCTCTCGTTGGAG
>Ga0335073_10000157_pt1 | contig 80300 bp, 66 predicted proteins | sample Lox_Sample_22_FD_207093 | JGI IMG/M metagenome (GOLD analysis project Ga0335073, IMG submission 207093) | Soil microbial communities from Loxahatchee National Wildlife Refuge, Florida, United States - Lox_Sample_2.2 | ecosystem: Environmental > Terrestrial > Soil > Wetlands | place: USA...
CGGTTCCGCACGTGGCGCAGCGCATCAACCGCTTCATCGATCCCGCCTCCGGCGACACGTTCAATGTCGATCTCGCCACCGAATCCTTCCTGCGCGGCGGCTGGTTCGGCCGCGGCCCGGGCGAAGGCACGATCAAGCGCATCCTGCCCGAGGCGCATACCGATTTCGTCTTCGCCGTGGCCGGCGAGGAATTCGGCGTCGTGCTTTGTCTTATTCTGGTCGCGCTGTTCGCTTTCATTGTCATCCGGGCGCTGATGAAAGCCATGCGCACCGACGATCCGTTCATCCGCTTCGCCGCCGCGGGATTGGCCATGCTGTTCGGACTGCAATCGACCATCAATATGGCGGTCAACCTGCATCTGATGCCCGCCAAGGGCATGACCTTGCCGTTCGTGTCCTATGGCGGCTCGTCGCTGATTTCGCTCGCTTACGGCATGGGCATGCTGGTGGCGCTGACGCGGGAGCGGCCGCGCGCCAAGCTCGGCAGCGGCGTGCCGTTCGCCGCCGAACCTGCATCATTGGGCCAGACATCCTTGGGCGCCGCCTGATGGACGCGGCGCGCCTGGCGCCGGTGCTTGTGGCCGCCGGCGGCACGGGCGGTCACCTGTTTCCCGCCGAGGCGCTGACGGCAGCGCTCGGCAAGCGTGGCATCGCGACCCATCTTGTGACCGACCGCCGCGCCGCGCGCTTCGGCGGCGCCTTCGCCGACGAAGTGGTACACATCGTCGCCAGCGCAACGTTTCAGTCGCGCAATCCGATCGCGATGGCGAAAACGCTTGCGACGCTCGCGCTCGGCTTCAACCAGGCGCGGGCGCTGATCCGGCGGCTGAAGCCCGCGGCGGTGATCGGCTTCGGCGGCTACCCGACCATTCCGCCGGTGCTCGCCGCGGTGTGGTGCCGCGTGCCGAGCCTCATTCATGATTCCAACGCCGTCATCGGCCGCGCCAACCGGCTCTTGGCGCCGCGCGTGACCGCCATCGCCACGACTTTCCCCGACATGTTCGCCGATGCGCCGGCCTTGGCGGCAAAAGCGACCCTGACCGGCAATCCGCTGCGCCCGGCGGTGCTCGCCGCGGCGGCGGCGCCCTACCCCGCGCCGAACGACCCGCTGCGCATTCTCGTCACCGGCGGCAGCCAGGGCGCCCGCATCATGGCCGACGTGGTGCCGGCCGCGATCACGCGGCTCGACCCCACTCTGCAGGCGCGGCTCGCCATCGTGCAGCAGGCGCGCGAGGAGGACCTGAGCCGGGTCAGCCAGACTTATGCGCGCCTCTCGGTTGCCGCCGAGATCGCGCCGTTCTTCTCCGACCTGCCGGCACGCATGGCCGCCTCGCATCTCGTGATCTCGCGCTCCGGCGCCTCGACCGTCGCCGAGCTTGCCGCAATCGGCCGGCCGTCGATTCTCGTGCCGCTGCCGCACGCGCTCGATCAGGACCAGTTCGCCAATGCCGGCGTGCTCGAAAGCGCCGGCGGCGCGCTGCGGCTGCGCCAGGACGATTTCACCCCGCAGCGCCTCGCCAATGAAATTGCGGTGCTCGCCGGCAAGCCGCAGCGGCTGACCGGCATGGCGGCAGCGGCCAAATCGGTCGGCCGCCTTGACGCCGCCGAACGGCTCGCCGACCTCGTTTTGCGGGTCGGGGGGATCGCGACAAAGCCATAATTGCATTATTATCAATAACTTAAGTCTGGGCTTGTCGCGGCCGCAACTGTCTTTCATTGATAGGCTTTGGTGGGACCTTGTTGGGCATTTTGCTGGGCATGGGGATGGTACCGGGCATAGGGCCGGGATACCGCGAGACCGGGGAGCCGTTATGAAATTGCCGCGCGACATCGGGCCGGTGCACTTCATCGGCATCGGCGGCATCGGCATGAGCGGCATCGCCGAAGTGCTGGTCAATCTCGGCTATGTCGTCCAGGGCTCCGACCAAGCCGACAGCGCCAATGTCAAACGCCTGCGCGACAAGGGCGTGAAGGTCATGATCGGCCATGCCGCCGACAATCTCGACGGCGCCCGCGTCATCGTCGTCTCCTCCGCGATCAAGTCCGACAATCCCGAGCTTGCCGCCGCACGCGCGCAACGGCTGCCGGTGGTGCGCCGCGCCGAAATGCTTGCCGAGCTGATGCGGCTCAAGAGCTGCGTCGCCATTGCCGGCACCCACGGCAAGACCACGACGACGTCCATGGTGGCGGCGCTGCTCGATGCCGGCGGCTTCGATCCGACCGTGATCAACGGCGGCATCATCAATGCCTATGGCACCAATGCGCGGCTCGGCGCCGGCGACTGGATGGTGGTCGAAGCCGACGAATCCGACGGCACATTCCTGAAACTGCCGGCCGACATCGCCATCGTCACCAATGTCGATCCCGAACACCTCGATCACTTCAAGACCTTCGAGGCGGTGCAGAATGCGTTCCGCGCCTTTGTCGAGAACGTGCCGTTCTACGGCTTCTCGGTGATGTGCACCGATCATCCGATCGTGCAGAAACTGGTCGGCCACATCCAGGATCACCGCATCATCACTTACGGCGAAAATCCGCAGGCCGATGTGCGGCTCACTGACATCTCGCATGCCGGCGGCACCTCGCTGTTCACGGTTCTGTTCAACGAGCGCGCCGGACAAGTGCCGCATGAGATCAGGAACCTCTCGCTGCCGATGCCGGGACGGCACAATGCGCTCAATGCCACCGCCGCGGTCGCGGTCGCGCATGAGCTCGGCGTCGCCGATGACGTGATCCGCGGCGCACTCGCCAAATTCGGCGGCGTGCGGCGGCGCTTCACCCGCACCGGCACCTGGAACGGCGTCACCATCATCGACGACTATGGCCATCATCCGGTGGAAATCGCCGCGGTGCTGAAAGCAGCGCGCGAATCCACCAAGGGCCAGGTCATCGCCGTGGTGCAGCCGCATCGCTATACGCGGCTCGCCGCTCTGTTCGAGCAGTTCTGCACCTGTTTCAACGACGCCGACATCGTCATCGTCGCGCATGTCTATCCGGCCGGCGAAGCGCCGATCAAAGGCGCCGATCGTGATGGATTGGTGCAGGGCCTGCGCACGCACGGTCATCGCCAGGTGATCGCGCTCGAAGGTTCCGAGCAGCTGGCGCCGCTGATCGCGGGCATCGCGAAAGCGGGCGACTATGTGGTCTGTCTCGGCGCCGGCTCGATCACGCAATGGGCCTATGCGCTGCCGGGAGAATTGGCGGGCCCGCCGCGGAACGGTTGACGGGGGCGGCCGATGACGTCTCGAGATCCGGCGTTTCCCGATCTTGTTCCGGTTTTGCAGACGGCGATGCCGGAGCTGCGCGGCCGCCTGCTTGCCAATCAATCCTTGGCCGAACTGACCTGGTTTCGCGTCGGCGGCCCGGCGCAGCTGCTGTTCATGCCGGAGGACGAAGCCGATCTCGCCTATTTCCTGAAACACCTTGCCGCCGATATTCTCGTCACCGTCATCGGGCTCGGCTCCAATCTGATCGTGCGTGACGGCGGCATCGCCGGCGTCGTGATCCGGCTCGGCCGCGGCTTCAGCGAGCTTGCGGTCGAAGGCCTGCAGATCCGCACCGGCACCGCGGTGCCCGATGTGAAAGTCGCACGCGCGGCGCAGGAGGCCGGCATCGCCGGACTGTCGTTTTTGCGCGGCATTCCCGGCGCCATCGGCGGCGCGCTGCGCATGAATGGCGGCGCTTACGGCCGCGAGACCAAGGATACGCTGATCGAAGCGCGCGCGGTCGATCGCCACGGTGGTATCCACGTGCTGAGCAACGCCGACATGCATTACACCTATCGGCACTGCGGCGCGCCGGACGATTACATCTTCACGCAAGCCGTATTCGCCGGCGGCCGCGGCGACCCGGCGGCGATCGCGGCCGAAATGGACAAGATCACCGAGTCACGCGAGGCGACGCAGCCGATCAAGAGCCGCACCGGCGGCTCGACCTTCAAGAATCCGCCGGGCCACAAGGCCTGGCAGCTGATCGACGCCGCCGGCTGCCGCGGTCTGCGCCAGGGCGACGCGCAGGTCTCGGAAATGCACTGCAACTTTCTGATCAATCTCGGCACTGCCAGCGCCGCCGACATCGAGACCCTGGGCGAAACGGTGCGGCGGCGCGTCAAAGCAAATTCCGGCGTCGAGCTCGAATGGGAAATCAAGCGGCTGGGGATCGCTGAATAATCCGGGTCGCCGAATAAACTGGTGATCCTGTTTCAAGTTCGCGGTCTGGACTCTCGACCTTTCCATAATTGTCGATTCTATTGGGCTTTCCTGCGAATCAGCCGGCTTCACAAGCGAGCAGCGGGCGGCTGATATGTCGTTGATGTGGCTTTAGAAAATGTCCAAGCATGTCGCCGTATTGATGGGGGGCTGGTCGGCGGAGCGCGACGTATCGCTGCGCTCGGGGAACGCCTGCGCCGCGGCGCTGGCGCGGCGGGATTATCGCGTCACGCCGATCGATGTCGGCCGCGATATCGCCGCCGTCCTGACCGCGGCCAAGCCCGATGTCGCGCTGAACGTGCTGCACGGCCGGCCGGGCGAAGACGGCACCTTGCAGGGACTCCTGGAAATCCTCGGCATTCCCTATTCGCATTCCGGCGTCATGGCGTCGGCGGTCGCCATGCAGAAGGACTTCGCCAAGACGATGTTCCGCGCCCATGGCGTCCCGGTCGCCGACGACCGGGTGGTGTCGCGCTTCGAGGCGGCCAAGGAGCATCTGCTGCCGCCGCCCTACGTGATCAAGCCGGTCGCCGAAGGCTCGAGCGTCGGCGTGTTCATTGTCACCGAGGCGCATCCGCATCCGCCGCAGGAACTGTTCCGCGACGACTGGGCCTTCGGCGACAAAGTGATGGTCGAGCGTTACGTGCCGGGCAAGGAACTCACCTGCGCCGTGATGGGCGATCGGGCGCTTGACGTCATCGAGATCGTGCCGACCACCCGCTTCTACGACTACGAGGCCAAATACGCCGCCGGCGGCTCCAAACATCTGCTGCCGGCCCCGGTTTTACCGAATGTTTACCAGGAGGTCCGAAGACTCGCACTGGCTGCCCATAACGCGCTTGGCTGCCGCGGCGTGAGCCGTGCGGACTTTCGCTATGACGATCGGGGAACTGGGGAGCTGATCTGTCTTGAGGTCAACACACAACCGGGGATGACCGAGACCTCGCTCGTGCCGGAGCTTGCCGCTTACGCAGGCATCACCTTCGATGAGCTGGTGCAATGGATGGTGGAGGACGCCTCGATCAGTCGCTGACGCGGTCGGGGCTTAGAGCTGGGGATGGGTTCGGCGCGCCGTTTGACGAGCCGAGCCTGACGCATGTCCAGAGTCACGAGTACGGCAGCGGAGCTCAGGACTATTCCTGGCCTTCGCATCACCGGCGGCTTGTGGCGCGTTTCGCCGACAAGATCGCGCGGCTGCCACTGCCGCGCGGCTTTGGCGTCGCCGCCACGATCCTGATCATCGCCGGCGCGCTGGCCTATGGCGCGGTGCGCGGCCAGCATGTCCCCGCCGTGGTCGGCTGGCTCAAGGAAGCGCGCGATGTCGCCGCCAATTCGCTCGGCTTCCGCATTGACGCCATTTCGCTGACCGGCGAGAAGGAAGTCAGCCGCGAAGAGATTTTGACCACCGCCGGCGTCACCGGAAACGCCTCGCTGCTGTTCCTCGATGCCGACGCCGCCCGCGTCCGGCTGATGGCCGATCCGTGGATCGCGGATGCGGCCGTGCTCAAGCTCTATCCGGACCGTTTGCAGATCTCGATCACCGAGCGCCGAGCCTTCGCGCTGTGGCAGAAGGACGGCCATGTCAATGTCATTGCCGCCGACGGCACGGTACTCGAACCCTATGTCGAGGACCGCTATCTCGGCCTGCCGCTGGTCGTGGGCGATGGCGCCGCGCACCAGGCCAAGGATTTCCTCGCTTTCGTCGACCGCTATCCCGATATCCGCAATCTGTTGCGCGCCTCCGTGATGGTGGCGGGGCGGCGCTGGAATCTGCGGCTGACCAACGGCATCGACGTCAAGCTGCCGGAGGCCAATGTCGGCTCCGCGCTCGACCGGCTGGTCGCGCTCGACCGCGACAAGAAGCTGCTGTCGCGCGATATCACGATGATCGACCTGCGCCTGCCGGATCGCGTCACCGTGCGCCTGTCCGACGCCGCCGCAGCCGCTCGCGACGAAGTGCTCAAGGCCAATACCAAAAAGAAGAAAGGCGGCGACGCATGAACGCGCTCCGCTACGGCCTGACTCCGAAAATGAAGCCGATCTCGCCGCGCAAGAGCGCGCTGGTGGCCGCGCTTGATGTCGGCTCGAGCAAAGTAGTCTGCATGATCGGGCGGCTTCGTCCGCACGCGCCGCAGCAGGTTTTGACTCGCCGCAGCCACGGCATCGAGATCGTCGGCTTCGGCCATACCGTCGCCCGCGGCATGAAAGCCGGCAGCGTCGTCAATCTCGGCCAGGCCGAGGAAGCCATCCGCCAGGCCGTCGACAGCGCCGAGCGTATGGCCGGCGTCGAGATCGAATCCGTGGTGCTGTCGCTCTCCGCCGGACGGCAGGCCAGCGAATTGTTCGCCGCCGAGATCGATATCGTCGGCTCCACCATATCGGACCACGACATCGCCCGCGTGCTGGCGGCGGGCAGCCGGCATTCGCTGCGCGACGGCCGCGCCATTCTGCACTCGCTGCCGGTGGGCTATTCGATCGACGGCGTCGAAGGCGTCCGCGATCCGCGCGGCATGCTGGGCTCGCGCTTTGGCGTCGATATGCACGTCGCCACCATCGATATCGCGCCGGCGCGCAACCTGATGCTCGCGGTCGAGCGCTGCCATCTCGACATCGAGGCCATGGTCGCGAGCGCCTATGTGGCCGGACTCTCGGTGCTCGCCGACGACGAGGCCGATCTCGGTTCCATCGTGGTCGACATGGGCGCCGGGACCACCAGCCTGGCGGCATTCCTTGGCGGCCGGCTGGTCCATATCGACGGTTTCACCCTGGGTGGCCACCACGTGACCATGGACATCGCCCGCGGCCTCAATGCCAGGGTGTCGGACGCCGAGCGAATCAAAACGCTTTATGGCACTGTGCTGAGCGGGGGATCGGACGAGCGTGACATGATCACGGTGCCGCCGCTGAGCGACGAAGAGCGCGAGCAGGCGCAACTGGTATCCCGCGCCACGCTGGCGAACATCATCAAGCCGCGCGTCGAAGAGATACTGGAAATGGTCCGCGACCGGCTGACACAATCTTCGCTCGGCGGCGAACGGCGCGGTCATGTCATCCTCACCGGAGGCGCCAGCCAGCTCACCGGATTGCCGGATCTGGCCGCGCGCATCCTCGGCCGCCAGGTGCGTGTCGGGCGCCCGCTCGGCATCGCCGGCGCGCCGGACGTCGCCAAGGGCGCGGCTTTCGCCGTGGCGGCCGGTCTCCTCGTTTATCCGCAGGCAGCCCATCTCGAGCACTTCGAGTCGCGGCGCCGGCGGCAATTGATGACCGGATCGGGCGGCTATTTCGCCCGGGTCGGACTGTGGCTTCGCGAGAGCTTCTGATGGCCCACAGATGCGAAGTCGGACAATCGCGGCGGTCAGTGGCGGACCGCACCGGGCTTGGCGTGGACAACGCCCGCGCTACGAACAAGAGGCAATCATGACCATCAATCTGAACATCCCCGACATCCGTGAGCTGAAGCCGCGCATCACCGTATTCGGCGTCGGCGGCGCCGGCGGAAATGCCGTGAACAATATGATCACCGCCGGCCTGCAAGGGGTCGATTTCGTGGTCGCCAATACCGATGCGCAGGCGCTGACGATGTCGAAGGCCGAGCGGGTCATCCAGATGGGCGTGGCGGTGACCGAGGGGCTCGGCGCCGGCTCGCAGCCCGATGTCGGCCGCGCTGCCGCCGAAGAGGTGATCGACGAGATCCGCGATCACCTCTCCGGCGCGCATATGGTCTTCGTCACCGCCGGCATGGGCGGCGGCACCGGTACCGGCGCAGCGCCGGTGATCGCCAAAACCGCGCGCGAGCTCGGCATTCTCACCGTCGGCGTCGTCACCAAGCCCTTCCACTTCGAGGGCCAGCGCCGCATGCGCATCGCCGATAGCGGCATCGCCGAACTGCAGAAATGCGTCGATACGCTGTTGATCATCCCGAACCAGAACCTGTTCCGCGTCGCCAATGAAAAAACGACCTTCGCCGACGCCTTCGCACTGGCCGACCAGGTGCTTTATTCCGGCGTTGCCTGCATCACCGACCTGATGGTGAAGGAAGGCCTGATCAATCTCGACTTCGCCGACGTCCGCGCCGTGATGCGTGAGATGGGCAAGGCGATGATGGGTACCGGCGAAGCGCAGGGCGACAAGCGCGCGATGACCGCCGCGGAAGCCGCCATCTCCAATCCGCTGATCGACGACGCTTCGATGAAGGGCGCCAGGGGCCTGTTGATCTCGATCACCGGCGGCCGCGATCTGACGCTGTACGAAGTCGACGAAGCCGCGACCCGGATCCGCGAGGAGGTCGACCAGGACGCCAATATCATTGTCGGCGCGACATTCGACGAAAGCCTCGACGGCATGATCCGCGTCTCGGTCGTGGCGACCGGCATCGACCAGGCCACGGCCCAGTTGCAACGCCCGGCGGTCACGCAAGCGGCGCACGCGGCGCATGCGGCTCACACGGCGCATGCGCCTCACGTCGCGCCCGCAGCCGCCGCGGCGACGGCGGGGCCGTCGCCTTCAGATTCGCGCCTTGCCGATCTGGCGCAGCGCATCCGCGCCGACAATCAGCGCATTGCCGAGCGCATCGAACGCGCCGAAGCTGCGGTGCGGACAGGAGCTCCGACGCCTGTCGCAGCGCCTCCGACCGCACCGGCCGCCGCGCCGTCGCAGATGGCGGCCCCCGCCTCGATGGGAGCGATTACCGCGCCGGCAATGGGCCCGACGACAGCCGCACCCGGAGCGCCGGTGACGTTGAATGCCTCGATCGAATCGGCCGCCAAAGCGGCGATCGCCGCCGCAGTCGAGGACATCACCATCCGCCCGATCCCGCCCAAGCCGTCGCTGTTCATCGACCCGGCCCAGCGCGAGCCGGCGCAGCCGCCCGCAGTCGAGGAGCCACGCACGTTCATTCCGCCGCAAGCGGAGCGCATGCCGGCGCGGCCGCCGCGCATGCCGCGGATCGACGAATTGCCGGTTCCAGCGCAGAACGAGATCCGCGCTCGCCGCGGCGAAATGACGGACGACCATCACCCGGAGAAGCAACGCATGTCGCTGTTGCAGCGGCTGGCCTCGGTCGGGCTCGGCCGACGCGAGCAGGACGAGCAGCCTCCCCCGCGCGCCCAGGCGCCGCTGCCGGAACGGCCCGCGCGTCCGGCCATGCCTCGCCCTGCCGAATCGCGTCATGAGGCGCCGGTGTCGGAATATGCCAAGCAGCGGCCGGCCCCTTCCGGCCTCGACCATCACGGCCGGCAGGCTCCTGTGCATAACTCGGGTGAAGAGGACCAGCTCGATATACCGGCCTTCCTGCGCCGGCAGGCGAACTAGGTACGCTGCGGTAGCGGGCGTGGGCGCGCCCGCCCACGCTTTGTGACAAGGACCCAGGCCTTAACCATAAAGCGCTGATAAGGTTAAGTTTTTTGGGGGAATTTCACAAAATCCGCTCCGTCGCCGATAAGTGCGCCGGGCGGATTTTTCATTTGCACGATCGGTCCGGTTTCAGGTGTGCGATTTTTGGGCAGCGAGCCGACCGGACTGCGGCCAGAAAAAGGTAACAGTCGGTAAGAAAGCGTGAATTGGCCTGTTGCTGCAGCGCAAGTAAGTTTACCACGTCATCGGGGAGTTATGGGGGATTGAGGTTTTAGCGGGGCATGACGTTTTACGGGGCTGAACGTTTGCCCACCGCGCTGACCAACAACCTCCAATCTGCACGCCAGCTTGCTGCAAGTCGGCTGGCGTTTCCTCAGGGTGGGGTGGCCACAATTGTTCGGGCAGCACTGCCCGCGTGGTTTGGCCGTAAGGTGTGGGACGCAAACATGACGCGGAGCGCGCAAGCCGGCAGGCAAACGACGCTGAGAGATCATGTTACCGTATCCGGTATCGGCGTCCATTCCGGGGCTCCCGCCAATCTCACATTGCATCCCGCGGAGGCCAATACCGGCATCGTCTTTCTGCGCAGCGGTTATGATGGCAAGCCGGACCGCGAACTCGGCGCCAATTATCGTTCGGTGACTGCGACGGAATTCGCCACCGTTCTTGGCGATCATAACGGCCCTGCCGTAGCGACCACCGAGCACGTGCTCGCTGCGCTGTCCGGCTGCGGCGTCGACAATGCTGTGGTCGAGGTCGACGGCCCTGAAGTGCCGATCATGGACGGCAGCGCAGCCCCCTTTGTCGCCGCGATCGATCAGGCCGGCATTGTCGCGCTTCCCGAGCAGCGCCGTTACATCCAAATTCTCAAGACCGTGCGCGTCACCAAGGGTGAAAGCGTAGGTGAATTGCGGCCGCATCTGCGCGGGTTGCGGCTTGAGACCGAGATCGAATTCGATCATCCGCTGATCGGCCGCCAGACGCTGGCGATGGATATCGAGCCGGATACGTTCCGCCGCGATCTGGCCCGGGCGCGCACATTCGGCTTCATGAAAGACGTGTCCAAGCTGTGGAACGCGGGCTATGCGCTCGGCGCGTCCTTGGACAATACCGTCGTCATCGCCGAGGACCGCGTGCTCAATGCCGAGGGCATCCGCTTCGTCAACGAATTCGTCCGCCACAAGGCGGTTGACGCCATCGGCGATCTCGCGCTTGCCGGCGCCCCGCTGATCGGCGCCTACCGCTCCGTGCGCGGCGGCCACAAGCTCAATCATGCGGTTCTCACCGCATTGATGGCGGATCGCAGCGCATGGGCCTATGTGGAACTGCCCGAAACCCGCCGTCCGCGCGGCCATGCCGATCTGACCGTGGGGATCCCGGTTGCAGCCTACGGCCCCGAGGTCTCCTAGGCCCTCTCAGGGCACGCTTTGCAGGGCTTTTCGGAAGTCTCCAAGTCGTCGATAGATTTCCCCGGATGCCTTTAACTTTTTTGCGGTTTTGCGCCTTAATCCGGGCCGAAAGTCCGTCATAATTGCCCTACTGCAGTAAGGCTGCGGTGCGCTCGTGCGGGCTGGCTTTTGTGGGCACGGGACCGACGCACCGAGGGGACGCGTACCGAGGGGACGCAAATTAGGCTCATGACGCTTCCAGGGGGATCGCGGCGATCCATGTCCAAGCTTGGCACGCCGGCCGCGGGGCTCGTGCTTGTTTTGCTGGCGACGGCGCTTGCCGGCTGCGCCAAGGACCAGGATTACGTCCCCGACAGCCCCGCCGACCTGCTCTATAACGAGGGGCTTTATCTCCTCAACAACAAGCAGGATTACAAGGAAGCGGCGAAGAAATTCGACGAAGTCGACCGCGAGAACCCCTATTCCGACTGGGCGCGCAAGGCGCTGCTGATGTCGGCCTATTCCTATTATCAGGCGGAAGACTACGAAAACTGCGTCAATTCGGCGAAGCGCTACGTAACCCTGCATCCCGGCAGTCCTGACGCCGCTTATGCGCAATACCTGATCGGGGCGTCCTACTACGACCAGATCCTCGACGTGTCGCGCGATCAGGCCCGCGCCAACAAGGCGATCGACGCGCTGCAGGAAGTGGTGCGCAAGTATCCCAACAGCGAATACGCCATCCAGGCCAAGAAGAAGATCGACATGGCGCGCGACCAGCTCGCCGGCAAGGAAATGCAAGTCGGCCGCTATTATCTCGACAACCGCGATTTCATCGGCGCGATCAATCGCTTCAAGGTAGTGGTGACGCAATATCAGACCACGCGTCACGTCGAAGAGGCGCTGGAGCGGCTGACCGAAGCCTATATCGCGCTCGGCATTACCGACGAGGCACAGACCGCCGCCGCCGTGCTCGGGCACAACTTTCCGGAAAGCCCCTGGTACAAGGACGCCTATAATCTGGTGAAGAATAACGGCCGGGAACCGAACGAAAACAAGCAGTCCTGGATCAGCAAGGCCTTCTCCAGCCCCAGCGCCGCGCCCCGCCCCGCGGCCCAGCCGCAGCCCGCACAGCCCCCGGCCGCCCAGTCGCCCGCCGCGCAGCCGCCGGTCGTGCCGCCGCCGCCCGTGGATCAAAGGGTATCTGACGCGACCGCCGGGAATCGGTAATATTCGGCATCCGGGCGCGCGATTGCGAAAATCGCGCGCAATGCTTAGTTCGCCGATAATCACGTCGCTTGCCGCCTGACTTCCTGCTCATTCGCCGAAAGACCTGCCATGCTGGCGCGCCTTTCCATCCGCGACATCGTTCTGATCGAACGGCTGGATATCGATTTCGGATCAGGCCTTGCCGCGCTGACCGGCGAGACCGGCGCCGGCAAATCGATCCTGCTTGACGCCTTTGCGCTCGCGCTTGGCGCGCGCGGCGACGCGGCTTTGGTGCGCGAGGGCGCCGAACAGGGCCAGGTCATCGCCGCCTTCGACCTCGCCAAAAAGCACCCGGCGCGCCGCGTGCTCGCGGAAAACGATCTCGGCGGCGACGACGAGTTGATCGTGCGGCGGGTCCAGTTCGCCGACGGCCGCACCCGCGCTTTCATCAACGACCAGCCGGTCAGCGTCCAGGTGCTGCGCGCGCTCGGCGCGGCCCTGGTCGAAATCCACGGCCAGCATGACGACCGCGCTTTCACCGATGCCGCGACCCATCGGGCGCTGCTCGACGCCTATGGCGGGCTCGAAGCCGATGCCGCCGAGGTGACGCGGCTATGGATCGAGCGCCGCGCCCGCGAGGAGGCCGTCGCCGAACATCGCGCCGCCGTCGAGCGCGCCGCGCGCGAGGCCGAATGGCTGCGTCACGCCGTCGACGAACTCGGCAAGCTTGCCGCGCAGCCGGGCGAAGAGACGACGCTGGCCGAGCGCCGCACCACCATGATGCAGGCTGAAAAGGTCAGCGAGGACCTGCGCGCCACCCATGACAGCGTCACTGGACCGAATTCGCCGGTGCCGCCGCTCGCCACCGCCGTGCGCCGGCTCGAGCGCCGCGCCACGCAAGTGCCGGCGCTGATCGAGCCGGTGGTGAAGGCGATCGATGCCGCACTCAATTCGCTCGAGGAAGCGCGCCAGCACCTCGAACACGCGCTGCGGGTCGCCGACTACGACCCGGCCGAGCTCGAGCGCATCGAGGAGCGCCTGTTCGCGCTGCGCGCCGCCGGGCGCAAATACAATGTGCCTGTCGACAATCTCGCGGCGCTCGAGCAGCGCTACGAGGCCGAGCTCGCCTTGATCGACGCCGGCGCCGGGCAATTGGTCAAGCTTGAGCGCGAAGCGCAGGAAGCGTCCGCGCGCTACCGCGCCGCCGCCGAAGCGCTGTCGGCGGCACGGCAGCGCACAGCGCAAAAGCTCGACAAGGCGGTCAATGGCGAATTGAAGCCGCTCAAGCTCGAACGCGCGCAATTCTCCACCATGATCGAAAGCGAGAATGAAGGACCCGACGGCCTCGATCGCGTCGAATTCTGGGTGCGCACCAATCCGGGCACGCGGCCCGGCCCGCTGATGAAAATCGCATCCGGCGGCGAGCTCGCGCGCTTCCTGCTCGCGCTCAAAGTGGTGCTGGCCGATCGCGGCTCGGCGCCGACTTTGATCTTCGACGAAATCGATACCGGCGTCGGCGGCGCGGTCGCCGATTCGATCGGCGTGCGGCTGGCGCGGCTCGGTTCCGGCGTGCAGGTGCTCGCAGTGACCCACGCCCCGCAAGTGGCGGCGCGCGCCGACCGTCATTATCTCATCAGCAAGGATGCACTCGCCAAGGGCAAGCGCGTCGCCACCCGCGTCGCCGAGCTTGAAGGCGACCGCCGCCGCGAGGAGATTGCGCGGATGCTGGCCGGCGCCGAGATCACCGCCGAAGCGCGCGCCGCCGCCGAGCGCCTGATGCGGGCCGCCAGTTAGAGCATGATCCCAAAAAGTGGGAACCGGTTTTCGGAAAAAGATCATGCTCAAGCGAAAAATTTGACTCCCGTCGAGAGTTGCAATGGCCCGCCGCCAGAAGTCTGAGACCGCCGTCGACGATCTGTCAGAGAAACAGGCCCAAACCGAGCATGCCCAGCTCGAGGCCGAGATCGCCGAACACGATCGCCGCTATTACCAGGAGGATGCGCCGACCGTTTCCGACGCGGCCTATGACGCGTTGCGCCGGCGCTATAGCGCCATCGAGGCGCGCTTTCCCGGCCTGCGCACGCTCGACAGCCTGAGCCGGCGCGTCGGCGCCACGCCCTCGGCACGCTTTGCCAAAGTGCGCCACGCCGTACCGATGCTGTCGCTCGATAACGCGTTCAGCGAAGAGGACGTCGCCGATTTTGTCGGCCGCATCCGCCGTTTTTTGCGGCTGCCCGACGACGAGGAGATCGCCTTTTCCGCCGAACCGAAGATCGACGGCCTGTCGATGTCGTTGCGCTATGAGAACGGCGAACTGGTCACCGGCGCGACGCGCGGCGACGGCGCGGAAGGCGAAGACGTCACCGCCAATGTGAAGACGCTCGAAGACGTGCCGAAACGGCTGAAGGGCAAAGGCGTGCCGAAGATCTGCGAGGTACGCGGCGAGGTCTACATGACCAAGCACGCCTTCCTTGCGCTCAACCAGCGCCAAGCCGACAACGGCGGGCAGATCTTCGCCAATCCACGCAATTCGGCGGCCGGCTCGCTGCGGCAGAAGGATCCCTCGATCACCGCGTCGCGACCGCTCGGCTTCTTCGCCTATGCCTGGGGCGAGATGAGCGACATGCCGGAGGAGACGCAGTCCGGCATGATCGAATGGTTCGAGGCTTGCGGCTTCAAGACCAATCCGCTGACCAAAATGTGCCGCTCGCTCGACGCTCTGTTGAAATTTCACAGCGAGATCGAGGCGCGGCGCGCCGGCCTCGATTACGACATCGACGGCGTCGTCTACAAGGTCAACCGCCTCGATTGGCAGGAGCGTCTCGGCTTTGTGTCGCGCTCGCCGCGCTGGGCGATTGCGCACAAATTTCCGGCCGAGAAGGCGGTCACCGTGGTCAAGGATATCGAGATCCAAGTCGGCCGCACCGGTTTCCTCACGCCGGTGGCCAAGCTCGAGCCGGTCACGGTGGGCGGCGTCGTGGTGCAGAACGCGACCCTGCACAATGCCGAGGAGATCGGGCGGCTCGACGTGCGCATCGGCGATACGGTGACGATCCAGCGCGCCGGCGACGTCATTCCGCAAGTGCTGGGCGTCGTCGAAAGCAAGCGGCCGCGCGGGACCACGCCCTATCCGTTCCCGAAAAAATGCCCCTGTCCGCTCCACACCGACGTCGTACGCGAGATCATCGCCGGCGGCGCCGAAGGCGCGCGCTATCATTGCACCGGGGAATTCGCCTGCCCGCATCAGGCGATCGAACACCTGAAACATTTCGTGTCACGCCGCGCCTTCGATATCGACGGGCTCGGCGACAAGCAGATCGAGCTGTTCTACGAGCGCGAATGGGTCAGGGAGCCGGCCGACATCTTCACGCTCGAAGAGCGCAACAAGAAGATCAAGCTCGAAGAGGTCGAAGGTTTCGGCGAGACGTCGGTGCGCAACCTGTTCGCGGCAATCGCGGCGCGGCGCGAGATCGCTCTCGAGCGCTTCATCTATGCGCTCGGCATCCGCCATGTCGGCGAAACGACGGCCGTGGCGCTGGCGCGCGGCTACGGCTCCTGGACTGCTTTCCACGACGCTTGCCTCCGGCTTGCCAAAAACGACGAAGACGCCAAGGAGGAGATGGACGCGCTCGACCAGATCGGCGACACGGTGATCGAAAGCCTGCACGATTATTTCGGCGAGGCGCATAACCGCCGCCGCATCGAGCGGCTCGCGGCGCAGGTGAAGATCCTCGACGCCGAAAAGCCGCGCGGCGATTCCGCCATCGCCGGCAAGACGGTCGTTTTTACCGGCACGCTGGAAAAAATGACACGCGACGAGGCCAAAGCTTCCGCCGAGCGGCTGGGGGCGAAAGTGTCCGGCTCGGTGTCGAAGAAGACGGACTATGTCGTCGCCGGGCCCGGCGCCGGCTCAAAGCTCACGGACGCGAAAAAACTCGGTGTTACGGTGCTGACCGAAGACGAATGGGCGAAACTCGTCCGCTGATTCGCGCGCTGAGCTTCGCCCTTACCCAGTCTTTATTCGCTACATTTGCGTCATATCCGTTGCGTCATATCCGTCCTGTCAATGCGAGCACCAGCACGATGATCAGGATCAGTCCGAGCCCGCCGCCGGGATAGTAGCCCCAGCCCGAACTATAGGGCCATGCCGGCAGCGCGCCGACCAGTAAAAGAATTAGAATAACGATGAGAATCGTCGAAAGCATGTGACCTCGCTCTTCGGCATGATTTCTCATGCGCGATCAAAAACGGCTCGGCGGATAAACGTCTTGGGGACGGAAAGGTTTCTCTCGCACGTCGATACGGCGAAAGACCTGTTGCACTGCAGCGCAGTGGAAACGATTTCAACCGCGCTCAGAGCATGGACCGCAAAGTGGAAACCGGCTTTCGGAAAACATCATGCGCCAACGAACAAATCTAGGCGACAAGCGGCGCGGCCGCCGCAATCAACCATTCGCGCGCCTTGGCGTCGAGCAACGGCGCGATCTCGTCACGCACGCGGGCGTGATAGGCATCGAGCCAGGCGATCTCCTCGCCGGTCAGCAGTGCTATGTCGATCAGCCGCGCGTCGATCGGCGCGAGCGTCAGCGTCGCGAATGCATTGAGCGGCTTTTCCGCGCCGGCGACCGGTTTGGCCTCGGTGACAAGAACGAGATTTTCAATGCGGATTCCGTACGCATCGGTACGGTAATAGCCCGGCTCGTTAGACAGGATCATGCCGCGCTTGAGCGCGACATTGCCGAGCTTGGAAATGCGCGCTGGCCCTTCATGCACCGACAGATAGCTGCCGACGCCGTGGCCGGTGCCGTGATCGAAATCGAGTCCGTCGCGCCAGAGAAATTGTCGCGCCAGCGGATCGAGCTGCGCGCCGGACGTGCCGTCCGGGAAGATCGCGCGCGCAATGGCGATATGCCCCTTGAGCACCAGGGTGAAATTCTTGCGCATCTCGGCGGTCGGCGTCCCGACCGCGAGCGTGCGGGTGATATCCGTCGTGCCATCTTCATATTGGCCGCCGGAATCGATGAGGAACAATTCGCCGGAGCCGATGCGGCGGTTGCTCCTTCGGCTGACGCGATAATGCACGATGGCGCCGTTCGGACCGGCACCGGCGATGGTCGGAAACGACACGTCTTTCAACAAGCCGGTGTCGCGGCGAAAGCTTTCCAGCGCCTCGACCGCACCGATCTCCGTCAAATTGCCGCGCGGAGCCTCGCCGTCAAACCAGGCGAGAAAGCGCGTGACCGCCGCGCCGTCACGCAATTGCGCCGCACGCGCACCGGCAATCTCGGCGTCATTCTTGATCGCCTTCATCGGCACGATCGGATCGCCACCGCGCAGCACCTTTCCGCCGTTATCGGCAATGAGCTTGGCGATCGCTTCCGGACAAATGCCGGGATCGAGCCGCACCGCGCGCTGCGCCTTGCCGAGCGCAACAAGGTCGCGTTCGAAATCGTCATTGGCGCGCACATCGGCCAGTTCTTCGAGACGATGCCGCACGTCGTTATCGAGCTTGCGGCCGTCGACATACAGTGCTGGACGCCCGTCCTTCGGCACGATGGCCGACGCGAGCACGACCGGCGTGTGCGGCACGTCATGACCGCGGATATTGAACAGCCACGACACCGATTGCGGATCGGACACGATGACCGCGTCCGCTTTGGCCTTGTCGATATCGGCGCGGACGCGCTTGAACTTGTCCGCAGCCGCTTCGCCGGCATAGCGCAGGTCGTGCAGTTCGACCGCGCCGAGCGGCGGCGCCGGCCGGTTCGCCCAGCCGGCGTCGAGCGGATTGTCAGCGACCGGCACCAGCGTCGCCTTGGCGGCTTCGCAGGCTTTGCCGAGGCGCTCGGCGCCTTCCACCGTGTGCAGCCAGGGCGAATAGCCGAGCTTCGAACCGGCGGACAGGTTTTCCCCGATCCATTGTGCCGGCGGATGATCGACCAGATGCTCGACCGTAAATGCCGCGGCGTCGACCTCGTCGCGCACCTGCACCAGATAGCGGCCGTCGACAAAGATCACCGCGCGATCGGCGAGCACAATGGCGAGCCCGGCCGAGCCGGTGAAGCCGGTGAGCCAGGCGAGCCGCTCGGCGCAGGGCGGCACATATTCATTCTGATAACGGTCGGCGCGCGGCACGATGAAGCCGTCGAGGCCGCGCCGCTTCAGCTCGGCGCGCAGCGCCGCAAGCCGCGGCGCGGCAGCGCTCTTTTCGCTGCGATCCTCAAACGATTGAAAATGGGCCTCGAACATCGGCGTAATCTACGGACGGCTGCGGCGATGGGCAATGTCGGATCGGCGCATGCGGTTTCCGTGCTTCCGGCGAAGCACCAAAGTGGTCCAGCCGTCGAGCTCGATCCGGCGTTCGATCACGAGCGGCCGATAGGCGGTGAGCACGGCATTGGCCTGGGCGTTGAGAATGCCGGACAGCACGATGCGGCCGCCGGGCGCGAGAACGCGCCGGATCGGCACGGCGAGACGCTTGAGCGGCCCGAGCAGGATATTGGCGAAGACGAGATCGAACGGCGCGCGGGCATGGATCGCCGGCACCGTGACGCCGTCGGCACGAGTGAACATGATGCGCGCCCCGGCGCGATTGAGCCGCGCATTGCCGCGCGCGACATGAACCGAAGGCGCGTCGATATCGGTTGCGAGGACGCCGCGGCGTAAACGCCGCGCGGCGGCGATCGCCAAAACGCCGGTGCCGGTGCCGACATCGAGAATGCGCCGCGGTCCCCGCGCGCCAGACTTGCAAATCCGATCAAACGCCAACAGGCAGCCGCGCGTGGTGCCGTGATGGCCGGTGCCGAAAGCAAGCGCGGCTTCAATCTCGATGCCGATGCGATTTGACGGCACGGCATCGCGATCGTGCGCGCCGTGCACCATGAAGCGGCCGGCCGCCACCGGCTTCAATCCGGCAAGGCTTTCGCGCACCCAGTCCTTGGCCGCGATGGTTTCGAAGCGCAGTGCCTCGCCGGCTTGCGGGCCCGCGGCGACGACCGCGAGCTCACGCAGCGCCGCTTCGTCGGGATCGTTGCGAAAGAATATCGTGATGCGCCACCTGCCCTGCCCCGTCTCCGGCCGCAGCCCTGCAGCGGCGCCCGGCCGCGCCTCGGCTTGTGCCGTATCCACAAGGCTGACCGCGATTTCATCGGGCGCGAAACTCTCGGCAAACAGGTCGGCAACCCGGCGCGCCGATTGTTCATCGGTTTCGAGCACGCCCAGCCGGGTTTCGCCCGCAACAGCGTTTTCGAAATTCATTGCAATCCCGGCATTTGGCAAAAGTTTACCCGCAATTCACAAGGGTTTGTCACCGCCACCTCTCCCTGTCACCGGCGTAATTTTATTCACAGCGTCATCACCGGTTTGTTGCTGGCTTTTCCACAAGGCTTTCCGCAAATATTCACACCACCAGCGCGCATTCGGCGCGCCGTACGGTGTTCATGATAGGTGCATCGTTGGTAATGCCGGGAGAATGGGATGATCGCCACCACTCGACGAATTCACTGCATTGCCGCGGCGGCCTCGGTTGCCGCCTCGGTTGCCGCCTTGGCCTTCGGCCTCGGCTTCACCGCCGATCGTGCGCAGGCGCAAGCTGCGCCCGATTATGCCGCGCAGCTCGCGGCGCCCGACCGCAGCGATAACGACCACGCCGCCGACAAACGGCGCGACCCGCTGCCGTTCCTGCAATTCGCCGCGCCGCGCCCCGGCATGAAAGTGCTCGATATGGGCGCCGGCGGCGGCTATTCGACCGAGTTGATGGCGCGCGCGGTAGCGCCGAACGGCAAGGTCTATGGCCAGAACCCGCCCGACGCCAGCGACAAGATGAAAGCCGCGTTCGACGCGCGGCTGGCGTCGCCCGGCATGAAAGACGCCGTCGCGGACGCGCGGCCGTTCGACGATCCGGCGCCGCCCGGCGTGAACGACTTGGACATGATCACGTTTCTGTTCTTCTACCACGACACCACCTACATGAATGTCGACCGCGCAGCGATGGACAAGGCGATGTTCGCGGCGCTCAAGCCCGGCGGCATTCTCGTGATTGCCGATCACGCCGCGCTGCCGGGTCAAGGCACCACGGTCGGCAAGACGCTGCATCGCATCGACGAAGATACGCTCAAGCAAGAGGTCGAAGCGGCCGGCTTCAAGCTCGTGGCCGAAGGCAATTTCTGGCGGAACGCGGCCGACACCAAGGACTATCCGAGCTACAAGAAGGATGTACCGATCGACAATTTCGTGCTGAAATTTCAGAAGCCGAACTGAGCAGCCTCTTTTCAGCGCCAAGCCCTTTTTCAGTGCCAAGCCCTTTTTCAGTGCCAAGCCTTTTTTCAGCGCAACGCCCAAGGCAGCCCGCTTGCGACATCGCCGCGGGCTGCCTTCGTTCAACGCAGACGCGAGCGCCTTCTTCATGCGCTGCGCGCAAGGCTCGGCTTGACGCATGTCCTCGCCCGTCCTCTCATGACGGTGCTGTGCAATAACAAAAGCCGGTGCGGGGAAGGAACGACAATGCATAATATGAGCCGGCGCTCGGCGCTGACGCTGTTGCTTGCGGCGGGCGCGACGCCCGCCTTTGCCGAAAAATCCCTGGCGGAGGATTATCCATCGCGGCCGGTGACCATCATCACACCTTTTGCCGCGGGCAGCGCGACCGATACGGCGGCGCGCCTGATCGGCAGATATCTGCAGAACGCGCTCGGCCAGCCGTTCGTCGTCGAGAACCGCGAGGGCGCCATCGGCATGATCGCCGCCGAAGTCACCGCCCATGCCGATCCCGACGGCTATACGCTTCTTCTCACTTCGAACAGCACGCATTCGGCGGCTCCAGGCCTGTTCAAGAAAGTGCCCTACGATCCGATCAAGGATTTCACGCCGATCGCGCGCATCGGCAGCTTCCCCTCCTTCATCGCGGTCACGAACGAGCTGCCGGTCAAGTCGATGCAAGAGCTCGTCGCTTACGCCAAAGCCAATCCCGGCAAAATCAATGCCGGCTACGGCAATTCAACCGGCCGCATCACCACCGAGATCTTCAAGCGCCGGCTCAATCTCGACATCACGCCGGTTGCCTATCGCAGCAATCCGGCGGCGGTGACCGACCTGATGGCCGGCCATGTGCAGATGGGCGTGCCGGATTTCTCGACCGGTTTGCCGCTGCTCAAGGCCGAGAAAATCCGTCCGCTCGCCGTCCTGACCAAAGACCGCGATCCGACCTTGCCGGATCTGCCGACCTTGGACGAGACGGTGATGCCCGGCTACGATCTGCTCGCCTGGACCGGCATGTTCGGACCGGCGGGCCTGCCGCCGCACGTTGTCGACACGCTGGCAAAGCCGATGGAAGCGGCGCTGGCGAAGCCCGACGTGCGCGACCGCTTCCGCGATTCCGGCGTTGAAATCTCCTGGATCGGCCCTGCCGGCTTTCCCGACTATGTCAAAACTGAACTGGTGAAATGGACGACGTTGATCAAGGCGGCAGGGATCGAGCCGGAATAGTTACTGCAATTGGTCCTTCACCGCGGCGAGCCCGGCATTGACGCATTCGTCGTCCACGCCCGGCGAGCCGGAGGCGCCGACGCCGCCGACGACCTCGTTGCCGACCTTGATCGGCTGACCGCCCGGAATGGCAATCACATTGGGCAGCGTGACCTGCTGGTGGGCGACCGAATTGGGATCTTGCAGTTTTTTGACATATTCCGCCGTCGGCTGCCTGAAGGTCATCGCGGTATATGCCTTGCGCCGGGCATTCTCCATCGTATGCGGGGCGGCGTCATCGGCGCGCATCTCGACGATGGTCTGGCCGTCGCGATCGACCACGACGGCGGAGACCGCATAAGTCTTGGCGGCGCAGGCCGCGACGGTCTCCTGGGCGAGCTTCACGGCGACGCTGAGCGGAATATCCTTGTGCATGATCAGCGCCGCTTGGGCGGGCGCGGCACAGGCCAACAGCGCGGATGCAACGGCGGCAAGACCGACAGAACGAACGACCGGCATGATCCTCTCCCTGAAAAAAGCGTTCGCGGCGATAAACCGCGAACGCGCAAGCCTATTCCATTTTTAAAAACGCGACTGCGACGGCCACGAGCGAATCCGGTTTCGATCGAACCGCACACGCTCCGGATTTGCTGAATCGGCGCATGCCCTTGTCGGAAAGCCGCTTTCCACTTTTCCGGGGCATGCGACAGCGCCCGCTCAACAGCGTTTGATTACCACTGCCGATAATACGGCTGGCCGTAATAGGGCTGCGGCTGCTGGTAATAGCCCTGGTTAGCATAGGGTTGACCGTAAACCGGCGGCGGTTGCGGCGGGAAGCCGCGCTGCACATAGGCCGGACGGGGCGGCGCAGGATAGATCTGCTGTCCATACGTCGGCCGCTGGCCGTAAGCTTGCTGGTCATAGCCTTGCGGCTGACCGTAGCCCTGCCGGTCATAACCTTGCTGGTCATAACCTTGCTGACCATAACCTTGGCCATTGGGCGCGATCGGCATCGGCTGCTGCGCCGAGTAGGCCGTCTCGTTCATGGGCAGGTGCGAGCGTGCCACCGGGCCGTTATCCCCGGCCGGCGTGCGGCCGGCAATGACGACCTTGGTATTGGCCATGCCTTGCTGTTTCACCAGGTCAAACAAAGTCGCGGCGTGATCCGGCGACAGCCGGATGCAACCATGCGACACCGGCAGTCCCAGATGCTTCACGTCGAAGAAGCCGTGGATGGCATGGCCCTTCAGATCGATGAAGATCGCATGCGGCATGGGCGCATTGTCCCATTCCTGCGAGAAGTGGTCGGCATCCATGCGGTTCGGCTTGAAGTCGCCGCTCGGCGTGTCATAGCCCGGCCGGCCGGTCGACACCGGCCAGTCGTAGCGCTGGGCGCCGTCGACGGCGACCGTCATGTGCTGGCTCGACTTGTCGATATTGATCAGGATGTCGGCGCGCGCCGCCGTCGCGAAGGGAACGGCAAGGGCCAAGTAGGCGGTGACGAAGACGGCGGCGGAAAGATGCCAAAAGCGAAGGTGCGAAGAGAACATGCTTGGATAGCAAACGGCTGTGCCGGAACGCATAGATTTACCCATGGATAGGTCGCCCCGTCGGATAGAAACTCTCAGCTCGCTTTTGGTTCAAATCAAGACCTGTTCGCCGCCAAACGAGAGCTGCGGCCATTACGTTTCGGCAAAATAGTGAATGGATTGCGGCGGAAAAACAAAGAAAGACGGCGCTTTCTGTCATCTCTCGGTGACCGCCGCGTGATCGCAGACACCGCTTATTGTGGCGCACCGAACAAAAATCAATGCCGCTTGAAATATTGCACCGCGCGCTCGTGCTTCTCCGCCGCCGCGCGCGTTGCGAAGGTGCCCAGATTGCGCCGCCGCCCGGTCTGCGGATTTTTCTTGCGCGAGTAGAGCCGGTATTTGCCCGATGGTAGCTTGCGGATCATGGCAGCCATTCCCTACGCACTTACCTTCCTAAGCCCGCCGCGCGTATTTGGTTCCTGCGCCGACACAGCGATCGCCACTGCCCCGTTGTCACGGGGGAGGAAGCGCTTGGCCAAACCCCTCGCGCTTGAGCCGCACGATGGCCTGATCGAGCGCGGAGAGGAACGCCGAGCGGTCGCGCGGCGCAAACGGCTTTGGCCCGCCGGTGATCTCGCCGGCGCTGCGCAGCGAATCCATCAGATTGCGCGTCGCCAGCGCCGCGCCGATGGAATCCTCGGTGAACGGCTTGCCGTTCGGCGCGATCACCATCGCGCCCGCTTTTACGCAGCGGCTCGCCAGCGGCACGTCGGCGGTGACGACGATGTCGCCGCGCTGCGCGCGCTCGGCGATCCAATTGTCGGCCTCGTCCATGCCGGAAGCGACGACGACGCGCTCGATCATCTCATCGCGCGGCACCGCGATCGGTGAGTTGCTGACGACGAAGACTTTGAGCGCCGTGCCCTTGAGCAAGTGGCGCTCGGCGACGCGATAGATTTCCTGCTTCACCGGACATGCGTCGGCATCGATTAAGAGACTGATCATCCTGTTCGACTAACCTGACCGCTATCGGCGGACTGCAAGAATCGCTACCATACGTCATCCATACGCCACGGTTTCGCAGTCGTCTTTGGACTTCGTCTGGTGAATCCCGCTTCCCCCCGAGGAATGGATGAAAAATAGATCAATCCCGGCGCGATCCATCGGCCTTCGCGCGACGTGCTTTCGCGTACGCGCCGGAGCGTTTCCGGGATGGGCGCCTGCCGCCGTCGTGATGCTCGCGGCCGCGCTGATGAGCGTGATTGCCGCCTCCTCCGCCGAGGCCGCTTCCGGGCACGCGAGGCCGGCGCAGCCCGCGGAAGCGAAGGCCCCGCGCCCGGCGGGGGAACCGATCATGGCCATTGTGTCGATCAAGAGCCAGCAGGTGACCTTCTACGACGCCGACGGCTGGATTCTGCGCGCGCCGGTCTCCACCGGCACAACCGGACGCGAGACGCCGGCCGGGGTCTTTGCCGTCGTGGAGAAGAACAAAGATCACCATTCGAGCCTCTATGACGATGCCTGGATGCCGAACATGCTGCGCATCACCTGGAACGGCATCGCGCTGCATGGCGGCCCCTTGCCCGGCTACGCGGCCTCGCATGGCTGCGTGCGCATGCCTTACGATTTCGCCGCGAAGGTGTTCGACAAGACGCCGATGGGGATGCGGGTGATCATCGCGCCGGGCGACGCCGAACCAGCCGTGTTTTCTCATCCGTCGCTGTTCGTACCCAAGCAAGATGCGATCGACGCCATCCCGGCGCGTGTCGAACCGCTTGGCCGCGAAGCGGACGAGGCCAGCAAGGCGGCCGCCGTCGCAAAGACCGCTGCCGCGGCGGCAAAGCGCGAGGCTGCCGCAGCCGCGTCGGCAGAGCGCAGTCTCGAGGTTCTCAAGAAACGCACCGATGTCGAGCTCGCTTACGCCGAGAAGCTGCTCGCCAACGCTAAAACGGACGGGGCCAAAGCGATGGCCGAGGACTTCAAGCAGAAGGCGGCCGCCAAAGCCGAACCGCTGCCCGTGCAGATCGACGCAGCCAAAGCCGACGCCAAGACAAAGCAGGACGCCGCCGCGGCCGCGGAGGCAACGGCCAAGACGGCCGAGGCCAAGCGGAGCACGGCTGTCCAGGCCGCGACCGACGCCAAGCTTGCCGGCGTGCCGGTCTCGATCTTCATCAGCCGCGCGACGCAGAAGCTTTACGTGCGGCGCGACACGCACAAGCGGGTCCCCGACGGGGGCGAGATGTACGACACGAGCCTGGAGTTCCCGGTCGCGATCAAAGATCCTGACAAATCGATCGGGACGCATGTCTTCACCGCGGTCGCACGCGATGGGGAAGGCACCGGGGGCGGCTTACGCTGGACCGAAGTCACCATCGACAACGGCGACACCGCCAAGAACGCGCTCGACCGCATCACCTTCCCGCAGGAGGTGCTCGACCGCATCGCGCCCACCGTATTGCCGCTGTCCTCGATCACCATCTCGGATGAGCCTCTGAGCAGCGAAACCAATTATCGCACCGAGTTCGTGGTGGTGCTGAACAACCAGCCGCAGGGCGGCTTCGAGAATCGCGCGCGCTCGCCTGACATGATCGCAGGCGATGAGTACGGGCGCGACGACAACGGCTATGGCTTCGGCCGCCAGCGCGATTGGTTCCCCTCCTACGGCTATCGGCAGCCGTCCGGCGGCCGGTCCTATTACCGGCCGCGGGGCTTCTGGAACTGGTGAGCGCGTTTCCCCGCGAGGCTCGCTTTGGTCAGGAGGCCGCCGGAGCCTCCATCATCGTATAGGTGTGCTCGACGCTGTCATATACCGACACCTGAACGACTGAGTAGTTCTTCTTGATGGCCAGCGCTGCCGCCTGCGCGGCTTCCAACGTGGCGTAGGAACTCTTGGTTTGCCGGTCGACCTGCAGCAAATACCGGCCGCGCTCCGGCTGCTTGCTTTGCGAGAAAACCTCCACGACGTCTTCTTCGGCATTGGTGCTCTTGGCGGGCATTTTCATTTGGCGCGGGGCCATCCGGAACTCCTTTGTGGGGGAGGCGCTAGTATATGCAGCGGGGTGTCGCGCCTTACACCCGCTCGACGAAACTATCCACCACGCGCTTTTCGCCGGCGCGGTCGAATTGGATGGTCAGCTTGTTGCCGTCTATTGCCGTGACGTTGCCGCTGCCGAATTTCTGGTGGAAGACGCGGTCGCCGACCGAGAAGGCGGAGACGGTGCCGGTGGATTTGGCGACCAGTTCGCCTTCGATGGTGAGCGGAATGCGCGGCTTCATCCCGCCTGAACGGCCGCCTTCCTTGCCCTTTTGCCGGGGAGAGGAAAAGTCGTCGGCATCGTAATCGGCTTCGGCATCCGAGAAGCCGGCCTGCGCGAAATCGCCACGCGACTTGTTGGCGGATTGCTTGTTGGCTTGGGCGCGCTGCCAGCCGGGCGTGCCGTAGCTCGAGCCGAATGAGGTCGCGGCATCGAAGCGCGAAGAACCATACCCGCCATAACCGCCGAAGCCGCCAAATCCCGAGCCCTGCGATTCCGTCACTTCGACATTGCCTTCCGGCAATTCGTCGAGGAAGCGCGAGGGGATGTTGGTCTGCCACAGGCCGTGAATGCGGCGGTTGGTGGCGAAATAGATCTTGGCCCGCTTGCGCGCGCGGGTCAGCCCGACATGGGCGAGGCGGCGCTCCTCTTCGAGGCCGGCGCGGCCCTGATCGTCGAGCGTGCGCTGGCTCGGAAACACGCCCTCCTCCCAGCCGGGCAGGAACACGGTGTCGAATTCGAGACCTTTGGCCGAGTGCAAGGTCATGATGTTGACGGCATCGGCCTCGCCGCCGCGCTCGTTGTCCATGACGAGGGAGATGTGCTCGAGAAAGCCTTGCAGGTTCTCGAACTCCTCCATCGAGCGCACCAGCTCTTTCAGATTCTCCAGGCGGCCGGCGGCGTCGGCGGAGCGGTCCTTCTGCCACATCTCGGTATAGCCGGATTCGTCCAGAATGATCTCGGCGAGTTCGTTGTGCGGCAGCACGTCGCGCTGCTTGCGCCAGCGGTCGAACGCGTCGAGCACCCCGCGCAGCGCGCCGCGCGGCTTGGGCTTGAGTTCGTCGGTCTCGATCACGGCGCGCGCCGCCTCGGTGAGCGGGACGCGGCGCTTGCGCGCATGATCGTGCAACAGCTGCACGGTGGCGTCGCCGAGCCCGCGCTTGGGCACGTTGACGATGCGCTCGAACGCGAGATCGTCGGCCGGCGAATTGACCACGCGCAGATAAGCGAGCGCATCGCGGATTTCGGCGCGCTCGTAGAAGCGCGGGCCGTTGATGACGCGATAAGGCAGGCCGAGCGTGACGAAGCGGTCCTCGAATTCGCGCATCTGGAACGAGGCGCGCACCAGGATCGCAATCTGGTTGAGTGCATGACCCGCTCGCTGCAGCTGCTCGATCTCCTCGCCGATGGCGCGGGCTTCTTCCTCGGAATCCCAGGAGCCGGTGACGGAGACCTTTTCGCCGGGCACGTCGTCGGTGCGCAAGGTCTTGCCGAGCCGGCCTTCGTTGTGCGCGATCAGATGCGAGGCGGCGGCGAGGATGTGGCCGGTGGAGCGGTAGTTGCGCTCGAGGCGGATCACCTTGGCGCCGGGAAAGTCGTGCTCGAAGCGCAGGATGTTGTCGACCTCGGCGCCGCGCCAGCCGTAGATCGACTGATCGTCGTCGCCGACGCAGCAGATGTTCTTGGGCCGGGGTTCCGCAGCTTCATTCGCGGGCGCGCCGTCGGGTCCGGGAATGACGAGCTGTGACGCATTCGTCCGCTGCGCCAACAGCCGCAGCCACAGATACTGCGCGACGTTGGTGTCCTGATATTCGTCGACCAGAACGTATTTGAAGCGGCCCTGATATTGACGCAGCACGTCCGGGTGCTCGCGGAACAGCCGGATGTTCTCCAACAGCAGGTCGCCGAAATCGGCGGCGTTGAGAATCTTCAAGCGCTCCTGGAACGCCTTGTAGAGCTTGAGCCCCTTGCCGTTGGCGAACATGGCGCCCTCGCCCGACGGCACCTGCTCGGGCGTCAGCCCGCGGTTCTTCCAGCCGTCGATCAGCATGGCGAGCACGCGCGCCGGCCAGCGCTTGTCATCGATGCCTTCGGCGTCGAGAAGCTGTTTCAGCAGCCTGATCTGGTCGTCGGTGTCGAGAATGGTGAAGTCGCTTTTCAGGCCGACCAGTTCGGCATGGCGGCGCAGGATTTTCACGCCAATGGAGTGGAACGTGCCGAGCCAAGGCATGCCCTCGACCACGCCGCCGACGATCTCGCCGACGCGGTGTTTCATTTCGCGTGCCGCCTTGTTGGTGAAGGTGACGGCGAGGATTTCGCCGGGCCGGGCGCGGCCGGTCGCGAGAATGTGGCCGATGCGCACGGTCAGCACGCGGGTTTTGCCGGTGCCGGCGCCGGCCAGAACCAGGACCGGGCCGTCGAGCGTCTCGACCGCCTCACGCTGCTCCGGATTGAGGCCGGCAAGATAGGGCGCGGCGGCATTTTTGCCTGCGGCGGCTTGTGCGCGCGCGGCAATGCCGCCGCGCACCGGCTGCGGCGCGGGTTCCATGCTGCCCGGAACGGCTTCGAGGTTACGCTTTAAGGGATCGGCCAATGCTGTTCAGCGCCCAAAACGACTGATTCTCACAGGCGTAAGATGGCATTTGGAGACGGCTTTTACGAGGCTCGCCGCTTATTTCTCCGGCATCGCGATGCGCCGGCCGGCGGCTTCCGGGATCGGCAGCGCGGCGTGCGCGGCGCGCATGCGGGCCAGCCGCGCGGTGATTGCGGCCGGAAACGGCGCGGCCTTCTGCTTGTCCATATCGACGTGTAACGCAAGGTTTTCCGACGTCGCCGACGGCCAGCCTTCCTCGGCATGGAACAGCTGCTCGAAATAATGCAGCCGCTTGTTGTCGTAGCCGAGCAGCTGGAACGTCACCCGCACCCGGTCGCCGGCATGCAACTCGCGCAAGTAGCGCACATGGACCTCGACGGTGTAGCAGGAGTGCTTGCGCATCTCGACATAAGCCTGGCCGCAGCCGAGCAGCTCATAGGCTTCGTCGACCGCGCGGTCGAACAGCACATTGTAGTAGGCCATGTTGAGATGGCCATTATAGTCGATCCAGCCGTTCTCCACCCGCATCGGCGAGGAGACAAAGGGCGCGAAGAACGCCGGTTCAAGATCGAGACGGTCCAGCATTTTCATACTGTGGCGGATTCGACGCGTCCGGTGCAAGAGAGAAAGCGCATCTGAAAGAGGGTAAACGCGCGCGCCCGGCTTGATTTATCAGCTCCGGGCCGCCAGTTTGGCGAACAGAAACCTGAAGAGCCGTTCATCAAGGCATGATCCGGAAAAGTGGGCACCGGTTTTCCGAAAAGATCATGCCCGATAAGCACGGCGTGGAAGAGGATAACGACCAGGCAATGGCAGTGCTCGAGGCGACCCAAAAGCAAGACCGCAAGGCGGCAGGTGCGGTGATCGCGGCGCTTGCCGCGCGCTACGGCAACCGGCTCTCCACCTCGCCATCGGTGCTCGAACAGCACGGCCACACCACGACCTGGATCGAGAACCAGCCGCCGGACGCGGTGTTTCTGCCGCACACGACGGAAGAAGTGCAGGAAGTGGTGCGGCTGTGCGCGGCCGAGCGCGTGCCGGTGGTGGCGTTCGGCACCGGCACCTCGCTCGAGGGCCAGGTCAATGCGCCGCGCGGCGGCATCTGCCTCGACTTCCGCGAAATGAACCGCGTGCTCGCTGTGCATGCCGAAGACCTCGATTGCGTCATCGAGCCCGGCATCACCCGCAAGCAGCTCAACGAATATCTGCGCGACAAGGGCGTGTTCTTTCCGATCGATCCCGGCGCCGACGCCTCGCTCGGCGGCATGGCGGCGACGCGCGCCTCGGGTACCAATGCGGTGCGCTACGGCACCATGAAAGACAACGTGCTGTCGCTCAAAGTCGTGCTCGCGAACGGCGAGGTGGTGCAGACCGCGCGGCGGGCGAAGAAGTCATCGGCGGGCTACGATCTGACGCGGCTGATGATCGGCTCCGAGGGCACGCTCGGCATCATCACCGGGTTGACGCTGCGGCTCTCCGGCATTCCGGAGGCGATCGCCTCAGGCATCTGTCCGTTTCCATCGGTGGAAGCCGCATGCAATGCGACCATCCTCACCATCCAGTCCGGCATTCCGGTGGCGCGCATCGAACTGCTCGACGAGATGCAGGTGAAGGCCTGCAACGCCTATTCCAAGCTCAATCTCCCGGAAACGCCGATGCTGTTCCTGGAATTTCACGGCAGCGATGCCAGCGTCGCCGAACAATCGCAGCGTTTCGGCGAAATCGCCCGCGATCTCGGCGGCGGCCCGTTCGACTGGGCGACCAAGGCGGAGGACCGCAGCCGGCTGTGGCAGGCCCGGCACGACGCGTATTGGGCGGTGCGGGCGCTGCGTCCCGGCGGCACCGCGCTGGCGACCGACGTCTGCGTGCCGATCTCGCGCTTGGCCGAGTGCGTGACGGAATCGCAGCGCGACCTGAAGCAGAGCCGGCTGGTGGCGCCGGTCGTCGGCCATGTCGGTGACGGCAATTTTCATTTGTCCATGATGATCGATCTCGACGACGCCGACGAGGTGAGCCGCGCCAAGGCGTTTCTGGAACGCCTGGTCGATCGCGCGCTGGCGATGGACGGCACCTGCACCGGCGAACACGGCATCGGCCAGGGCAAGATGAAATACCTCAAGGCCGAGCACGGCGAGGCGGCGCTGGAGACGATGCGCGCGATCAAGCGCGCGCTCGACCCGCTGGATATCCTCAATCCCGGAAAGATTTTGCAGCTTTGAGCGACGCTCGCCGCGACACGTGGATGGCCGGAACGAGCCCGGCCATTACGCCTGTTCGATTCAATATTTGGTCGCGCCTTATTCGGGGCGCAGCACCGGCGACGGGCCGGGCGGCACCATCATCATTTCGCGCGGCGCCGGATTGGCGGGCGCGCCGACGACGGACGCCGTACTCGACGTGCCGGCGCTGACATGGCCCATGCTCTTCGACTGATAATGGTCGAGAACAAAGAGACGGATCGCCGACGACAGGTTGCCGTGCTGGCGCTCCGCGTCGATGGAGGCCACGAGATCCGACAATGTCGCCCGTCTTGCGATCGCGATGTCCTTCAGCGCCTTCCAGAACGCGTCTTCGAGGCTGATGCTGGTCTTGTGGCCCGCGATGACAATCGAGCGCTTGACGACTGGGGATTTCATTCCACGTCTCCCGTTTCAATCCGGTGTTGGTCGAGGCTTGTCTGTGCTTTGTCGCTTCGGGCGCGCTCAAGGTTCGCTTGCGCCTTGGAGCGGCCGAAAACGGCTCGCCGCGCCGCGGCCTCCTGCTCGGCCGCGCGCTTCTTGGCCCGCTTGCGTTCAGTGCGAAGATTGACGACAGGCCCCATTTGGCACTCAAATCATCGAGACGGTAACTGGATAGGGTCGAGCCCGGGCTGCGACCTGTAAACCAGCTCCGGCTGGATCGGTTGCAAAAGGACTACGCTGCAGCGGAGCTACTGGATCACGCCAATTCGCACGAAGTGTTAGCTAGCTCCGTAAAAGTTTATGACATACGAGAAATACAACTTATAATATGTGCGGGTTCTGCAAATCGGTTTCAGCAAATCCTTGCAAGCCAGCTCTGTGGGCGGCAAAGAACAGCTAACGCATTGTTAATCAGGGTCTTTACCGGCTGACCGCTACCGCTAAAGTTACTTCTTGCGGAAGCGATCCAAACGGACAACTTCGGCCCCGCTGCCGCCCGCGGGTCGATCCGGCGGCTCTTCGGCGGACTTTCCACTGGACGGGTCCGGCAGCTTGTCCGCCTTTCCTGCTTCCCTGCCCGTTTCCTTGCCTGCCTCGACAGGCACCGGCGCAATTGCCGGCTTTTCCGGGCCAGATGCGACAAGCGGGGCGACATTGCCGCCAGCCGCGGCGGCATCGAGCGTTTCGAACTGGAAGCCGAACTGCACCGCCGGATCGAAGAAGGCCGTGATCGCTTCGAACGGCACTGCCAGGCGCTCCGGAATGCCGCCAAACGACAGGCCGACCTCGAAGCCCTCATCGTCGACATGCAGATCCCAGAACTGATGCTGCAGGATGATGGTCATCGTTTCCGGATATTGCGCGCGCATGCGGTCGGACAGCCGCACGCCGGCTGCCGACGTATTGAAGGTGATTTTGAAGTGATGCTCGCCCGGCAGGCCCTTTTTGGCGACATCGACCAGGACCGTGCGCACGACGCCGCGCAGCGCCGACTGCGCCAGAATATCGTAACGGATGTGGTCGGTGGCCATAGCCAAAATCAGCCGGAAGCAGAATGAAACGATCGCCCGTTCGTTCCATAGATAAGGCCAGAATCAGGGCCGCACAAACGGCTTCTGCCGGCTAATCACCAATTCCTGAGCGGCCTTTGGTTGGAGCGATTTTCGCGGCTGATCCTTGCGGGAAAAGTGGAGGCTTCTGTTGCCAGGTGCCTCCGAACCCCGCCTAACGCTGCTAAGACGTTAGGACTTTAGGTCGGTATTTCAAACCGCGTTACGCGGCCTGAGCAACCGGAGCATAGTTGTCGTTGGCAACTATGAGTTAGGCCCGATAACGGCGGAACCATGCCGAGCAAAAGCGCGCCCTTTACGCCCTCGTCGATCCTATTTCGACCCCGTAAGCCGGAGCCGGCGGTCAGTCCGTCGAGGCGATTTATATGCCCCGATCACGTGGTCTGACGACCGACCCCTGGAATTGGTGGAGTCGCCGGGTACTGCCCCCGGGTCCGAAAGGTTTATTACGACGGCCATTTATCGCCATATCCGGCTTGCGCCGGCACCTGGAAATATAAGCGCAAAAGGTTGCCGAAAAAAGAGCCGCGGAGATGCAGCCATCTGCTGCATTATCATCGCTTGTTTACGCAAAACCGACTGGCTCACCTGGCGTTCGAGCGCTAAAGAACGGCCATGACGTCTTCCGCGCAGATTCCGTCGACCGCCGATCCGCAAGCCCCTTCCCGACCAGCCGCCGACCCGCACGCGCAATCCGCCGCCCCTCAGCCGAGCCTCGGCGACATCTTCATCGCTTTCGCGAAGATTTCTCTCTCCGGCTTCGGCGGTGTGCTGGCCTGGGCGCGGCGCATGATGGTGGAAGAGCGCAAATGGATGACGCCCGACGAGTTCAACGAGGTCTATGCGCTGTGTTCGTTCCTGCCAGGCGGCAACATCATCAATTTCTCGATCATTTTCGGCGGCCGGCTGCGCGGCCCACTGGGCAGCGTGGCCGCGCTGGGCGGGCTGCTTGGCCCGCCGCTGATCCTGATCCTCATCATCGGCGCGATCTACGCGCATTACGGCGATCTGCCGGCGCTGCGCCGCGCGCTGACCGGCGTCGCCTCGGCCGCGGCCGGATTGATGATGGCGACGGTGGCGAAAATGGCGCGGCCGCTGTTTCGCAACCGCGCCGTGGTCGGTCCGCTGATCGCACTCGCGACATTCGCCGCCATCACCATCATGCGCTGGCCGCTGCCCTATGTGCTGGTCGTGATCGTGCCGGTGAGCATCGCTTACGCCTGGACGCGGCCATCGCGCGCGGCATAACACACGAAGCGACACGCAACATGACGAGCAGCTTCACAATCGGCGCGCGGAGCGGAGCATGAGGAACGGCGGCGTCCTGCTGGCCTTGGCGGCTTTCTTCGCGACCACGTCGCTGTTCGCGATCGGCGGCGCCAATTCCGCCGTGCCGGAAATGCACCGCTACGCGGTCGACGTGCAGCATTGGCTGACCGATCCGCAATTCAGCGAAACCTTCGCGCTGGCGCAGCTGACGCCCGGACCCAACATCATCATCGTGACTCTGATCGGCTTTCACGTCGCTGGCGTGCTCGGGGGGCTGGTCGCGACGCTGGCGATGTGCGGACCGACGTGCCTGTTCGCTTATTATGTCGGCCGCGCCTCCGACCGTTTCCGCGGCGCGGCCTGGCACGATGCGCTGAGCCGCGGTCTGGTTCCGGTCACGCTCGGCCTGCTTGCCTCGAGCGCCGCGGTGATCGCAACGACCAGCGATTACAGCCGGCTCGCGCTCTTGATCACGGCGGGCACCGCAATCATCGCGTTTTTCGTGCGCGTGCACCCGCTTTGGGCCTTCGGCATCGCCGCCCTGCTCGGCGTTGCCGGCCTGGTTTGATCCTCCACAGGATCCGCGCGCAGGGCTTTCGATTTGTGCTTTTTGCCCTTGTCGGGCCTTCGTCGGCCGCGCATTTAAGCTAAGCTTGGAACTTGAAGCCGATTCTGCCGGAACGCCGATGCGCCAATATCTCGACCTGATGGAACGCGTGCTCTCCGAGGGCACGGAAAAGCGCGACCGCACCGGCGTGGGGACCAAATCGATCTTCGGCCATCAGATGCGCTTCGACCTGCAGCGGGGCTTCCCGCTGGTTACGACCAAAAAGCTGCACGTCAAATCCATCATCTACGAGCTGCTCTGGTTCCTGCGCGGCGACACCAATGTCAAATATCTCAACGACCACGGCGTGACGATCTGGAACGAATGGGCCGACGAGAACGGCGATCTCGGCCCGGTCTATGGCAAGCAATGGCGTTCCTGGCCGGCGCCCGACGGCCGCTCGATTGATCAGATCGCCCATGTGCTCAACGATATCCGCCGCAATCCCAATTCGCGCCGGCTGATCGTAAGCGCGTGGAATCCGGCGGAGATCGAAGGCATGGCGCTGCCGCCGTGCCATTGCCTGTTTCAGTTCAATGTCGCCGACGGCGCGCTGTCGTGCCAGCTGTATCAACGCTCGGCCGACGTCTTCCTCGGCGTGCCCTTCAACATCGCGTCCTATGCGCTGCTGACGGTCGCGGTGGCGCAAGTGACGGGGCTGAAGCCCGGCACCTTCATCCACAGTTTCGGCGACGCGCATCTTTATCTCAACCACATCGAGCAGGCGCAGTTGCAGCTGACGCGCCAGCCGCGGCCGCTGCCGAAGCTGACGATGAATCCCGACGCCAAGGATCTGTTCGCGCTGCGCTACGAAGATTTTGCGCTCGAAGGCTACGACCCGCACCCGCATATCAAAGCGGCGGTTGCGGTGTGATGGTTGTGGTGTGAAGTTGGATATCGTTCTCCTCGCCGCCGTCGCTGAGAACGGCATCATCGGCCGCGATAATGGTTTGCCGTGGCGGCTCAAATCCGACATGCAGCATTTCCGCTCGACCACCATGGGCAAGCCTGTGGTGATGGGGCGCAAGACCTATCAGTCGATCGGCAAGCCGCTGTCGGGCCGCACCACCATCGTCGTCAGCCGCGATACGGCATTTGCCGCGCCGGGAATTCTGGTGGCGCCGAGTTTGCCGGCCGCATTGGAAGCCGCGTGCGGCGCGGCGCTGCGGCGCGGCGTGAATGCCCTCGTCGTCGCCGGCGGCGGCGAGATCTATCGACAGGCCATGCCGCTTGCCACGCAGCTTTCGATCACCGAGGTGCGCAAACGCGTGGAGGGCGACGCCAAATTTCCCGCGATCGATCCGCAATTGTGGCGGGAAATCACCCGCAGCGAGCATCAGCCGGCGGCTGAAGACGAAAGCGCGTTCGCCTTTGTCACCTATGAACGCATGAATGCCGCCGCGGCGCATTAACTCTGCGCGTCATATGTGCGCGTTGTAAGGGGCTTTGCGCTACCCTATAACCCCCGGCGAAGTCTGGGCCGGACCGGTCGAGTCGGCAGTCAGGGAGTCAAAGATATGCCGTGGAGCAACCAAACCGGCGGCGGCGGTCCGTGGGGCTCGGGGCCGCGTGGCCCCTGGGGCTCGGGTCCGCAGCAGCCCGGCGGGGGAAAGCCGCCCGATCTCGAGGAGTTCCTGCGCCGGAGCCAGGACCGGCTGCGCGACTGGATGCCGGGCAATCTCGGCGGCCGCGGCATCGCCTTGATCGTGCTCGCCGCCATAGCGCTGTGGGGCCTGTCCGGTTTCTTCTCGGTCAAGACCGACGAGATCGGCGTCGTGCTGCGTTTCGGCCAGTTCGTGCGCGAGGTGCAGCCCGGCCTGAATTATCACCTGCCCTATCCGATCGAGACGGCGCTCACGCCGCCGGCGCTGCGCGCCAACCAGATCGATATCGGCTTCGACCCGCACCGCAGCCCGAGCATGCGCGACGTGCCGGAAGAAAGCCTGATGCTGACCGGCGACAAGAACATCGTCGATGTCGAGTTCTCCGTGTTCTGGCGGATCAAGCCGAAGGCGGTCGGCGATTTTCTTTTCAATGTCGCGGGTCCGGCCTCGACCGTGAAGGCGGTCGCCGAAAGCGCGATGCGCCAGGTGATCGGGCGCTCCGATGTGCAGCCGCTGCTCACCGGCTTCCGGTCAACCGGCGAGGCGGTGAAAGCGCAGGGCGGCGGGGCGGCGGGCCAGAATGTCGGCACCGCCGTAGAGGACCTGATGCAGAAAATTCTCGATTCCTATAACGCCGGCATTCTGGTCCAGAACGTGCAGATCCAGAAGATCGATCCGCCGTCGGAAGTCATCGATTCCTTCCTCGACGTGCAGGCCGCACAATCCGATCTCGAGCGCGCGCAGAACGAAGCGCAGACCTACGCCAATCGCGTAGTGCCCGAAGCGCGCGGCCGCGCCGCCAAGATCATCCAGGACGCCGAGGCCTATCGCTCGCAAACCGTCGCCGAGGCCACCGGCCAGGCGTCGCGATTCACACAGGTCTATCAGCAATACAAGAAGGCGCCGGACATCACGCGGCAGCGCATCTATCTCGAAACCATGGAGCAGATTTTCGCCTCGACCGACAAGACCATCATCGATACCGGCGCGCAAAACGGGCCGGGCGTTCTGCCGTTCCTGCCGCTCGGCAACCCGCAGCCGCTGCAGCGGCCGGCACAGCAGCAATCGGGAGGCAATCAATGAGGCCGGGCTATATCGGCATCGTCGTTGCCGTCCTGCTGCTGATCGCAGCGATCGTCGGCTACAGCACGCTGTTCACGGTCTATCAGACGCGGCAAGCACTGGTGGTGCGGTTCGGGCAGCCCGTCCGCGTCATCACCGAGCCGGGGCTCAACGCCAAAATTCCGTTCATCGATGCCGTGATCTACATCGACAAGCGGATTCTCGCGGTCGAATCGCAGGCCCAGGAAGTCAACACGCAGAGTCAGGACCGGCAGAGCGTCGCCCAGGAAGTGGTCGGTGAGCGACTCGTCGTCGACGCCTTCGCCCGCTATCGCATCACCGATCCGCTCAAGAACTACCAGCGCGTCGGCGCCGAAGGCTCCGACACACAGCTGCGGATTTTGCTGAACTCGACGCTGCGCACCGTGCTCGGGCGGGCGACACTGGCCGACGTCGTGCGCGACAAGCGCGACGAGCTCATGGCGCAAATGCGCGACCAACTCGATCAGGCTGCGGAGCCGTTCGGCATCCAGATCGTGGACGTCCGCATCCGCCGCGCCGACCTGCCGCCGAAGAACAGCCAGGCGGTCTACCAGCGCATGCAAACGGAGCGCCAGCGCGAAGCCGCCGAGTTCCGCGCGCTGGGCAGCCAAAAGAGCCAGGAGATCCGCGCCAAGGCCGATCGCGACGTCACCGTGCTGATCGCGGAAGCCAATTCGCAGTCCGAGCAAATTCGCGGTCAGGGCGACGCCGAACGCAACCGCATCTTCGCCGAAGCCTACGGCCAGGATCCGAGCTTTTTCGCCTTCTACCGCTCCATGCAGGCTTACAAGACCAGCATGACCCACGGCGATACGCGGCTGGTGCTGCGGCCGGATTCGGATTTCTTCCGCTATTTCGGCGATCCGTCGGGCAAATCGGCGGACGGCACGGCGGTGCTAACGGTGCCGCCGCGCTCGGGCAGCGCCCCGGCCAACGCTGCCAAATAGAAACGTCAACGCAACAGGCGGGCCGGGCTGATGAGTGATTTTCTCGCCGCGCTCGGCTTGGTCTTTGTGATCGAAGGCATTCTGCTCGCCGCTTTTCCGGGCGGCGCCAAGCGGACCATGGCGAGCGTCATGGAAATGGCCGACGGATCGCTGCGCATTGCCGGCATCATCGCCGCCGTGGTCGGCGTGGCGATCGTTTGGCTGATCCGCGGCTGAGGCCGATGTTGACGCCGGCATTTGGTCGATCATCGGACCGACCAGCGCGCCGGCGAAACCTACATACTCGTGTTTGGGACGCCGTGACGGCCAGCCGATTCTGGCCCTGGATAATGAGTGCTGTTCCAAACGGCCGGACGGTCAGAAGCCGCCGTTCGGGAAGGGACATTGGAGCCGCTTTTCCGCCCTAATCCGGCCGCTAATTAGCATCCGGACCGGGTATGGCCTTGCGTCGCAGACAGGACGGGAGCAACCTTTCCGGCATGCCCTTCCCACGAATCGAATGCCACGAATGCCAGGAGCGCCGGCGTCCATGACGTCCAACTCGAACAACAACATGTATCGCCCCAATGCGTGTCGCCCAATGAATCGTCATTTCGCGGCGCGGTGCTTGGCTCAAAGTGCGCAGCAGGCCGCGCGATACGGCGTGGCAGTGGCCGCGCTCGCTGCGGCGCTCGCATTCCTGCCCGCGCATAAGGCAGCTGCCGCCTCGCGCGGCCCGGAAAACATCGCCGACGTCGCCGAGCAGGTGATCGACGCGGTGGTCAATGTCTCGACCTCGCAGAAGGTCGATGCGCATGTCGAGAATCTGCCCGACGTACCGCCCGGCTCGCCGATGGAGGAGTTCTTCGATCAATTCTTCAAGAACCATCGCGGCCTCGGCGACAACCAGGATCAGATGCCGCACCGGGTGACCTCGCTCGGCTCGGGCTTCATCATCGATCCGTCGGGAATCATCGTCACCAACAATCACGTCATCGCCGACGCCGACGAGATCAGCGTCATTCTCAACGACGGCACCAAGCTGCCGGCGCAGCTGATCGGCAAGGATTCGAAAGCCGATTTGGCGCTGCTGCGGGTCAAGACCGATCACCCGCTCAAGGCGGTGAAGTTCGGCGACTCCGACAAGCTGCGGCTCGGCGAATGGGTGATCGCCATCGGCAATCCGTTCAGCCTCGGCGGCACTGTGACGGCGGGCATCGTCTCGGCGCGCAACCGCGACATCAATTCGGGGCCTTACGACAATTACATTCAGACCGACGCCGCCATCAATCGCGGCAATTCCGGCGGCCCGTTGTTCAATCTCGACGGCGAAGTCATCGGCATCAATACCGCGATCATCTCGCCGTCCGGCGGCTCGATCGGCATCGGTTTCGCGGTGCCGTCCGACACCGCGGTGCCGGTGCTTGACCAGCTTCGCCAATACGGCGAGACGCGGCGCGGCTGGCTCGGCGTGCGCATCCAGCAGGTGACCGACGACATCGCCGACAGCCTCAACATCAAGCCGCCGCGCGGCGCGCTTGTGGCCGGCGTCGACAACAAGGGCCCGGCCAAGCCGGCCGGCATCGAACCCGGCGACGTCGTCGTCAAGTTCGACGGCCACGACATCAAGGAAATGCATGACCTGCCGCGCATCGTCGCCGATACCACCGTCGGCAAGACTGTCGACGTCGTCGTCATCCGCAAGGGCAAGGAAGAAACCCACAAAGTGACGATCGGCCGGCTCGATGACGGCGAGAAGGTCGCCATGGCGGATGCCGGCAAGAACGCGGCTCCGCCGCAGAAGTCGGTGGTGCAGAAGACGCTTGGCCTCGAACTCTCTGTCCTGTCCGACGACGTGCGGCGGCAGTTCAAGATCGGCAACAGCGTCAAGGGCGTGGTCGTCACCGGCGTCGATCCGAACATCGCGATGTCCGATCCGGATAAGCGGCTGACGCCGGGCGACGTCATCGTCGAGGTGCAGTATCAAGCCGTCGGCACGCCGGACGATCTACAGAAGCGCGTCAACGATCTGAAATCGCAAGGCAAGAAGATCGCCGTGCTCCTGGTTGCCAATCCTGACGGCGAAACGCGGTTCGTGGCGTTGAATCTGCAGTAAGGCCGCGAGATCTGGATCGCATTGGCGTATGATCTTTTCCGAAGACCGGTTTCCGCTTTTCGGGATCATGCTCTACCCGCGTTCAATAAACTCTTCCCGCCGATAACCCTGCGCATAAAGGAGCGCGGTGAGGTCGCCGTGATCGATCCGCGCCGCGGCGGCGTCCTTGACCACGGGCTTGGCGTGGAAGGCAACACCGAGTCCCGCGGCCGCGATCATCGGAATATCGTTGGCGCCGTCGCCGACGGCGAGTGTCGCTTCGCGAGCGAGGCCCAAACGCCCCGTCAGCGTGTCGAGCGCCTCAAGCTTGGCTTCGCGCCCGAGCACCGGAGCGGCGACCGTGCCGGTCAGGGCGCCCGATCCATCGGACAACAGCGTATTGGCGTGGTTTTCGTCAAAGCCGATCATCGCCGCGACCTTCGACGTGAAAGCCGTAAAGCCCCCGGACACGAGGCAAGTATAGGCGCCGTGGCCACGCATGGTGGCGACCAGTGTCGGGCCGCCTGGCGTCAAGCGGATGCGCTCGGCGATGACTGTGTCGATCACACTCGTCGGCAGCCCCTTGAGCAGCGCGACGCGTTCGCGTAGCGCCGGCTCGAAGGCGATCTCGCCGCGCATGGCGCGCTCGGTGATCGCGGCGACGCGATCTTTAAAGCCGGCGAAGTCGGCCAGTTCGTCGATGCATTCCTGGCCGATCATGGTGGAATCCATGTCGGCGAGAAACAGCTTCTTGCGGCGCCCGTCATGAGGCTGGATGACAACATCGACGGGATCGTCGCCGATAATGTCGCGGATATCCTGGGCCAATTCCTGCGCGAGATCGCGTGCGAGCTTTCCGGCTTCGCCCGCGCCCGATTCTTCAAGCTCCTCGGCAAGAAAGGCGATGTCGGTCGCCACTCCCGGCGCCAGCCAGTCGACCGGGCGGCCATGCGGCAGATAGCGTGCCACTTTCTGCGCCAGGGCATCGGTCACCGCCGGACGGGCGGGAGACGAAATCAGCGTTGCGACGTAAAACATGCCGTGCGATCCGAGCGGTAGGAAGCGGAGCCATTCAAGACGTGTCGACGGTCATCCTCATTGCAGGCCCGACGGCGAGCGGCAAGTCGGCTTTGGCGCTCAGCCTCGCCGAGAAGCTCGGCGGCGAGGTCATTAATGCCGATTCCATGCAGGTTTACCGCGATCTGCGCATCATCACCGCGCGGCCGACGCCCGAGGAGGAACGGCGCGCGCCGCATCGGCTCTATGGCCATGTCGACGCCGCGGAAAACTATTCCACCGGCCGCTGGTGCAGCGACGCCGCTGCCGCCCTTGAAGCGGCCCGGGCGGCGAGACGGCCGGCGATCATCATCGGCGGCACCGGGCTTTATTTCAATGCGCTGACGCGCGGGCTGGCCGCCGTGCCGCCGATCCCCGAAGCCATTCGCCAGGATGTCCGCACCCGCCTCCTCGGCGAAGGCGCGCCGGCGCTGCATGCAGCACTCGCCGCGCGCGATCCGCAGGGCGCCGCACGCCTGCACGCGAGCGATCGCTCGCGCATCGCGCGCGCGCTGGAGGTGGTGCTGGCGACCGGCCGCCCGCTCCATGACTGGCACGATGACAACAAGCCGGCGGTCGTCGATCTCGAGCGCGCCGCCAAGGTCTTTCTGATGCCCAAGCGCGAAGATCTGCTCAAGCGCATCGATGCACGCTTCGACGCCATGATGACAGCTGGCGCGATCGACGAAGTGAGCGCGCTCGCGGCGCGCGGACTTGATCCAAACCTGCCGGCGATGAAAGCGCACGGCGTGCCGTGGCTGATCCGTCATCTCAAAGGCGAGATCACACTCGCCGAGGCGGTCGAGGGCGGCAAGCGCAACACCCGCCAATACACCAAGCGCCAAGCAACCTGGTTCCGCAATCAGTTGCCGGAATTTGCATGGGTCGCGCCGGAGGCGGCAGAGGCGGCGGTGCGCGTGCAGTTGCGTGCTCTGTCGCGCTAAAGCCTGGACTCACGCGCGCCCTTCGGTACGTGACGGTCGTCGCGCTCAGCCAGCTGCAGCCGTGAAGGCGGCGGCCTGGTTTCTGACGATTTCGTCACGCTTTGTCGCAATCTTATCTCGGATACGAGAGCCTGAAGACGACATGGCTTCGATCTGCTCCGGCGACAAGAGTCCGGCGATGGCGGCCGCGAAACTCGGCCGGGTTCGCGCGCGCTGCCACCATGTCCGCACGCCGGGCCGATCCGCAATCCAGACGTCGAGCAGGCTGAGATAATCCAGGCGCGCGGCAAACGGCATGACGTTGATGTCGGCAAGAGAAAAACCGCGGCCGACGAGCCACGGCCTGCCGTCCGAAAGGCATTCTTCCATCTCGCCGAACATCTTCTCGAAGGCGAATATTCCCTGCTCGACAAATGGTGAATCGCATCCCGCTTCGTAAGTCGAGATCATACGCGCCCGGCGGCCCGGATCGCCGATATTGCGAAAGCGGCCGTCGCGCTGCTCTTGGGTCATGCCGCGCATTTTGTCCCGGAACATGGCGGAGAAGCTGATTTCGCGGGTGGCCTCGAAGACCCCCTCGTCGATATGTTTGCTCCAACGCCTCATCTGCGACCGTTCGTAGGCGGAAGCGGGAACCAGCGACGGTTCGGGAAACGTCTGGTCGAGGTATTCGCAAATCAGCGTCGACTCGATGATCGCATGGCCGCGGTGAATCAATGTCGGCACGACGCCCTTCGGATTCAGCTTCAGATATTCCGGCCGATACTGTTCGTTGTTGAACAGGTCGACATAATCCGAGGTCCAGGGCAAGTCCTTCTCGATGAGGGTCAGGAACACCTTCTGTGTGCATATGGAATTATGCGCCGTGAATAATTTCAGCATCGGTCGTTCCTCTGGTCGGCCGCAAGCGTGCCTGATCGTGCATGCTGCCAAAGCTCCGCCCGCTCAGGCTGCTTTAAGCAGGGACTGCACCTTCGGCCATGGATCTGGCGACAGATTCCGGAACGGCGCCCAATCGGCTTCTTTCATGCGGTCGAAGATCGCGGCCTTGACGGAAGGGCGCTTCTGCACCCGCGCCCACCAGTCGGCGACCTTCGGGTCGACCTGCCACATCGCGCCAAGCTTCAGAAGCTCGAGGCGGAGGATATAGGGAATGACCGCGCAGTCGGCGTTGGAGAAGCTTTCGCCGGCGAGATAGGGGCCGCCGTGCTTAAGATCCTCTGCCATCCACGAAATCAGTTTCTGGTGTTGCTTGAGCGCGTCGATCACGAATTCCGAATCGAGTCCGTGCTCGATGACGCTGCGCTTATATTCGGCGCGGCGCTTGAGCGGCGCCTTGTCGATCTCGGCCAGCCATTCCTCACGCGCCATCTTAAGAAAGCGCGGACGGAAGGCGGTCGCAAACGTGATGATGGTACACGCATTGTGCATGTATTCGTCGATCAGTTTGTTGTAGAGGCGAACGCGGTGACGCGCGACCGGCGTCTTGGGCATCAGCGGCGGATCGGGAAAGGCTTCGTCGATGTAGTAGAGGATAAGCGACGACTCGGTAATGACATTGCCGTCGTGAACCAGGGTCGGCACGACACCGTTCGGATTGAGCTTCATGTAGGCAGGATCGTTCTGATCCCCCTGCAATGTGAGCAGATGCTCTTTGACGTCCTGGTCCTTTTCGTACAGCGCGATCCGCACCTTCTGGGCGCAGACCGAATTTATGTTGTGATAAAGCTCCAGCATTCCCGTTTTCCGCTTTTCTTATTGACCTGACGCCGATGACTGCCGCCGCTCACGCGGCTAGTCGTCCGCGATCGTGCGACTGACCGAAATCGACCGGTGTTCCCTTGGGTATGATCATTGTCGGATTTACTTTGGCGATCGAGTAGTAGTTGATGACGTAGTAGCGCGGCGTGACGGTCGCGGCGATGCCCGGCACTTGATAGAGCTCGCGCATATAGTTCGACAGGTTCGGATAGTCGGCGATGCGCTGGCGGTTGCATTTGAACAGCGAGAAATACGCGACGTCGAAACGCACCAGCGTGGGAAACAAGCGCCAATCGGCCTCGGTGATCTGATTGCCCACAAGGTAACGCTGGCGCGACAGCCGCGCCTCGAGCCAGTCAAGCGTCGCGAACAGGCCGTCATAGGCCTCGTCGTAGGCCGCCTGGCTTTTGGCGAAGCCGGCGCGGTACACGCCGTTATTCACATCGCGATAGACACGTTCGTTGACGGCGTCGATCTCCGGCCGCAGGCTCGCCGGATAGAAGTCGGTGGAATCTCCGGTGAGCGCGTTGAATTCGGAATTGAACATCCGAATGATCTCGGAGGATTCGTTATTGACAATGCGTTTGGTCTTCTTGTCCCACAAGGTTGGAACCGTGACCTTGCCGGTATAGCTTGGTTCGCTCGCTGCGTAAGCTTCATACAGGTATTTGAAACCATTGACGTCGTCGGGAATGCAGTCCGGGTAGCGCGGGTCGCGCGCAAACGTCCATCCGCTCTGCTTGAGCCCCGGAATCGCATAGGCGACGGAGACGATGTCGTCGAGCTTTTTGAGCGCGCGATAGATCAACGCGCGGTGCGCCCAGGGGCAGCCGTGCGCGACATAAAGATGATAGCGTCCGGGCTCGGCTTTGAAACCCGATGAACCGTCGGCGCTAATGCGGCCGCGGAAGATGCTGTCGGCGCGTTTGAACTGCCCGGTTTGACTGGTCTCTTGGGGCAGCTCACCGTCGGTCCACTTGCCTTGGATCAGAACGCCCATTTGCGGCTCCTCCAGCGACACCTTCGCCTTAGTTTTGTATCAATCGATATATAACGTCAACCCGTGATTTGACCGTTGATCATTATGTAGCCGCGATGACCGCAGCGGCGGGCGCCGCGCGGGAACAGGCGAGCGTGGTCAGGATCCAGCCAGGATCCGCCCGACCAGACCCGCAGTGCGAGACGTGGACCGCACGCAGGTGCAGGCGTCCCTGGAGCGTACGGCGCATCGCGCCTGCGATGCTCAGCTTGGGTGACCAAGGAGTGCTCGATGTGCCGTCCGATATGATCAATGGCGATCATGGGCAGGTCCTATTCTGCCGCCCGCATGGCGGGCGTCTGGGTGCTCAGGCGCGGCTGGATCGCGCAAGCTTCCTCCCATGTTCTCATCCGAAGCGAACGTGCGAATTTCCCAACGCCATCCGTCTCGGCGCATAGAAGTCCCAGCTCGACAATTTCCTCTTCCGTGAAGTGCTTTTTGAGGTCAGCATAAACCTCGTCGCTATCGATCGCATGATCTCCTTCTTTGAAGCGAGAAGCGAAGCGCAGGGCCGCGCGCTCGCGCTCGTCGAAGAGCGGGCTCGAGGCGAAGTCCATCGTCGCCATCAGTTTTTCTTCGGTGAGCCCTTTCTCGAACGCGATGCGGGAACGCACCGTCGAGCAATAGCCGCAACCGTGCTTCATGGAGATCAGAACACGACACATCTCCTTGAGCGGCACGGGGAGCCGCCCTCCGTTGAGGAGTTCGTTCCAGTGGCGCAGCCAGTTGCGGCCTGCCTCGGTGCGGACATAGATCCTGGCGCAGAGCGGATCGGGCGCCCCGTTGTGTTCGGCGTTCGCGATCAGCAAAGCCTGCGTCCCATCAGCTTCAGCATCGTTGAGCGGACGAATTCGAGGTTCGGACATCGGCGGCTCCGGGTTCGACATTTGTGGAGCCGAATATAGAGCCGGGCGAACGATTTACTTGGTGCATGATAAACATCATTGCGATACGGTTTTCGAATGGAAGAACGAGGCTTCTCCGCGCCTTTGGCCGCAGTGCGCGCATTTCTTTCAGCGGCCGAATTCAAGAACCTCACGCGCACCGCCGAGGTGCTCGGCATGTCCCAGCCGAGCCTCAGCCGCATACTCGCCGGCCTGGAAAAAGAGCTGGGCGTTTCCTTGTTCGTCCGCAGCAGGCGCGGTGTGCAGTTGACCGAGGCTGGGGCGCGCTTCCGCGCGCGGGCTGCCGGCATCATGCGGCAGATGGACGGACTCGTGTCGGAACTGCGCACACGGGAGATGTCACCCACGGGGAGGGTGGCCGTCGGCCTTCCGGTGGTCATGACCGAACTGATGAGCGCGCCGCTCGCGTCATGGTTTACCCATGAGATGCCGCGTGCCCGTCTATCCGTGCACGAAGGCATATCGGATGAGATGGAGTTCGAACTGTCGCTCGGGCGCCTCGATCTGGCGCTGCTCATCAGCACCGACACCAAGTCGCGCAATCTCGAAATTGATCCTGTCGCGAGCGAACAGGTCTATCTGCACGGTCCAAAAGGATCGGGGTACGAGGCGAGCCGGGCGATAGGATGGAACGCGCTATCGCGCACGCCGCTGATTCTGCCACGGCAATCAAACTTCCTGAGACGCAAGATCGAGGAAGCGAGCAAACGGCATGGCGTCGTGCTCGATGTCATCATGGAGATAAACACACCGTCCCTGATCCTGTCGCTGGTCGAACGCGGGGTTGGGTTCACGGTGCTGCCCGGATGCGCCTCATACCGGCAAAGAGAGCTTGGGCTCGTGGTCGCGTCTCCGCTCCGCAATTTTCAGGTCGTGTGGACGCTCGCCAGAAGCAGAACACCGGCGCAGCCGGCGCTGGTTGCGATCGTCGAGCGCAAGCTCAGGCAGCTCATCGCCGGGCAGGCCAAGCGCGGGCTGTGGCGCTTCGTCGGCTGATCCCTGTTGCGAATGGAGCACGAGCGCCTAATGCGTCATGTATTGCATGCCCGCGGTGTAGGCGGCGCCGCCGATGACGCAGGGAATACCGAGCTCGATCTGGCCGGTAGCCGCGGCCACCACGCAGCCCATCGACAAGGCGCCCTGCCCGACCTGGCCCCAGCCTGACAATTCGCGCTTGGAATAGGGCCCCTTTTCCTTGAGCTCTTGGATCGCGGCGAGCGATTCCTTGCGCATATGCACGGTGTCGACCGTGTCGGCGGTTTCAATGACGTCGTCGAGGACCACCTTGACCTCTTTGGGCTGGCTCTTGTCGGCCCATTTCAGCATCTGCAGCAATTCAATGTCGCGCACGGCGTTGCTGGCCAGCGTGAATTTCGCGGCGCTGCCGGCGGTCAAGCTGTCGACATTGTCTTTGTCGTCGGCAAGCGGCAGGAGCTTGATGACCTTCTGGATCGGCGCATAACCGCCGGTCGCGAGATAATAGCCCCACAGCACGTCGATCAATTCCGGTGTCGGATCGAGCGCGACCGGCTTCTTCTTCGCTTGCTCCAGATGCAGCGACACTTTGATCTTGTCGAGCATGCCGGGCTTGGCCGGCTTATAGTCGATCTGATCCAGCGTCGGCAGCTTGCCGTCGAGATATTGGTCGATCATGGCGCGGCGCGTCGCCATGCGGTCGACAAAGGTCGCCAGCAGATTCCGCCAATCCGGCAGGCCGGAATAGGCGATGGCGCGCACCAGCACCCAATGATCTGACGGATCGATCGACACCATCTTGGCGATCAGGGTCTCGGCGCGATCCGGATTGTCGCCCAGGACACCTGCAATGAAGCCGATATAGGGGCCGGAGCTTTCGGCATCCTTGAACGCCTGCATGCTGCTCAGCGCATGCACCACCGCGGGCAGTTGCTCCGGCTCCGGCCGATGGCGATAGGCATTGATCCATTTGAGGATGGATTCGGTGGAATTCCATGCACTATTGGCCGGCGACGCGGCGAGGCCGGGCGCGGCCGGAAGCGCGGCCGGAAGCGCGGCCAGCGTCAGCGCAACAATAATAACGGCAACCACGCTGCGTAGTCGGCGTGCGAACGCAAACGCGGCCTCATGTCCTGCACTCATGTCCCCGACATGCTCCCCGGACCTGCGTCCCCCAGACGGAGAAAACCGGCAGCGCGCTCGCGCCGTCGCGATAATTCAGCAACAGGCCGGGGAAAATTAAAGGCCGGTCCCGCGCGGAATCGCGGCCAAGCTGTGACACTTAACATTGGTTAACGATTGTGGTTTTGCCCGCCGATTCGATTTCAAACGTGTGTTTGAAGATTTGCCGGGCTGGCAAGGCCGCAATGCCGCCGCAATCGGCTTGACCCAAATAGACATAATGCTTTATAAACCGCGCGCCGAATACAAAGGGCATCAAGAGACTTTGCAAGGGACTTTGCACGTGCGGACGGTTGTTGCGACGTCGCTTATTCTCGTATCGAGGCGCACCGCCGGGGGTGGATAGATCCACCCGCGAAACGTGGCGGTGCGCGACCAGGGGCTCTTCGAGGCCCCTTTTTTATTACCCGAATTCGAGACTTCCGACGTAAGCGACCGGCAAGCGGCCGACAGCAGCCAAAAGAAAGCCAATCAGGAGCGAGCCATGAGCGACACCATCGCCAAAGCCAAAGCGGCCCAAACCGGCAAGGCCAATGCCGAAGCCGGCACCGAGATGACCGGCGCGGAGATGGTGATCCAGGCGCTTGCCGATCAGGGCATCGAGCACATTTTCGGTTATCCGGGCGGCGCCGTGCTGCCGATTTATGACGCGCTGTTTCAGCAGAATATGGTGCAGCACATTCTGGTCCGGCACGAGCAGGGCGCCGTGCATGCCGCCGAAGGCTATGCCCGCTCGACCGGCAAGGTCGGCACGGTGCTGGTGACGTCGGGCCCTGGCGCCACCAACGCGGTGACCGGCCTGACCGATGCGCTGTGCGATTCCATTCCGCTCGTCGTCATTACCGGGCAGGTGCCGACGCACCTGATCGGCAACGACGCGTTCCAGGAATGCGACACGGTCGGCATCACGCGGCCGTGCACCAAATATAATTATCTGGTCAAGAACGTCGACGACCTGCCGCGCGTGCTGCACGAGGCGTTCCATATCGCGGCGAGCGGACGGCCCGGACCGGTCGTGGTCGATATCCCGAAGGACGTTCAATTCGCCAAGGGCCTGTATGCCAAGCCGAGCGAATTCCAGCACAAGGGCTACCAGCCGAAGACCAAAGGCGACGCCGATAAGATCAAGCTGGCGGTCGAGATGATGGCCGCGGCCAAGCGGCCGGTGTTCTACACCGGCGGCGGCGTTATCAATTCCGGCCCGGCGGCGAGCGAAAGCTTGCGCGAACTGGTCAAGCTCACCGGCTTTCCCATCACTTCGACCTTGATGGGGCTCGGCGCATTCCCGTCGGCCGATCCGCAATGGCTCGGCATGCTCGGCATGCACGGCACTTGGGAGGCGAACTGGGCGATGCACGATTGCGACCTGATGATCGCGGTGGGCTCGCGGTTCGACGACCGCATCACCGGCCGCCTCGACGCTTTCGCGCCGGGCTCGAAAAAAATCCATATCGACATCGATCCGTCCTCGATCAACAAGAACGTCAAGGTCGATCTCGGCATTGTCGGCGATTGCGGCAGCGTGCTCGCGGATATGCTTGCCGCCTGGCGCGCGCTGGCGCCGAAAAGCGACAAGAAGGCGCACGAGGCCTGGTGGACGCAGATCGCCAAGTGGCGGGCGAAGAAGTCGTTGTCCTACAACGCCTCCAAGCAGGTGATCAAACCGCAATATGCGATTGAGCGTCTCTACGAGATGACCAAGGATCGCGACACCTACATCACGACCGAGGTCGGCCAGCATCAGATGTGGGCGGCGCAATTTTATCACTTCCAGGAGCCGAAGCGCTGGATGACGTCGGGCGGACTCGGCACCATGGGCTATGGCCTGCCGGCGGCGATCGGCGTGCAGCTTGCGCATCGCAATTCGCTGGTCGTCGATATCGCCGGCGAAGCCTCGGTGCTGATGAACATGCAGGAAATGTCGACCGCCGCGCAGTTCGGCCTGCCGGTCAAGATCTTCATCCTCAACAATCAGTATATGGGCATGGTGCGGCAGTGGCAGGAACTGCTGCATGGCGGGCGCTATTCGCATTCCTACACCGAAGCGCTGCCGGATTTCGTCAAGCTGGCCGAGGCCTATCACGCCCACGGCATCCGCTGCGAAAATCCCGACGAACTCGATGACAAGATCCGCGAGATGATCGAGGTGCAAAAGCCGGTGATCTTCGATTGCGTGGTCGATCCGTCGGAGAACTGTTTCCCGATGATTCCGTCGGGTCGCGCCCATAACGAGATGCTGCTCGGCGACGCGGCGACGCGCGTCGAGGATGCTGTCACGGAAGAAGGCAGGATGCTGGTCTGATTCCGGCGAAGGCGAAATTGGCAACGGAGAACGCCGCGTGAGCACGACGACAACAACGACAACGCATTATCCCGCCCAGACCACTGCGGAGAAGGTCGAAAGCCGGACCTTATGCGTGCTGGTCGACAACGAGCCGGGCGTTCTGGCGCGCGTGGTCGGGCTGTTTTCCGGCCGCGGCTATAACATCGACTCGCTCACGGTTTCGGAGACCGAGCACCAGAAGCACCTGTCGCGCATCACCATCGTGACGCGCGGCACGCCGATGGTGCTCGAGCAGATCAAGAACCAGCTCGATCGCCTGGTGCCGGTGCATCGCGTCATCGATCTCTCGACCGGGGGACCTGCGATCGCGCGCGAGCTCGCGATGGTGAAGGTGCGCGGGGCCGGCGATCAGCGCATGGAGGCGCTGCGGCTCGCCGACGCCTTCCGCGCCCGCGTCATCGACGCCACCACCGAGAGCTTCGTGTTCGAGATCACCGGCGCTTCCGACAAGATTGAAAGCTTCATCAACCTGATGATCCCGGTCGGCCTGGTCGAAGTCTCGCGCACCGGGGTCGTCGCCATCGCGCGCGGGCCTGAGGGGATGTGACGGCACTCGGGTTTGCGCTTGTCGTCATTGCGAGCGAAGCGAAGCAACCCAGTCCGGGTGATTCGGCCCTGGAATGCTTCGTCGCTTGGTTCCACGCAATGAAAGGCAACTATCTCGCTACGCCGCCGAACGCTGCGCCACTGGCGCGTGGCGGGAGACGAAAGCGGCAAAACCGTCGACGAAGCCCTGCAGGAATTTCTTCGTGCCTTCATCGGTGACATTGCCATGACCGTCGAGCAGACCGTCTTTGAAGGTGATGTAGATTTCACCGCCGAACAGAAAAGCGCTGAGGCTGCCGCTGAGCACCTGGCGCAGATGCGATTGCGCCATCGCCGCACCGAGCGCGCCGGGCGATGTGCCGGCAATGGCAATCGGCTTACCGGCCCAGTTGTTCTTGCCCCATGGCCGCGTGCCCCAATCGACGGCGTTCTTCAGCACCGTCGGGATCGAGCGGTTATGTTCCGGGGTCACGATCAGGATGCCGTCGGCCTTGGCGAGTTCGTCCTTGAACCGCACCACTTCGGGCGCGAGGTTGCCTTCGTGGTCCTGGTTGTACATGGGCAGGTCGTCGATACGGACGAATTTCGGCTCGAACTTGCCGGCGGCGAGCTTGGCCAGCGCCTCGGCGAGCCGGCGGTTGATCGAGTCCTTGCGGTTGGAACCGACGATCACGGCGACTTGGGGTACGGTCATGGTTGAATACCTCGGTGAGAAATCGTAACTGGGGCTACATAGGTGACCGTGCGTGCAGCGCACAAGAAGGCACATCCATGAAACCTAGAAACACGCATTTGACCGGTGAGTGTGTCGCCGTCAGCGACGTCTTGGCGCGGGTCGGCGACAAATGGTCGGTCCTGGTGGTGACCAGGCTCGGCACCGGCCCGATGCGTTTCAACGAGTTGCGGCGCACGGTCGGCGGCATTTCCCAGCGCATGCTGACCTTGACGCTCCGCGGGCTCGAGCGCGACGGGCTGGTTACGCGCACAGTGTTTCCGACCATTCCGCCGCGGGTCGATTACGAGCTCACCGCGCTCGGGCGCGATTTGCTGACGCCGGTCTCTGCGCTCGGCGAATGGGCGATCCGCAACCAGCCAAAGATCGCCCGGGCTCGCGAGCGGTTCGACGGGGTGGCGAAAAAGGCCCCGGCCAAAGCACCGACCACGTCGCGGCCCGCGCCGCGCCCGACCGGGCTTGTCCAAGCCGCCCGTAGAAACTAGAAGCAGCAAGCGAAATGTTGCATGTGAGCATGATCTTATCCGAAAGCCGGTATCCGCTTTTCGGGATCAAGCTCTAAATCAGCCGGCCACCCCTTGGGGGACTTTGGCCTCTTTGCAGGGGTAGAAAAACATGCGTGTTTATTACGATCGCGACGCCGACCTCAACCTGATCAAGGGCAAGAAGGTCGCCATCATCGGCTATGGCAGCCAGGGCCATGCCCATGCGCTGAATCTGCGTGATTCCGGCGTGAAGGAAGTGGCTGTGGCGCTGCGCAAGTCCTCGGCCGGCGTGAAGAAGGCCGAAGCCGAGAAATTCAAGGTCATGGAGGTCGCCGAAGCCGCCAAATGGGCCGACGTGATGATGATGCTGACGCCGGACGAATTGCAGGGCGACATCTATCGCGACCACCTGCACGCCAACATGAAGAACGGCGCGGCTTTGATGTTCGCCCATGGCCTCAACGTGCATTTCAACCTGATCGAGCCGCGCGCCGATCTCGACGTGCTGATGATCGCGCCGAAGGGCCCCGGCCACACCGTGCGCTCGGAATATCAGCGCGGCGCCGGCGTGCCCTGCCTGGTCGCGATCCATCGCGACGCCTCGGGCAATGCCCACGATCTCGGCCTGTCCTATGCGTCGGCGATCGGCGGCGGCCGCGCCGGCATCATCGAGACGACGTTCAAGGAAGAATGCGAGACGGATCTGTTCGGCGAGCAGACCGTGCTGTGCGGCGGCCTGGTCGAGCTGATGAAGGCCGGCTACGAGACGCTGGTCGAGGCCGGCTACGCGCCGGAGATGGCCTATTTCGAATGCGTGCACGAAGTGAAGCTGATCGTCGACCTGATCTATGAAGGCGGCATCGCCAACATGAATTATTCGGTGTCGAACACCGCCGAATACGGCGAATATGTCTCCGGCCCGCGCGTGGTCACGCCCGAGACCAAGGCGGAAATGAAGAAAGTTCTCGCCGACATCCAGTCCGGCCGCTTCACCCGCGACTGGATGCTGGAGAACAAGGTCAACCAGACGTCGTTCAAGGCGACGCGCGCCAAGCTCGCGGAGCATCCGATTGAGCAGGTCGGCGCCAAACTCCGCGAAATGATGCCGTGGATCAAGGAGCGCGCGCTCGTCGACAAGAGCAAGAACTGATCAGCGGTCGATTTCGCCAGACGAACTGTGCGCAAAAGGGCTCGTCCGCAGCGAGCCCTTCTTCTTTTGGTCCAGGCAAGTGTCTGGCCGAGGCGGTAAGATTCCACACGAACCTCTGCCCTGCGCGGACTTTTGACGCGGCAACGGGGTTGTTCTCGCGGCTGTGCAGACTAAACTGCCGCGCGCACGACGCAGATCATGCGACGCAGATCACATGGGAGGAACATCGTGATTGCCAATCGGTATCGTCTTTTGACCGCCGCTGCCTTGACACTGGCTTTCGCCTTCGCCGCAGGCTCGGCGCGGGCGGAAGGCCTGTTTACAATGACCTCGAAGACCTTCGAGAACGGCAAGATGATGCCGAAAAAAGTCGCCAACAGCAAAGAGAACGGAAAAGGCAATCCGAACTGCGTCGGCGAGAACGTGTCGCCGCAGTTCTCGTGGAGCAATGTGCCGGAGGGCACCAAGAGCTTGATGATCATAATGACCGACCCGGCCGGCCGCGGCGGCGCCGGCGTCGATCATTGGGTCGCCTATGGCATACCGGCGACGACCACAGGTTTCGCCGAGGGCGAGCTCAGCAAGGATTCCGACAAATATGTCGGCGGCAAGAGCCTGTTCGGTGTCGGGCACTATATGGGCCCCTGCACGCCGCCCAATCAGACCGCCCACCCCTATACGTTCGTGTTGGTCGCGACCGACTTCGCTCCGAATGAACTGCCGCCCGGCCTGACGCGCGCGGAAGTGCAGGACAAGCTGGCAGCGCCCGGACAGGCACCCATGCACACCAAGGGCGTCACCGGCATGATCGGCCTGTTCGTCAATCCGTGGCACGAGTAAGCTTGGCGCGAGCGAGCCTGGCGCCAATAAGCTTTGGCATCAGGCTTCCACGCCAATCATCATAAGGCGAGCAAATCCAACGGCGGTCGGGCGTGGCGAACATTGAGATCGGCACGCTCGACCGTGCGGACATAACATTCGAGCCTTGGGCCTGGCCGTTCGCGGCGCGGAGACGCCGCGAGATCGATGCAAATTTCGCGCGATTGCAGCGTGAACGAGCCGGTGTTTGGAACGGCCGGGTGGTCATGCTCAATCGTTACGATGTCAGCGCGGGCGTTCTGCGCGGCACCTGCTTCGAGACCGACTATGCGAGCTTCTGCGCCTGGCGCGACTGGGCGCCGGCCGATTCCGGCGCCTTCAACGTCTTTGCGGCTGCGGCAATCCTGACTGTGGACGGCGCCTATCTTATCGGCGAGATGGGGCCGGACACGGCTGGGGCCGGGCGACTCTACTTCCCTTGCGGCACGCCGGAGCCGGACGATCTCGATGCTGCGGGCCGGCTCGACCTCGAAGGCAATGTGCGTCGCGAGCTTTTGGAGGAGACCGGGCTCGATGCCGGTGAGCTCGCGGCAGATGCGGGCTTCTGCCTGGTGCACGACGGCGGCTATATTGCGCTCCTGAAGACGCTGCGCACGCGCCAGAGAGCGCAAGAGGTCCGCGACCGGATCATGCGACATCTCGCCGGAGAGGAACGGCCGGAGCTCGTCGATATCCGCATCCTGCGCTCGGCCGCCGATTTCGATCCGGCCATGCCGCGCTTTGTCACGGCGTTTCTGACCCGTTGCTGGTCGTGAGCACCGAACCGCAGGCCGGGCCAAGACTTAAGCCAATGTACTCGACCAAGAGATTTTTTTGCCTGGAGGCACAATGAACTTCGCCAAGATTGTCAAGCAGTGCCGGATCGACAAACCCGGCGGTTTCAAGCTCGCCGATTACAAGCCCGACGAGACTTTCGGCTTGTCGACCGATATCAAGGACGTGCAGTCGATCCTCGCCGAGGGCATCAAGAAGCTCGCAGACCTGCAGCAACGCCTGTTTGCCGACGGCCGATGGGCGGTGCTGGTCGTTTTCCAGGGCATGGACGCAGCCGGCAAGGACAGCGTCGTCAAGCATGTGATGTCCGGTATCAATCCGCAGGGCTGCGAGGTGCACGCCTTCAAGACGCCGAGCAGCGAGGAGCTTGAGCACGATTTTCTCTGGCGCACCGGAAAGGACGTCCCGGCGCGCGGGCGCATCGGCATTTTCAACCGCTCGCATTATGAGGAAGTGCTGGTGGTGCGGGTGCATCCGGAACTTCTTGCCAAGCAAAAACTGCCGCCGACGGTGACCGGCAAGACCATCTGGGACGATCGCTTCAAGGACATCCGCGCCTTCGAGCATCACCTCGTGCGCAACGGCACCTTGGTGCTGAAATTCCATCTGCACATTTCCAAGGAAGAACAGCGCAAGCGCTTTCTGGCGCGGCTCGAGGAGCCATTCAAGCGCTGGAAATTCTCCAAGAACGATCTTGCCGAACGCGGGCGCTGGGCCGATTACATGGCGGCCTATCAGGATCTGATCCGCGAGACCTCGGCCGACTATGCGCCATGGTACGTGGTGCCCGCCGACCACAAGCACATTACCTGGCTCGTCGTGTCGGCAGCGATCATCAAGGCTCTGGAGGAGCTGAAGCTCGACTATCCCAAAGTGACCGGCAAGGCGCTGAAAGAACTGCAAGCCTGCCAGCGCGCGCTGCAGGCGGAAAAGCCGAAGCTCAAGACATCGCGCGGCAAGAAATCGCAGGCATAACGGCGCGGCGCCGGCTCAATCGTCCCGCCGGCTTGGATCGATGCGGCTTGATGTCGTGACTAGAAGTCACAGTCGAGACCGAAGCGTTTCTTGAAGCATTTCTTGAACTCTTCGGCCCCCCTGTTTGCACGCAGACTTGAGCCGCGCGCAGGCGGTGTAATTGCCCTTCATCTTGTCGCCGTCCATATGCATCCAGTCGACGATCTCCAACTGGTCGAAGGTGATGGTTTCGCCGAGCCTGACCAAACGGACCGGACCCGGACGCGGCTCGTTGTTGATCTCGCCGGAGAACGTGTCGTCCTTGACGGTGAACGGCGCCCATTGTCTCACCTTGGGCAAGAACCTTGCGGATAGGCGCATTATTCCGCTAAAAGAGCCTCGGTTCGGCTGGGGCTTAACGCGGAATTCACCTTGATCCGCGACGCTTGCGGGACCTGATGCGGGTAAAGGCAAGGCATAAGGCAATGTCGAATCGCAGCGATTTCCGCGCGATGATCCGGGGGGCCAAGGCTGCGAAAGCCATGGCGGTCCCCGGTACTGCCGGTTGCGGCACCGCCCTCACGCTTCTTGGCGGGCTCCTGCTCCTTAGCGCCCCCTGAGGGCCGGCTGGGCGTTTGCGCCTGGGCACTCAGGGGTCGGCTAAGCCAAGGAACCCGGAGAAACCCAAGAGCGCCGCGAAGCCGAGGAAAGACCAAGGCGATTCGAGATTGGCCGGCGCCAACCAAAAGGACCTGAAACCATGACCACGCCAACCCAGTCCGAAAAGGACCGCGTCGTCATTTTCGACACCACCTTGCGCGACGGCGAGCAATGCCCCGGCGCCACCATGACGCACGAGGAAAAACTCGAAGTCGCCGAGATCCTCGACACGATGGGCGTCGATATTATCGAGGCCGGCTTTCCAATCGCCTCGGAAGGCGACTTCGCCGCTGTGCACGAGATCGCCAAGCGCACCAAACGCGCAGTGGTCTGCGGGCTTTCGCGCGCCGCCTTCAAGGACATCGACCGCTGCGCCGAGGCGATCAAGCCGGCGGAGCGGCGGCGCATCCACACTTTCCTCTCCACCTCGCCGGTGCACATGAAATACAAGCTCCAGAAGGAGCCGCACGAAGTCTACGAGATGGTGATCGCGCAGGTGACGCGGGCGCGCAATTACACAGACGATGTCGAATGGTCGAGCGAGGACGGCACCCGCACCGAATTCGATTTCCTCTGCCGCTGCGTCGAAGCCGCGATCAAGGCCGGCGCCACCACGATCAATATTCCCGACACGGTAGGCTATACGGTGCCGGAGGAATATTTCGATCTGTTCAAGCGGGTACGCGAGCGGGTGCCGAATTCCGACCTCGCGCGCTTCTCGGTGCATTGCCACAACGATCTCGGCATGGCGGTGGCCAATTCGCTCGCCGGCGTGAGCGCCGGCGCCCGCCAGATCGAGTGCACCATCAACGGCATCGGCGAGCGCGCCGGCAATGCGGCGCTCGAAGAGGTCGTGATGGCGATGAAAGTGCGCAACGACGTGCTGCCATACTGGACCGGTATCGACACGACCATGCTGACGCGCGCCTCGAAGCTCGTCGCTGCGGCGACCTCGTTTCCGGTGCAGTACAACAAGGCGATCGTCGGCCGGAACGCCTTTGCCCATGAGAGCGGCATCCATCAGGACGGCATGCTCAAGCACACCCAGACCTACGAGATCATGGTGCCGGAAAGCGTCGGCGTGAAACAGACCTCGCTGGTCATGGGCAAGCATTCCGGACGGCACGCCTTCGTGCACAAGCTCGAAGAACTCGGCTATCACCTCTCCGACAACCAGCTCGAAGATGCCTTCGTGCGCTTCAAGGCGCTCGCCGACCGCAAGAAGCATGTCTATGACGAAGACATCGAGGCTTTGGTCGACGAGGAGATCGCGACCGCGCAGGATCACATCAAGCTCGTCTCGCTCACGGTGATCGCCGGCACGCGCGGACCGCAGCGCGCCACCATGAAGGTCGACGTCGACGGCAAGGCTATGATCGAGGAGCGCGAGGGCAACGGGCCGGTTGATGCCGTGTTCAATTGCATCAAGGCCATAGTGCCGCATGAAGCAGTGCTCGAACTCTACCAGGTTCATGCGGTGACCGAGGGCACCGATGCGCAGGCCGAAGTCTCGGTGCGGCTGTCGGAAAACGGCCGCGCGGTGACCGCCAAGGGCGCCGATCCGGACACGCTGGTCGCGTCCGCCAAGGCCTACCTCTCGGCGCTCAACAAGCTCGTGGCGCGGCGGCTGCGCGGCAAGCTCGAGACCGGGCTGCAGACTTTGGACATGGCCGCCGGCGAGCGCCGCATCCACTCGACGGATGCGGGATAAAGGCAGATAGCCCGCTTTTCCGTAAGATTTCAGCGGGCTTGGCGCTGTCGCCAAGCCCGTCTATCCAAGCTTCTTGCCCTCCGCACGGGAGGCCGCTATATCGACGCCGGATTGCCGCCGTCAGGCGGCATTCTTTTCCGGTCGGCCCGCCGGAGGTTCCTCCCAGCGGCCGGCCATGGTGGAAACCGCCTAACCTCGCGGAATTTCCGGTTAGGGCGCATAGCTCAGTTGGTAGAGCAGCTGACTCTTAATCAGCGGGTCCAAGGTTCGAGTCCTTGTGCGCCCACCAATCCGCTCAAGGACTTAGCCGAGTCGGAGAAGTTCATTCCGACAAGGCGCTCAGCTGCTATTCCGACAAAAGGACGGCATTCGTTCCTCAGCATCCACCCCCATTCGCGAAAATTATTGAGCGACGGCTTCGCTCAAATCGAATTGGACCACCTCGTGATCGGCCCAATCAAAGTGCTGGGCGCACTTTATACCGACCCGGCTTTTCTCCGGGTCATCGCCTTCTAAGAACCAGAAATCTACGATGTCGGTCTCGCCGTGGACTGTCCCATACTTAATGCCGCGCAGTAGGTGCCGTGAGCAAAGAATAGCTGCATCGGTTACTGACCAACTGTAGACATGCACCCCGTCAATTGTGCCGATATACGCTGGACCACCTCCGCTGGGTATGTCGTCCGCACGCTTGACTTCAATACCGGCGACCTCGCCCGAGCCGGTGATAAGAGCCGCCGATATCGCCTCGCCGTAAGTGTCATAAGGTACAAGCACTATCGGCTCAGGCCCAACATTAGGTGCCTCACTAATCACGGCCACCCAGAAAATTGATACGTCGTCAGAAGGGCCAACGGGAATCAGGCGTTTGGGCCTGTGGAAGATGCCATGCCACAGAAGGTTTCTGACATAATCGCGGAAAACGTGAGAAAATAATGGCGGTAGCTCTTCAAAATTTATCGACGACATTTCCGGTCGAACAAAAGAGCCGCGACTGATTTCGCCGAAGTCGGTCTGTGTGGTAGGGATCTTGCCGGCCGTATCCCGCTCGATTGAGAAATTAGCAAAACACGCCACGTTTGGGCCGCTCGCCAAAATCTCGTTGGTAACATGGCGCCGGACCGCCTCCATCTTCTCCTCGTCCAGTGGCGCGGTGCGCAACCTTTCGGTGGTTAGTTCCTCGAGAGCGGATGTGATTCCGTCCAAGATGCCGCGTAATCTGTTTGCCGCCAACTCCGTGACCAAGCCTTCGCTGAGAGCGCGACTTGCCTTTGTGAATACCTCGTCTGTCTCAGCAGTCAAAAGAGCCTGGCTCATCTGCTTAAAAGCGAATAAGAAATTTTGGACTTTCTTGTAGTCCCCAAATAACGGGTCTTGTCTCATTCCTTCGATTAGTTCCCGCACGCCAGCATCGTCTCGAGTGGGCAGGTTTGCCGCCATAGCAGCAAGCAACACTGACCGCAGCGTATCAAATCCCGCAATTCCGAAACTGCTATAAATACGGCCAGTGACCATGCGCGGCGATGCAAGGTTGGTCAGATAACGTGCCAGTTCATCCAAACTCGCAGCGTGGCGACCCTCAGCGAACCTCGGAGCGAGCGAGACTCGGACGGCACAATCTAACAACAGCCGAAAGATCGATTTCGATGTCGTTATCGTAAGATCGGACCCCTCTGACGTGAGCTTCTGCCGGCCGAGCGTTAGTCGCGCTGCTCGCAGCGCAGTCTCTGACGGCTGCTGACTAGTGGCGTACCAGTACACGGCCACTAAGCCGCTAATGCAAACGACATCGCAATGAACTTCCCACAAGATCATTCCCGCAGCTTGGCGGGCCGACACCTGCTCGTGCCCGAAGCGCATGCGTTTGGCGACTTCAGCTTGAATGTTTTGCCACTCGTCGGCAAAGAGATCTGGTGTGAGGAAAAGTGAACTAGCGAAAAGATAAGGAGCTTGGAGGTAACTATAAAAGGGCTGCAGCCACCTTAGGAGAAGATCGCGAAATCGGTCGGCGCCCAATGCGTCGTCATTCCAGACAGCCGCGGCAAGAAAATAAGCCGTGTTCTGAAGATGGGTTTGGATAACTGTAAAGCATTGGGCAAAGACAGCCCATTGATCTCGGTCTGTCCTAATACCGGGACGCCGCTCGATTCCAACGGCCAAAATCAGAGTTTGGAGCAGCGTTTCCCACCCGCCGACAAAACCGATCAGAGCCACTTCGTATGCTCGCTTATCGGATCCCGTTAAAGCGGTAGACGCTCCTATATCGGCGTCCGCCGCCCCGATGACGGCGCGCTTGGTCAGCCAATTCTCGAATGCGCCAACCTCCTGAACGCCCAGTCGCAGGACATTCCGGAGAACGCTCTGAGAAAAATTCTTTGCATCATCAGGAATAAGACGAGTGGCCAAATTACTGAGCCGGTCGATAAAGAAGGTGTCATCGCCAATTTTCGCGGCGGCCGCTCCAAAAACACGCTGGTATTGAAAGACCAAGTCTAAATCAGGGCTAGAGAAGAAGCCGCCGATTTCCGCCACGTTAATCGGCTTACCAGTCGAATCTTTCGTGTTTTGCGCAGCTAGGATGAAACGATGATATCGGATTACTTCATCGAGCGCGGCTCGGAAGCCCGTCGTAGCTGACTTCTCAGTTTGACTCACAAGCTTGTCTACGAGCTGCTCCATAAAATTTTGCGGAGTCGGCATATTGGTCTGCCGCGCCGAGGCGGGCGCGAATCGAAAACACCTTCGTAAGACGAATCTTTCCCACGGTAGAAGCGGAACGTCCCCCCTCCGTACAACCCAATTTTCAACCCCGTCCAAAAGGCTGTCGAAGCTCGGCACGACCGTGAGTGCATAATCCCAACGAGGCACACCGAACCGCTTTTCTCCCGGCGGGAGCGCTTGCACACGGTTCCGCCACCGCTTCAAGATCCATTGCAATGGGCGAAACCACACATCAACTAGCTCTGTTGGACGTTTGAAACGTGTGGTGATTTCTGTCGTAGTCCGCTCATCGAGATCGAACGTATGACCAAAAAACATTCGGGGCCCATCTTCGAGCGCGTGATCTCCGAACATTTGAGACGTAGCACTGAGGTAGAACGCTCGAAGCAAGCGTTTTCTCACATCAAGTGGGATCACCTCATTTGCGCTATACCGCTCCCTCAAAACTTCACGTGAATTGGGCTCGACGAACCTCAAAGTGGTCGTAATGAACTCGAGAAACAATAAGAGATTTAAGGCGAACCAAGTTGCGTGTAGCGCGGTCAACACGAGCTTGAACGAATAGTCTCGGCCACCCAATCCGGCCGCGTGCAAGACATGCTGGAACGGCCAAAATAATTGCAGAGTTAGAATTAGTAGAAGTGCAACTCCGCTGAGCGCAAGTTCATACGAATATGATTCGACATAATAGAGCCGAATGTCAGTGTTGATCGATGGATTATCGCCCGCGCCCGATAAAAGGGTCACCACGGCTACGGCCACTGAGACAATCGCGAGTATGCCAATCTGCGCTGCGATGAGATAGCTGCTGACATCCTTCAGGAAGTCGCGAAGCGCCGCTCCCCGATATCCCAGCAATAATTGGGGCGCATATCTGTTTATGGCCCATTCGCAGATCAGGGTGATAAATAAAAATAAAAGATAGAGGCCAACAAATTGACCAACTGAGCGATCCACCACAGCAAACCGCAAAAGCCGACGCGCCAGGGTATATCTCGCGCGCCGTAGCGTTGGGTTTGTTTGAGCTAATTCTGCGATCTCTTCACGGACTCGGGCCCTCAGACTTCCGAGTAACCCCCTTCCCAGCGCCTCGCCCAATCCCCGCCCCCTATTATCCGATTTTTATCGCGAACCTACACGCAATCGTTGGGAACGCCTTTTGAGCGCGACCGAGATCAATTGTTTTCTTGTTCGTTTTGCATACGTCGGCAGTTGGCGCGCCGACCTGTGCCGGCCGGCCGCACGCAGTTCGGCATCGGTCATGTCAGCGTCGGCACCCTCGGTAAAGCCGCCATGGCGAAATGATGTGAACGACAACTCATCACGCAGGCCAGCAGCGCGGATGATGTCCTTCACGACGCCCCGAAAATAGTCGAGATCGCCGCGCGGGGTGATCCAAGGCAACGGCACCTTTCCGCGCCGATGTGCGTGATCACGACGGAACATGAGACCGTCTATCCCCACGACGGAGCTTCCCTTGATCGCATCCAGCTCGGCCATTAGTTCGGGGAATAGCGGGTGCTCCTCGGGATCTTTCTGCGTCTCGTCAAACAGTGGCCACCAGGCCTCTTCTCCATTTTTCGGATGAACGACCCGGACCGCATTCGGTCGCTCCTTGGGCCTCCAGTGCGAGATAAGAAAGGCGCCGAGTAGATGTTCTTCGCGCTGTAGCCATTCCCATGTCGCAAGTGCGGCAGTCGCAATGGAGTTGTAGCCAAGCTCCTTTGCCTTCGCCCGGAAAGCAACCAGTTCGTCCCATGTCGCTGTAGGGGTCTCACGTACCGGCTCGCCCGGTCGCCGCTTCTTGAGGCCCATTTTCGAAAATGGATTTACTGCCGGCACGTGCTTTTCTTCAGCGCGCTGGCCAACAAACCACGCGCGGCGGCAAGCAGTCATTGCTGCATTGGTGAACCGGCGGCGCTCGCGGGTGACGATCATGCCATCCTCGTTCTTTTCCTCGACGACGAGGAGCTTGGCATAAAGCGCGTCGGCGAAGCCGCGCGTGAACTCAGAGATCTGCTTGGAGCCCACTCGGCTGCCGTCCTTCAGAACGTGATTACTGACCAGGGCAAGTCCCTGCTCGTAGAGCCGCTTGGTTTTGCGATCAATATCTTTCCAGGCTTGATGGCCTTTGAATATCGAAACCAGCCAATCAAATGTCCCCGGTACCGGGCCGATAGGCACCATGTCGGACAGGCCGCCCGTGCGCCAGGAGTCGAAGGCCGGCAGCAGCACATCTTCCGCCCGGCACACTGCGGCATCGTAGTCCTCTCCTAAAGCCTCCGCTCGGACGGGACAGCCAGCCCGCACGGCCCAGGTCGGCGGGGCGAAGAAATGCCCCCAGCGCCCGCTGGCGAGCGGTTTACGCCGGACGTAGCGCGGGAGCGGTCTTGCTGTGCGTAGGGGCTTCATACGAGCGCGGCGAGGTTTTCGGTGATGGCACTAGAAGGGGTAGATTCGCTCCGATGGAATCGCGATGCAACTCGATCGAGATCAGCCCGGGCCCAGATCGGCTCGCGCCGGCGACCGCTCCCTCGCATAGACGACGGCGCCGGAGCCTCCCCGCGTCGGACAGCCGCTGCTAGCTGGGTAGTGTCGGCGTAGTCGAGATAAGCCGCCGCCATATCTGCGCGCATTTGGGCCGGCCAGGCGCCGGTCGGGGGATAGCGTGCTGGGGTGAGAGCCCGCGGCATCGCATCAAGACCCGAACAACCGGTCCACGGGTGACAAGCTGTCAACCGCGGCTGTCAATCCTGTCAACCCTGTCAACCTAATTTTCGGACCAATTTTACTAGAGCGTTTTCGGGCGGCGACGCCACCGCAGAAGTAGTCGGGCGGGAAGGACCCGTGGCAGGCCAGACGGGTCGCCGCGGCGGCAGCCCGGTATCCGTTGTTGCCCCGACCGGCTGAGTTAAAAAGTACGAGTTGCATGCTCCGTTCAGACCGATCAATCGAGCCTGTGCCTCGTCCTATGCGAGACAGGACTGATGCCCGAACGCACCAGCTTTGGCGTACCAGCTCGAGGGTGGGACAGCGCGCACGGAGTTCAGAAAACTTTGGCCTGGCTTTAAAGGTCGCGAACGATGCCCAAATTGCAAACGTTCGTGTCTAGGTCGCCGATGCTCCTAAAGGTGGCGAGACTTCCGCATCCGGACTGACAGGCGGGCGGGCTTTGACAATCGGCCACTCCCGAATCAGGCGTCTGAAATCCCAACGCTCACCAACAGGCAAACGATTCTCCCGTTTGATTGCTGTTCTGCATTGGCGGGACCAACTGCCCTTAAACGGGCCTCCAACGCTTTCAAATGCTGCCTCAACAAAATTTACGAAAAGCAAGCCTTGACCCTCAGCCCAAGCAGGCTTGCGACCTGTGAGGTCGAGCCAGGCGTAGCCCAGCGTTCGGGCAAATCTTATTCGCCATACGTCGCCCTTAGCGTTCGGTTGGTCGCGAATTCGCCGCTGCAGGTCCGCCTTCTCCTGTTGCAGCTTTTGAACAATTTCCCTTAATTGGGCAGTTATTGAAGTCTCGAGATAGAGGCATCCCAAAGCCTCAGATCTCTGCAATACGATTTCTCTCAGGGCACCTTCTGCTCCTTCACATAACCTTGCGGCTGCCTGGAGATCGTCTTTATACAGAGGCGCGTACTTCTCCTGAATCTCAGCATCTCTAAACGCGCGATAAACATACAAACGCAAAATGAGGTACGGGCACTTGATACCGTGTTGCGCTTCATGGAAATCGAAGTCGATTCGAAGGCGTTTGGCTATGCTCAATCGCGATATGAATTTGTCCACGGGCAAAGCGCGTTTTGGCTTGCGGCCCGTGGTAAAAGTCCGGCCACAGCAACAATTTTGCGCCGACCTTATCCTCTACGTTGGGAAAGAGCCGCTGTTCCGTCTCGTGCCGGGATTTGTATTGAGCGCGTATCCGCCTTCGAAGCCCTTCAATCTTTTTATCGAGTGAGGTACGCATCATATGGGTCCCTAGGCGATGCTGAAAACTAAGCCAGCTGACCCGCGGAGCAGTCCTGCTCGGCATATTTTCCAGCCTCGAACTATTAGGTGAGTCGATACGCAAGTTTAAGCAGGGCACAAAAATGACCGAGACAGATCGATGAGCACGGGAATACCTAAGCACCCTCATCCCAGCGTTGTGTCAATCGCTACGGCACACCGGTTCACTACGGCGCATGCTAGATAGAGTTATGTTACCGAAGAGCCGACCGCCTCTTTGGTAATGTGCGCCGTAGTGTGCCGTGCGCCGTTCTTGGCTTTAGCCTGCGGGGCCGGCTTCACAAAGGGGAAAACGCTGGCGGCTTACCGGAGTGTGGAGTCGCCGATCCATTCGCCAGTTGAGAAAGCGCCCTAGCCTACTCGGCCTTTGTTTTCCAAGGGCTAATTCACCTGTGCGGCGACATCGGCCGGCAAAACGGGGCTCGGCTAGAAGCGACGGCGTGGGGAATGACCGTGGTCCAAGAGGGCGCCCGAACCGGCCGCCCATTCCCGCAAAACAGTTGCGGTACTGCCACAGCCGGCCCTGTTGAGGGATCACCCGCGGCCGTATGGTCTCTTGCCCTTAGGGTCTTTTTTTAGGCGCTTCCATCCCAACCGTTTCAGCACAGCTATAATTCGGTTTCGCTCAGTTGTTCCTTGCCGCTGTTTTTCGATACCGAGCGCGCCAGCGGCGACTTCGCCGACTGTCACCTTATCTTTCGCGCTTAGGAAATCGGCGATTGGCTCTTCCCAGAGATCAACCTCATAGCGCGACTCTTGCTCAGGCGCGATGACGCGATTCTCAAAGTCCCTATCTGGCCACCAAGGGACCCCTTTGCGATACAATGTGACGGCTTCCGCAAAAATCTGATCGCGGTCGCGCTTTAACTGCTCTAAGTCGATTTGGCCCGTTTTTATCGGCCAGAATCGACGGCCCCCTGTTTCGTCGCGAAGATAGACATCTTTGTTGGTTGTTCCCACGAACACGCAGTGACGTGGCTCGATCACCTCTCTTCGACCGTAAGGAGGGCGATACCGTTCCGTATTCCGAGTGATGAAAGCCTTTAGCTCGGCTGTATCGGCACGGCTCATCGCATCCATTTCGGCAACTTCAACGAGCCATTTATCCTTGATATGTACCGACGCTTCTTTAGTAGAAATGTCCGGAAGATTGTCTGAGAAATATGCGCCTCCGGCCAGTACTCGGCATGCCGTGCTCTTTAACGTGCCCTGATCACCTTCGAAGATCAGCATGTGGTCAACCTTGCATCCGGAATCGAAGATTCGGGCGACCATGCCGATTATGAACTGAGTTCCAACGCGACTTGCATACTCAGAATCGGCAACACCTAGATATCGGTGAAGCCATTTCGACAATCGTTCATTGCCGTCCCATTTTAGCTGCTCGAGATATTGACGGACGGGGTGAAAACGACATTCGGCGGCACGCACTTCGACTGCCTGATGAGTTGTGTCCGCGCCAAGCTGCTTCAGGCCGAGGTGTTGCAGGCGCTCCTGAATAAGGCCGACGTCCAAGTCCGTAATCTGTCGTGGGACGAAACCGTGCTCCTCATCTAACGATTTCATCAAGACAGTTGTCCGCCCCATTTCATCGTAAGCTAACAGGTCGGGCATAGCAGTCCTTAGCGCGATCAGGGCGTTCGCTAAGTTGCAGACTAGAGCGCCTCTATCGGTGTATAGGCATTTGCGAAGGAACTCTCGTCTGATTTCCTGTTCATCCTCAAAGAGCGGAGACTCTGCAGCTTCTGCCAACCAGCGCTGAACCTCATCCTCGCCATGCCTATCGACCAGACCCATGGCAATTGCAGTGTTACGCAGCCAATCAGCAGCTTCAGCACGAGGAAAATCCCGGTCTGACGTCAATCCGAATACATATCGGGCAGCCGCAGCGAAGGCTGCCGGCATCTCGGATGCTGCGACTTTCCAAACGGTGGAGATGTACTTCGCAACCTTACCCGCGATGGCCGGTGATGGAACGAAATTGCTCATGGCCCTCTCGTCGCTCGTGGGAGGCAGGAGGACCGCATCCCAGCGCTCTAGGTTTGGAGCGCGCTAAGCCCGAGCGGGCACATCTCAGAAAAAACGGCGTTGGCTTTAAAGGTCACGATGCGCGGTGAAATCGATCGCGTTTCTGTCCAGGAATTTACGCTTGGGCATGATCAAAGCTACAGCTTGGGATCCATATAGCCAGGTATGCGTAAGATGGGCTTCGGGTGATCACGTATCGGCGGCGTGGACCGTTGATACCGTTGACCCACGCTTCGGTGATCCAAGCTGGTGCTTTTCGGGTGGCGGCGCGGTGGTGTGGCCGAGGGAGTGTCCGCCAATTATTTCAAAAATAACCGATATATCAATGCGTTGCAAACCATCATTCTGTGTACCCACAGACGCACCCACAAAAAATACTCGAATGGCCGCGATCAATTGCGACCGCAAACGAACACTCATTTTGCGTTAAATCAAAGCACCCCTTTGAGGCATTCGGCATTATTTTTCCTAGCGAGGCTGACTAGGCGCCGGAGGATTCTTTGACCGAAACATCGTTGATCTCGATTGTTGACGACGATCAATCCGTCCTGGACTCCCTGAGACGGCTCATGCGGGCGCTCGGCCATACAGTTCAGACCTTCTCGTCGGCTGCCGATTTCCTCGCGTCGCCTCGTCTCGCCGAAACCGCCTGCTTGATCGCTGACGTCCATATGCCGGGAATGAACGGCGACGAACTGCATCGTCGTCTCGTCGGCTTGGGCTACGCGATTCCGACAATCCTCATTACGGCTTATCCTGAAGACAATGTGAAGGCTCGGGCTCTCAAGGACGGGGTGATTAGTTACCTGCACAAGCCATTCAATAAGAACGATCTTTTAGACTGCATTCGTTCGGCTCTGCGGTGCGCGAGGCAGTTATGAGTCGCTTCGTCCATGGGCAGGGCAGACCGAATAACCCTGCCTTGGACCTATTCATCTCTGCCCCATCAAGACAACGCCGCGGCCATAAATGACGGGTCGATAGATCGACAGCCCCATTCCAACTTCGTTGGGCTCGCGGCGTCCCATATCCGCAGAGGTCTAGAGTTTGTTTTCAGGTCGTTGTCGACTTTTTTTTGACTTCGGCATAGATGCGGTCCTTGCGGGCGATGCGACGTTCATTTCCAGCCGACGCGTGCACTGCCAATGTTTTTTGCGACCACGCTGACGCGGTTGCCCGCGTGTTCGCCGCTTATCAAGAGCGGGATGAGTAGAACAATTGTGGCCAGGAGCGCGACAGCCGGCGACTCGCATTCAATCATAAGCTCCTGTTTCACCTCCGGCCGGGCGTCGGCTACTGCTCTACATTTCATCGCATAATCAGAATTAGTGCTTGTATGACCAGTAAATGTTTTAGGTGCCGCAGTCGTTCCAGCGCAGCAATGCGTGCGCCACGAAAGGCGACCGGGCATTTCTTTTGAGGACAGTGAGGAGTCACAAGCAGCGAGATGCTTGCTGTCGTTGTGACCGGCTCGGTCTGTCGCTTTCCGCATGCGTTGAACCGTACCAAGGCTTATCGTCCTAAGCTCAAGCGGGCATTTTCAGCACTTGAGTTCACTGGAAACTCGCCTGTGCCTTTCTCTAAATATGCGTCGACGGCCTAATGCCGTGCGAACAGATGGAGACAGACACATGAAGACCGCCTTCACCGCCGTGGCTCTTTTCGCGCTCTCGCTTACAGGGCCGGCCTTGGCGCAACAGCCTCATTGGTCACAGCCAGGGGACTATTACAATCCCGGCAATAATGTCGTGCAGCAGTCGACCCCTCAGGAGCTGAACCAGCCGAAAGAGGGCGACTACTACGCGCCGGCTAAGACAATCGTTGAGCAACCGACCGCTGAACAACTGAAGCAGGACCGCGAGGGTGACTACTACGCTCCGGTCAAGGGGAACTAGCGGACCACGATCATACTTTAAGGCGCTCGATCCTAGTTTGGAACAGAAAGCCGTGCAGCCGATGGCTGCACGTCACCAACGCTGGGCGGCTTTCGATCAATAAAGAGAGGCGGCCACCATGCGCCCTCTATCACGAAAGGAAATCACTATGAGCATTGCCAGAATCGCCATGGCAATCGCCGTCGTTCTTGGAGCCACCTCAGCCGCCACAGCGCAAAGCGCATTTACAACGGGCACTATCGCAAGCAGCGAAAGAGCCGGTTACGGTGGCCCCTACGAATACCAAAGTGACCTCTACGACTACGTACCAGGCCATCGTCCCAGCCGAGCCCTTGCCAGCCGTCTGCGTAGATGAAAATCCCGCCAACAAGTGCGATGTATCCGCTGCAGCGGCCGGCGACCGGCGACCGTAACTACAAACTGGCAGCTGCGCGTAGTTGAACAGCCAGTGGTGGACGGCCCTAGCGCGCCCATCCAAACCGGCAGTTTAGGCGGTCCAGCAGCTTTCGGGACGTGTGACAAAACTTTGCCGTTACTGCCGTGGCAATTCGAGATGGTCCCACACCTCGGCTAGCGCCTTGGCGAGATCGTTCATGAGCTCATCGCTATGATAGGGCGCCGGCGTGATGCGTAGCCGCTCCTGACCTCTCGGCACGGTGGGATAATTGATAGGCTGAATGTAGATCCGGTACTGAGACAGCAGAAGATCACAGACCAGCTTGCATTTTTCGGGATCACCGACATGTATGGGCACAATATGGGTTCGGCTCGGCATAACCGGCAGCCGCGCCGCGTTGAGTACGGATTTCAACCGCCTGGCGCGTTCCTGATGACGTTCGCGCTCCCGCTGCGACGACTTCAAATGCCTTATTGCAGCGTTCGCAGCTGCACAGATCGGAGGTGGCAAGGCGGTCGTGAAAATGAAGCCAGGCGCATAGGAACGCACAGCGTCGATCAGGTTGGCATTGGCCGCGATATAACCGCCAAGACAGCCGAAAGCCTTGGCAAGAGTGCCTTCGAGAATATCGACCCGGCCCATCACGCCGTCCCGCTCGGCAATGCCGGCACCATGTGGCCCATACATCCCAACCGCATGAACCTCGTCGACATAAGTCAGCGCGCCATAGCGCTCGGCAAGATCGCAGATCCGGTGCAGCGGCGCGACATCGCCGTCCATTGAATAGAGGCTTTCGCACAGGATCAGCTTTGGCCTGTCAGGATCGGCTGCGCGTAGTAATTGCTCGAGATGGCGGACGTCGTTGTGACGCCATATCCGCTTTTCCGCACCCGATTGGCGCACCCCCTCGATCATCGAATTATGATTCAAGGCATCGGAGAGCAACAAACAATCAGGCAACAGTCTTGCGATCGTCGCGATACCGGTCTGGTTGGAAACATAGCCGGAGGTGAAGACCAGCGCCGCCTCCTTTCCATGCAAGTTGGCGACTTCGCGTTCCAGTTCAATCAGGGAGTGATTGGTGCCTGCAATGTTTCGGGTGCCCCCCGCCCCTGTGCCCGTGCGCGCGGCTGCCTCGATCATCGCGCCGACCACCTTCGGGTGCTGACCCATACCGAGATAATCATTCGAACACCAGATCACGACCTGCCGTGGACCGTAGGGCGAATGCCAGATCGCGTAGGGAAACCGTCCAGCCACGCGTTCCAGATCGACAAAGACGCGATATCTTTGCTCGTCGCGAAGCTCGTTCAACGCGGAAGCGAAAAACACATCGTAGTCTAAGTGCCGTTCAGCCAAGCGAATTGAGCCGTTCAGGCTTGGAGCCTCCATCTTCAGGGCCATGGCATTCCACCCTTAGGCTAATACTTTCGTGGGTTGGCCCCGTTCGCTCGCTGCCGCTTATGATGAGGCCGAGCGACCCCTCTCTTGGAGGCTTAAGCGTGGCTAATTAAGTGAAAGCAACATTAGCCTTTATTGCGCCTGTGAGACCACTGCGCCTTGGTACAACGACCCAACACATAGGTTTAGCTGACGGCCACTTCTGCGCATGCGAGCGTTAGTGAGCTCGTTTTCAAAAAGCGACTAAACGTTCAGCGTAGAACGTTTCGTCGATGGCGTAGCCAAATGAACCCACGTCTGATTCACCGAGGCATTCCTTTCGTTTACTTTCGGTGACGCCGCTCGAGCGCTCCTAAAGGCATCCGACAGAATCGGAGCGTGACAAAAGAGGTGAAACGTGACACCTGATGATTATTTCGGCCCTCGCCCCAACAAACCGTTATCGCGCGCAGAGCTGGCGCTAGAGGCCACGCATTGGGCCGCGATCGTTTTCGCTCTCATGCTTGCAGTCCTGTCACTAACATGGGCAATGGCGATAACGGCGTCGGACCATTTACAACATGCCGCATCCATGGAGAAAATAGAGCTTGGATCAACAACAGGATCTTAGTGAGATTGTGGCACCGTCGCTGCGAGTTGAATGACCGTGAGTTGGTTTGCTGCTGGCGAGTCTCAATGCCGCCGATATTATTTGATTTTATTGAAGAATAGATCGGCTCGCTGCGATAGTGTCTTGACGGCAATCGCCAAAATGGCCGCTATAAATTCAATTTCGAAGGCTGTAATTTCGGTGCTCGTTGATCTGCTGCCGAGCTCGGCAACCACAGATGGAATGTCGCACCATTTCGCTCGTTTTGGGTTGCCCACAAGCGTCCGCCATGACGCTCGACAATCGAGCGGCTAATCGTCAAGCCCATCCCCATGCCTTCAGGCTTGCTGGTATAAAAAGGAGTGAACAGCTTAGCGAGATCATTTTCGCCCAACCCCCTGCCCAAATCGCGAACCATAACGAGAACGCCCTCCAAGCTGTCGTTTGTGGACGTAATCACGATCTCGCGCTGGCCAGTGCTGGTCTCTCTCATAGCCTCAACCGCGTTAAGGATGAGATTGAGGAGCACCTGCTGCACATGGACACGGTCGCCTGCAACAGGCAATAAGTCGCTCACAAGTTGAGTTTGAACCGAGATACGATTTCTTTGCAGTTCGGTGCGGCAGAGAAGGAGAACCTCGGCGATCACCTCATTGAGGTCTAACGCGTCTTTGCGCATCGGCTGCTTCTTCACGAGAGCGCGAATTCGATCGGTGACATCACTAGCGCGCTCTGCCGCGGCGACAATGATCTCAAAGCTCTCCTTCACTTCGTGCAGATCGGGCGGCTGCGCGGCAAGCCAGTTTAGGCCCGCAGCCGCATTATTGATGATTCCGGTAATCGGCTGCTTGATTTCATGGGCGATCGAAGCCGTCAGTTCACCCATCGTGGCGACACGATTGACGCGAGCGAGTTGCGCCCTAGCGTCCTGCAATGCGATATGTGCCGTCCGATCTCTCAAGCCAAGGTAGGTCGCGAAACCCACCGCCAGCAGCCCGAGCAAGCGATTGGTGATGGCCGTCGTTCCCCATGTATTTCCGGGTGACAAATACCAACCAAGCGCGGTCAATACGGTACAACATAACACAACGAGAATGACACCACGCGTGTGGTAGAACCTGAGCGACAAGAAAACGACGATGATGTAGAGAACTCCGACATTGATATCGACATCGTCCCAGATGTCGAGCGCCAAGATTACCAATGCCGCCACGACCATCATCGCTATTTGAAAACGTCTGGAACTTACGATCGTCGACACGGCCACGTTAGTTGCCATGATGCTACCGCTGCAGGACGGCCGTCACAGGAACTATCTGGCTTCTGGCGGAATTGCGCGTAACCCCGACGTTTACTCGTCAATTATAGGAGTGGAAAATTGGACAGCAACCCAAAGCAGGGTGAGCCGAACGATCCCGCCAACGGACTCCAGATGAACGCCAAGGAAAAGTCCTCGTTGCTGCCGATCTTGGCGTAGTTCCTACTGGATTCACCAAAAGCATCCTCCCAATAAGGGACTGATGCGCTGGCTCACGAGGATTTTTGTTCTTGTGCCAGTTTGAGCTTATCTGCAATTCGAGCCAGCTCGGCGAGCGAGCGGACTCCCATCTTCCGCATCAGATTGCTGCGATGGACCTTCACCGTCGATTCGCTGACGCCGATATCTCCGGCAATCTGTTTGCTGAGGCGGCCACGAACGATCTCGATCATGATCTCGCGCTCCCGATCGCTCAACATTTCGACGCGCTGCTTCAGCGCACGCAAGCTCTCCTCAGCCTCGCGTCGTACGCGATCTCGATTGAGCCCAAGCCGTATAGCATCGAGGAGGTCCTGCTCGCGGAATGGCTTTGGTAGGAATTCTATGGCCCCTCCCTTCATTGCTTGTACTGACATCGGTATATCGCCGTGACCGGTAATGAAAACGATGGGGAGTTGGTTGTCCGCGGCAGCGAGCTCGCGTTGAAAATCAAGACCACTTTGGCCCGGCAATCTGACGTCCAGTATCAGGCAGGTGGGGCCATTCGGGCGCTTGGACTTGAGAAAGTCGGGAATGGAAGCAAACAGCTGAGTATCCAAGCCCACCGATCGCAGCAGACGCCCAACCGAATCCAGAACTTCCGGATCGTCGTCGATGATCAAAACCGTTGGAGTCTCTTCAATGTTCGCTTCAGACTTCGCTTCTGTTCGCGATGAAAGGGTCACGGCCATTAGCCTTTCTCCCGTTTCGCCTTTGAGACGCCGCAGTCAGATTTTACCGAATATCGTTGGATATGAACAGCCTGCTTTCCTTACGAAAGGCCCGCATAAACCAAAGTTTAGAGCTTTGTCGTTGCTTCCCGCGCATTCACAGCTCATTTTAGAAGCTGCGATGGCGGGTGTAACCTCGGGTTGAGCCCGCAACCGTTGGAACTTGAGTGGAGGCCCGGAGGTCGTGTTGCCAGAAGGACGAATGATTTCAATTGTCGACGATGATCAATTCGTTCGCGAATCCTTGACGCGGCTCATGAAATCCTTGGGATACTCCGTCTCACAATTTCCGTCCGCGGCCGCGTTCCTAGAATCACCCATTCTTGGGAAAACCGCTTGTTTGATAGCTGACATCCACATGCCCGGGATGACCGGTGTGGAGCTCTACGGACAACTGACGGGGGCGGGCCGTGCGATTCCGACGATCCTCATAACGGCATTTCCCGACGATAGCGTACGGAAGCAAGCCTTAAAGGATGGGGTTTTTTGTTACCTCGCCAAGCCGTTCCGCAAGGAGGATCTCGTTAATTGTGTTCGTTCGGCGGTAGATCAAGCTCAGTCGCGCTAAATGTCATGACATTCTTTTCCGCGAGCTAGACTGAGACACGGCGCCTCTAGACATTTGCATCGACCCACAGCCGGCCCTGTGCGTTGACGATTGGGCGGAGCCCTATTCCGCCTCTGTTGGATTTTGTGGTTTCGAAAGCGACAAGTGTCGGTCCAGAAAAGCGTACTTACGGACTAGGCAGCGTAAACTGAAACACCGCGCCACGCGGCGCGTTCGCGCCGGCCCATAAACGTCCGCCATGCGCCTCGATAATCGAACGGCAGATTGACAGCCCTATCCCGATCCCGTCGGACTTTGTGGTAAAGAAGGACTCGAAAATGCGCTCAATATTGTTGGCCTCAATTCCTGGCCCAGAATCGCGCACTGTAATCAGTACACCATCCGCTTGGCTTTGTTCGGTGCTAATGAGCAACTCACGAATTCCATCATCAACAGCGCTCATGGCCTCAATTGCGTTAATGATCAAGTTCAGGGCTACTTGCTGGATTCGAACTCGAACTCCCTGAACGAGAGGCAAAGTCTCAGCAAGTCTCGTCTCAACCGAAATCAGGTTCTTCGCCGCCTCGGCCCGGGTGATGACGATCACCTCGCCGATTGCATCGTTGATATCGAAGCTTGTCGTCCGAGGCGGCACCTTCTTGACGATGGCGCGAAGTCCGCTCATGACGTCGCCGGCCCGCTGGGTATCGTTCAGAACGCACCGAAGCGCTTCCCGCACGTCTTCGAGCTTCGGCGGCGTTCCTTCCAAAAAATTCAAGGCAGCACCGGCATTGTTGTGCGCAGCGGTAATTGGCTGATTAACCTCATGTGCAATGGAGGCAGCCAGCTGCCCTAGCGCCGTAACGCGATTGGCGTGCGCCAACTCCGTTTGGATCTCACTCAAGGCCTCCGCGGCGCGCTTGCCTTCGCTAATATCCTCGCACACGATCAAGAGCACGAGACGGCTGTTGATCACAGTTGCTCTGGCCGTCTCGCGAACCCAGATCATCTCGCCGTTCTTGCGCATCTTGCGCAGCTCCCAGCTGACAGCTTGGCCGGGCCGTTCAAAGCAGATGGCGGCATTCTTCTGCACAGCCTCGCGATCGGCCTCGTAAGAGACAATTTGCACGGGACGGCCGATCAAATCGTCGACCGCATAGCCGAGTTGCTCGGCGCCAAATGAATTCACAGACATGATGGTTCCGTTCTCGTCCACCATGAAATACATCACAGGATTGTTTTCAAACACCGCCTTCCATTGCTCTTCGCTCTGACGAAGCGCTGCTTCTGCTTCCTTCTGCTCGGTCAAGTCAAGCACGAAAGCGACACCCTGGCTTCCGCCTTCTTCGAAGGTCGCCCGGCCAATCAGCACGGGCACACGGCTTCCATCTTTACGGAAATACTCCTTCTTGGACGGCTGTGTCGTTCCGACTCTATTCAACTCTTCAAGCGTCTGTTCGTTTCGCCCACGCAATTCCGGCGGCGTCATGTCGCTCCAGCGGACGCGGCCCGACATCAAATCCTGACGTTCGTATCCAACCATGCGGAGAAACGCATCGTTCGCCTCAAGAACACGCCCCTCGATATCCCAGATAAAGATTCCGATGATATTCGCGTCGACCAAACGCCGAATTTTTGCTTCGCGTTCTGCCAGATCGCGGTACAAGCGGGTGATCTCGAGTGAGATCGCCGCCTGCGAGGCGAGCAGCTTGAGCACAGGAATGCGGGACGGCGCGAAAACGCCGGTGGCGAGGTTGTTCTCAAGGTATACGACCCCGATGAGCTTTGCCTGGTTGATCAAGGGCAGGCAAAGAATCGAGCGGGCTTGGCGCTGACGGATGTACGAATCAGCGACAAATTCGGATTGGGTTGCAGCGTCGTCGAGAGTGACGCTCTCGAGGGTGCGCAGAACATAGTGGAGCACCGACAGCGGCAGTTTGGTTTCGGCAACGGCCTCGTCGCGCAATTCGACGGTCACCTTGTCGCCGCCCGTCGTGGCTTCCGCCACAATTCGCTGCTCGGCGTCTCGCGCAAGAATCAACAACCCTCGCTCAGCGCCAGCCTGCTCGATCGCGGCCCGCATGAGCGTGTCGATCAGCTTTTCGAGTACGATCTCGCCTGAGACCGTTTGTGATACCTTGATAACCGTCGCGAGATCGAGCCGTTCGACCGGCGCCCCGATTGTCCTCGTCTGGCCGGGAACTGGCTCGTCCTCCTGCAGGTACGGATACAACGCATCAAGCTGTCGCACTTTGCCATCGGCGCCCCACCGAAGATAGCAGTAGCGGGCGTCCCGCAGATACACTTGAGCAATCTTCTCGAAACCGCGCGCCGCGTAGAACCGCGCGGCCAGTTCATTGGCAATCGCCTCGTTGTGGGCGAAGTCACTGTCATGTGCCGAGCGAATGGCCAGTTCATAGAGGCGCATCGCGTCAAGCTCGCGGCATTCGATCCGAGCAATCTCCGCCCCGACCAGCGCGGCACGGTTTTGGAAATTATCCGGGCAATTCTCAGCCCAGAGCTCGAGCTGCTGGTGATGATTGTTTAGGGCCTCAAAATGAACAGCCCGCTGATCGGGACAATCCGAATCGCAGGATGCCGCATAGGAAAGCGCACTGTAAAAGTGATACTCCGCCGTTTCGAAAAACGAGGGTGACGTCCAGAGCAGCCGTCGTGCACGTGACGATGCGTGGTTCGCCGCCAGATGATCTCCTGCAAAGAAGCGAGCCTGTAGCTTTCGTATCCAATAACAGCACTCCGGAAGAGCTAAAGCTGGAACACTCGAAAAGTGGCGCTCAAACCGAAGCTCGTTGAACTGCTCATCGTCAAAGGAGCCGAATTTCGGCGTCAAGCCACGAAGGCTGCGGATAAGCCCGAGTTGCCCAACGATGATGTCAACGACGAGACCAAATCGGACTTTCTGTGCGAACTCGAGACCATTTTCGGCTTCACGCTCAACCTCCTCGAGTCGATCTCCCGCCGCGAGAAGGTTCGTGTTTAGCTGGTTACAACTATAAGCGGCAAACGTGAGATCCCCGATTTTGTTTGCGGCATCAAACGCGCGGCGCAGTAAATCTTGGCCAGATCGAATATGCCTCGTCCACGGCATGATGAGACCTGCGAACGTCATGCAGGTACGGGCCTGGAAGCGGTGCCATCCAGCCTGTTCCACCAGATCGTAGCCAAGCCTCCCGAATCGGAATCCAGCCGCATAATTGTGAAAACATGCCCCCGCGATCATGCCAAACGTCTCATACAGAAAGCATGATCCATCGTTGTTCCCATGCTCGAGACAGAGATTAACCGCTCGGCAAGCGAGCAGCGCAAACAGGTTGCGATCCGTAAATATCGCTGGCACCACGGCCTTCGTCAGGACATCCATCGTGGCCAGGGCAATTGGGTTCGTCATCATAGGCAGATCGACGAGCCGCTCGACCGCGCGATCTCCGAGCTGCGACCAAATCCGCTCGTATTCACGGCGCGCCTCGTCTTCTATCGGGTGCGGCGACCATTCAACCCCGAGATGCCTAAGATATCCGAGACACAACGCTACTGCGCGGTCGCTCTGATCGAGCGTCGTGCATACCTCAATGTGCAAAGATACCACTGTCGCCAATTCGACGGTTTCGTCGGCACGCGCTGAAAGCGCGGTCAATCGCTCAGCTGCCCGCGTCAACTCGCCGGTTAGGAACTCGCATTCAGCCCGAAGGAGTTCTAGCGCGAACGCCAGCTTGTGCTGACGGATCCAGCAGTCTTCCGCCAGCAATGCCACGCCGGCAACAAGGTAGTTTAGGGCAGAGGTGTAGGCAGTGGACGCCTTGGCGCGCCTGGCTGCGATCAGATTGAACTCAGCCAGCTGCTCACGCTCGTCATGTGAGTTGATCAAAGCCGCGCCACGGTTGAGCTGATTGACGATATCGAAGATCGCTTCTTCCCGCCTTTCGGCAGAAAAGTGTGCCGCGAGCAAACGGCCGATCTGCAGATGCGCCGGAGCGCGCAACTCTTGCGGGATCGACGAATAAGCAGCTTCCTGAATCCGGTCGTGAACAAATTTGTACGAGCCCTTTAGCCGCTCAACCAGCTCAAGGCGGACTGCTACCGACAGATCAATGTGGATCTGCTTCTCCGATGCGCCTAAAGCGATCGAAAGCATCGTGATCTCGGCGGCGTTGCCGACGCAGGCCAGTTGCTGCAATGCCGTCTGCGTTTCGGCCGGCAAACGGGCCAGTTTTCCGACCATAAGGTCTACGACGTTGTCGGTGTATTCTTTGGCGTGAATGCGTTCGAGCCCCCAGGACCAGCGCACTGCATCATGGTCGAAGGTGAGCAATCCCTCTTCCACAAGCGAAGAGAAAAACTGAATGGCGAAAAACGGATTGCCACCGGACTTCTCGTGCACCAGTTGCGCGAGCGGCAAGGCGCGTTCCGGTTCGCAACGAAGAGAGTCCGCGATCAACTGGCCGAGATGCTCTCGGGCGAGTGGTGCGAGCGTGATCTCCGCTACCTTCCCGCCGGCGGACTTGATGGCATCGAGTTTCCGCATCAGCGAATGGGCGGTAGTGACCTCGTTGTCGCGATAGGCCCCAATCAGCATGAGGTGCCGCAGATCCGACCGCGTCAACAGATCCTCGAGCAGGTCGAGCGTCGCCGCGTCGAGCCATTGCAAATCATCGAGGAACAGCGCCAGCGGATGTTCTGGGCGTGCGAAGACGCCGATGAACCGTCGAAACACCAGTTGGAAACGCCGCTGAGCGTCTTGTGCTTGAAGCTCAGGGGCCGGTGGTTGTTCTCCGATGATGAGCTTCAGCTCGGGGACGATGTCGACCATGAGCCGGGCGTTCGCACCCAGCGCCTCGAGAAATGCGTCGCGCCAACCGCTCAGTACGGTGTCGCTCTTGCCGAGAAGAGGTCGGACGAGGCTCTGGAATGCCTGAGCGAGCGTCGCATATGGGATGTCACGCTTGTATTGGTCGAATTTGCCGGACGCGAACAAGCCGTGCGGCGGAACGAGCGCCTTGTGCAGCTCATTTACGACCGACGACTTACCGATACCGGAATATCCCGAGATCAGCACTAACTCTGGAGTCCCGCTTTTGACGATGCGATCAAAGGAAGTAAGCAGGGTCTCAACCTCGCGCTCTCTGCCGTACAATTTCTCGGGAATCAAAAGCCTGCTCGGCGTGTCATGTTCACCAAGCGGGAAGTCGGGAGCGCGGCCATGAGCTTCCCACTGCGCCAGACAACACCTGAAATCACGCTCGAGACCGGCCGCTGTCTGGTAGCGATCCTCGGCCGTCTTGGCGAGAAGCTTCATGACGATCGCCGACACGGCGCCCGGTATCTCCTTTAACCGTTCAGCGGGGGCGATTGGCCGCCTCGCAATATGGCAGTGCACCCACTCCATCGGATCAGACGCTGTAAATGGTAGTGAGCCGGTGAGCATCTCGTAGAGCGTCACGCCAAGCGCGTAGAGATCGCTACGCGAATCAATCGACCGGTTCATGCGTCCGGTCTGTTCCGGAGCCATGTAGGCGAGCGTGCCAGCGATGAACTCGGGAGGTTCGGGCGCCTGGCGTTCACGTGGGAGACTCGAAGCGATGCCGAAGCCGGTTAGTCGCGGCTGCCCGTCTTCGCAGTTTACCACGATATTGGCGGGCTTGATGTCCTTGTGGACGAGGCCATTCTGGTGCGCCTTGCCCAACGCGGCGGAGATGCCGATGGCCAGGCGCAGAAAGCGTCCCATCTCCATGGGCGCGCCGAGTTGCCGCTCGAGTGGCTCGCCGCCCGGATCTTCGAGTGCCAGCACGGTCCGACCACGGTCGCGTGCGAGCTCCAGCGGCTGCACGGCCCACGCGCCCGCAAGCTGATCCCTCAATCCATATTCGTGAGCGAGGCGTTCGAGGCTCGAGGGTGACGGGTGCTCTGCCGCGGGCAGCACGACCAGCACGCGGCCGTTGCCGCCGTCCGCGCCTGTGCGCCATCCTCGGCAGAACATGCGTTCACCGTCCTCCCATAAGACTTGGAGGCCCCCTTCTTCCAAAGATAACTCCCTCTGTGATCGCGGGTATTCAGTGTTCATAACCCGCCCCGCGCGCCGGGACCGTAAACTGAAACACCGCGCCACGCGGCGCGTTCGCGCCGGCCCATAAACGTCCGCCATGCGCCTCGATAATCGAACGGCAGATTGACAGCCCTATCCCGATCCCGTCGGACTTTGTGGTAAAGAAG
>Ga0335073_10000158_pt1 | contig 80090 bp, 66 predicted proteins | sample Lox_Sample_22_FD_207093 | JGI IMG/M metagenome (GOLD analysis project Ga0335073, IMG submission 207093) | Soil microbial communities from Loxahatchee National Wildlife Refuge, Florida, United States - Lox_Sample_2.2 | ecosystem: Environmental > Terrestrial > Soil > Wetlands | place: USA...
CTATGTCCAAGAGATTGGCGGTCGTCCTCCGATGACGGTTGAACAGTTTGTCGAAAAGCATCGGTCTGAATTTTGGGAATAAGACCATCGGAACTAATTCAACACGGGAGGGAAATTCAAATTAGAGCAATTGGATTTTTAATCACGCTCGAAGCACGCGCAGGCAAGGAGCGCCTTGAGCAGTATGTGGGAGACCGACATGCAATGAGTCAGGAGTCGATAATGCCAGGCGGATCTGCTCATGGCCCGTCCCATTACGAAAGCGTGATCGCCGTGAATTGCAGAGTACGACGCAGGTCGTCTATCATCAATCTACGCCCAAGTGATTTTGCGCTTGCGATTCTGAAGCTTGCGTCGTTCTCGACGCACGGGGATTTTCACTCAGCCTTTGGCGGTGTTCTGATGCCTTTTTTGCCCGTTTTACCTGAAGAACAAGCTAGCAACGAGGTCAAGAAGATCTACGAATACGTCTCTCGCCGCTGGGGTTTTCTGCCTAATTATTTCCAGGCTTTGGCTCGCGACCGTCAACTTCTTGAAGACCAGGTGAGTCTCTACACGAACGCCATGTTTGACGAGCGTGGCCTGCCGAAGATGATCAAGGAACAGATTGCAACTGTCGTCAGCGGTATCAACATGTCTAGCTATTGCCTTCCCGCTCATCTGGAGATCCTGGGCCGCATGGGTATGGACAGGTCTCTGGCGCGCAGGCTATCCATCGACTACAAGTCGGCGACACTCGATCCAAAAGTCGTGGAGCTGCTGAAATTTTGCGACAAACTCACCAACCATCCTGCCGACATGCAAAGGACAGACATCGAGAATCTTCGGAAGGCGGGCTGGAACGATGCTGCCATTTTTGACGCTGTCCTAATTACGTCGCTCTATGCCTGCGCTAACCGGTTTTCGGCGGGCCTCGGTCTCACGCCCGACTTTGAATAGCGCATGAATGTTGGCGATGGCTTAGCTGGGATCCTCTTTGCGGAACTTTTGCGTAAACATCTGGTTCAGTCTTTCGTGCACGTCGTTTGGTAGAGGCGCGGGTTCGGTAGCGCAGAAAACCTCAACCGTCTTGCGCGTGGTATCCACTACGACGCGGCAGTCCTCACAATGTTCCAGGTGGCGCTCTAGTTCCCGCACCAGTTCGGGCTCAAGTTCGCCGTCGAGATACTCCGAAATCTTATCGACGACTTGTCGGCATCGCATTGCGGGCATCCTTTCCGAAATACTTAGTCAATTCCTCGCGCAACTTCAGGCGAGAGCGTAGAAGCCGCGTCTTTACCACGGGAATGCTCACCCCAAGCATCGTCGCAGTCTCCTCGATCGAAAACTTCTCAACGTCTCGCAGAGTGAAGATGGTCCGCGACTTGGGGTCCAGCGTTTGGATCACATCCGCCAGAATCTGCTGTAGTTCGCTGTTCAGACAGGCCTTTTCCGGATCTTCGCCCCAGCTCTCGAGTTCCAGCGGGATAAAGCCACCATCCTCGCCTTCTCGGGGCTCATCCAGCGAGGACTCTTTCCACAAAGTGCGCTTCCTGAGCTTTCCCAGCGCGACATTCACCGCGATGCGTACCAGCCAGGTGTAGAAACGCGAGTTCGCCTGGAAGTCCGCTAAGGCCGTATAGGCCTTCAACAACGCTTCCTGCAGAACGTCCTCTGCATCGTGGTGGTTGCCCGTAATGCTCAAGCCAAGACGATAAATATGCCGACTGTACTGATTCAGTAGTGTAACGAAGGCGTCCGAGTCGCCCGCCTTTGCTGCGGCTACAAGATCCTGCTCGTTCTCTAGATGGGCCGGCATTTTTCCCGCAATCGAGCGGCTGGCCGCGGATCCTCTCCCAGCACCAGCATATAAGAGATGGGCGAATGGGGAAAAAAGTCACGAGGCAGCGAAGAATTATTTCGGCTTTGATGGCCGCCTAAATCCAGTCCGGCCTGGCCGCGCGCCAGTCTGGTTGACCGCATCCGAAACTTATTTCTGTGTGGGCCATCCAAGTAGACGCAACTGCCCCTCAAGCCTAGCCTCCGCCGAATCGTGCGACCGAAGAGTCCGGCACACGAGGTTGTCGCGACACCGAGGGACATTTAGGAGAAAAATGAAAGCCATCGAATTAAGCCACATCACGACCCGCTATCAACAAGCTACCGTCGACGGTCTCAAGATCTTCTATCGCGAAGCTGGTCCGAAATCCGCGCCAACCATCCTGCTGTTGCATGGCTTCCCGACATCATCGCACATGTTCCGCAACCTCATGCCGGCCCTGGCCGACCGCTACCATGTGATCACACCCGACTTGCCGGGATTCGGTTTTTCGGACGCACCTGACCGCAAGACCTTTCGCTACACGTTTGAGAACCTGGCCAAGATTATCAACTCGTTCACAGAGACGATCGGCCTGAAAAGCTACGCAATTTACGTCTTCGATTACGGAGCACCGGTGGGGCTTCGCCTGGCGCTAGCGCATCCGGAGCGGATCACCGCCATCATTTCGCAGAACGGCAATGCCTATGAGGAGGGCTTGAGCCAAGGCTGGAATCCGATCCAGAAGTATTGGAAAGAACCGACACCGGAGAATCGCGCTACTCTGCGCGAGTTCCTCACCCCTGAGGCGACCAAATGGCAATACTTGCATGGCGTCCAGGACACGACGCTGGTGGCGCCCGAAGCTTACGAACTCGATTCTGCGCTTCTGGCGCGACCCGGAAATGATGAGATCCAGCTTGACCTGTTTTTGGATTACGCCAGCAATGTCGCACTCTACCCGAAGTTCCAGGAATATTTCCGCACAAAACTGCCGTCCACGCTGGCAGTCTGGGGTAAGAGTGATCCATTCTTTCTGCCCGCGGGTGCGGAAGCATTCAAGCGCGACAACCCCGGCGCCGAGGTGCATTTTTGCGATACGGGCCACTTCGCGCTGGAGACCCACCACCAAGAAATCGCTGGTGCAATTCGAGATTTCTTGGGTCGCAAGGTAGCAACGCAAGCTCAGGTCGCATAGCGACGACGCACAGTATCGTCTAAGAGTTGGGGTCTGCCATTCTCATGGTGACCCAACCCCACCTGCCTTGCTACAAACTGGCGCGATTCGGAACTACTTCATCGTGCCATTGAACGCATGTGGATTGCCTGAAAACTGGAGAGCGGAGTTGCTGTGGGCGCAACCATACCGCCATTAATGATCGAGGGCGTACAAATCTGATCGAACAGCGGTCCTTATGCAGTCGCACGCTCGCAAGCTCACCTCTTGGACGATACAACATACAGGACGCGATTGTCCGGACGGACAGCGAGGCTTTGGCCTGGAGGTCCTGCATCAAAACTTTTCGAGTCTGGCAACGCCGAATATTGCATGGAACCGCTCGCAGTAGATAATGGCCGCGTTGTATTTTTGCAAGTCGACAGAAGCCGGAAGATCGTAATTCTGATCCCCTTGGTTTCCTTTCAGCCGGCCGAGTTCAACGCTATCAATCTGATCCGTCACAATCTCTTTTGTGAGATTCGCGTCGTCACTTTGCCCTAACACAACGTGCACGTCCGGGCCATTCGAGGTTATGAAATCCGTCAGACGCAGATACTGTCTGCCATCGGAGGTTCTATAGATCGTTGCTCGACCGCTCGTCTGGTGAGCCTTCCCTTCCAGTCGACCGGTATAAAGCGGCTGGGGGTCGTTTCTCGCAGCGAACGGCGCGGGCTCATTGACCTTCTGATTTATCCAGAGTTTTTCAGGCCGGAAAGCCCACCAAGCGGCAACCAGAATCGGAAAACCGATTGCGGCCAAGATCCACTTCTTATGTAATAACCGAAAACCTGTGCGTGTATCCATGAGTTCCTCCTTCGAATGATGGATCGGGAGGGTCCGCCCCCCGATCCTATTTTGAAAACGAGAGTGTTAGAACTTCTCAAGAGGTGCAGCGCCGAAGTTGGCGTTGAAACGCTCGCAGTAGATCGAGACTGTTTGGAACCTGCTCAGGTCAGTATCGCTGGGTATTTCGTAGTTCTGGTCCCCCTCATTGCCTTTCAGAGTGCCCAGTTCGACCCGCTCGGTGCTGCTCTTGAGAAAGTTGGCGTCGTCGTCCGCGTCCTTGGCTGCAATTAGAATCACGTGGACATCGGGCCCGTTGGACGTCTTGAAGTCTGTCAGGCGCAGCAGGAGCTTGCCGTCCGCTTCCTGATAGATGGTCGCGCGGCCTGAGGTCTTGTGCACCTTGCCGTGGAAGGTGCCCGTCTCAAGCGTTTTGGTTTTGTCCTCATGCTTCATGCTGTCCTGCGCGTATACAGATGCCTGCAATGCGAATGTGAACGTTAGTGCGACGAGCGCTAAAGCTGTTTTGATGTTGCGAACCATAGTGGTTCCTCCTTGGGTTGTTTTTTGAACTTCCGGTGAGTACCCGCGGGGCACTCAACTCTCACGGGCATTGGAAGCATTTTTCGTGCGAAGGTTACATAGACAGAAAAAAGCCACTGGCAAGTACCGGCAACCGGCCCTGCCAAGAAAATTTCTCGTATCTTTTTCCTATCCGCGCCGTCTCATCTCACACAATCGGTTTCTGCGCTGGGAGCAGGACATCGCCACTTAATCTAAACCCGAGGAAAAAAGGAGAAACCAGCCCTTGCCGGACCTCGGATTTGGTCCACTCGGATAGCCGCCCGCGGCCTCGCCGGCTAACAAGAATCCGTACGTCGCGCTCCACAATTTCGCGCGGCAGAAGGGGAAACGTAATGGCAAGTCTTCAAGAACGACTCGACGAGTTCAAGATCGACCGCACTTATCCGGGCAGGTGGACAATCACCTTCACCAACCCGCCGATCAACATGTTTGTTCCCGCAACGATCGTCGAATTGGGAGTGCTCATGACGGACCTCGAGGCGGACCCGTCCGTGAAGGTCGTCGTGTTCCAGTCAGCGAATCCCGATTTTTTCATCGCCCATCTCGATGTAGCCAAGGCAGCTGAACGGCCAGAGACCCTGGGCCTTTGGCGCGACTTTGTACTTCGCCTTTCGTCCACGCCCGTCGTGAGCATCGCCAAGATTCGCGGCCGCACGCGCGGCATCGGGAACGAGTTCGTGCTGGCCTGTGACATGCGTTTCGCCAGCCGGCAAAGCGCCCTGTTCGGCCAACCCGAGATCGGCGTCGGACTGGTCCCGGGCGGCGGCGCACTGGAATGGCTCCCGCGTTTGGTCGGCCGCTCGCGGGCACTTGAGATCGTGCTTAGCGGTGACGATTTCGACGCTGATATCGCCGAGCGCTATGGCTGGGTGAACCGCACGCTGGACGATAAAGACCTCGATTCCTTCGTCGATTCGCTTGCGAGGCGGCTGGCTTCATTCGGCGGCAAAACACTGGCCACGGCAAAGGCCCAGATCAATCGATTCGGGATGCCGACAGCTGCCGAGCTTCAGTCGAGCAATGAAATGATCTTCCCAATGCTGGCCTGGCCCGATGCGCAGGCGCGCCGCACCAAACTCCGTGGTATCGGTTACGGAATTAGCAGCGACTTCGAACTGAACTTCGGCCGGTACCTCACCGAGTTCGGGAAGGCGGGCGACGATGACACAGACAAGCAGCCCGACTTCACCGGCGGGTCGACCACCGCACGCGACGGCCGCCCACGGCGAGCGCGGGAAGCGTAACGGGCAGCGAGACGCGAACTGGCCGGACTGGTATGCAGCATACATAGCGGCCGAGCAGGCAGGGATTTTCAATTAAGAACTGTGCTGAACCGGGGCAACCGCCTCGTGTTTCATCCCAGGTCCCGTGATGACGGGACGACGCTGCTCTTTTGCGGTAGTGGGCAACTCCGCATCATGTGAGCGTCGTCCGTCCGAATGGACGGCGGTGAGATCAAAAGCATTTAGGGAAGCAATGAGGAAAAATGTAATGTCTGATACGAGAAAGGCCCCCCACACTCTGATGTGCAATGAGGTATGGGGTGGAAATCGCAAGGTTGTTCGCACGGTGCAACTAGCAAGCGTAACCGCATGGATGGCTTCGGTTCCATTAGACGAAGGCGAGGGAGGAGGAGATCTTTACTACATGTCGGTCTGCAACCATGGTCTGATTTCAAGGGTTGCGTTGGCCGATGTGAGCGGGCATGGCCGTGTGGTGAGCGACATGACCGAGACCTTGCAGAAGCTTATGCACGAAAACATCGACGTATGGGATCAATCTGATTTCATGCGGGGGCTCAATGAAACGTTCGCACTCAGCGCTCAAAATAAATACGCCACTGCTATCGTCCTCAGCATTGATTGCATCACGGGCCGGCTGGCATTCAGCAACGCCGGACACTTACCGCCGCTTTGGTATCATGCTCGCCACAAACAATGGGGATGGCTTAAGGAAGATGATTTTCTCCAGGCCGACAAAGCTTCGGGTTTACCCATTGGACTGATTCCTGGCACGGACTACCTTCAGACCGTCGTTAACTTGGAGCCATATGATCTTCTCGTTCTCTACACCGACGGTGTAACCGAGGCCGAAAACAACGTTGGTCAGAATCTGGATCGAGAACAACTGCTGAAATGGGCTCGAGAGGCTCCAATTGATTCGCCCGAATCATTGGGGAGGGCATTATTGGGACGACTGGAGTTGTTCCAGGGCAGATGTCGTACCGACGATGAGACATTGGTCGTGCTCCAACGCGACAGAGCATCCCTTTTTGCCTCACCTGGCGATGTTGCCATGAATCACTCTGTGCCGCCGCAAGATGAGCTAGAGATTGAGGCCGCTATAAACGGGAGATGCAGGTCGATGTCCGAATCCGATGTTTGATCAAACCCTTCGAATCCCTTCGGAACACGATCCACAGCCTCAACTGTTTGAGAACTCGACGCAACGACCCGCACTAAGCCTTCCTGCCACTGCCGCGGCAAGCCAGAGACCCGGCCAAACTGACCTCCGCTCCCTGCAAATGCCCGACCTTACCAATGGCAGACGCCAAGCCCTCCTGGTCTGCGCTCTACCACTCATTAACCCTAATGGAGACAGAGGATTATGAATATCGAAGATCGTCGATTTACAAAGATATGGGCGGCAAGTGTGATTCTTGCAGAGTCACACTTTCATGTATACGGCGAGGACTAAGTGTCACAGTCGGAACCAAAGCAGCTCTTTGATGCCGAACCCGCAGACTGCGGCTGGAAGAGGCTCTACAAAGTTGGCGGGACTACTGTGTTGATTGTGTTCTTGATTCCGCTAGCCGAAGTCGTTATCAGTTACCTCCCCGGTGTGGAACGCGCGACGCAAGGAACAGTGACTGTAGTCGACTGGTTCACACTCTTTCAGACCCGTTGGTTTCTCGGACTGCGCAACCTCGGTCTGCTCAATCTCATTGCATTAATCTTACTGGCCCCAACGGTTCTCGCCATCTATTCCGCCATCCGACGAGACCACGAAGCTTACGGAGCTTTGGGCACCGTCCTTTTCTTCGTGGGGCTGGCGGTATACGTCGCCAGCAGCAGGGCCTTCCCTATGCTTTCCCTTAGCGGTCAATATGCGAGTGCAAGTACTGATGCGCAGAGATCTCTATTAATCGCGGCAGGACAGGCGATGCTTGCTGAGGGAGAAAGCCGGGCCGGCGGTCAGCGGACGAAATACAGGAAGATCGCGGATATCATGGCCATGTTGCAGGCTGCGTGGGCCACCACGGCGCACCACAGGGAGCCGGTCCACAGGCGGCAGAGAGTGAAGGTCGCTCCGAGTCCTGCCAGCAGAAGCACCATGACCGCGCCCGAGGCCAGCCGGAGATGGAAGCCCGTGGCGTCGTGCCACAAGCCGTGGAGGTGCAGAAGATGCATCAGGCCGTAGGCGAAGCCGTTGACCAGAGTGGCGATCACGGCATTCCAACGCAACGTAAAGGACTGCTGGATCAGCCCGCGAAAAAGGAACTCCTCGCCGACGGGCGTGAAGCTCATGGTCAACAGGACAATGACGGCAAAAGCAGCCGCGGGAGACATGACGGCGAGCATATGGTTGAGTTGGAAGCTGTCGCGAATGCTGACGCACCAGTTGTCGGGCGAGTTGCCGTAGAGGGCCGTCCCGATCCAGAAAATGAAGAGACCGCCCGCCACCCCGGCCAGGGAGGAGAGCACTAGGGCGACGGCGGTAATGCCTTGTCTGCGCAGGCCGATGTCGCGCCGGCCCTGACGCGTGAGGAAGAGAAACGGCAACGTCCACATCACCAGGACATGAACCAGGAACAGGATGCGGGCCTGCGGGGGACCGAATGCGGAATAGAAACGGGCGGCGGCCAGGACCGCCAGCACCAGCAGCGCGAGCAGCCACGGTGGGATGGCGAGCCGTTTCCAGAATGGACGGAGGAAGCTGGAGCTGTCAGAAGCTTCAAGGCTCATGAGTATCACTCCGCGTGTCAAGCGATGATGCGTCCGCCATGCCCGGAAGTCTGTGCGCGGAGTCACGGTGCGGCAGGCAGCAATGATCAACATTTTCGGCGAGCACTGGAGATCGTTCTCAGCAGTTGCAAGCGGAGGATTGCCCTGTTGGGGCTAAGTTTAAAGGCCGACACCGACGATTTGCGCGAGAGTCCCCAGGTTCACCTCGTCAAGCAACTTCTGGGCGAAGGACGGGAAGTAACCGTCTGGGATGAGAATGTGCTGCTGGGAAGACTTGTTGCCTCAAATCGTGAATATATCGAAAGCGCAATTCCACATATTGCTGCTCTTCTTTGCGAGAATTCAGACGATGCAATAAAAAACGCAGACATCGTCATCCTCGCAACCAAAGTAGTGCACCGGGACGAGTTGGAAACACGTCTTCGAGCGGACCAGTCGGTCATTGACCTCGTCAATTTCGAGAAATCCAGGCGACCGGTTACAAGAGGCAACTATGAAGGAATCTGCTGGTGATCTTCATGAATGAAGCTGAGGAAACACTGGCGCGATCCTCCGCGGGAGGGCGGTGCTCGCGGATCCTTTCAGGCATCCGGGCGAATCTGCCCGGGCGCCTCGCCATCGAGGAAAATGCGCTGCCAGATCTCGAGATTAAGAAGACGCCAAATTCGGTTGCTATGATCGCGTGTACGGTTGCGGTGCTCGCCAAACAGTCGTTCTACAGCTTGCCGCCGCAATAACTCGCGATCCATGCTCCGCGGCGCGAGCAGCATCCGCCCTATCGCATCCAACTGCGGCCCCTTTAGCCAATGCTCCCAGGGGGTCGGAAATCCCATTTTCTTACGGTAGATGACAGAATGTGGAAGCAGGTCTTCCATCGCTTTTTTCAGAATGAACTTTCCCGCCATACCGTGAACGGAATATTGGGATGGAATCTTCGCCGTAAACTCGACCAGTTCGTGATCGAGAAAAGGAACGCGGCTCTCGATCGAGGCCGCCATACTCATTTGATCCTGCTTCATCAGCAATTCGAGCAGGTAAGTATTGATATCAGTGCTCAACATTCGATGGAGTAAGTCGCCGCACGATCGTTCCCACGCGTCCATTGAACTGCGGTAGGCGTCGCCAGCTTCTGAAAATGCGCATGGCGTGAGTAATTCTGCCTGTTCTGCCGCTGAAAATGCCGCGAAGAAATTGTCAAAGTAGATCGAAGCCCAGGAGTTTCCGTTGCGCAATAAAAACGTGTGCTGAATTTTGCGATGCAGCGATGCGCCAATCGAGCTATGTTCAATCAGCTTGCGGAGCGAGTTGCGAACTTCCGGCGTTGTAACGGAACAGTAGGCAGCGTGCATGCGGGCGTTCAGCAAAGTCCATGCATACCGAGTGTAACCGGCAAGGGTCTCATCGCTCCCTTCACCGGTGAGCACGACCTTCACATGTTCGCGGGCCAGTTGCGCGACGGCGAATAAGGCCACACTCGATGGCCAGACGATCGGCTCATCCTCATGCCAGATCAGGTTGGGCAGACTTTCAAAGAATTCCTCACGGCTCAAGCAGACTTCGTGGTGATCCGAGGAGATATGTCGCGCGACTTCACGGGCATAGTTCAGTTCACTGAATGATCTTTCGCCGGAATCTCCAGAGCCGTAGCCAACGGCAAAGGTTTTGATTTGAGAACCGCGAATTCTCGTGGCTAGAGCAGCGACAGCACCCGAATCCAGTCCGCCGCTGAGGAACATTCCCAGTGGCACGTCGCTCATCAAATGCGATGTCACGGCTCGCTCAAGCAATTCCCGATACGTCTGGACATAATAGGTAGGCGGATGTGGCTCGGGATCAGTTTCCGACGGAAGATCCCAATATCGTTCAACTTTGAGTTCACCATCCTCCGAAAGTTCGAGCGTGTGTCCCGGTTGCAGCTTGTGTATGCCAGCAAACAGCGTCTCCGAGCCACTGAGATAACCGAACGCAAGATACTCTGCGAGCGTGTGCCGATTGAACTCCGGGTTGTTTGTGTACGCCAGGATCGCTTTGATCTCGGATGCGAATACAAGCACTTTGCCATCCCAGCGGTAATAGAAGGGCTTAATGCCAAGCCGGTCGCGCGCGGCGAATAAAACCCGCTTCCGCCGGTCCCAGATGGCGAAAGCGAACATTCCTTTCAGCTGCGTCACACAATCGCAACCGTCCTGCTCATATGCGTGAACGATCGTCTCAGTGTCGCTCCGCGTGCGATATTGATGCCCCTTGGATTCGAGCTCTTTTCTCAACCGGGCGTGGTTATAGATTTCTCCATTGAATACGATCCACACATCCTCAGTTTCATTGGACAATGGCTGGTGCCCGGTTTGAATGTCGATGATGCTCAGGCGGCGCATCGCGAGTCCGACATTTCCTTCGACGAGTAGACCTTCATCATCGGGACCGCGATGCACGATGCTCTGGGTCATGTTCCGAAGCGTCTCGCAGTTTACGTGGCAGGATCTATCGGGAAAGAAGACGCCACAGATTCCGCACATCGTCTATCACCTCGTGTGGAACGCCGCTTGGCTGGAGCGAACCGCGAGCATTGTGGGGGATAAAAGGGCCGAATGATCGGAAGAGGACACCATTTGAACATCATCCCGCAGATTCAACTCCGCCCACTCGACTGGTCGACTGCAGCTTAGGTCTAGTTCTCCGGTCCGAGCATAGCTTCCGTCGACGAGAAACAAAATCTCTTCCGATGTTGCCAGTGTCTTCTTATGGCAGAGGTATTTCGCATTACTTTTCAGCGCATCGCAATGGCATGGATTGCCAGATTCGTTGAACACGAACGAATACTCGGCGCCGGCGGTAGTGTAGCTGTACTCGGAAACAGCCAAATCCGAATGCTCAGGTCGTTGGAACGAACCCATGATTCTCGAACTGTGCTCAGATGTAATGAGCAGAATTGCGAACTCGGCCGGTAGAGTTACATAAGCATGAAACCTCAACACCGTCATTCGAGCTTTGTGACCGTACGCCGGGGAACACATCTGTGTATCCAGTTCTTCGCTCCAACCATGTCGCTCCGCGGGAAGAAAACTCAGGCTGTACTGCGTGCCTTTGACGCGGAACGTGCGCTCTTCGGCCAACTGCAAGTCCTGCGCCAAATGCCAGGCAATATCCACGCGATGTCGCCCGGACCCGCTCAGGAAATCGCGCACTAAATATGTACCGTTCTTCAGGGAAACGATCCAACGCCGATGCGTCACCGGATCTTCCAAGCTGCGATATCCGTCATGACTGGCGACGAGCAGATCACAACTCGGCGTTTGAAGCCAATGTTCGACAGTAGCGTGCGGAAATCTATGCCAGGAAAACACACTCGCGATTTCCGCCTGATCACGACCATCAACCAGAAGCGTGTTGTGCATTCCGGTTCCGCGAAACAATGACCGATCCGCGCCAGAACCGACGTACTGCGAAGTGCCGGGGTCTATCAACAGAGGGCGACCACGGGCTTGCATACAGATGTGAAGCGCGTCCGAGTGGCCGTGCCCACCACTGTGAGCTCCCAACGGACCTGTATCGGCGATGAGCTGAGCGGCGGTGCTCGCGAGCAGATAGTATCCCGCGTCAGGAAGCGCCGCGGATTGCTTCGAAATATCGATTTCTGCCAGCTCGTCCCACGTGCGAACTCCGACTTCACCGAAAAGCCACAATGTCTCTTCCGTCAAGTCGGGGACGAGATGCTTAAAATCCCCACGCTTGAACAGGACTGCACCGGTGCTCAGCGGGTCGATCATGTGCTCACTCTGATTTCGCCTGGGGTCGAACAGTCTGCCTCCATCATCGTCTCCCAATTGGGGAGGAGGACCGTGGCGACTTAGCAAAAACAGGGCATCGAGCATCCTTTCGAGTGTTTCGTTGAAGCGTTGTGGCACTGGAATGCCGTTGACGGAAGCCAGAATTGCCGCATGCATGAAAAAATCCAGAGCATAGACGTGGTAGTGAGTCGATTGTTCGAAATAAAAGCCATCGGCGCGAACTTGCCTTCGCGACTCCTGCAGAAGAGTCTGCCATCCAAGCCGTTTCCAGCATTCGGCCGCGGCCAGTTCTGGAAATAGCACTCCGAGGAAAAATAATGCGAGAGACTCCCCCAGCAGATGCGTATTCGGAGAGAAGTAGGTCGAGAGATAGCGCTCCAGATGCCGTCCGTGCAGAGCGAGCTGCGGTCGCCATTCGTCTCGAAGCTCCGGAAGGTTTCGCGAACCGCTCAATAGATACAGCGACCATATCCAGGACAGAGTGCGAAAGGCGACTTCCAGGCTGCTCGCCCAGTTGATTCCTATCGGATAGGGGTTCTCAGATTGCCAATGCTTTTTCTGGCGAAGCAGTTCGTCGACATACCGGCGGTCGCCAGTAAGCCGGCATGCCTTAGCAAGAGTAACAAAGTGATGATGCCGGTTTAACTCCCAGATGACTTTGGCATCTCCGCACTCGGCAAAATCCAGATAATGGAGGCGATAAAACGGCTTTCTCGGTGCTCTCGTTCCATGGACCGCGTCCAGGTGCCAGTCGATTCGGTCACCATAGTCGATAGGCGGAAATCCCAGCAACCTGAACCGGTGGTGGAGAAGTTCCTCGGCTTCGTGAATGATCTGCTCAGCCCGCCCCGGCAGTCGTTGCCTGAGCAATTTCAAAATAGAATCTACCGACTCGGGTCGGAACAAGAAATTGCCGGGAGAACCAATTTTCACAGCGCTGGCGTGCCGGGCAAAGTCGTAACCGAACCAACCTAGGGCCGCATCGGTTCGTTTCGCGAGTGCCTGACGACTGCGATCCAGCAATTCCGCGTGGTTCCCTCCACGCACACAAACCCGCAAGTGGCGCCACTTTTCGCTGGACATAACTCTCCGTCGCCGCAACAGAATAATGGCTTTGACCCCTCTGCGGTGTGCCTTTAGGAGATTGCATGAAAAATTAACACCCCATTCATCTCTTCGTGATCGCTGAATAATAAACTGAACGCTATTTTGGTGCCCGACAAATGCCATCACACTCGGGAGGATCCACGCGGGGCGGGAAAGCTGCCCATTTCCATGGATATCAGTACGGAATGCCAGTTGCCCGAGTTTTGACTTTGGCAATTTCTCTATTTGCACTGGGGTGCGGGACCACGCATAGCAGTCCTTCTTCCAACACCGTCTCAGGCGGGTACGAATTCGTCATCACCTCAAATGTTACCGGCGGCGTCACATTGGTGGAAGCCAACCTCTCTGCAAACGGAAGCCAAATGTCAGCCTCCGGACCTTCCCAAGTTCAAATTCTTACCTTTGAAAAGAAGACCTGGTATGTAAATGGCGTGTGTGCGGGATCGGCTGCGGGTCAGAATAGCGTTTCCGCCAATTTGGATGGCGACGGCGTCTCGGTTATTTTCGATGACGGCGGCTATCAACTACCTGCGCAGGGTGTCGTCGTTGGCTCCCAGATGATAGGAAATTATTCCATCTCCGGAAGTAGTTGTCCCGACCTCACGGGCTCGCCTTCAACTGTACCACCCATTCCTCCCGGAGTTGATCAGGGAGGGTTCGTGGGAACCGAGGTGCCAACTTTGGCGGGCACTTTTTCCGGCACGCTAAACTTGCCAGACGGCACCGATAACGCCGCCGTGACTCTTGTCGAGAATTCCGACCGGAGCCTGATTGCGACGGTGGTTCTAACCGGCGCTGTTGACAATGGCACATTCACCTTTACAGGCGTAGCCGTAGGAAACGTCACGCTTGTGACGGGAACAGTGAATCAGCAAAGCTTGACGTTGCTTGGATATTTCGATCGCGCCGGCACATATACCGGATTCCCCAACTCTCTACTATTATTCGACTACGGCACACTCTCCAAGGCTGGCGTGCTCTTAGCACAGTAAAACCATTCGAATCGTGCAGCGCTCCGAAACCTTCAGGTGTTTCACAGATTCACGCGACCATCCCCATCGGCACGCGAACAATGGACTCTGGAGAATTTGAGATCAACTTTTGCGATGGTTTGCGTCAAAGCTGGCGAACTGGCAAACACATAGTTGGACGGGCCTCTCCAGAAACCACTCTGTTCAGATGCGACGAGCCAACGATCGCACAGCTGGTTCATTACGAGGATGTCCGCGGTGTTCTCCTTGGCACAATCAATCATAGCCTGAAGGACCGCTCGTTCAAAGTTCAGTTCCGAGACGGCATCGAGCAATGTTGCCACGCGCAAAGAACCAAAATGTTTGTTGTTCTGCATAGCTTTCACTTTCAGAACAGCCCAACCGCGAAGGATCCCTTGCTGATCTGTCAATAGATAAGCCAAGAGACCGGAATCGGTAAGGTTGAGAAAAAATGGCAAGCTCGCTCTATCTCGGGCCGCACAGAAGGAAGAACCCGCCCGATAGATGGTCCATAGCGAGGAGATCTGCTCGTCCCATGTATCGATTCGATTTGCGGAAAGGCAACGCACGGAACTGTGTTTTCGGAATCTTTGTGCAGTTCGGATTGCAGCGCTTCCCAAACCGGTGAGCGCGGCAAAATCCGCAACCGTGGAACGCCAGCGAGTATCTCGGAGGGCGCGAACGTGCTTCAAAAAACGAGTAGGTTGAAGTACATAGAAACGAAACGGCACAAGCATAACCCGCCATTTCATCGCGGCCAGAAATTTCGCAAACGGAGCATCCAAGGTGCCCATTCCCACTGCGAAAACTAAGGGACGGTCTCTCAGCAAAAGATCAATCATCCGGGGCGCAACATGCGAGAATCTCCGATCCACAATGCCTTCCGATATTGGCATTTGGATGTTCGTACACCATCTGGTCTCGCCGGCCAGATAACAGAATTGTTCCTGCAGCAGGAACCCACCCCGAACCTCTCGGTCGTCGAGAACTATGAATTGGCGCTTAACCAAAGCCGCGTCTGGAGCGGGCCTTAGCGTATCGTTCGTGGAATCGGATGGTGCCCTTTCGGGCAGAAAAAACGCCGACTCAATGTCGCCGTTCTTGAGCCGATCATTGAAGCGACGAGCCCTTTCAACATGATCTGCCGAGTATAACTCCAGTCGCAGAGGCACGTTATTCCGATCCGTGGCGGAGCTTGTGCAAGAGCCAGCGTCGTTCGAGTGAGGTTCGCTGCGTAGGCTTGATTACCCGATCGGCGTTTTGGGTAATCAAGTAATCGAGCAGTTCTCCAACCGGGACGAACCATCCCTGCTTGCGCGCAATACGCCTCATGAGTTGACAGAATCGAGAATTGATCTCCCCGGCCTCCTGAAACCCGTGCGCAAAATGGACGTAGAGAATGCAGGCCCCGGCCTGCTCCTCGAGTCGATCCTGATCAGCCTCGCCGATGCGATTTAGGCAGGATCGCAAATTTGCCCCCTCACTCGACGCGAACCAATAATTCACGAACCCTCGATCTGGATCATGATAGGGCATCATGGGACACTGCTTTAGCGTGTTGATGTCTCCGAAAACAAAATTGCGGCAATACTTGATCTTGTTTGAAGCGAGATCGCCCCAAAACATTGGATGACCTGGCGTGTGCCCGAACGAGGAGCGGCGGTTTTGCCATTTTGTCGCGAAATTGTAGATCTGGCGATTCGGGCCGGACAATCGGTCAGATCCCCAGTACAAAGCCTCCTTGGAATGATAATGGTTGGACATGGTCCTGGGAGGCGCACCAAATAGATCCTCGAATCGTTGTAGCGCTGTTTGCGTCTGTTCCCGCGTGCTCGAGTGGGACGTTGCATTGTGAAAGCCAATTTCGAAACCGCGAGACTGAAGTTGCAGTACCCAGCTCAGGTATTCCCGATCCGCGCAGGTCAGGCCGGGATCGGATCGCAAGCTTGGATCGGCCGCGAGCGGCCAGATCCCAATTGTTGTCCGGAACCCCAACTCAGAAAGGAAGTCATATATACACTGACTTCCCTTAATAGTCTGACTATCCGGATCCTCGAAAACGGTAAATGCGAAACTTTTGCCCTCAGGCCAACGCACAATGCTGCCTCAAAAAAGAAAGGATCTCGGTAAAGGACAACTTTGCATCGAATTCAATGGTTACACCGAACTCCTCTTCAATCACCGCGGCAAGCGTTACTGTGGCGATTGAATCCCACTGCTTAGTCGACTCAGGAGTCGCGCTGAGAATCTCGTCATGGGTCAGACCGGGAAACACAGCCTCAAAGCACTCCATCAATCGTTGCTCAATCAGGTTAAGCGGCATAAGAGATGCGCTGGTAAAGCCTCGGACACTGCCTCTCAAAGCGTTCACTTGTCAGAATCAGCTCCGCATTGCCGTTGCGTGGGAGGCTGCCAATGAGCAACTGCAATAGATTTTGCGCAACATGGTTGCGGTCGGTTGCGCAGAAAGCGATGCTGATCGCATCCTTCCCGAAGCGGTCAAACAAGAACGCAAGACAAAGGTATTCAAGGCGACGGGAGAAAGCGCGGCAGGAGATCGCCCAATCTTCGAGATATATTCGTTGGTCCGCTGTGTGACCCGCCATGGTTGCAATTGTTCCCAGGGGACCGAAACGGTCCTGGTATGCGACGGTGAAAACAAAGTCACTCTCACGCTCGCCGCGAGCCAGCCACTGCTCCAATGTGTAACGGCATCCATTCAAATTAAACTGATTGGTCTTGTTGACAAGCTCCCACGCCCGCGATGACGACCGACCGGCGACCCTGATCGTGACGCTGGCCTCAAGCGTCTTCAGAAACTCCTCCGGATCAGCCTGCTCTCCCTCTGCTTCGAAAATCAGGTTCTGCTCGATGCTATGGCGTCTCAATTTATTTTCATCGCTCGAAGACTCGCAGCCGAACTCATCCCGCAACCATTTCAACAGCTCGATTACAGCGGCCGGGTCGCCTTTCGGAAAGACCCGGCACTCAAGGTTTGGGAACCTCGCCTGCACCTCCGCGATTTCCACGGTGTTATCATCGATAAAGACAACGCTGGTGGGATCGATATTCCAAGTGCGAAGAATCCGACTCACAGACTCAGACTTCGCTCCCCAATGCGCCTCGATCGGGAAAAACGCATCCTTCTCCATTGCGAGGTCGCTTCGTTGTAATGCTTTCATGACCACTTCGCGATCATTTTTAGAAGCGATCGCGATAAGGACCCCCTTATTTGCCAAGACAGCCAACGCCTGCTGGAACAGTCCATGAACTTGACTGTCATTTTCCAGCGACCAACTAACGTTTTCTGCTCCAACTTCCCCGGCAATCCCATGCCAGAGAGTGTCGTCTGCGTCAGTAATAATGCCTTTTCTGCGCGCGCCCCCGGTTAACAAACGCGCGCACATTCGTGCTAGCGAATCGGCATGCGTCAGCTTGTAGGGGAATCCGGTCTCCAAGTCCATTCGTGCGTCCCAACGCTCGGTCATGGGCGACAACTCCGCGATGGCATCGGGATGCAGTACATGCATCCGGTCGCGACTGATGGCCCAATGGATCAGGTCTGTCACCGCGTGCCTGAGACAAGCCTCAGTTCGGCCAAGCAACTCCGATTGGACCGGAAACAAGGGAGGTAATGGTAGCGTTGGAAGACAGATCACGATCTGCTGGGCTTGAATCTTTGATAAGTTCTGTCGTAGCCGCCGGCAGGCAGCGTCCACGGTTCGAAGAATACTCTCCGTATCGTTCCATCCACCCAATGAACGAATTGAAAGTCGAGGATCAAAATCCCACCACTCAATCACGACAAACAGATTCGGTTGCTTTGCGTCGTTGCCAAGCTGGAGGTTCTCAATGAGATCGCCGCAGCGTCCGTGATTGACGGCAATGCGGCGATCGGGGACTGTCTTTGCGAGATATGCGCCCGTAAGAGTACTCAGATGAAGTGGAGGAAAACTGCATGCAATAAACAGCCGGAATTCTTCAGCGCTGCGCGTTTCACCGTGGTGGTAGAGCTTTAATGCGTCGACTAACTTCACGCGAGTCCAGTTCTAGCGCTTAGCATCGTCAATTGTCTCTCCAACGAGGGACGTTGCCGAGGAAAGTCCGGCTGCCTTCCTCGCACCGAGACCCGCCCTCTCACGCCGTCCAAATCGCGCCATCGAGTGTGTAACAGAACTCAGCGAAGCAATGATTCTCGCCGCAGAGCCAGTTTACGTCAATTGAACGAACGCGATTTTAATCTGTTATTCACAAACCGTTAACATGTCTTTTATCCCAAAAGATCCCTCTCGCTGTTAGGCTGCTAATCCTGCGCAAGAAAACCGCAGGCGAGCCATTGTGAGAATCTTATGGGTAAAAGCGGGTAAGCTATTGCCGGTCGATACCGGTGGTAAGATCCGTTCCTATTGCATACTCAAAGAGCTTAGCCGATGCCATCAGGTCACGCTATTGTCCTATCACAACGGAGTTCGTGACGAGACATACGAGAATGCAATCCGTCTCGAATTTCCCGGCTGTCGATGCATTTGCACCGGACTTCCGGACTCAAACACTATCGGCAAGTCGCTCCATTATTTACGAAACGCGTTTCGGCGAGTCCCATTCGCCGTTTCGAGGTTCAACACTCGCCAGGTTGTGCGTGAGGTAACAGCCTGCGTGTGCACGGGAGCATTCGACGTCGTGGTTTGCGATTTCCTTGCCGCTTCTCTTAACTTCCAGGACACAGGTAAAACTCCAGTTGTTTTGTTTCAGCACAATGTCGAGTCCGTTTTGTGGCAACGCAAGAAGTCCATGGAAACGAACGTCGCGAAGCGTTTGGTTTATGCATTAGAAGCGCTCAAGATGGAGAACTACGAGATCCGTACCCTACGGCGCTTGCGCCACGTAATTTCCGTCTCGGATCAAGACAAGTGCCGGATGCTAGAGATGGCCCCGAATTGTCTGGTCAGCGTGGTGCCCACTGGAGTCGACGCCAGCAAAGTGGTGGCTCCGGCGAGCCGCAACGAGACGCGGCCCAAGATTGTCTTTACTGGTTCGATGGACTGGCAACCTAATATCGACGGAGTGTTTTTCTTTTGCAGAGATATCTTCCCTCTGGTGCAAAGAGACTTCCCGGATGCGATATTTCAAGTCGTCGGCCGAAATCCGCCACTGAAGGTGAGGCGGCTGGCTTCTACCTCCATCGAAGTCACGGGTACCGTGCCCGCAGTGGATGAGTATCTGCAACAAGCCACGCTCGTCGTCGTGCCTTTGAGAATTGGAGGGGGGACACGACTCAAAATTTTCGAAGCTATGGCAAAAGGAAAAACTGTAATTTCGACGACAGTCGGGGCAGAAGGACTTGACATAAAAGACGGCCGCGAGATTGTTCTCGCGGATGCGCCGAATGAATTTGCATCCAGAATTTGTGCCTTACTTCGCGACCCGAGTTTACGAAGCAGGTACGAGCACGCAGCCCTTTCAAATGTGAGGCAGCACGATTGGTCCTATATAGCCAAACACTTTGCCGGCGTCCTGGAACGTACGGTAAATCTTTCTGCTTCTGATGATCTGATAGTGCTGTCAAGCGACCTGGGTCCCAAAACCGTGCCGAATTGAAGATTTCAAGCTGCGCCAATGTCTACCGGAAAGCTTACTATGGGCGACCGACCGTTCACCGCGCTGGGCCGAAAGTTCATGTTCACTGAATCTGAGTGGAACCCAAAAGTGTTTTTGGGGCGCGTTTTAACCGCATTACTTCCCACGACCACCCTCCACAGTTTGAAAAGGTCATATTACTGCCTACTACTGCAGCACCTGGACGATACCTGGCAGGAACAAGATGCCGCCCTTTTGAAACATCTTGTGCATCCTGGCGACTGTGCTGTAGATATCGGAGCTTCGATCGGCGGCTTCACGAAGTTGTTATCTTGCATCGTGGGTCCGCAGGGACGCGTTTATAGCTTCGAGCCTAATCCACCTACTTACGATTTCCTGGCCTACAATGTTCTCCATCTCGGTCTAGCCAATGTAGAGTTGTTCCAATGTGCGCTCTCCCAGGAGGAAGGAACCGTAACGATGACAATTCCGCATTATCGATGGGGCAGCGAGTGTCATTACGATGCGACCCTGGAAAACGGTCGCGGGGATCCGGATTACCGAAAAATACCCGTTCGCGCCACCACAATGGATGCAGTATTCGCGACACAACGAAAACCCATCACATTTATCAAATGCGACGTGAACTACCATGAACTGGCATGTCTGACAGGTGGATCGCAGACCCTTTCCCGATTTCGTCCCGCGCTTCTTGTAGAGGTCCTTCCAAATCCTGACCGGACCGGAAGTCCGGCAGCCAAAGTTTTTGAACTCCTTTACGGAAACGGGTACAGCGCTTATTGGTTTGACGGGCGCTCGCTACATAAGCGACAAGCGGGAGAACGGAGTCAAAATTACTTCTTTCTCACGGACCAACATGTCCAGTTATTACCGTCCGACATACTGTTCGATGGCACCAAGCACTGATCATCACAATCAAACGTTCAAGTCAAACTCTATCGCTCGATGCGACACAACGGAAGAATCGTGGTCATAGGTGCGGGCCCGACTGGGTTGGCTGCAGCCTACCGTCTTCATGAGCTTGGGTATCGGGACTGGGCCTTATATGAAAAGGCGAGCTATGTCGGCGGCCACTCCTGTTCACACCTGGATCCGCACGGTTTTGTATGGGATGAGGGTGGACACGTCATCTTTTCCCACTACCCATACTTTGATCGTTTGGTAGACGACATGCTTGGCACCGAGGAAAATCATCTCGTCCGAGAAAGTTGGATCGTAAAAGGAGATGCCTGGATACCATACCCCTTTCAAAACAATCTTCGTTATCTGCCGATATCTGAACAGGTGCAATGCCTGATCGGCGCGGCTCGCGCATCCTTCAATGGCAAGCGGACAAATTGCGATAACTTTCGCGACTGGATTCTCGGAACGTTTGGGGATGGAATTTCCGAGGCCTTCATGTTTCCATACAACCTCAAGGTTTGGACGACTCCGCTTGAACTCATGTCTAAGTCATGGATTTCCGACCGCGTCTCTATGGTGGACTTCAGGCGGATGATTGAGAATGTTTTGTATCGGCGCGATGATGTCACCTGGGGACCAAATAACCGATTCAGATTTCCGCTGCATGGGGGAACGGGTGAAATCTATCGTCGAATGGCAGCACGCTTTCCTAGTAAGCTTTGCTTGGGGAAAGAATTGGCGGAGGTAAACCTTGCACGGCATACCATTTCGTTCACCGATGGCACGGGTGATACCTACGACCATCTGATATCGACGGTACCGCTTGATTTGCTGAGCAAGATGCTGACACCTGGCGACAACGGCGTTCGCGACGCAGCCGCGAGGTTACGACACAATAGCCTTTTGGTCATTGGGCTCGGATTAATGAAGAAGATTGAGACTCACAAGTGCTGGATCTACTTTGCCGATTTGGAAGTGCCATGCTATCGCGCAACCTACTTTTCTCATTATTCGCCATTCAACGTACCCGATGGCGACACTGATCGCTATAGCTCGTTGATGTGCGAAATGTCGTTCCAGGTTGATCACAAACCTGATCCTGCGGTGATAACGGACAAGGTCATTGCCGGTTTGGTTACGGCTAAAATACTCGATGAATCGGACCGCACTTGCATCATTTCTCGATATCACAGTTTTGCTTCTTATTCGTACCCGGTTCCAACTCTCGACCGGGATGCGGCGCTCGCCGTAGTTCAGCCGTTCCTAATGAAGCAGAACATTTTCTCGCGCGGCCGCTTCGGCGCATGGCGTTACGAGGTCGGAAATATGGACCACTCTGTAATGATGGGAGTTGAGGCTGTTAATCACATTCTTGCGGGAGAACAGGAAGTCGTTTTCGGGACCTCCTGATTGTTATGGCGGATACAAACATGCCTCACATGCCTGCCCCGCGCGTGTCTGTCATCATTCCTTCGTACAACACAGCTAGCCTGATCGGTCGTTGTCTAGACTCAGTGTTCGCTCAGACTTATGGGAGTTATGAAGTCATCGTGGTAAATGATGGCTCGCCGGACACAAGCGAACTTGAGCGAAGCCTCATGTCGTATCTTCCGCGGCTTGTGTACCTGAAGCAGGATAATAAGGGGGCAGCCGGCGCCCGTAACACGGCAATTCGCCGAGCACGTGGCGAATTCCTTGCCTTCCTTGACAGTGACGATGAATGGTACTTTGAGCATCTTGCTCGGCAGATGGAAATATTCGATTCGAGTGCTCAGATAGATCTGGTGTATTCTGATAGTCTGATCGTTACGCAGGGGCGCGAGTGGCGATTCATGCAGGCGTGCCCCTCGCATGGGGAAGCCACTTTTGAAGCGCTGGTGGTGGAACGTTGCCAGATACCCGTTTCCACCGTTGTAGCTCGCAAGGCTGCGATCGTTAGAGCAGGGTTGTTCGATGAAAATCTGAGACAGTGCGACGACTATGACATGTGGTTACGCGTTGCTTTTTATGGCGGGAGAATTGCCTATACCGAAGGAGTCCAGGCCCGCTTGGCAGGCTTAAGGCCGGGTTCGCTAGGCCTGTCGAATGTGAAGATGCTCAAGGCATGCGCGGACATTCTCGATAAAATTGGTGGCAGTCTGCCTCTTACCGAGTCGCAGACAGCTTTAGTTCAAACACGCGGTGCGAAGATCAAAGCGCTCTACTGCTGGGAACAAGGCAAATTGCACCTGTTTCGCCGCGAGTTCGAGAAAGCCAGGGACTGCATCTCAAAGGCAAACGCCTTTCTACGCACGCCAAAGCTGGCCGTGGTCTGCCTGGGACTGAGGTTTGCGCCGAGAACGACTCGTAATCTCGCGCTTTATTTGGCTCGGCACTGACGTGATTCAGGAGCGAATCGGGACCGGGCGTCACGCCAAGCCTAGAAATCTCTGTATCTTGATCTGATAATAGTCTGCACCGTCGAGATGTTTAAAAAAGGTAACTCGATCTGACCAACCGCTCACCCCAATGCGCGGCAGTTCGCAAAGATCACTTTTCCGGTTCACCATGCCAGGACAAGCCGCTACGGCTGCATCATATCCCGCGTTTTGAACCTGCCGAACCTGACTCGACCGATAATCACCCGGTTGCCCGTTCGGGTAACAGAAGTACCTGATCTTTCTACCGATTGCCTGTTCAATCTGAACTCGCGACGCCGTCAGTTCGTGCAAGGACTGTTCGTCGCTAATGCTGGCAAGAATAGGATGAGTGATCGTGTGAGATCCGATCTCCACAAGGCCTGAATCCGCCATCTCTCGCAATTGCTTCCATGAGCATGGCGCAAATTTCGGCGGTGGCGCCTGAGGAATATTAACTTCCATTCGCGCTGCCATCTGGGCAATAGCTTTGGTCCTGACTTCAGGGGTCAATTGGTTTAGGTTGCGGAAAAACCCGTCTAACCGGTGCGGGGCGAGTTCATTTGGTCGCCCCGGCTGCTCGCTCAACCATAAGATCTGGTCAGTCCAGAGCCAACCCTCGCCATTGATAAATGAACTGACAACGAAGAAAGTAGCGGGAAGATTTAGCTTCCGTAACAATGGAAAGATGAGCTCATAGAAATTGCTCCGTCCGTCATCGATCGTAAGTGCAACCAGACGGTTGCCGAGGACCTGTCCAGACCGGACTCGGCTTACGATTTCACTCAACGGCACGACACAAAAATGACGAAGGAGATGCTCAAGCTGGTGTGTCATTGCAGATACAGGAACAGCATCAGGCTCGCTCGCTTCTGAGAAATTGTGATACATGAGAATGCGCGCCATTTGCGCTGACATAGCGCGCGTAGCGGCAAACACTCCGCCCGCCTGCATGAGCCGCAATGCGAATCTCTTCATTGACACACAGGGCTCCGATTGGAGCAACGCAAAACCAACTGACATCGGACGACAGCGGTGAGGAATTCTCGCGTTAGTCGATTGTGCAAAAACTTTAACCGCCGGATGGGGACCGCCTCAAAGTGTTCGAGCTTAAAGGGACTATTGTCGACCAAACGTTCGAATCGACGAATGGTCATCTGGTTGAGTCCTCCCTCGACCTCTCCGAATCTTCGCGCACCATCTGCCCTGATGTGGGATCGCCACCGGCACAGCGCCGATTCACCAAAAATGAGATGTGCCCAAGGGAATACCGAAAACAAATGACCGCCGAAAGGATGGTACCAAGTGGGGCCAAACGCAACGATCCCTAGGCCATTGAACCTCAACAGGCCTGCCATGGCATTGAGAATAGAGAGTGGGTCAGAAAAATGCTCGAAAGCATCAATAGAAATAATAATATCAGCGGGCTCAGGTGCCGTCTTGCAGAATGTTATGTTTCGGCAGTTCGCTGCGGCCGCTGTTTCTCTTCCCATTTTAAGCCACTTATTCGACAGATCGACCCCGTAGACCCATCGGGCTCCCCTCTGTGCAAGCTCAATCGCCTCTCGGCCAGCGCCACACCCGAAGTCGATCACAACCTTCCCCTGAATCTGCTGCCAGATACTGCATCCGAGGAGAGCTTCAATTTTGCTGCGTTCAGCATAGGCCTGACCGTTCATGCGGCGTGGCACAGCCGGACCTATCACGCGCAGAAGTCGATATCCTAGAACTCCATCGAGAATGGGCATTGTAATACGCAGCTTCAACGGCGCATTATGATGCGCCCGAAAGGTGAAAGCGCGAGATCGACAGCTGAACGTTCCCGAGTCCTTATAATATTAATGCTCAGGTTGACGCTGACGCGTATCTTTGAAGCGTACTCAAATGTGCGCGTGACCTGAGTTAACTCCTATTCCACGATATCGAGAGATGCGTTTTCAAAACAATATAAAGGCCGCGCTCAGAAAAGTTTTGCCCTCGGGACTCACTGTTGAGCTGCAACGATACCGTTCATATTCGATCGTCGAACGGCCACTTTACGTCCGAATACGTCTTCTGAGTTGCATCGGTTTGCCGAAGCCGATCCTGTCACAATCGAGGCGACTACGTTCTGTCCTCTTTGTGTGTTTCGGGAATATTATGCGCAGCCCTATGTGTGAAGCCCTGATGCTCCGTGAGTGCGCGGCTCGAATGGATGCTCCGACCATCAACTCCGCCGGATTGAATGCGATTCCGGGCAAGTCAGCCCATCCTTGGGCGATCGAGGCCGCGAAAGAGTTGGGCATTTCTCTGGAGTCCCATCGTGCTCGGTTGCTCACCCGGACGATGGTGGACGAGGCCTCGCTCATCTTTACCATGGATTATCACAATCAGGTGCAAATCTTGTCACGATATCCGGAAGCGCATCAAAAGACATTTCTCCTCTCCGCTTACGCGGAAAACAGCCGCTCTGAGATTGCGGATCCTTATTACTCGGATCAGGAAGGCACTCGTCGTTGCTTTCAGACCCTCGCGATCTGCATACAAAATCTCATCCGATCCATGCAACTGAAACCCGAACGCATTTCCTAAACGGGCTGGGGCATTAACCCTCCTCTTCTTCAGCCCCGGCACTTAGATCGATCAACTACTGTTTCGAACGCTGAAGAACCTGATAACTATCGTTCCTAAACACTTCTCTGTACTCGGTGTCAAGAAGCCGGCTAACGTCGCCATAGGCGGCCGCATTAGCTTGCAACAATGACGCGAGGTGAGCGCTATAATCCTGATCGATTACGATGAAATCGGCGCGGCGGCCAGAGAAGACCCCGAGATTGGGATCGTCGCGAAGACAAGTCCGGCAATGTAGGCCGAAGTAAAACTCGGACCTCGCAAACACTAGCTGAGACGATCCGATGTGATCGTTGAGGTATGCCACTGTCGGTTGGTAAAGCCGTTGCAAATGTTGGCTTCGCGCGGTATAACAAAGCCTTCCGGCTCCAAGCAGGACGATCGACACCTGCAAGACCGCAGTCAGCCGAGGCAGAACGCGCGCGCTCTGGCAGAGCCGGTTCGCGCCGATCGCGACAAACGACGCAAAAATAGGACTTAAATGGACTAAATACCACCCCTGTTTCGAGCCTTCCAGAAAAATCAGGCTAACGGATATTCCGACAAACATGAGCAATAGGATCCGCGGGCCTTGTTTTTCCCGAACATCTTTGAGTAAGAAAGATACAGCAACTGAGGCTAAACAGACAGCGGGGAGGACGTACAGCGTTGCTTTCAGTCCATGGGCTCCGTCGAGTCCATAGGCTGAGGCATATCGTGCAAACTCACCGAGGAACAGGCCGGTAACAGTTCTATGGTGCGCGAAACGGTTTGCGACATTGCCCAGGAACTGCGCCGCAAACAGATCTGGAGCTTTGGTTATGTACAAAATCCAACCTAGGCCCACAACTCCATAACATGCTACGACCACAGCTAAGTGACTCCATCGCAAGCGAGCCCGATCGACGGAAAAGACTAATACCGCCAAGGAGATTACTGCCGCGATGCCTCCATTTGGATGCATCATTCCGCTTAACGCGGATGCGCCACTCGCTACCATAAGTGCCCAAGATAACGATCGATCCCGCAAACTCATATAACCGGCAAGCGCGACGCTTCCAAGAAACAGACTGATCATGTCGGAGCGGCCGAGAGAGCAAAGGGAAAGAAACACAAAGTCGACCGACAAGATCAGCACCGACATAGCGGCAACCCGTCGTGGCAGCAGCCACTTCAGAGTCAGATACCAACACAGAATCGCGCCCAAGCCGCAGAGGACCGAGATCTCACGTTGAATGAGTAAACTGAAACCAAACACGACGAAAGCCAGCGCTTGCACCACCATTCCAAGCGGCGCCATCCAGTAGAAATTCTGGTCAACACCGCGCAGATATTTGATTCCGGCTGATTCCAAAACGTGGTTTTGGAGGGAGCCGGTCGTACTCAACGTGTACGCTGGAACGCCGTAAAAGCCTTCATCGCAAAGTGGAAGGTGGGTACGGGCAATCGCCGTGGCGAGAACGATCTCTAGCAGACACGCACAGAAGAGCAAGATTCGAGCGACCTGGTCGGAATCGGCGAGATTCGTCGCCATATGATTGAGAACCGGATTAGTTGGTGCGGACGCTCGAGAATACATCAGTTTTTCTCCCGTTCCGTCTCAGGCACGGCTGTGCTGCGATCGCAGACTCCGCCCCGCTTGAATGAGAACATTCATCCGTTGCTTATGCAGCAACGCGAGAGTGGCGCAGTAACTAAGCATTCCCGCAAAGACTTCGCCCACCAACCGAACCGATATGGGAAGAGCGAGGGGGAGGACGTGTTTTACCAGTTCCACAGAGAGCACCATCGTGACCGTCGCCTCCAGAGCGGGGCGAAGGGCGCGAAGGTATTCACTCATTTTCATGTCGATCGTTTTGAACGTCTTGCGGTAGAGGGGCAGCGCGATTAGCGGATAAGCGATTACCCAGGACCACGCGACCCCGACCGTGCCATAAAAGCTGCCAACATAGAAAGCCGTGGTAAGCACGATCAGCGCTATAACATCATTCCGCATGACATAGTGTGCATCGCCGACTGCGATCAGGATCTTTGAGAGAAGAGCGACGATCGAACGGAAGCCGGCGTAGAACGACAGCACCTCCAATGGCTCGATCATTCCGTCCCACTTGTGTCCGAAGACAATCGGAACCATCTCATGGGCGATCAGCGCCAGACCTATGGTCGCGGGAAAGGCTGCGAGCGCGATCACCTCGGTCAGAATTCGCAGATAACGGCGCAGTGCAGCAGGCTGATTTTGAACCGCTGCCAAGAAGCTTGGAATAACCGTGACCAGTACTGTGACAATTTTCTCGAGCGGCACATTCGCCAGCTCCCACGCTGTGCCGTAAAGGCCAAGCATGGATTCTCCAAGCATTTTACCGACGACCAGATTGTCTGTACGTTCATACGAATAGAAGGCGAAGCTCGAGACGACCAGACTGCGACAGAATCTGAGGGGCCCACGAATGTCGCGCAAACGAGGAAAAGCGAGTCTGCAGGGCCTTATCAGCAATACAACGATGGCTCGAGCCACCGAGGAAATCAGGTTTCCCAACACCAGGGCCCAATATCCAAAGCCCCAAAAAGCCATCGCTAGGGTGACGATGCAACTTACGAGCGAGCTGGCCGCTCCCAATATCGAAAGCAAACGGAATCGCAACTCCTTTGAGAGCAGGCCCGTCGATACCGTTTGCAATCCCAAGGGAATGAGAGTGCTGCAACAGACAATCAATACCGGAGCAAGTTGTGGAGTCTTGAAAAATATAGCGAACGGCTTGGCAAGAACGAGTGAAAGCGCGAACCACAGTAGTCCCAAACCCAAGCTTACGGTGTTCAGTTGTGCCAGTTGGTCGCTCGTAAGTTCACGGAGGGTAACGACCGCTCGCTGAATCCCAAAGCCGGTCATCTGTCCTAGATAGCTCAATGTGATCATCGCCAGCGCGGCGATCCCGAAATCCGCCGGAGTAAGCAATCGCATCACGATCAAGAAGGAAGCCCAGCTGAAAATCTGGCTGCCCCAATCGCAGATCGCATTCCACATGACGCTGTCCGCCAAGAAGCGGTCAGTTTCGGTCGTGGACGGGGGTGTCGGGGCAGGAGCAATCTCGACCCCATCCACTTCCGGCTCAGGCGCAATTGCCTGAATTTGATCCAAGATTTGTCCTTTCATTCACAACCGAGAAGCGCAGTGCGAGAATGCTGCAAAGGACAGCGACGCGGAGCGGATTGCTTTCCGACCGCGCTAGTGTAGCAGTAACTCGAACCTCGAATGTTAAGGACTGGTGAAAAACAGGCGGAAGGAGCCATGGGCACGGCTTTCCGTCACTGCAGGTTAACAATCACCACATCGGATCGACAATTGGCTATTCCCGCGGGAATCCAAGTGCACGTGTTGTCGGGAACCGCCGTGACTCCATCCTGCGACCAGCCGGGCTCGGAAGAACCGCTGATACAAGCCGCGGAGGCCCTAAATGTAAACAGTGCGGGATTGTTGTAAGTCGAGCCGTTTACCGGGAAGTCGATAGGAGTAATCTCGCGCCCTGCCTCATAGGAGAAATCCGGCGACCAACTGTATCCTCCCGCACAACTGGCTGCGCCGGTCGTCGCGCCCATGGTTCCATTTCCAGTGCTGGTCAAAGCGTAAAAGCGTCCAGTCTGGGAGACTGTACCGGATGAAATCGCGCTGTAGAAATTTCCGATCCCGGTGTGGCTCACTTCGGTTCCAAAGTTAAAAGTGCGAGCGAAGCGCCAGACCATATTCGAGGGATACCCCGATGGACACGCCGCCTGATCGCTCGAAGACCCACAGCTGGAAATCCCGATCACCTCGTACTGCCAGGGGGAAACGGCAGGATATTCGTCTACGTACATCACGCCAACATCGCCAACCCCAATGATCGGCTCTTGATCCTCGCCCTGGTTGAAGATCCACGAGAGATGGGTGTCAAAAACCGGGTAGCACGGCGGATCCGCAAAAGGCGGAACAGCGTCGTTCGTATTCGTGCAGGGGTTCGGCTGCCAAAGGGCGCTATAGTTTGACAGATCCGCATAGGCGCGGACCGCATAGTAATCGTCGGCCCCGTCTTGATTCGCAATGTGGGAAAACCCGGTGACCATGTGGCCTTCACCGTAGGGAACCATTTCGTTGACTGCAGCTGACCCAGGCTGCCAAACATCCGGATAGCTTCCGCTACTGTCGCACTGCAGACAATGCGACATAACGAGGATAACGTGTCGGCCGTCCAGAGCAAGTTGATTTTCGTGCCAAAGGAAATGGTCTGAAAACGGAACCGCATTGATGACGGATGCGGTCCACCTTCCACCCGCACAGTTGTAGCCGGTTCCACTCACGCAGGCAAAATCGGTTTCAATTCCCGAGAAGGTGTTGTACTGGTAAATCACATTGGTGCTGCGGTCATAGACCATCGTCCAGATCCCACTATCCTGACCGCCATCGAACGAAACCGATTCAGCGATATAGCGGTTCCCGAGTTCGACGCCGCCGACGTCGACATAAGGGGAATCCGAAGTTGAGTGTCCGACATTCTTCCAAATGATCGTTCCATCGGTAATTCTGCTGCCTGCACCAGATTGCGCCTGCCGGAATGGAGTTACGGTACTATTCCAGTCAGGTTCCCCGGCCCCACTGTCTCCCGCGGCGACTGCCTGGAACAAATAAGAGTTCGGGTTATTATTCAATGGCTTGATTACCTGACCGACAGTGACATTTTGACTTGGCCCAGGCCACGCTGGGGCGCCGGTCTGATAAAGGGCCGGACCAAAGTCCGCCACCACCGGCCCTACAGATGGGGTGCCATTTTCAGGAAGGGAGATTGCAGACACCTGGAGCGGCGTTGGCCACTGATAATCGTAGTAGGTGTAGGGACCGCCTATTGGATCGACCTTGCTGAATACGCCTCCATTGACGTAGAACAGGCCACCGCCGGACGCCATGATGGGAGAACACGTGTTGTTCGATGGATTGAAGCGCTCGAAGATACTGGCGCCACTTAAGTTCGAGACCAGGACCGCAGTATCATCTACATCCCAGATGTTCTTGCCCGCGGATCCTCCGAGCCCCGCAAAGTATGAAACATTGAGACTTGAAGAGTCCGTCGCCGCATCGGTGCAGCGGATCATCTTAACATTGTTATAGGTTCGGTCAACTACTGTGGTATTTGCACCGCGAATCCCGCCAAAACTGAGCGCCGGGCTGGCGTCAGGTTGCGTTACCTTTTCATCGGTACGCGAACAAGGGTACGCAGGGGGACCACAACTCATGATCGTGACACTCGCCTCCGCTTCGCTGCTTGGATCCTGCGTAGAGCGTGCGGAAAGCGTGATTGTTGATGGCGCAGGAATCGCGACTGGGGCGGTGTAGAGACCATTCGTCGAAACCGTTCCCAGAGAGGAATCGCCTCCCTGAATCCCTCCGACCAGCCAAGTGACTGCACTGTTCGCGCTTCCTTGTATGCTCGCCGTGAACTGCTGAGACTGTCCGGGCGCGACATTCACAGCCTGTGGCGAGATTAAAACCGAAATCGTCTGTGGACTTTGAATTTGCACCCTGGCAACTCCGAAAACTGAGCTGTCGGCCGCGCTCGTGGCTGTGATTGAGATACTGCTATCAGCGGGAACAACCGATGGTGCAGTATATAAGCCGCTTGCGGAAATGGTCCCAACACTTGGGTTACCGGCGACAATGCCCGCGACCGCCCATTGCACACTTGATTTTCCCCCGCCCGTGACTATGGCAGTGAACTGCTGAGTGGCTCCAGTTTGCACAATCGCTTGAGTTGGAGACACAGATACGCTGATGGATTGGGTTGCCGATTCGTGTTCGCTCAAGCCGGCACACGCAATGAAGAAATAGAGCAATGACAACATCACAGACACCTTGAGCCAAAATTGAAGGGAATTGGCGAAGCCGGGCGGTACATGAATTCTTCTGAACTGCCTGCCCATGCTTCAAGCATCGGCCAGCAATCGTCGCCAGAACACATAACAAAAGGTCGTGTTCCGCGTCACGGACGGCTCGTGGAAAGCCGGTAATCGGACAAAGGCTATTTTCTTAAAGTTTGCCGGCGCGGTAGGAATCAGTGCATGTATCTCAAGCGTGAGAGTCGAGGACAAGTTTGCAAACGCAGACGATAAAACAAGAACTTACGCCGCACTCGACGGAGATCGCGACCCATCATTCGCCAGCGCAGCATACGCCTCGAGCCACAGCGGCCGTACCGCATCCCACGAGTAGCGACTCGACTCCTCGTGCGCCGTGCGTGCAATTTGTGCGGCAAGATTGGGATCCCGCAGAAGGCGAACTAAATTTCCTGCCAAGGCAGGCACATCGCCGGGCGGCGACAATAACCCGGTGCGTTCATGTTCGACCAGATACGTTATTCCGTCTGCGGCGGTACTCACGACTGGCGTTCCGCTGGCGAATGCTTCCAGTATCGAAACTGGCGTATTGTCGACCGACGAAGCATTGATGAAAATGTCGGCCGCATCGTAGTATTTGCCAACCTCCTGACGGGAAGCGACCCCAGCAAAATTCACGCTTGACAATCTCAGGTCTTTGGCCAGGCCTCGAATCTCTTCCTCTGAGGGACCGTGTCCCACAAGGTCGAGGCGAGCGTCGGGAAACTCGCGCTGAAGCTCGGCAAAGGCCTGAAGGACGAGGTCAATTCGATAGTAGGGATGGAATCCACGTGTGCAGACCAGATGAGGACGCAATGGCCTCCGAGTACGGAATCGAAATTGAGATGCATCGACCATATTCGGTATGACTCGGGCTGTGAGCCCATGCGCGGCGAACACGCTGGCTAGATAACCGGAAGGAACGATCAGACGATCCGCCCGGGCTAGAACGTGCCGCGCGATGCAGGATCGGCTCAGATGGTCCGACGCTTCTCCACTGTGGTAGTGAATGATGATTTTCTTGCCCAGAACTCGCACGACGAACCAGGCGGGCAGCGCCGCCAGAATGAAAGACCAGTACGACGCAGACAATACGTGAGCAATTTCTGTTCGTCGAAACCCGCGCCAGAGCGCAAGAATATAAATCGGCTCCCTTATCAAAGTGCGGAGAAATGGAACGGACTCCGCCCATTTCAGCGCTGCGGGAAAATCCGGATCGATAGGAATGAATTCCGCGTCGATCAAAGGATCATTCCTGTAGCTTTGCAATAGCGACTCGGCCTGCGCAGACTGCCCGCCTACATAACGAAGCGATGGGGCCACAATTGCGACGCTCATACGTTTGGCAGCACAGCCCTTGTCCATTCCAGGGGATCGGCGTAGCCGTTTGGATTGCTTCCGCGCCAGCAATTCGACGTATAGCCCTTCATACTGCCTACGCACAGCCTCAGTGGTGAAGTTTGCTTCGGCAAACTTGCGGGCGTTTCGACCGAGGTCAGACCGTAGCGACGGATTGCCCAGGAGGAACTCGATTGCTGAGGCAAACTCTGCCGCTGTGTTCTCTTGTACAAGAATTCCGCGTTCAGAACTGATCACTTCAGGATTTCCGCCGACTCGATTGGCGACTACCGGAACTCCAGCCGCCATTGATTCGAGGATGACATTCGACAGGCTTTCAGACTCTGAGGGCAAGACTGAAACATCGACCGAAGCGAGAATGGCCGGAATGTCGGCGCGTTCGCCGAGAAAATAAACATGCCTGAGACCTAACTCCGCAGCGTCACGCTCCAGTCGCGGTCGAAGCGGACCATCTCCGACAAGGACAAACTCAACCGCGGGAAACTTCGTTTGAATCTCCGCGGCGGCTCGAAGAAACATCGCGTGATTCTTAGAAGGCGTATTCATCCTCGCGATCACGCAGACTCGCAACACGCCGGTGTTTCGCGTTAGCGCAGGCTCAGTTCTCGCAAATGCTAACCGACTCAGGCCATTGCCAATCACCACTATTCGCCTCGGTTCAATCCCTCGCTCCATCAAGCCTCTCGCGGCAGCGTGCGAATTGCACACGACCGCGTCGCACCAGCGGAACATCATCGTTTGCGCGCGCGCCTTGGCAGGACTGAGCAGGTCCCCCAATTGCCTTTGGCTGCCAATCACGACAGCGCAACCCGCCATCCGTGCCGCAGGAATCAGCATGACGTTTGAATACCAGTCGAAAGAGTGCGCTATGCCGAAAGATTGGCGGCGCAAGTGCCGCGTTAGTTCAAATCGCGTGTACAGTGATCGTGCGCCGTAGAGACTTCGGCCAACCGGGAACTCTGTGACGTCGCTCAGACTCTCGGCCAGGCTGCCACGCTTGGCAAGGCACCCGGTTTGCACGCGAAACAAACTGCCTTCAAGGGACTGCGCCAGCAAGATAAATTGCCGTTCACTGCCTCCCATCTCGAAATTGTTGGTCATCAGAAACACCCCAGGCCCGCTCCGGGCGAGGGCGGACGATCTCGACCTCGTGACATCGTGTAGGTGAGAGAAAAGCTCAGTGAAGTGAGCCATCAGATCCCCTCGGCAACCGCGGTGCAGTCTGAGAGTTGCGTTTCACTATGCGACGTAAATTGCCCCAGGAAGTTGCGATGCCAGAGTTCAAACATCATCAGCCGCCAGATTTCGAGGTAATCGTTGGTGCGGCCGAGCATGAACCTGTTCAACAGCCGACGAACTCCGCTCTCGTTGAAGTAGCCTCGCTGCAGAGAACGTTTGTCCAGCAGCGTTTCCGTCGTTACTTCTTTCAGTTCATGTCGCAGCCAATGCACAAGCGGCACCGCAAAGCCGCGTTTCGGACGATGCACGGCCTCACGAGGCACCCCCAAACGCTCTGCCAATTTGACCAGAATGTATTTTTGAAGGTTCTTCCTCATCTTCCACTGCGGCGCTAACCCGATCACCCACTCCAGGAGCACATGATCGAGCATTGGTGCTCGTACCTCCAGCGATGCCGCCATGCTCGAGCGATCAACTTTCGTCAAGATATCGCCCGGTAAATATGTTTTCGTATCCAGATAAAGAATCTTGCCCAGAGGATCCGTCGCACGAGACTGATCGATCAGTCGGGCGAATGCATCCAGCGGGCCGGGTTCCGACCGAAACTGACCGAGAAAATCCTCGCTCAACAAAGCAAAATTCCTCTGCATCGGCTCGAGCGAGATCGCCTCTACGTAGCGTTTTGCCCACGGAAGCGAAATGCTGTAGACCAAGTTCCGGCCTGGCGTTCCCATGGGAAGACGACGATAAACGCTCTTCCGATAGAAGTCACAAGCCCACTCCGGAATCCATTGATACGAGCGCTGTTCCAGACACAAACGATATCGATCGTAGCCGGCAAATGCCTCATCGCCTCCATCACCGGAAAGAGCCACGGTGACGTAGTTCCGCGCAAGGCGGCTGACCAGGTACGTCGGCAATACAGAAGAATCTCCGAACGGTTCTTCCAGCGATCTCGTCAAAGACTCAAGCGTTTCCGATGCATCCGGTTCAAGAATTAACTCGTGATGATCCGTCCCGAACCGCTCGGCAACTTTGCGGGCAAACGGCGCCTCGTTGAAATCCGCATGCTTGAAGCCGATGCAAAAGGTTTTAACTGGCCGCGAAGTGGCGCGGGCCATCAGCGCAACCACCGTCGATGAGTCCGTCCCCCCACTCAATAGAGCCCCCAGCGGGACATCAGCGATGAGCCGCATCTTCACCGCTTCCGAGAGCCGAGCTTCCAATTCTTCGAGACATTCCTCTTCGCTCGCGGGCGAGTACGTTCCATACTCCGGTAGACCCCAATAGGCACGGACGCGGAGTTTGCCGTTTTCGAATTCGAGCAGATGCCCCGGCGGAAGTTTCTGAATTCCGGTAAAAGCAGTCTGAGGATCGGGAATGTATCCGAAGTAGAAATAGTCCAGCAGCACGCGAGAATTGACAGCCGACAACTCGGGAGCGACCGCCAGCATCGCCTTGATTTCCGAACCAAAGAATAAACGGTTCCGCAATAACGCATAGTGCAGCGGCTTTTTTCCGAGTCGATCCCGCGCCAGTAAAAGGCGGCGATTCGGCATGTCGAACAACGCAAATGCAAACATTCCCCGTAATTTCTGAACGCACTCGGCTCCGTGATCCTCATAGAGATGCACAATCGCTTCGGTATCGCTTTGGGTGCTGAAACGGTGACCGTTGCGCTCCAAATCCTTTCGTAGTTCGCGGAAGTTATAGATCTCACCGTTAAAAACGATCCATATGGTGCGGTCTTCATTGAAAATTGGCTGATGGCCGCCGGGCAGGTCGATGATACTGAGGCGGCGCATTCCGAGCCCCGTGCCGCTCTTTACGAAAATTCCCTCATCGTCGGGACCTCGGTGGACGAGCGTCTGGCACATCCGGTGAACGAGTTCAGCGTCTATCCATTGATCGCCGCTTTCGCCGACAATGCCTGCGATTCCGCACATATTCGTCAGCTATTCATGGCAAGCGAAGAAGTCGCGGTTGAAGCGCATAAAACGGGATTCGCCCCTCCCCGCTTCAGGCGGTAATCGCGATACTCTCCTGGATTTCCTTCGTGCCCGTCGCAGGCAGCCAGAATGACGTTCGCCATTTCTCTCGCCGTGACAAAATGCAGAGTTTCATTCCTCTCCTCGGCTCCTGAAACCAGCCCTTCGAGGAAATGGTGCATTTTTGCTCCCAGCATCGATTCTCGGTCTCGCGGGTCCATGCCATGGCACTGCAATTTAACGAACAGCCAGTCGGGACGCCCCTTTACCGTAATCGCAGCCTGCTTCCAGAGTTGCAGACGATACAACGTGGGCGGATCATTCGAGGTGAGAGATCCATTTTCGATCCCCAGCGAAATGCGGCCCTCGGGATTTTCGAACCTGAGCATCAACGGGCCCTCGACCATCAGCGGGAACACGCTTGGCGGTCGGCCAGCCTGCAGGTCGACCCCGCGTCGGTGTGCGCCATGACTGTAAAGCGGGGTCGAACATTCGTAGAGGGAATTGATTTTCGCGATATGCGCAGGATGGAAGCGGCCTGGAGGCAAAGTCATATCGGCGTAACAGCCCGTATCCGCCAAGATCTGCATCTCCGAATCAACGCCGCAATTGTGCCCCGAGGCGGTATTGGCCAGGGCAAAATTGCCATGCACAAACGCGTAACGCGGTGTTCCGCCACCATCCAGATAGGAAAGAGCGCCATGCTCCACAACCAGCTTGTCGCGGAATTGGATCAGCTGACGCCGCGTGTTCTCTTCGGTATCCGGAGCCTCAGAGCCGTGGTGCAAATGAATTTCAAGTTCTCCCCATCCGGCATCGCAATGATGGGCCAGTTGATCGAGCAACGTCTTGTCGTATTGTTCCGCGGGATAGAAGTATGTGTGTTTGAAGACATGGCCTTCTGCATCGCGCCACTTCGCGAGCGAAGGATATTCCCGGCACCAGGAATCAACACGATGCTGCTGCTCCTTTTGAGAGGCGCGAGCACGCCCATCTTCCGGCACGATTGAGGGCTCGAAGTGGTCTGCCAACGCAATCACCAGGTGGACTGGTCCATCGGGCGCGCGCCTAATGATTCTCTGCCACGCGTAGCTCGGCAGCCAGCGCAGCGTCAAAGAGGCTTTGCGGTGGAGGGGAGCTCCCTTGATTCGGTTCTCTGCCGTCTTCGAAGCCTGAACATGTGCCGAAGACTTTGCGAGTTCTGTCAATTCCGAAGAAAGCCGGGGACTGCAAGGCTCGTCTCGGTGAGAAGCAGCAGCATCTGTGCGCGTTGCGGAACTCTTGCCACCATTACAAGGTAAGTGCACGCGATCTCCGGCCCTTCAGGTCGACATTCGCAAAACGAAAACGCGATGGAGCAGTTTCTGCCACGGGTGCTTTCTCCTTTGCCATGGCAAGCAGAACGGAGGTATAACAAACCGCAAAATACGGGAAGTACAAATACGCAACCGGGGCAAAGCAGGCACCGACGACAAACCCAACGAGCGAACTATGCGCGGCCCCGGCAAAAAGAAGAGTCTCCGAATCCGGCTGCATCCGCCGCAAGCGCCTGAGGTTTGTGAAACCCCGCCCGAAATACAATAAGTACACGATCAGCGCCGGAATCCCACCCTCGGCCGCGATCTGCAAATACGACATGTGGACTTCTCTCCACATCCCCGAATAGGTCTCGAAATTGGTGGTTCCTACTCCCAGGATCGGATACTGTGCGATGGCATCCAGCGATTTTTCCATCGCCAGCCTTCGTTCTTCGTAGGAAGCAAGCGCCACTTCCGCTGTCTCGGAACTTACCGAGCTATCCGATATGGCCGAGAAGCGCTCCATCACGACCTGACCAAAAAGCACGAATAACAACACGCCAATCAGACCTGTGCCCAGGATTAGCTGAGGACGCCTTCCCTTAATCCCAAAATGCCACAGCAGCACGGTTCCGGAGACGATCAGATCGATAAATCCCGACCTCGATCCGGTCAGGAACAGCGCAGCCATCATCGGCAGGATTGCCAGACACCAAATCAATTTGCGAGCCGCAGTTTTCGCCGTCAAAAGGAACGCGAGACAGAAAGGCAGACACAAGACGATTGCGATCGCCAAGTCGTTGGGGTTGGAGTAGATGCCGCCCAGCACACTGCCCAGCCGGGGTGAAGTACGCGCGTTGGTCAGGGCAACAATCGAGATCACCACGACAGAAGCCGCTTGGACAAATACAATCCTTCGGAATCTCGCGAGAGTGGTGACAAGCAGGAACGTCGCAATCCAGGCGACGATGACTTTTGCAAAATCAACAGTTGCCCAGAAAGCGCCGCCCTTCCATACTGGAGAGAGCACCGAGGAAGCGAACAAGATCGCGGTGAGAAAAAACAGATAATAAACTTCCTTGGGAAGATTGTTGATCGACCGCGGCCCTCGTCCTGCGGTGAATAGCATCGCGAGCAGCACAAACAGCCCCGTAATCTTGGCCAGCGAGACATGCCCCAGTAAAGGGATCCAGTCTTCCGGACGCGCACAGTAAACGAAATAGAACGCGCTCAGCCAGAAGAACGCCACAGCTTGCGTGGCGTCACTCGGCAATCGGTCTTCTGATGAGAATTGCGCGTGAGAAATGACTGCCATTCCGTCCCTATTCGTGATTAAGCCAGTCCACTCGAAACCATTCGTTATCGAGCGGTTCGAGCGTGTTTCGGCTTCCGACGCATGTCGCGCTTAGATCACTGTCAGAAAGGGTTGTTTCACAAGAACGGGGGGAGGCAGTTTCTTTGAGTCCGATCCAGTGAATTAGCGCCGACCGCAAGCCGAATCAGCACATGCCAGTACGAGGGGTGATGATAGCAGGCTTACTTCGACTTGCCCCAGTTTCAGAGATGAAAATTCGATGAATTTTACTGGGCGGTAGTAGACGAGCCAACCGGCGCCAGCCTAGACTTCCTGAGACTTAGCTGAACCCAAGCAGCGCTTCTTGCAGCTCAATTTGTTAACCGTGACCGATGGCGATCGATATCAGCGTTGTACTTGCCACTTATAACCGGGCGGGAAGTTTAGGAATTACCCTCCAGAGCTTTGCTGGCCTTTCAGTTCCATCTGACCTTTCATGGGAACTCCTAGTTGTTGACAACAATTCCACAGACCACACGCGCGAAGCGATTGAAGACTTTGCCCGTGAAGCCGGGTTCCCCGTTCGATATCGATGGGAAGGCACTCAAGGCAGATCGGCAGCTCTGAACTGTGGAATCGCCGCCGCAGGGGGTGACATCATCGCGTTCACTGATGACGACGTCGTCTTACACGGCAATTGGCTCTCCAGCCTCAAGCGCACTTTCAATCACTTTGACTGCGCCGCCGTAGCCGGGCGAGTGATCCCTTCCTGGGACCATCCCAAGCCAGCCTGGTTGGAAATGGCCGGCCAGTTTGCAGTGGTCAATTTCGACTTAGGTGCCGAGGTGAAAGAAATCAGGGTGCCGCCTTTGGGAGCCAACTCGGCGTTCCGCAAGGAAATATTTGAAAAATATGGACTTTTTCGTCTCGATTTAGGAGTACGCGGCACCAAGCACACCATCACCTGTGACGACACTGAATTTGGTGAACGCCTGATTCGCGCGGGAGAAAGGATCATCTATGATCCGGAAGCGATTATCTATCACCCAGTTGATCCCAAGCGGACCACAAAGAAGTATTTCATCTCGTGGTACTACTACAACGGAGTGTCTTTGACTCGCACCGCGGGGCTCCCCCAGGTTGGAGCTTCTTGCTTCGGTGTTCCTCGGTGGTATTTCAGGGACTTACTGTCAAATCTCACTGCGTGGCTCTTCACGTTCGAAGGAAGACGGCGTTTTCACAATAAGTTGCAGGTCTCGAAAAGCATCGGAACGATCGTTGAGAGTTATCGACTAGCACACAGCAAGGCTCGCTCTTCAGCCTAAGGAACAACCTTTGTGATCAAGTTGCACCCAGGACGAATTCACAATCCTTCAATATTCCTATAACTCTATGGGCTGTATAATTTTGCGGCTTTCCCGCAGCAGGTGCAGGCGGTCTAGCAGCAAGAGCAAAGAAGATCAGGGACGAAACTCATGTCGAAAGAAACCAGCGAGCTAATTCGGACATTTATCATCAAGAAGTTCCCCGCTTTGCGCAAGAAAGTTCTCACGGACGATCTGCCACTGATTGAATCTGGCATCGTCGACTCACTGGGAGTGCTGGACGTGGTCTCGTTCCTCGAACAGAGTTTTGGCCTAAAAGTAGATGACGACGACCTCATTCCCGAAAATTTCGGCAGTATTGCACTGCTGACCCAGTTTGTTGAAAGAAAACGAGCGCCGGACGTGGTTTTGTCCACATAAATCCAGTCTAAAGGTCTTGGCTGCAATCATTTGTATTAGGCTCAAAGGAAATCTCTGAACCGTCCTGTTCTTATTGTGGGTTGGATATCCCGAATCGTTGTGGCAGTCGCACGGTCTCTGCATCCGCGTGCTGTGCCCGTGGATGTGGCAAGTTTCGTTCCCGCCCTAGCTCCTGGATCGAACGCGATCCGGGAATTCCATCGAGTCGCACGGCCAGAACTTGATCGCAATGAGTTCTTGTCACAAATACGGGACATAGTTCAACGCGGCGGTCATGATCTGATCATCCCGGCCGACGATCAGGCCCTGATGGCGATCGTCGACAACTACAAACAATTCCGTAACCTAGCTGAGCTCGCATGTCCTCCCCCAGAAATCACCCGAACCATTCTCGATAAATCCCTGACACTTGAGGTTGCACACCGGTGTGGGATACGAGTCCCACGAACCAACCTGATCTCGAACTCCGAGCAATTACGCGAACTGTCCTCTAGCTTCCCTTTTCCGTGGGTGCTTAAGCCTGCAAGGAAGGAGCTCACGATTGAGGAAATTAAGAGTTCATCGTTCAAAACAAGGGCTGAAGTCTTTTCCAGGTTTCCAAAACCTCGAGAATTTAATCCGCCAATGCTGCTTCAGGAATACTGCCAAGGCGGTGGGGTGGGGGTCGAGTTACTAATTCGTGAAGGCGAGTGCCTTGCCGCATTCCAACATCGGCGGCTGGAAGAGGTGCCGTACACCGGAGGTGTATCTGTGACTGCAATCGCAGAAGCACTCGACCCGGTCCTGTTGGGGAAGTCGCTGCAACTATTGCGCGCATTGCACTGGGAAGGTCCTGCCATGGTGGAATTTAGGGCCAATACCCGTAGCGGCGCGGCAGTATTGATGGAAGTAAACGGCCGATATTGGGGGACAGTTTCTCTCCCGATTATGGCTGGAGTCGACATTCCCTACTACCATTGGCAGCTTCTGCACGGGGAGAAGCCTTCAATTCCGGAGACATACGCGGTAGGGACGCGATGGCGATGGACAGCCGGTCATGTCTGGCGATTGCACGAGCTGATGATATCGGCAAGAAAGTCCAAGGCCGCCCGAAACGAACTCTTGCGTTATGTCTCTGAGCATGCCGGGGCTGAGGACGTTGCGAGCCGCGATCCTTTATTCTCCGATTCCGATCCTATGCCGGCAGTCTTTGATTTGGCTCAGATAGTCAGGCATCTGACAGCTTACGACGCAAAAGCGTTGCTGCGGCATGTTTCCACCCGTTAGTTCTTCTGGCATGACTTCCTCGTGCGGCAGGCGCGGAAAGTACCCCCATAATTTAACGCTACATCAACAGTTCCCTTATAGAATCCGTTTGGCCCAGTGACGGGCAATGCCCCGTCGGCAGCGTGTCTTAGGGACCGACGTCAGGCGAGGCAAGGACAACCGGCTCAATGAAGTTAGCGGTTCGACGAGTGTCTCCGGTAGACGAGCGCCACGAACTTCTGGATCTTTTGCAAAGGAATCTAGGCGTCAGTCAGAGCGGGATTTTTGAGTGGCAATACACAATGAACCCGGCCGGCCCGCCGTGGTGCTGGTTTGCTTACGTTGATAACTGCCCAACGGCGGTGGCAATGGCTTCTCTTTTTCCACGACACATGTATGTTGACGGAAACGCCGTGAGGTGTGGCCAGGTAACGCATTTCGTGATCGATACAGCTTACCGAAGCCTCGGGCCCGCCCTGCAGGTGCAAAAGGCCACTTTTGAGCCCGTGGATTCCGGCGAACTTTCATTCTGCTACGACTGCCCTCCACACGATCGCGGTATGTCCACGTTTCAGAGGTTGGGAATGAGTCCCAGTTGCGAAGTGACCCGGTACGCGCTGCCGCTTCGAAGTGACGAGTATTTCTACAAACGATTTGGCAAGCGGGCTTGGACCAAGCGTCTCGCCGGTGCGGCGAATCTGCTGCTCCGAACTCGCACACGGTTTCGTTCTGTGCCAGCCGTTGAAATCGTTGAGCACAAAGGATCGTTCGGCGAGGAGTTCTCGGCTCTGGATCAGCGCGTATCCAGTTCGGGCATGATTCGCGCAAGTCGTTCTGCCACGGATTTGCAGTGGCGTTACAAACAGGATCCCGGTGCCGCAAAAACCGAGGACAAGAACGAGGACAAGAACAAAGACCGGACTGTGGAGTATCGAGTGCTACTGGCCCGTCGGTCGGGCGAGCTTCTGGCGTTCCTGGTAATAGTTCTGAATCGTGCCGAAAGCACCGCCCACATTCTTGATCTTTTCGGAGTTCAAGTTCCGCTTGTGGGCCCAGCTCTTCTTGAAGCTGCCGTCGCGCTCTGCCGTTCGGCGGGTACGTACTCCTTATATGGGTTCTGTTCGGAACAGACCGAGTTAGAGGCTCTGTTCAGAGATACGGGATTTCGCCCGCGAGAAAAAATCGCCCGCATCGTGGCATATGAGAATCAACAGAAACCGGCGGGAAAGTTCTTGAAGCCAGGACTGCAGTGGCCCTTTGGACAATTCGAAGTGCGGCTTTGAAGCTAAGTTTAACCGGGTTCTTGAGTCAACCCATGTACACATTGGCACCAGTTCCGCGCGAAACCAAGCATCCCTTTTTCTCGGCCTTTGCGTATGAGGGCGGGTGGGAGATCGTGGATGAATTGGCGGACGAATGGAGGGCCCTTTGTTCCGAGGCATGTAACGATCAACCCTTCTACCGCCCGGAGTGGATTCGTGCGCATCTCCGCGCGTTCTCCCCGAGAGCCAAGGTCCTGTTGTTGGCGGTTCGACGGGATGGTCAGTTGTGCGTGTTATTACCGCTGGTAAAAGAGAAAGCGACTGTCGGCGGTGTGCCGGTTCGGATGCTTAACGCACCGGTCAACGGCCACGGGGGCCGCTTTGACGCAGTGCTCCGATCAAGCGAAGATGCCGATTCCGCGATCCGCACCGCCTGGCAGCTCCTAAAAAATTTAGATGTTTGGGATTTCCTGCGACTCCGGAACGCACTCGAGGGAAGCGCGATCAGTAAGCTCGCCGCTCTGGCCGCAGCCGATGGGTTTCAGACGGTTCAGCTTCCGGAGAGGCCGAGTCCTTACGTGCCCGTGCCCTCGGACCTCGAGACGGCAGGTCGGCTACCGCCGAACGCTAAGCTGCGCAGTCAATTGCGCCAGTCGCGGCGGCGGTTGTCGGAACAGGGGCTACTCACATTTCATCGCGTCGAGACCGCCGATCGGGAAGCTTTGCAGCGCTTCTATCAACTGGAAGCGAGCGGCTGGAAGCATAAGCAGGGGAGCGCGATTCTCTGCAACAAGGAAACGCGCTGCTTTTACGACGAGATCGCGGAGGCTGCTGCGAGATCCGGATATTTTTCGTTGTACGTGCTGGAGTTCAAGGGTCGCCTCATTGCAGCCCATTACTCCTTTACGCACCGCCGGTGTTGTTACTCGCCGAAGGTAGCTTACGACGAGGAATTCGGGCGCTTTGCGCCTGGACATCTGATTATTCAGGAAATCCTGCGGGACTGTTCTATCCGCGGCATTAAAGAGCTCGATATCACAGGCCCGAACGACGACTGGAAGATGAAGTGGACCAGTGAAGTGCGCCCGGTTTATCACCACCTGATTTTTCGGGGAAGACTCGGAAGCCTGGCCCACACCTTGCGCTATAGGATTCGACCCGCTCTCAAGAACGTCCTGTCGCGGGCTGACAAAGTACGGAATCCACGTTGATTCCGGCACATAGAGTTAGGGGAGTAGTCTTACACGCAAATGTTGACTGCAACTGAGTATGAGATTGACGCGATTCCAGCCTCCGCATTCGAAGTCTCGGCGGAAATAGGGGGCTTCGATGCGGTTAACCGCGTCGCGGATGAATGGCGGGAGCTTTGTGCGGTTTCGATCGCTGACCAGCCGTTCTATCGCCCGGAGTGGATTCGAGCCCATATTCGTACCTTTACCCCCGATGGGCGCGTACGTTTAATCACGGCGAGGGTCGACGGAAGACTTCGGCTGGTGCTTCCGCTCCTGGAAGAAAGAAGCACCTTCAACAAGGTGCCCGTCAGAAAACTGAGGGCGCCGTCGAATTGCCATGGCGGCCGCATTGATGCTGTTCGGATCGCGGGCGCGGAAGGTGAAGCGGCATTGCAAGCGACATGGGAGTACCTGAAGCGGTTAGACGGCTGGGATCTGCTCCAGTTTGGCGACACTCCTGAGGGCAGCACCTTGGGTCGCCTTGCCGAGTTAGCTGCGCGGGACGGTTTCCGGACCCTTCAATTGGCCGATCGCCCCAACCCTTACATTCCAATCCCCGCGAGTACTGATGTCCTGAGCCAGCTGCCACCGAATGGAAAACTGCGCAGCCAGTTGCGTCAGGCCCGGCGGCGACTCCTGGAGATGGGCGGGCTGAGATTATCTCGCGTTGAGACGTCGGACCGAGAGTCTCTGGCCCGTTTCTACAATCTTGAGTTCAGCGGCTGGAAGGGACGGGCTGGCACCGCGATCCTCAGCAATGGATCGCTCCCGTTTTATGACGAGATCGCGCAATCTGCGGCACGGTTTGGATATTTTTCGCTGTATCTGCTTGAGTGCGGAGACGAGTTGTTGGCTGGCCACTTTGCCTTTACTTATCGCGAGCGATGCTATTCCCCAATTGTGACTTATAACGAGAAATTTCGTCAGTACGCCCCCGGCCATCTCATTGTCAGCGAAATGCTGCGAGACTGCTCACAGCGTGGAATCCAGGGATTCGACATCACCGGCCAGGATCAGCCATGGAAGATGAAGTGGACAACGGAGGTGCACAACGTGAATCACCACTTCGTCTTCAATGGAGGACTGGGCAAACTGGCACACACTCTCGGATGCACGATCCGACCAGCTCTAAGCCGGCTGCTGAAAGGGAAGGCCGAACCCAGAGGATAGTGAGGAGAACCTAAGACAAGATGGATTTCCTGATTCATCACATGTTACGGACCAGCGCCTCTCAATTTCCTGAGAAAGAGGCTTTGGTGCACGGCGATCAGAGGCTCACGTACGAGCAAGTCGGAGCTCGCGCGCGGGCGCTGGCCTCATCTCTGCGCACCGCGGGCATAGAGCGGGGGCAGAGAATCGGGGTTTATCTCGACGCAAGTGTCGCGCAAGTGATTTCAAGCTTCGGCGTGTCAGAGGCGGGAGCTGTATTCGTGCCGATCAATGCCGTCCTTTTTCCGGAGCAGGTCAGCCACATCTGTCGAGACTGCGGCATCACGGCATTGATCGGCTCCGGCAAGAAACTTCAAACACTGTCGTCACTCATTCACGAGATTGAGTCTCTGAAATTCCTGGTGATCGTCGCAGACGGGGAGAAAGTTGAGTCAATCTTACCTGCCTACGATTTCGAAGGGATGTCGGATCCGAGTACCACGATCCAATGTGAAGACCGGGCCATCAGCAAAGATCTCGCCGCAATTCTGTACACATCCGGGTCAACCGGGAAGCCGAAGGGTGTCATGCTCAGCCATGCGAATGTCATGGCAGGCGCCTCCATCGTTTCTGACTACCTTGGAATTACCGCGAGTGATCGAATTCTGGCCGTTCTCCCGTTCAGTTTCGATGCGGGTCTGAATCAACTCATGACGGCATTCCGGCATGGCGCAACGCTGGTTCTGATCAATTTCGTATTTGCAAAACAGATTGTCGAAACGCTCGTGAAAGAGCGAATCACCGGACTGGCGGGCGTGCCGACGGTTTGGACTTTACTTTCGCAAACCAGCTCCACGCTCCACAAGAATACACCGCCCGCTTTGCGCTACATCACCAACACCGGTGGAGCGATGCCGCAACCCGTGCTAAAGACGCTGCGCGCAGCGCTTCCTGACACTAAAATCTTTTTGATGTACGGACTCACCGAGGCCTTCCGTTCGACCTATTTGCCTCCGCAGGAACTCGATCGCCGTCCAACCTCGATGGGCAAGGCGATCCCTGACACGGAAATACTCGTGCTCGGTGAAAACGGTCGCCGATGCAAGCCAGGTGAGATTGGGGAGTTGGTGCATCGTGGACCAACCGTCTCGATGGGGTATTGGGGTAATCCCGAGGCAACCAATCGAGTGCTGAGACCGAATCCTCTGCTGCCCGCGGAAATCGGAGATGTGGAGCGCGTTTGCTATTCGGGCGACTTGGTCAAAATGGATGAGGATGGCTTTCTTTATTATGTGGGCCGTCGTGATGCCATGATCAAATCCTCGGGATTTCGCATCAGCCCGACGGAAGTGGAGGAAGTTGTTTTTCAGACGGGCAAAATCCGGCATGCGGCGGCCATCGGCGTTCCCGACGAACTTATAGGGCAGGCGGTCAAGGTGTTCGTCGTCCCACGCGACGGCGAGGCAGTAGACCCAACCTTGTTATCGACCTTTTGTGAGGACCGATTGCCGCGTTACATGGTCCCGAGATTCTTCGAAGTACTTGAAGCACTGCCTCTCACATCGAGTGGCAAGGTCGATTACCCTGCACTTCGCCGGCGAGAAGGACTGGCATGAGCGTGCCCAATTTTATATCCGAATATTGGGCGAGCAGCCCCGATGGCGAATTGCTGGTTGGGGGCGTGCCTATCTCGATCGTTACGGCCGCCCATGGGACGCCATTATTTGTGTATGACCGGGCGATTCTGGAACGCAAGTATCATTCGCTTCGCAGCACGCTGCCCGAGCGCTTTTCGATCAGCTATTCCGTCAAAGCCAATCCGAATCCAGCGATCTTGCGCTTTTTCCTGGAGAAAGGGTGTGGCCTGGAGATTGCCTCGGCGGGCGAATTTCGTCTGGCGATGAATGCGGGCTGCCGTCCAGCACATATCGTCTTTGCCGGTCCAGGCAAATCCGAAGACGAACTTGAAACAGCGATTGCCGCCGGGATCGGAGAAATTCATGTCGAATCTAATATCGAGATCGAACGCATCAGCAACATCAGTGCGAGACTCGGGGTGCGGACGCCAGTTTCGGTTCGCGTGAATCCAACCGAAGAAAGCCAAGGCGGAGCGATGCGCATGGGCGGTAGGCCCGCGCCATTCGGTATCGACGAAGAACAAATAGAAGCGACTCTGGAGCGGATTGCGAGCGACCGCCATCTCGATTTCCGCGGCATTCACCTCTTCATCGGAACGCAAATCCTCGACCACGATTTGCTGCTCACGCAATATCGAAAGGGAGTGGACATCGCACGGGAAGTTGCGCGGCAGATGCGTTCACCACTCCGCACGCTGGATTTCGGCGGCGGACTTGGCATTCCTTATTTTGCGGGAGAATCCGAGTTAGATCTCACTGCCTTTGGGCGGGGGCTGCGCGAATTGATGGCGGAAATTGAAAACGAAGATGCTTTTCGCAAAACCAATTTCATGCTCGAGCCTGGCCGTTTTCTCGCCGGCGAGGCCGGCGTCTATGCTGCCCGAATTAACGACATAAAAACATCGCGCGGGAGAAAGTATCTGATCCTCGACGGCGGCATGAATCATCATCTCGCGGCTTCAGGAAATCTTGGACAAGTCATCAAACGGAATTTTCCGATTGCGATTCTGAACCGTATGCACCAACCGGAAACGGATTCCGTCGATGTAGTTGGCCCGCTGTGCACGCCTCTCGACGTTGTCGGGCGGTCGGTGCGAATGGCTGCAGCTGAAATTGGAGATTTGGTCGGAATCTTTCAGTCCGGCGCGTACGCCCGTAGCGCCAGTCCTTTGGGATTCTTGAGCCACCCGACGCCACCCGAGGTGTGGATCGAAAATGGTCGCGACGCTCTCATCCGGAGGCGGGGAAGCTGTGAAGATTTTATGAGTGATGTGGTTTCAGTTGACGCTGAAGCCCATTCCGTATCGTGTACTCACGACTGACTGGAAGAGAATCGTCGTCATAGTTGGCTTTATTCGGTGTTGATCGGTCTTTAAACGCGATGAAACTTCGGATTTACCACCAACTCGACGAACTGACTGCCTTGCGCGGGGCTTGGGATCAACTTCTTTCCGCATACGGATGGTCGACCACCTTTTCGACCTGGGAATGGTTGAGTTGCTGGTGGCGAGCTTTTGGCAAGAATAGTCAACTGTTTGCGCTGGCTTTATTTGACGAAGGTTCCCGGCTGGTAGGGCTAGCACCCTTCTCGGTCACCTCAGAGCATGTCATGGGAGGGCGGCCGATCCGCGTGCTGCGCCTGATGGGAGATGGCAGTGGCGATTCCGACAACCTTGATATCCCAGTCTCTCCCGGCTTTGAACAAATCTTCTCCGAAATGGTCATCGAATCTCTGGAGCGACACAGGAATTTATGGGAGATGTGCCAGTTCAATACGCTTCCGGCGGGCTCCCCAGTCGCCATTTGGCTAGCGGCGTGTGCGGCGGACAAACGCTGGACCTGCCGTGAGTACGAAAGCAGATGCTCGGCAATAGCTTTACCGGAAAATTGGGAGCGGTATACAGAAAAGCTCTCCAGTGAAGACCGCAAAAACCTGGTGCGCTATACCGAAAGGCTGAAAAGACGATATTCGACGTCAATCTGTCGCTGCTCGGATGAACAACAACTACCCGCTTGCCTGGACGCCCTGTTCCGTCTGCATCAGGAGCGATGGCGGAGCGCCGGCGAGCCGGGTTCGTTCGCTTCCGCCGATCGTCGTGACTTTTATCACGAGCTCAGCCGGTGTCTTCTCCAACGGGGGTGGCTTGAGCTTTGGGTCTTGGAGCTTAATCAGGAAATCGCGGCCGTGCAATTTGCCTTCCGGTATCGCGATACGGTTTTTCAATTGCAAGAGGGATATGATCACAGCCGACCGTCGGATCGAATCGGCTATGTCCTGCGCGGCGAGGTGCTCAAACGACTGATATCGGAAGGTATCCGCAAATACGATTTCCTCGGCGGAGAAGATGCCTATAAGTCCCGGTGGGCGGCCGAACCGGGCTCCTACCGAAGCATCTCCCTGGCTCGTCCTTTGACCTATGGGGCGCTATTGCTGCAAACTTCGGACCTAGCGATGAAGAGCAAGGAATGGCTGCGGTCTCGTTTATCGAGTTCCGGCTGGAGTTTCCTCCACCGGATGGATCAGCCCATCCGCCGAAAACCGACCACGAAACTCAACTCCGGCTCGCAGGTCGGTTAAACCGGCACTCAAAATCAGTCCGAGGTACTGTCCTAAACTAGGACAGTACCCAGTCCGATAATTAAAGCTGGCGTCACATTTGGCTGTTATTCTCATGAGCCGTTGTCGCAGGACACTCTCATGACCTATGGCTTCCGGCTCGTTGCCAAGTACTTGCTTGGCCTGGATCGGGCAAACCGTAATTTCGAGGTCTATCCGGACGACACTTTTGTCGTCTCCTACCCCAGATCTGGAAGTACCTGGACGCGCTTTCTCGTTGCCAACCTGGTCTGGCCAGATGAAACCGTCAGTTTCGCCACTCTCGACCGCCTGATTCCGGCGACCGCCGCAGTTTCCAGCCGCGCCCTGAACCGCGTTCCCCGGCCGCGCATCATCAAGTGCCACAACTACTTCGATCATCGCTACCAGAACGTGATTTACATTGTTCGCGATCCTCGCGATGTCGTCCTGTCCGAGTACCGTTATGTTCTGAAAGGCCGCGGCATCCCCGATGGCTACCCCATGGAGCGCTTCGTTGAGCGATTTATCAAGGGCGAAGTCAACGAATATAGTTCGTGGAAAGAGAGTGTTGGGACGTGGTTGGCAGCCCGCGGCGAGAGCGACCGCTTTCTGCTGCTTCGCTATGAGGATATGGTCGAGCAGACCGAGCGCGAATTGGGAAAGGTCGCCAAATTCCTGAACATCGAGGCCGGCCCCGGGCGGCTGGCCCGTGCCGTCGAACGTAGTTCGGCCGACCACATGCGCGCTCTCGAGAAGCGCGAAGGCGATCGCTGGGTCGTCACCAGCGGGAAGCGCAAAGACATTCCCTTTGTAGGAAAGGCGAAGGCGGGTGTCTGGCAGTCGTCATTGCCGAAGAATTGTGTCGCACAGATCGAGAACGCATGGGGGCCGCTCATGGCGCATCTGGGATACGAGCTCCGCGGCCGCGCCCTGACGCCGCTGACAGAGCCGTTGCTCGCCGTGGTGGATGCAAATAGAGGCAAAATAAGGTCTCCGGCAAGCCGCGTGCGGCCCAGAAATTAACATTCCCGTTACATTGGTTTCACATTGCCGGTGCATGCTACAGCATTGCCAAGCGGTCGCTGTATGACGACCAATCCGGCGCCTGTTCTGGTTTTTGGCGCCTGATCGCGCGCAGTACAGGTCTTACACGAAATGTTTTCCCGGCGTTACATCTGGATGCTGGCGGTGCTTGCGAGTCTCCCGACCTTTACGCGAGCGCAAGATAATACCGCACAAGCGTCTGCCAGTGAGTCGATTACATCGGACAAATCGGCTTCCTCCGATGATGGCAGACTCCCATCATCCGACACTTCGGCTTCCGGCCAATCGCAGACTGGCCACCCCCCCGATCGGCGCAGTTTCTTCGCCGCCGACTTGCACGCGAGCGGAGATGCAGAGGGCAACGTCACCGAAGGGACTGGCGATTTATCGTTTTCTTCGGTTGCGAATGCGTTGGCTGGCGTTCACTTGCTATCGCTGCAGCATCGCTCAGAATCGGCAATCGATTACCTAGGCGGTGGTCAGTTCTACGGCTCCAACGGTTATGCAGTTCAGCAATTGAATGCCGAACAGCGTTTTCTCTGGCACCGGACGGCATTGGCGTTCGCGGATGAGTTCGGACAACTGCCGGGAGGAAGTTTCGGCGCAACTTGGTTCGGCGGAGCAAGCGTCTACAACCTCGGAACCGACAGTAACGCAATTCCTCCGCAGTCGAGTATTTCCAGCTTTTTCGGAGCCAGTGACATTACTGGTCTCACCCAGAATCCGCTCCTCTCAAACATTTCTCTGGTGCAACTTTCAGAGGTCCTGACCCCGAGATCCTCGCTCGCGCTAACAGCCGGCTACGGCGAGACTGACTACTCTCGCAGCGAGCTTACTGAATTGAACCTCATCAACAATCAGGAACTCGGCGGTCAGCTGAATTACAACTACGCTTTGAGTCGGCGCGATCAGATTGGGTTCCTATCTTCATTTCGCAGGTACCAGTTTCCCGGACCTCTGGGTGGAAATGTCTCCACGAGCCTGGGCCAGGTAGTTTTTGGCCATCCGGTCTCAAGCCGCACGAAATTCAATGTCGCGGCCGGACCGGAATTCACACGGCTCAGCGGCGTGACGGGAGGAGTGGTGAATCAGTTGAACGTCAGCGGCCATGCGTCCCTGAGTTATGCGCTTCGAAGGTCGAGCCTCAGTCTTTCCTATGACCGAGGAGTGACGAGCGGTTCGGGCCTGTTTGTAGGGGCAAATACTGACACTGTCCAGTTCTCTATGGTTCGTCGTTATCGCGAATTTGCGCTCAGCACAGCTGCGGGGTATTCCAGGCTCTCCCAACTCGCACGGCCGAGTTTAGGAACTGTGTCTCAAGCGTACCAGTATGGATTTGTCGGCGCTGGCGTCCAAAAACAGTTTGGGCGGTACGTTTACGCCACCGCCGGCTATCAGTTCAACGATCAAAGTTCTAATAATTCTCTTTGTGTGGTTTCAGGTCCCTGCAGCTCAATTGGACAAGGTCAGACCTTCTCCATGGGAATCGACGTGAGTGCACGCCCCCGACGTTTGGAATGATTGCAACTACGACAAATCGAAGGTTTTTCCGGCGCCGCATAGAAGCGCGCCCCTCAGGACGTTGACGTGATTCGCGTCTTCAATGTTTATTATCCGATTCGAACCGTAATTCTGGTAATAGGCGAAGCTCTGCTGGTTTTGGCGTCTCTGTTGCTCGGAACACTATGGCAGTTTCGACAGGAGACGTACACCGCACTGAGTCTCGAACACGGCTATTTCAGGATTTTCCTGCTGACAGCCGTGGTTGTTCTACTTTCTCATTGGTTCGACCTCTACAACCCGGTCGAAGAACGGGAAAGAGGCGAGACCTACTTCCGGCTGCTGATGATTCCAGGCTTGCTCGCTTTGGCGATTGCGCTCCTGCAAGCGAAATTCCCGCAAATGATGACGAGCAGGTTTTCCTTCGTTGTGGCGCTGCTCATGACGACTTTTGCACTCTTAGGCTGGAGGACTCTCTACGCTTGGCTGGCGGAACAACCGTATCTGCGCGAACGAGTCTACGTGCTGGGCAATGGAGAACGTGCGCAGCGGCTGGTGCGAGGGTTACAAACTCGCTCGCATCTTGGAATCGATGTTGTCGGGTGGACGGGAGCAATGGAAGGCGCCGCGACGCGAGAGAATATCGCCGCGCATCTGAGCGATACAGCCCAGAACAGGGCGATACACCGTGTCATCGTCGCCATGCAAGACCGTCGTGAAGCCATGCCAATGCAGGAACTGTTGAAGCTTCGGCTGCAAGGCGCCGTAAAAATCGAGGAAGCCACTTCCTGGCTGGAAAAGATGTCAGGGAAAATCGAACTCGAGCAGCTTTATCCGAGCTGGATCATATTTGCCGAAGGTTTCCGCTTCACTAATGCGTTCCGGTTTGTTCGCCGTCTTCTGAATTTTGCTGTCGGCCTTCTCGGTGTCGTGCTCTCAGCTCCGCTAACCCCTGTTATCGCCTTGGCGATCCGCATTGATTCGGCGGGCCCGGTGCTCTACAGGCAACAACGAGTTGGACGCGGCGGTAAATTCTTTTATTGCTATAAATTCCGCACCATGCGGCAAGATGCGGAAGCAGACGTTGGACCAACATGGGCGGATGATGACGACCCACGTATCACCCGCGTCGGCAAATTCCTTCGCATGTCTCGGCTGGATGAGATTCCTCAATTGTGGTGCGTTCTCAAGGGAGATATGGCTTTTGTCGGACCACGTCCCGAACGTCCGGAATTCGTTGAGTGGCTGACACGTGAGATCCCGTACTACGGCGTGCGCCACCTGGTTCATCCCGGAATTACTGGCTGGGCTCAGATTCAGTACAAATATGGCAATTCCATTGAAGATGCCAAACAGAAGCTCCAGTACGACCTGTTCTACATTAAGAATGCGTCGATCGGACTCGACATGCTCATTATGTTTCAGACAATCAAGACCGTGCTCCATCTCCGCGGGGCGTGACAGTCTGCCTCGCAGGTTTTCGTCGCCGTCAAGCGCTCCAGACGGGTTTGCGGCGGAAGATAAAATTCACGAAGGCCACGACTGCGGCAGTATTCAACAAGAGTAGAGTAAAGGCGGCATCCGAGATTCGGGCCAACGGACCTCGAGACGTGCCCAGAAACTTGAGCGCGCTCGAAGCATAGAATACCAACTGAAGTACTAGAGCGATTCGATAGATCGTTGCTGGTAATAAAAAGGCCGCAACAAGTGCGGTTGCTAACAAGAGCGGTACCACGAGTCGCAACAGTTTGTGACTCACAAACCGAAATCTTGCAGGATTGGACTTTCCTAAAAGCCAAGGCGCTAATTGCAGCAGCTGATAGTTCCCGCTTAACGTCCTAACCTTTCGCCGGAACTCTTTTTGATCTCCCATGCTGCTGGCGTCCCATGCGCGGGCTCTCGGATCAAAAATTACTCGGGCGCCTTGCCGGAGCACGTTCATAGGCAAATACACGTCATCCAAGACCGTCTCCTCCGGCAAATCGACAAACAAATCGCGCCGCATGGCATAAATCGCCCCGGTCGAACCAATCACGGATCCGGAAGCCGATTCCAGTTGGCGGATCCACTTTTCGTATTTCCAGTACAACCCCATGCCCTTCGCGGGCTCACCGGCGTCGGGGTCGCCGAGCATGAGTTGACCGCTGGCGCATCCCACGTCCGAATCCGAGAAGTTTTCCATCAACAGCTTGATTGCTTCAGGTTCGATTTTTTGGCGTGCGTCGGTAAATACGAGAATTTCGCCTCGCGCAGCATGCGCTGCACGATTCAATCCCGCGGCTTTGCCGCGAGCTTGTGGGCCCAACAGAATCCGGAAACGACGATCTCCTGCCGCGGCGGAAAGGATGTTGCCAGTATTATCCTGTGAACCGTCGGAGACCACGATGATCTCCATCCTGTTCGCGGGATAATTCAACTGGTCCAAATTCTGCAATTTGCGTGGGAGCAGTGCCGCTTCATTCCGCACAATCATGATTATGGAAATGAATGGACAACTGACACCAGCACGCACTGATCTGGGAAAAAGCCGAGAGCGTATCCAGAGCCACACCCCGTAGCCGAAGTAGCTATAAGCAATCCCGAAAGCGGCCCCCCAAAACAGCCAGGAGGCCACCATCGAACGGCTGACAATGCCCGGCAGAAACGACGCCGTCGCCGATACTCGAAGAGAAAATGAACAGTGCACTTGTATGCTAGTACTGCGAGCGCATGGAAAGGCCATTCCGAACACTATTCAGGACGACTCCGAGCAGCTGGTTTTCGCGGAACCGTTCGCGAGCAATGCGTGCAATGTCGTAAGGCGTGGAACCGAAACGCACAACCAGCAGGACACCATCGCAAGCGCTCGCCAGCAGAGGCGCATCCGAGACCGGTACTGCAGCGGGAGAATCGATGATGATCCAATCGAAAACCGGTTCCAGCCGCCTCAATAAATTGGTAAGGTGCGCATTTGCGAGCAGTTCAGTTGGGCCAGGAACAGAGCGGCCCGCAGGGATAAAAAACAAGTTTTCCGGTCGTCCTCTCTGTAATATGGCGAGATCTTCAACTTCATCGAGCAGATATTCCGAAAGCCCGGGGGTCGCAGTCGTCCCCAGCATGGCATGCAATCTTGGCCGTCGAAGATCTCCGTCGACCAGCAGTACCCGGCAATCCTGTTGTAAAGCAAGCACATGGGCCAGGTTCGCCGCGATAAAAGACTTGCCTTCCTGGCGCAACGCGCTGCTGATCAGCAGCGATTTCATTGGCTGATTTTCTCGGATAACATACAGACGGGAACGCAAGGCCCGCAGTTCCTCCGTGCCAGGACTGGGCTGGCTGGAGGCGAAAAAGATCATTCTTTCGAAATCCGGCTGCCAATTCGCTCGACGGCAACGCGCCATTAGGGAATTAAGATCGTCGCCGCCGGATGCCTGAGAGGCCGGTTGCGAGCTGACCTCTGCACTAACCGTGTGTAAGATTTTATGCACTGTTTCAGATCTCTTTCAACCCGGGACCTCAACCATCCATTTCGTTCCCCGCACGAAATGGCAAAGCTGCTAGGCTGGATTTGCTCTTCCTAGCACTGATACAAAACGGCTATGAGCGACTGGAGCGGTGCCAGCCCAAGGCACCGCGGCGAGCATCGGTAGCTCAAGGCTGGCATGCACATCGCCCTCGCTGCGTATCGATTTATCGCGCAACTCCTGCCATAGAACGAAGCAGCAGCCGAGTGCCAGCCCGGAACCGAGCCCATATAACGCAAACATCCGGCGCACGGGAAAACTAGGACTCAAGGGAAGATTGGCGGGAATCAGAAGCCTCATCTGCTCTCCTTCCTGTCTGCGTTCCACCTCGGTCTGCATCTCAGCCTGACTTTTATTACTCAACAGATCTGCGTAAATCTTCTGGGCGGTTTCGTTATCTCTGGTCAGCTCCTTGTATTGCTCCTCCACTTCCGGACTAAGTGCGAGCCGACCCTGGTAGGTTTCAATCTGGTGCTGCAATCTTGTCTGCTCTGTCGTGTCTTTGGCGATAACGTCTTCGTTATCGTGGATTTGCTGGTGCAACTGCAGAATTTCCGGCGGCTCGATCCGGGCCCCGACAGCTTCCGGAGCCGCTTTCTGGTCCGCGTCCTTATTCACCTGATCGATCTTTGCCTGAAGCTGGGCGATATCCTTCTTCGTCTTAACGACATCCGGATGGTCATCGGTATACCGAACCCGCAGAGTGACAAGTTGGTTCTGCAGTGCCAGGAGTTGCTCCTGCAGAGAAGGCACATTCGGGGACGTTTGCGCGAACTTCCAGGCGGCGGTTTGTTGAGCCAGCAGAGCCTGTTCGAATGATTTGTCTTGTTGAGCTCTCTCCAGTGCCTGGTTAGCAGCATCCAACTCGGATGTCAGCCCGGTAAGAATTTTCAAATTGTTTTCGACGTCAGTGGGCAATTGACCGAAATGTTGCTTTTTAAACTCAGCCAATCTGTTGTCTTGTTCATCCAGATTGCGCTTGGCCTGATCGAGTTCTTGCGAAATCAGATCGTTTGTGGTGTTCGCGACCTGCACTCGCGCTTGTGAGTTCTCTGCCAGCAGCATTGATGTGACTTCGGCGCAGACCTGCTGCGCGTCTCGTGCATTATCAGCAGTGAATCTCACCAGGAACGCCGGAACGTCGTCACTTTCGCCGGTGCTCTTTCGTCTCACCGTATAGTAGTCGGCGGATTTGCCGCCTGCAGTCAGGGGAGCGCTTGGATCGGTCGGCATAATCGAAACGTGATTGCGAATTTCGTCGATCGCGTCATCTATGCTCTTACCTCTCTGCGCCAGACCCAATTTTTCCACAAGCGGTCTCAGACGGTCGCGGCTAAGAACCTGCTGCTCCAAGGTGATCATCCGGTCGCTGACGTAGTCGGTGATCAGAGGCTTCACATAGCCCGACGGTACTATCTGTCCTTCCACTAGCAAAACCGAGCGTGACGTGTATCTCGAAGGCAGCGCAAACGAAATCAGGAAACCGACCACTAACCCCGCCAGCGTGGCGATGAGCAGCCGCCCCCAATGCCGCTGCACGATCGCAACATAGTCATCGAGATGCAATTCGCGATTTGTAATCATGGGTGCCGCTTCTCTCACGCCGTCGTCATGTAAGCTCTAGGGAACGACAATCGTATCTCCCGGCTTCAGAAGGATGTTTCGCGCGACATCTCCCCCTTTGATCACTTGCCGGTAATTGAATGCGATCTTCCGCTGCTGCCCGTTCTCTGTTCGCAACAAGTAAATTGCCTTGGTATTGGCGAAAGGCGTCAGCCCCGCGCTGGCCAGCGCCTGTAAAAAAGTCATGTTCTCCTGAAGCGGGATTGCTCCCGTGTGGGTAACTTCTCCCAGAACGTAAATCCGCTGCGGCTTTATCTGAGTCACCACTACAGTGACTCGAGGTGAAGCCACGTACCTCTTCAGCCTTTCCGAAACGACTCCGGCTAATTGCATCGGAGTGAGTCCGGCTGCCGGCACGTCATTCACTAATGGCAGCGAGATCATGCCGTCGGGCCGCACCGGTAAAGTCATTGTCAAGTCGGGTTCTTTCCAGACAGCGACGAATAAGGTGTCTTCCGCGCCAATGACGTAGCTTGGCCCCACTCCCGCAATCGGACCGGTTTCAGAAATCGTCACGCTGCTATGGTCGGCTTTTTCCGTTTTCGTGCTGGGAACATTATTCGCTGCTAGGGCGGTCTCCTGCGCGCTCGCGGCCGCGAGGAAAGCTAGAACCATCGCTAACACTGCCAAACCTTTTTTCATTGGATTCGAGGTTCCGCCAATCTGGGGGTGCACCGCCGCTTGATGCGCGATCGGCGCCACAGGCCGGCTACAAAGCACTGTATCTTAATGCCGCTCAGGCTACAGAAGTGTTAAAGGATTGCTAATTTTTGGGCCGTGACCTTCATGCTCATCCAACTTCGAGATCCTCAGCCGACCCATTTTGCGCCAAAAATTCCACAAAACTCACCTCATAGCGACGCAATTTCATCCACTGTTGATTTAATGTTCACAAGCGCGAAACAAGGGGAAGACTATACTCCGGGCCGAGTTCCCAGATTTGTGGCGTTGTTGACTGACGGTTCCCGACAATGGACGCAATCTGAATGCGTGGTTCGCATAGCCCCATCTTCTAGGAATTGGAAGCACTGGATGGATCATTTGGGCCGCGCAGCGAAAAGCGTAACGAGTTATCAGCCTGTCTTCACGAGCGAGTTTCAGCAGCCGGTTTACAGCATTTGCGGTTGTTCCTTTGTGAGCGCTCTTTAAGTGTCTCGGGCCAGCGCTGGTGACCGCGCTCCGAATCTCCTCAACATGCATACCGTTCTAAATCGCATGAAGCGAAAGACGTTAACGGGTGGGTTCGAACTACCTCATCCTTTGCCAACTGAAGTCCCGGACATCGTAATCGATTATGCGGCAATGAAGCTTTCGGTGCGCGGCAGCGAAGTGCCAACCTCTCCATTGGAGTTTCGCCTGATTGATTACCTTGCCCGAAACCGAGGCCGTATTTGCCCGCGTGACATGCTTCTCGATGCGGTCTGGGGAAGGATGGAGTTCGTTATGCCCAGGAGTGTGGACGCCTGCATACAGCGCTTGCGGCGAAAGATAGAACCGCAACGGGGAAGGCCAACATATCTCAAGACAGTGCGAGGAATTGGCTATCGTTTCGATGCAAACGCAACCTGGCCAGTTCCGACCATAAGCTGCACGTGCCGCGCGTGCTCGACGTTGCTTACACAGGTTGAAACGACTCAGGCCTGCAACCGCCCTCAGCCAACGAACGAGTAGGCGGTTTGGAGAACATAGCTTGGAGATCGTAGTTTGGAGATCATCGAGATGAAAACTCTGGCCGCTGTAATGATCACTTCCATCGCCGTTGGTCTTCCCTTAGCTGCTCATGTGGAGCGCGTTATTCCGACAAACGATGGCGGAACCTACAATTCAAGTACAGCCAGTGCACAGCAAATGATCGCGAAAACCACAGTGGCACCAAGTGACCACGTCAGCGGCGCCGTTTCCTCGGTCAAGCATCGGGGAACCGCCGACCTCATGGCCCCGCCCGAATCTCTCACACTTCTATTGTTGGGAACGGGCTTAATCGCGACAGGCATTCTCGTGCGCCGGGTGGCCACATAGCGCCTACAGAGAAACACCCCATAAAAGCCGGGTTCCGGCGCGCGCGCTACTCGGCTTGGCCGAACGCCCATGAATTCGGCCCGCGACGGGTCTAGCTACAGAAGATGAACGCTGCGAGCATACAATCAATTCTTGGGTCCAACCCGCGTCGGCAGTCGGAGTTGAAACACGTGTTCCGGCTATTTGTACATCCCGGCAGCCCTTCTACCGGCCCGAATTGGACGTCCTGAGATTCTTCGCGTTCCTCGGAGTGTTCCAGTTTCACGGGTATGCGGGTTCTGCGGCTGTTCAGAGTGGGCCCAGCTTCGTCATCCTCGCAAACCGCATTAACTACGCCGGAGTTTTTGGAGTTGATCTCTTTTTCGTACTCAGCGCCTATCTCATTACCGAACTGCTTCTCAGGGAAAAGCGACAGTTTGGGAAGATCAACGTAAGAGCGTTCTACTTGCGTCGCATCCTTCGCATTTGGCCGCTTTACTTCTTTTACATCGCTCTTGGGTTGATTCCGCTATTTAACCCCGATCATTCTTTCACGTGGCGCTACGTCACCGCTTTTCTGTTGCTGGCCGGAAATTGGAGCGTGGTTGCTTGGGGTTGGCCAGCCCATACGATTGTTGACCCTTTATGGACGGTTTCCATTGAGGAGCAGTTCTATCTGCTTTGGCCTCCCATCGTGCGCAAGTTTTCCGCCAACGGTCTCGCGTATTCTGCGGTCGCAATGCTCGTTTTCGCCAGTGCTATGCGCGCGGCTATGGTTGCAACCAGTGGAAGCCGGTTCTCCATCTGGTGCAACACCCTGTGCCGGTTGGACCCAATCGCCCTGGGAATTCTGGTTGCGGTGGTCCTCCGTGGACGCCTCCCAAGCTTCGGCATCGCGGCTAGGATAGCCATGCTGCTCGGAGGCACCGTACCGGTCGTGATCATTGCAAATTTCTGGAATCTTCCTTCGCCGGAATCGCTCGAATGGATTCCCAACCTGGTTGGCTTTCCAGTCGTTGCGGTCTGCTGTGCGCTGATCCTGCTTGCAGCACTGGGAATTTATGTCCGACCTCACGGAGCGCTCGTGTACTTGGGGAGAATTTCCTACGGGCTCTACGTTTATCACGGCCTCGGAGGTTTTATCGCAGCGCGCCTTATTTTCCACCGGCATGTCACTCATTTTCGTTGGCTCGTTGTGGAGCAGACGCTGGCTTTGACAATCACAATATTGCTCGCGGCCGTCTCCTATGCGCTGCTGGAGAAGCCCTTCTTAAATCTGAAAAAACGATTCGAGTTGGTCGGTTCACGACCGTTGTGATCCTGGTGACGCGTACAAACTCCATTTGGCCGAAAGTGAACTGTTGCATAGCGATTGAACAGCAGCATTGTATTGCCGCGCATAGAGAATCTAAGGGCGTCTGTGAGCGCAAACCAAAAGTCCTGAATATGGCGTCAGCCGCATGAGAAAACGTTCCAGCTTCGCGGTCTTGCGGAAAAAAGGCGCTTGCTGTGGCACAGGCTGGAAACGATGCGGCTCAAAACCTGAGATCTCAAGCAGGCGCAACAGCTTGCTCATTCGATTCGCCTTGTAGCGAACCGGGAAAAACTCCTCGGGCTTGCGGTCATCTGTGCCAACAATCAGGCGACGCCGCCAGCTTTCCGGAAATACCCTCGAAACGATTGCATTCCCCATGATGCCGTAATTGTTGAGATTGGGCGTATGAACGATGAGGACACCGCTGGGACGCAAGCAGCGCGCGATTTCCACAAAAGCGCAACCGGGATGATCAAGATGCTCGACGACCATATTGCAGGTAACGAGATCGAGACTGTGGTCGGCAAATGGCATCTCATAAAGCGATCCTTCCACCAGCCGGCGAACATTGCGATGGCTGGTGACAGAGACGTCCATCCCGATGATTGTCCGACAAGCCTGGACCAGCCAGTCTTCCAACGAGTCGAGATCATCTTCTAGTAAACGCCAACCACAACCGGCATCCAGCCACGCGGTTTGCGGAGACAGGTGCTCGGCGATGAGGGCGGCATAAAGCTCAGCCCGTGCCGCCCAAGCGGCTCCGGTGAAGGGCGGAGTTGCTTTGGCGATTTGCAATTGCATGGGCGATATCATTTCGCGGCAAGCGTCGCCGCTTCCTGCCCGTCGAGCGGCTGCGTTTTTCTTTGCGAGCGTACGGGCTCTTCGTAACCCGGTTTGATCTTCCAGCGAATACCGACAATTCGGCACAGTCGCCGCACAGCGCCATCCAGATATCGAGTCTCGCGGCTCGCCAGCTGCAGGCTCGATAAAAGGAAACTCACAATCCCGCGCACTCCGTAAACGCGGTGATAGAAATGACGGTGTTTCCAGACGATCTTCACGTGGCCAAAGAACATGGAGGCATACTTTCGGCTCAATCGCTCGTGGCCTTCGCGCCGCACTCGCGCCAATGGCTCTTCGATGCCCTCGATCCGGTAGCCGGCCGCTGCACAACGGATGACGAAATCGCGGTCTTCGTTGAAGCGGAATTCCGGATCGAATCCCCGGACCGCCCGGACCAACCCCGCGCGAATCAACATGGTTGGAACAATCGGCCAATATTCGTGCGTCAAGGCCTGGGCCAGCGTCAACGGGCGAGGAACAAGACTGGCCCACAATTCGTCTGGTCTGTCCGAGAAGAAGCCCCAAACTGCGCTGCAGACGATGGAACATTCCGGGTGCACATCGAGATAACGGCGTTGCACTTCGAGCTTATGAGGCAGCCAAATATCGTCGTCATCCAGCAAGGCGATGAATCTGCCCTCGGCCGCGCGCATGCCTGCATTTCGAGCCCCGGCAAGACCAACATTTCGTGGCAGATCGATGATCGTGCAAGTGTTCTTATATCGATCCAGGAAACGGCGGGAAGTCGCGCTCGAGCAATCATTCACGATTATGATTTCAAGCGGCTGCAGAGTCTGTGCTTGAACGGATTGGATGGCCTCGTCGATATATTTTTCCCGATTATAGAATGGAATAACCACGGAAATATCGCGCGGTGCCGGATTCATACTGCATGCCTCAAGGCATCAGCATAAGCCTCTCTAATCTCATATTTCACTTTCAGCACTCGCATCAGAAAGCGCACGCGACCGTCCAACAATCGAGTGTCGCGAGTCGCAAAGTGCAGCCTCTCCAGGAGAAAACTGATGATGCCCCTGATGCCGAAGACTCGATAGAAAAGGGCCTTATGTTTCCAACAAAGCTTCACGTCGGTCCAGAACAAAAGCCAGTTTCGTTTCGTGACGCGCTCGTGGCCTTGACGACGAAAACGGGCCAGAGGTTCCGCGATGCTCTCGATGCGAGATCCCGCGGCGCAGCAGCGAATTGCGAAGTCGATATCCTCAGCGGCTCTTAGTCTCGAATCAAAGCCGAGAGCTCGCGCTACGAGGGTACGAACCAGGCAGGTGCTGAGGACCACAAAATGCCCCATGCTGAGAGCTTGCGGCAAAGTCCAAAGAGGGGGAAGATCGGTCGAGAGGCTGTCTGTCCCGTCGGGGCAGATTGTCCACACCATGCCGCAGACGACCGCGCAATCTGGGTGCTCTCGCATGTAGTTGAGTTGAGTTTCCAATTTGTGGGATAGCCACAGGTCGTCGTCGTCAAGAAAGGCAACGAACTCGCCCCGCGCCCGCCCGATACCCTCATTGCGCGCGGCAGCTGGACCAACGTTTTTTTTGAGATCAATAATTCGACATTCTTTGGCCCAGCGATCCAGGTGCCGCCGCGCTGATTCTTCCGAGGCATCGTTGACAATGATGATCTCCAGCGGTTTCACAGTCTGCGCCAGCACTGAGCGAACTGTTTCGTCGATGTATCGCGCGCGATTGCGAAACGGAATGACGACGGAAACACTCGGGCTTACCGACACGACCAGCCCCCTAGCATCCAAGCGGAGCGATGCTATCAGACAATACAAGTCATTGGCTTTGTCAAACCGATTATTCATCAAAAATTAACTCATCCATTCGCAAAGCAGCGGTGCGTGACTGGTATCATTTCTGTCGCTTCAGCACCGAATCGGCCGACAATTCTGGTCTTCCGGCGTGCGTCGCGACGTTTTGTCAAGACAGATTTGAATCTCTCCAACGTTCAGGGCAAACCCAGGGAAAGTATGAGCAAGCTATACATACTCGGCGGCAGACAGCGGAAGCCAGGACTAAAAGAAGCGACTTATCAGAACGAGTGGTACCTGTATGAAGCCGGTCTTATTCTGGAGGTCGACACTGACACCGGTGCGGCTAAAACGTGCGTTGAGTATAGGACTCCTCGAGAAGTCAGGGCCGGGGAGCACGAAGCGGCGCACTTCCATAGTGGAGCGATTGCTGGAAACAAGTTATATACCTGCACATCGACGGAAGTGCTGATCTATCGCATACCCGATTTTCAGCAAATCGGATACCTCTCTCTGCCGTGTTTCAACGATGTGCACCACGTGACGCCCTCCTCCGATGGAAATCTATTGGTGGTGAGTACAGGGCTCGACATGATTGTCAAAATCACTCCTCAGGGCGAAATCCTGAAGGAATGGAGCGCGTTCGAAGAGGCTCCCTGGACGCGTTTTTCGCGCAACGTAGATTATCGACGTGTGGTGACTACGAGACCTCATGTTTCTCATCCGAATTTTGTTTTTGAACTGGACGGAGAACTCTGGGTGACCCGTTTTTATCAGCGCGACGCCATTTCGCTGAATGGCTCTCGCCGCCATATCGATATCGCAACCGAAGCGCCTCACGACGGGTTCATGCTGGGCGATCGAATCTGTTTCACAACGGTGGACTGCAAGATTGTTCTCGTGAACCGGAAATCGTTGCGAATCGAAGATAGAATCAATCTGAGAGAAATACAGGATCGCGATGGCGAAGTTTTGCCGGCGTGGTGCCGGGGCTTATGCCCGCTCGATGATCGCCGGTTCTGGGTCGGATTTACCCGAATCCGTAGCACGCGGTTACGGGAAAATGTGCGCTGGGTCAAGACCGTACTCAACGAAGGTACGAGAATCAAACCAACTCACATTGCATTGTTTGACATTGCAGAGAAGAACTGTCTGAAGGAAATCGACTTGGAACCCTACGGGATGAATGCGATCTACGGAATCTTCCCCGCGCCGAATCAAGAATCTAAATCAGCGTAGACGCCCGTTCCATCAGACGCTGTTTGCCTGCGAAGTCTGGATGTTCGAGATTCGTGCCGGTCGGTTACATTCCTCTAATAAGCCCACCAAGGTGTTTGCGCGCCGGAGTTTGTAGCCCTTCCCGAATTGGTGAACGAATCTATTGCCGTGTACACCGAACGCCCATAGAAAAACGGCAAGCCCCACTCGAATGTGCAGGAACCCTGACCGTCAGAACAGGTGTTGTATGTTCCTAAAGGCCCGGCGAGTGTGCCGAGAACTGCGTCGGATGGATCAGTCGCGAACAGGTTGTCGGCATTATCCACACTGAAGTCGAAAACGCCCTGCCCCTGCGTTGCTCCGGCATTCGTTGCCTGCAAGCTGGTGAGAGAAGTGGGACAGTAGTACCGCGGATTCGAGGTACAAACCGGTAGAGTATCTGGAAAGAAGAGGGCATTCGTGCCGCTGTCAATGAAGCTGCTCGTCAAGGTCTGGCCATTATAGGTGGTGGTGAAGTGATCGGCGGAGTCCAAGGTGTAGATGGTTTGAGTTTGCAAGAAATTGTTAGATTCTGTCCCAATTCCGAAAATCAGGCTTCCAGTGACATTACTCTCGGCGCCCGAAACCGAGGCCAGCTGCAGGATTACGCCGTTGTTATCGACTCCAAACAAATTAGTGCCAGTACCGAACATCGGGATCGGATTCGAAACCTGTTGTGCTGCGTCCACCAGCACGGCAGAGTCGCCCGCGCCGCATCCCGTGCTCGGGCACGAGTAATAGATGTTCGGCGGAACCGTCTGATTGCTGCCGTCGCAATAGTTAACGCTGGCGATGGTGCAGTCAGTCGGTTCTGGTCCAATGCCCAGGATCCCATTAGCTCCGAGTAGTTGGGCCGTATTTTCATTCGTGCCGCCATTTGCACAACTGGAAGGTGGAGGCAGAGTGGAACTGGTTATAACCTGGATTGGCAGGCCGACGGTTGCCGCTTGTGTAGTTGTTTCACCACTGATATAGACATCCGCCAGTGAAACCGGTCCCCATAAATAAGAGCCATCGACCTGCAAATCGCAGTTTTGCAATGTATTTCCATTTCCGTCGCTTAGTGCAGGAAGGGAAAGCTCTGATATTTCCGACTGCAGGATTCTCAGGCCGGACGATCCCGTGTCAATGAGAATTCCACCAATAGTTTGACAAGTAGGGCTAGATTGACTCCCAGGGTTGCAGAGGGTGACGCTCGTGAATATAGCGTTCGGATAGACTTGGCCGGGTATCGGGCCCCCGTTTACCTCGACCGTAGCGACATTCGGAGCCGCATCGGAGGGATACACCGTTATCTGCAGGCTTCCGGTCGCCGAACTCCCCGTAATTTGCGCCGAAACCGTCACTGTCGTCGGAGAAGCGACCGTCGTGGGAGCAACATACACGACGTTAGTGCCGGTTGCGGAGGTCAAAGAGCCTGCTCCGTTGGCAGGAGAAAGAGACCATTGCACAGAAAATCCCGTGTAGTTGCCGTTCGGGGGGCTCGCCAGGACCTCGATCTGCGACCCTTGATTTACGTTCTGCGATGAGTAGAGATTTTGGTCTGTATTTTGGTTGATCACATAGAGCGAAATAACAGGAGTGACTTTAATCTTCGAAGAAGCAGTGATATTTGGATTACTAACGGAAGTAGCTGTAATGGTAATCGTCGTCGGAGTAGCGATGTTGGCAGGAGCTGTGTAGGTGACCGAGGACGAACTTAGATTCGAAAGCGTCCCTACGCTGACGGGCGTGGCTGTCCACGTCACTCCTTGGCCGCTCGGATCGTAAACGACAGCTGTGATGTTTTGCGTCTGACCCGGATTCAGGGTCATGCTCGCGGGGGAGATTTCGATGGTAATAGACGGTCCTTGCTGGAGAGAGCTGTTATGTGCTTTAAAGCACGCCGGCAGAATGGAGCAGAGTGAAACTGCGGCGAGCAGAAGAAGTCTTTGAGCAATGCCTCTATCGGATGTCATCGATCCCCACTCCAGCAGGCAACAAACCTGGGTCGATGGCACGTCCCCAATAAGCTCCCATGTGACCGGAGGTCTCGAACACTAAGCCCGGTTCGTTGATCCGAAGGGGCCGCTTTCCAGCATAGTGTGCTCGTTGCTCGGCCGCGGAACGGGAATACTGCTTGAAATACTGCCCTAAAAGGGGTTGCAGTTCGGGAATGAAAGGCCCTTGCCATTCGACAGCAAACACTTGGCCCGCAGTGGAAACATACTCTCGCACGACCGTGCCGGTCGGGCATTGAATGTCGTAGATCGCATAGCTCCCCGCCTGGCGGAAGTGCATGACTGCTTTCAGCCGCCACTGATCGCGCGCGACAGAATCCAGCGGTTCACCAAGCGTCGCGAATGACGGAACAGCGAGCGTCAAGAAAAATGCGATTCGAGCAACACGCAGCAAAACGCGTATGAGCATTTTTGGTTATCCGTAGAAAAATGTCCGACCTGCAGATTAGAAGTCTCGTGCATGCCGTCGGAAGACTGCGGCTTAGCTTCTCACACGAGTTCATGAACGCGAACGTCCGGTGGTGAATTTTCATGGAATATTCACTTTCATGCCACATTGGTGTAACCAAGACCTTCTACTTTCTTCGGCGGGTTAGTTCGTTCTACGGTGAGGTGTTCTGGAATCTGTGAGAACGCGATGGACTATTCCGGTTTTGTGTGTAGGCGTTTTGACGGCCTGTGGAGGCGGTAATTCGCAGAAGCCTGCCGCAAATCTCGCCGGAAATTGGCAGATCATTATGGATGGCAACATTAAGGCGCCATCCGGTTTTCTGCTGCAGTCCGGAACCTCGCTGGACGGGGATTTTCTGGTTTCGGGCAATTGCTCGGGCGTCGGGCCAGCTCAAGGGCAGCTAGATGGGCTGAACATTGCGATGACCGTGAATGCCTCTGACCAAACTTTGAGCTTCACTGGTACCACGACCTCCGAAGGAACGTCCATGAGCGGCAACTATTCGTTCCTCGGGTCGGGCTGCGGCGGTTCTGAGGCCGGCACTTGGACCGGAACTCAAATCCCTGCACTGAACACAAACTTTCAGGGCACTTTCACCTCGGGCGACACTCCCGGCCTAGTGTTTCATTTTTCTGGAACACTCTCGCAAGGGTCGAACACAGGCGCCTCTTACGCGACTCTTTCCGGAAATATGATTTCAACCGACGCCCCCTGCTTCACGTCGGCGTCGGTGTCGGGGCAAATCAGCGGGACGGCCGTGGTTTTGAACCTGACTAACTCCGAGGGCATCGCCTTAGGGAAAATAACGACGACTCTCACGACCGATGTAACGTCCATGACCGGAACCTATGCTTTCGTCAATTTCACAGTGCCAATTGCTTGCGGAAGCGATTTTGGAAATGTGGTCTTCACCTTGACCCCATCCTCGACCATGTAATGAAAAATTCATCTTCACAATTGGCTTTCACGCTGAGCGGTCTGGTTGTTGTGACGTGTCTGGCCGGCGTGCTTTCGTGTGGGGGAGGCTCGTCGCAAACGCCAACCACTGGAGAACTCACCGCGAATTGGCAGATCACATTGCAGCCCCATGGACTTATTCAGTCGTTCCAGTACACGGGTTTCCTTATTCAGACTGGTTCTTCGCTGTCCGGCAACTTCATACTGGGTGACGGTTGTACCGGCGTGGGAGCGGTCAGTGGCAGTGTTAGTGGTCAAAACGTCACTCTCAATATCGGTGAGTCTGGACAGGATCTGAACCTCACGGGTAGTGCGCCTGCTGGCGGCACGGCCGGCACCGGCGTGTTTTCGACACTTGCTGGCGCATGTACGGCTCCCTATGCTTCGACTGGCAACTGGTCGGCGATTCTGGTACCCGCGTTGAATGGTAACTTTACCGGCGCGTTCTCATCCACTCTAACGGGGGGAACCACAATTCCCGTCAGCGGGTCTTTGACTCAGGGACCGAACAACGGTTCCAGCACCGCGACGTTATCGGGGACCATGACCGCGCACAATTCCAACGCGGCATTCTGTCCGTATCTGACAACGGCAACGATTACGGGAACAATTAGCGGCGAGTCGGCTACTTTGAATGTTTTCGGACCGAACGGTTCCTTGATCGCTCAAATCCCCGCTACGTTATCGGCAGATGCCTCTTCGCTGACCGGAACGTACCTGTTCCAGAGCCTTTCGACCGCCTGTAACGGAGATGAGGGAACGATACAGCTGACATTCCAGTAATCCCATTTTCACTTTCGCCACGTGAACGTTCGATCCGAAGGCCTTGAAGTTGCGAGCAAATCATGTCCTCAGTCGCTAAGAGACGTAAACAAGAGACCAACCTCAAGATCCGACGATCCGCGTCAAAGCCGCGTGCTGTTCGGGGAGCGAGCGTTATTACACTCTCGGCAAAACATCCTGCGTCAAGAAATTGGAAAAAGATCACCGTTTCCGGAGCTTTGCTCGTCTTGGGGACTCTCGCTCTTTACGCTCCAGTCGTCGGGCACCCCTTTGTAAACTACGACGACGGACCGTACGTCGTCTTCAATCCTCATGTGAATACTGGGTTGAGTTGGCAGAATATCAAGTGGGCTCTTACGGGAGTGGTTGCAGGAAATTGGCATCCCCTAACGTGGATCTCGCATGCTTTGGATTGTCAGCTGTTCGGTCTCAATCCCACAGGCCATCACCTCTCCGGTATTCTTCTGCATTCCATAAACGTGTTATTGGTGTTTCTGCTGCTATCGAAGGCAACCGGAAAAATCGCCAGGAGCTGGCTGGTAGCCGCCCTTTTCGCCGTGCACCCGCTGAATGTAGAGTCGGTTGCCTGGGTCGCCGAGCGAAAAAACGTCCTTTTCCCAATTTTTTTTCTGCTTGGGCTTGGCGCTTATGGTTGGTTCGCCAAAAGACCTGGCATTCGGCGTTACATCCCGGTTGCAGTACTGTATGTATTTGCTTTAGCCTCTAAATCCAAAGCGATCACTTTTCCTTTTGCGCTCCTGCTGCTGGATTTCTGGCCTCTCCATCGCGTGAAACGGTGGACGAGCCCTTCCATGGTGTTTCCTGTGCCGCAGAAGACTTTTCCGAAATTGATGTTAGAAAAGTTGCCCCTGCTGCCTTTCTGTCTTGCCAGCGCCATCACCACGATCGTGACGCAAAAAAGCGCTGATGCGATACCTTCCATGTCGGTGTGGCCTCTCTCGTGGAGGATTGAGAATGCGATCTACGGTTATGCCATGTATCTCTGGATGGGCGCATTTCCGCACGGGCTGGCGCCATTTTACCCCTGCACTCTGTTGAGCTATTGGCAGGTTGGCCTGGCTGCGCTGTTCTTGCTGACGCTTGGATTCTGTGTATGGAAGTGGGGTGGCAGCCGGCCATATCTGCGAATTGGCTTTTTCTGGTTTCTGGGAACGCTCGTTCCAGTCATCGGTCTCGTGCAGGTCGGCGCACAGGCGCGCGCGGATCGCTATGCGTACATCCCGCTCATTGGAATTTTTGTTGCGGTTGTTTGGCTCCTCGCCGACAGCGCCAATTTGGTTTCCCTACCCGTTGCCTGGCGCACCGCCGCGGCCGCTCTGGTCTTGGCGGCTCTATCTATCGTGACTTATCGGCAGATCGGATTCTGGCGCAACAGTGCCGTGCTCTGGAGCCACTCGCTCCAAGTCACGCCTGACAACTTTATCGCGGAAGAGAATCTCGGGGCGATCCTGGGCGATCTCGGTTACGAAGATGAAGCGCTCAAGCATTACCAGATCGCTTCCGCGTTCAATCCAACCGATCCCAATGCCCTGTCGAACCTTGGCACCGATCTGATGAAGCACCACCGTCTCGACGAGGCGCGCGAGAAATTCCAGACGGTGCTTCGCACGAGCAAAGATCCGAAGTGGCTGGCCACGGCTTACCGCGGATTGGGCGCGGCCAGCGATCTCGCCGGAGACAGGGCCGAGGCCCGTAAGGATTTTCTGCGCGCCATGCAGCTCAATCCGGACAGCCAGACTGACTTCTACAACTTGAGCCGCGTCGAGGCGGAAGACAACATCGACAAAATGAACCAGGTTCTGGCTGCGCATCCTACAGCCGATGGCTATGCCCAACTCGGAAGTCTGCTGGAGGCGGCGCACCGCTTCGAGGATGCAGAGGAGGCATATGCCAAAGCTCTGCATATGGACCCGAATCTTTCGGCGGCGAAGCAAGCGCTCGAAAACATCAGGGCTTCAAACGGAAAGGCATCCCGCTGAAGTTTCGGCCAGCGGTTCGCCCCGGGCTCTACTCGGCTTCCTCAGTTCACCGTTTCGACCAATACTGCTGATGTGCTGGCTTGATTCGTAACATCTCCGGCATAGGATGCTGTGATTTGCTTTGCTCCCGCGACCTCGAACGCCTGCATGCACATCGCCTGGCCGCTTGTGATCGGAACCGTCGCGATTACCGTTCCGTTCTTGGTGAACGTCACGAGCCCGCCATCAGGCGGCGTCAGACCTGAAGATGACGTCACCGTGGCCGCGAAGGTCACCGAGTCGCCAACGTTGGCCGGATTCTCGCTGGAAACCAGCGTGGTCGTGCTCGTCGCGGGATTGACGACCAGATTCAGAGCGACAGACGTGCTGGGCTGATTGATCGCGTCGCCGGAATATGCGGCCTCGATGCTCTTCGTGTTCGCCCAATTGAAGACCTGGGTGTAACTTACTTCACCGTTTACAACCGGAATGGTGGCCAGTGCCGAACCGTTGTTGGTGAAGGTCACAGTGCCCGTCGGGAACAGTCCCGTTACGGTGGCGGTAAGAGTGACAGACTGCCCTGCGGTCGCAGGATTCGGCGAAGCAGTGAGAGTAGTCATGCCGCCGCCGAGTGGCACGCGGCGGATACGTCGATTGATTGAGTCGGATATGAACAGATTACCTGCGCCATCGAGAGCCAGGCCGTACGGATACGCGAGGCTGGCACCGGTCGCTGGTCCACCGTCTCCGCTGAATCCGTAGTTCCCTCCGGCAACGCGGGTGATAACGCCAGTGACTGCGTCCACGCGCCGGATACTGCTGTTCATGCCATCTGAAATGAACAGGTTTCCATTGCCGTCTAATGCAACAGCATTGGGCTGATTAAGACTGGCGCTAGTGGCTGGGCCACCATTGCTGCCGCTTCCGGCGATCCCGTTTCCGGCTACGGTGGTAATGATGCCGGTCGTGCCGTCGATGCGCCGGACGCGATTCTCGTGCCAGTCGGCGAAGAAAACGTTACCCTCGCCGTCTACGGCCACCCCCGTGGGGCCGTCGAGAGTGGCGCTGGTGGCCGGACCTCCGTCACCGCTATAACCGATGCTACCGTTCCCGGCAACGGTGGTGATAATTCCGGTTACTGCATCCACGCGCCGGATGCGCCCGTCTAAGTCCTCTGTGATGAAGAGGTTGCCGCTGCTATCTATGGCCACATCCCACGGCCCGCAGAGGCCGGCGCTGGTCGCTGGCCCACCGTCGCCGCTGTAACAAGAGTCACCCCCGGTCCCAGCTACCGTCGTGATAATACCGCTCACCGCGTCCACGCGTCGAACGCGACGTCCATTGACATCCGCGATAAAGAGATTGCCAGCAGCATCCACAGCAACTCCTGTCAGCGACACAAAGCTGGCACTCGTTGCCGGACAGCCGTCCCCGACGGAGTCGGTCTGGGCCGCGCAGCCCGACCCCCTCCGGCCATCGTTGAGGTAGTTCCCGTAACAGCATCCACTCGCCGGATGCGGCCATCGACCGCATCCACAACGAACAGATTTCCCGTCCGGTCAACGCCGAGACCAATGGTGCCGAAGAGCAGGGCGTTGATCGCTGGGGCGCCGTCTCCGTTCACGTAGTTCACGCCATTGCCTGCGACCGTGTTAATTATGCCGCTCGCGGCATTCACCTCCCGGGTCCGATTATTCCCTGTGTCAGCCACGAACAGGTCACCGTTGACGTCTAGAGCTACAGCATCTGGAAAGTTGACAGTTGCATCGGCTGCGGGACAGCCGTCGCCCACTGAGTCCGTCTGTTCGGCACAGCCCGACCCAAATCCCGTGACCCTCGTGATGACGCCAGTGCTAGCATCCACACGCCGGATGCGGCTGTCGCTGGTGTCGGCAATGAGTAGGTCGCCCGAACTGTCTAGCGCCACTCCGTGGGGAGCATTCAGGCCAGCTAGGGTAGCTCGGATACCGTCCCCGTTGAATCCGTGGGTGAACAGATTTCCTGCCACTGTCGTGATTATGCCTGTCACGGCATCTACCCTGCGGATGCTATAGTCAAAGGTATCCGCGATGAAGAGGTTGCCAGCGGGGTCTACTGCCAGCCCCCAGGGTCCGCAGAGGCTGGCGCTTGTTGCCGGTCCGCCGTCGCCTAGGAAGCTTGAATTGCCGGTACAGCTTTGTCGGCCTCCCCCCGCGACAGTCGTAATGACTCCTGTCACCGAGTCTACCCGCCGAATCCGGTTATAACTGTCTGCGACATACAAATCGCCCGAGCTGTCAAAGGCGAGCCCCGTGGGCTGATTCAAAATGGCAAGTCTGGCCAGGCAGCCGTCGCCAAAACCATCCGTATCCGCCGCACAGTCGCCGCCGTCTCCCGCCACGGTTGTGATGATGCCGGCCGCGTCTACGCGCCGTACTTCGTTGTTGCCGGTATCCGAAATGTACAGATTGCCCGCGTTGTCGAACGCCAGCCCTGAAGGCTGATTGAGTCCGGTGCTCGTGGCGGGTACCCCGTCACTAGGGTAGTAGAACTGACTGCCGTTACCCGCCACGATGGTGAGTTCGCCGCTGATGTGGTCAACGCGGAAGACCACATTCAAGTAACCTGAAGCAACCTATACATTGCCTGAAGCGTCAACGGCTGTTGCAGATGGAAACCGTACGAAAGCCTGTGTGGCAATCAGATTGTTCGACAGGCCGCCGCCGGCGTAGGTGCTGATAGTCCCGACCTGCGCCTGTACGTCGCTCTCCAAGACTCCGAAGAAACCAAACAGCGAGAAAATCGCGCACAAAAAAATACGGTAGTTGAGGCAGTGCAAATGGCGCATGGTGTTTCTCCTGATGTGCGGGTAGGACCGGGTGCTGGTCGCGGGCGCCCCGTCGGATGGGTAGTAGTAGGGGTTATAGTCGCCAGCCACGATGGTGAGTTCACCGCTGGCATGGTCCACCCTAAGAACCCCGTTTGGCGACAGGATATAGAGGTTACCCACGGCGTCGACAGCGGATGTTAGAGGACTTCCGGTGCCCGTCTGGGCAGCCGGAAAATTGTTTGGGCCGCCGCCGGCATACGTCGTGATGATGCCGACTTGCGCCTTGGCGGCATATCCAAATACTCCGAAGAGCACAAACAACATCGACAAAATTACGTATACGAGATTACGGCGATTCAGGGAATGCATGGCGTTTTCCCCTCATCCGCGCGGATGTAGTTCGGTCGTCATCGTTTTGGCGAAGAGCTTTGGCCACTTCGTTTCCCATGATTGCGGTACCTCACGATTTCCACAAATAGCCCCTTCCGACTGATCTGGACTGCCGAATCGATGTAGGTACTGGCGGACATTACCTGCCAAGCCAGATAGCTAGCCGCTAACTACGGCACCTTTGCTGCTGTAGCCGCTTCCGTCGGAAGCTGCGCTCCGAGTTGTTCTTTGATCCAGTCCAGGCTCGTGCCCTTCATGGCGACGTTCTGAAAGAATTCCTGCTTGCTTTCGTAGTGGACGATTTTCGCGTTCGGCGGAGCGGCGGCTTCTACGCGTTCCATGGCAGCGGCGGGCGTCACCGTGATTCCCTTCTCGATGTACTCCAAACGCACTCGCGTGTTCCTGAGCGTCGGCAGCCACTTCACCGGATCAAGATTTTCCACGCTTTTCAGAAATTCTGGTTTCAGAAATTTGGGTCGCTCTTCCTTCGATATCAGAGCAGACTCAGCCAGCCAGTCCGGCCAGTCGCCCCAGGGATTAAGAAGGTCGACGGCTTTAATGCGGGGATCGGCGGCCGCTGCGAGTGCGGCAATGGTTGCGCCGGAGCCATCTCCAAAGATGCCCACGCGGGTCATATCCACGTCGCCGCGTTTTTCCAGATAATTGAGAACCAACTGAACGTCGTGGACGGTAGTCCCGATGGAGCGCTGTAGCTCGCTGACGAACCACTTTGTCTGTGCAATGTCGTGATAACGGTCGCCCGCGAGTGCTGACTCAAACGCCACGGCGGCGACGCCGTACTTGACCAGATACTTGTCATAATCGAAGCTTTTATACAGCTCGGACGATTTTGAAGCATAGCTGTACAGGTACAAGACGACCGGCGGTTTCTCTACGCCTTTCGGCAGCATGACATAGAGATCGATCGGGTCATTGTCGCGCCAGTGCGCCTGCACCAGTTCGCGCCTGAAATCAGGAAATATCGCTGTGTTGATGATGTCGTCGTGGCCTGGGAGGTATTGCGGTGGCATTGTGACCGGAAGAACGCTCCAGTCTTCCTTCACCAGTTTGGTGGAGGGCGTCAGAGTATCGAGGTTCAGCGGGTGACCGAAGTTGTTGTTGCCGCTATCCAGTTGCGCCGGGGATCTGTCGGAAGCTGGCGCAGCTGGTTTTGTCTCGGCGGGATTCTGTTGGGCTGATGCTTTAGGCGACCGACCCACGACGAACAGAAGCGCAACAAGGCTTGCAAGTCGTATTCTCACGAACAAATCGAATGACCTCATAAACGGAACTGTCCTCCTGGGGAGTGCTAAACCCGCGCCACATCAAAACAGGCAGGCTTCCCAGCGGGAAGCCTGTCTATCCATTTGCGCTTGGTTATCCAACTCCTACTGCTGGCAGTTCAGTTTCGTGTTGTCGTAGGGCAGAGGCACGATGCAACCGCCTACGTCGCCACCGGCTTCGAGTGTATTGTCTGGACTCGTCCCAAAGCTGGATGTGTTCGGATTCCAGAAGCTGACGGTCGAACCGGAGTCAATCGTCTCGTAGTCGGCCTGCGGTACAAAGTGAGACCGGTAATAGGAAGCATCGCCGGTTCCACCCGCGGGGCCAAAGCTGCCGTCGTCGCTGAACGGCAGGATGTCGGGCACGCTCGTGCCGCTGTGGATGTCATCCTGAGCGTGCGCGATCAGACCTTCGACGCCCACTGGATCGCTTGATTTGAGGCAGCGAGTGTCGGCAGTATCGCAAACACCGCGCAGGACCGACCAGGAGCGGTAGGTTCCGTTGCGCACGTTCGGGAAGGAGTTTCCATTCGCCCAAATCGCTGTAGTACTGCAGGCAGGCGTTCCGCCGGTCACGCTGCATGTTGGCAGCTGGCCGGGCAAAGCACCTACGCCCAAGCCCTGATTCGGCTGGCCTGGATCGAGCGTTGCGCCATTTGCGCCGTTGACGTAGTTCTGGAAGAGAGGGTCTACGCCATCCAGTTGCAGGTAACTGTAACCGGCTTTCGCGATCTTCGAAATGTTACTGAAGCTGAAGAAAGTGTAGCCGAGTCCGTCCGTCGTACTGAGAACTCCGCCGCCATTAGATCCGTTCACCATTTCGCCCGTACCGATCGCGCGAGTGCGATCACCGTTTCCAGGCGAGGCAGTGGTGTAATTTGGCGGACCCCAGCAGGCAAGGGCTTTAACCGGATTCGGCATCACGATCGGTAATGTACCGGCCGCATCCGAGAAGTTGGCGTCAAACGATTTTGCGGAGATTCCGTTGTTCGGATCGTTCGAACCTTCTGTGAACGCGTTCGCCGGGCCGACATTGCCACCGTATTCACGGATCGTGGTGAACTCAGCTGTATTGTAGGTCCCTGACAGAGGTTCGCGGATGATAAGGTGCAGGTTGAAATTGGCGAAGCTGGTAGCCGGCCAAATCCACAGGTTTGCACCTTGCGGAGTACCGGTGCCGTTGCAAACGCCCCAGCAGATCGGCGAGGCAACGTTTTCCGTGTTCTGGGCGGAATACGCTGTCACCTGGAACTTGTGGGTTCCGGCATAATCAGGCGAAACGATCGGATCCTGGGTGATGATGTAGGTTCCGTCGAACGCACCTGCAGTCGGCTCCGTGGTACCGGAAATGGTGATGCCATAGCCGATCAAGCTTACGGTTCCGTTGTTGGTTAATGCGTTGAACGCTGTTGGACTGAACTTGATGTCCATCGTTCCAGCGGTCGGGTTGACGGGGTCGCCAGGCGAGATGATCGAATACACCCCTGCCGCAGCCTCGGTGACGTTTGCTCCAGAGAAACCACCGGTCGGCGGCGGAGGACCAATCACGCCCGCATTCCAGAATGCAGCCGCATCGCCGGTGCAGTCTTTACCCATGAACAACTTGCCGAGCTTGGTTACCCAGCCAGCGCCGTTGGGGGCGTTCGGAACTGTATCCCACACATCGTTGTAATAGTAGTTTTTGCCAGTGACATCGAGAGTGCCGAGACCAGCCGAGTTTCCGCGGTTGGCGATGTAAATCACAATTTCTTCGCCGACCGGCAAGGTCGTAATCGTGGTCGGAACCGGTGTGCCATTGAACGGATCGGTGCCGCCGGGTAACGCAAAGTTGTCCGGTTCCGCGCTGGCCGTGCTGGTTCCCGTGCCACTCTTGACCACCGTTCCCACCAGCTGAGAACCGGCGGCGCCGTAGCCCAATCCGGCGAAAAAGCCCGTCGGGTCTAACGGCTTGAGCGCGCGCTTCGTCGCGTACTTGCCGTCTTCCAGACGGATATCGCTGAACGCAGAATTGAGCACGTTACCAGGGCTGGTCGTCAGAGCGCTGTAGACGTCGGCTTGCAGATACTGGTCGTCGCAAGTCGATGCCCCGCCGCAACCCGTTCCTGAAACCGAAGTTCCGTACTTGAACAGCTGAGGAGCAACTGCGTTGTCCGACTGTTGCGAGGTTCCACCTTCGTTGGCAATACTCTCGGCGAGGATCAGGTTAGTTCCCACCCCGCCGTTGGCGCCCCGCCCGAGGAAAGCACGGTCCCCGACGCTGGAATCGACCGATACGTCCGACCAGATGTCGGTTGCCACACCGCTGCTGTTGTTTACCCAAACGATCCACCCGTTTCCATACTGCAAGCCCGGGGTTGTTCCACCGGAAACTCTCGTATCGAACAAGCCAACGCATTGCCCGCAATCGCTGGTTTTGATGGTGTAGTGATGGACGGTACAGGATGTGCCCACACCGCCGCTGCAGGCCGACACAGCAGAAGCGGCATCGTTCACCGCGGCCACCGCCATCGGCTGCCACAGGGCCGAAGATCCAGAACCATTGACGTGGATCGTCGGTCCAGCTGCGAAGGCGGCTGGAACCAGGACAACTGCTGCCGCCAGCAGCAATACAGATGATTTAATCAGCCTCATCTTCATCTCCTTGAGATTTTTTCGAACGTGGATGGGGAGAACCCCAGCGTAGCGATACAGGCAACCCACGCCTGCATGCCGAGGAACTGATGCGAAAGTTGAGTGAGCGACCAAGTTTGCGTGAGTACTTGTTTGTGCACCACAAGCACACTATGCACGCCGAGGCTTACCTGGAAACGCAATGAATATCTACTAAGCGGGCTTTCCAAGCATGACCTGAGGATTAAATGTTTATGAATTTTATTTGTGAGGAGGTTCAGTAAAAACGCGGCTTAGCGATTGCTATCGGGTGCTTCGCTATGATTAACCTCCGGTTTGGCGGTAAGAAGTATAGAGCTGCGATTCGGAGAGCCTTACGTGAGATTCGGACGCTGCTGGCACAGGAAATTCATCAGAGTTTCCCCCGCTGAGCGCCGGTTTGTAATCCTAATTTCATCTTCTCGTCATCGCTGCGTAACAATCGCAGCGTAATCATTCTTAATTCTTATTTCCGAGCGCACCACTAAGGGCGGACAGCAGATCCACCCCCGGCTGCATGACCGCCAATCAGAAATAGAGAAAAACATAGAGAGCCCGCCATTCCTGGAGGAGCGCCCTTGAGCTGGCAACAGCTTCTACGATGTGTTTCTGCGGTCGTCTTATGCGTCTTGACATGCGCCGCCCAAGATGCAGGCGCAAACGCGCGGACTTCATCGACCGATGCTGCTGTTACCGGTGCGGTCAGTGATGAAGCCGGCGTCGGGTTGGCGGGAGCAATGGTTATGCTCCAGAACGGGTCCGGCTTTTCCAGAAATATGTCTACGGATAGTCAAGGTCTATACGCGATCACGTCCGTGCCTGCGGGAGTATGCTCGATCTCAGTAACTGTACATGGGAGCAAGATACTTGAAGCCTCTCTTGTCCTCAGTCCGGCGCAGGTCTTGACTTTTAGCATTGCCGGCGGCCTTCCCGACAATTCCCAGCCAAAAAAGACGACCGATGAGACCGCCTTTACGGGGACCATCAGCGATCAAGCGGGAACAGGCGTAGAAGGTGCCGTCATCACTCTCGACAAAGACACGCCGTCCGCCCAAGCAGTAACCGCGGATACCCAGGGCGTCTACGCTCTTACCCGAGTTCACGCCGGTTCCCATACGATTTCCGTGAGTGCACACGGCGTAATGGTGTTTCAAGCGAAGGCGGTTCTCAGTCCCGGCCAGGTGGCCACGCTAAGCATTGCTGGGCCTCTGGTGGCACAAGCGACACCGCAAACGGTTGCCTCTTCGCCCATTTCTTCGTCCAACCCAAGTTCAACGGCCGCTTCTTTTCCAAAGGCTGCCTCCGGCCCCGGAATCGCACCCGCCCCGTCCACGTCAACTCCCCAGCGGTCAGCTTCCAGTCCTGCCTTCGCTGCGGTTCCACCGAACGTGCCGCCTGCCCCTGCCGCCTCCACGGTTAGCGCTGGCCCGCCTTCTCAGTTACCTGCTCCGCCATCCAACCCAGCGCCGCAGCCATCTTCTAAAGGTCCCGTCTCGATCAGTGGAACAGTGAACGATCAGACGGGAGCCGTCGTAGTGAACGCGACGATTAACGTGTCACAAGGTTCGAACATCGTTAAAACGGTAACTTCGGATGAAAAAGGCAATTACGCTCTGGTTGGGCTAGCCCCAGGTTCCTACAATGTGACCGCCAGCGCACCAGGGTTTAAGAAGTTCGAAGCCGATAATCTGTCTGTTACGGCCGGCCAACCTATTCCCATGGACATCGGCCTTGAGCCCGCCGGCGAGAAAACGGAAGTCACCGTTCAAGGCCAAAATGTGGGGCAGGTTGAAACAGAATCTGCGCAGGTTTCCGGCACAATTACAGAAAAGGAAGTTCTCAACCTCGGCCTAAATGGGCGAAACTTTACTCAGTTGATTGCGCTTACCCCCGGAGTGAGCAATCAAACCGGCCAGGACGAAGCCAAAGTCGGAGTCACCGGAAGTGTCAAGTATAGTGTCAACGGCGGGCGAGTAGAGTACAACACCTTTGAAGTGGATGGCAGTGACGTGTTGAACGCTGGCCTGAATGGCGCCGAGAGCACGTTGATGGTTTACCCGAGTCTCGATGCCATCCAGGAAGTGAAAGTGCTGACCTCCAACTACGGAGCGATGTACGGCCGTACGGCGTCAGGTACAGTGCAAGTTACTACCAAGAGTGGGGGCGCTAATTGGCATGGGAATGCTTATGAGTTCTTGCGCAATGAGGCTTTTAATGCGCGGAATTACTTCGATCAAACTTTAAAAGCACCCCTTTATCGACGAAATGATTTCGGGTTCACGATTGGTGGGCCACTTTCGATTCCGCACTTCTACAATTCCAAGAAGGATAAGACTTTTGTTTTTTGG